>Ga0310786_10010107_pt1 | contig 11894 bp, 10 predicted proteins | sample AusTroGonzalo_MG_FD_203881 | JGI IMG/M metagenome (GOLD analysis project Ga0310786, IMG submission 203881) | Bovine rumen microbial communities from tropical cattle in Woodstock, Queensland, Australia - Gonzalo_03 (v2) (version 2) | ecosystem: Host-associated > Mammals > Digestive system >... | reverse complement strand
GTGGCGACATTGGTAACAGGGTTCCCATTGCTTGCGATATTTGTGTTATGGCAAATTTCAGGGGCGTTAATGGAACCGGTACATGATTTGTTGTTTTTTGACAATGCAGAGCCGGCGCAACGCGCGCGTTTCTATGGGGTTTTTCGGACAAGCGCACACTTGCCAAATATAATTGCGCCAACATTGGGTGCGGCATGTATCACTTTCTTTGGGGCAACAACAGCAGTATGGTTTGTGACGGCTGTTATCGGGGCTTTGGCAGTTGGAATTATTATAACGCCACATAAATAAATTCTGTTGCGCAGGTGCAGAATTCTTTGTATGATTTTAGTATCAACAAAGGGGAATTTTATGGCGAAAAAGGAAGTTTCAAAGGAAAATATGTCTCCGGTGAAAAATCCGGCATTAGAATCAGCGCTTGCACAAATCCAAAAGCAATTCGGTAAAGAAGCCATTATGAAAATGGGTGATGGTTCGCAACAGAATATTGAGGCGATTTCATCTGGTTCATTAGGATTGGATATTGCGTTGGGTGTTGGCGGTTATCCGCGTGGTAGAATTGTTGAAATATATGGTCCAGAAAGTTCCGGAAAAACAACGCTTGCTTTGCATGCTGTTGCCGAAGCACAGAAAAAGGGTGGGACATGTGCGTATATCGATGCGGAAAATGCACTGGACCCAAGTTATGCCAAAAAATTGGGTGTTAATGTTTCTGAATTGATTATTTCACAACCTGATTCTGGGGAACAAGCATTGGAAATTGCCGATACTTTAATCAAGTCTGGTGCGGTTGATGTTGTTGTTGTCGATTCTGTGGCGGCTTTGGTGCCAAAGGCAGAACTTGAAGGAAATATAGGTGATTCGTTTGTTGGAACAACTGCGCGATTGATGTCACAAAGTTTGAAAAAGTTGGCTGGGTCTGTATCACGTACGAATACATTGCTTATTTTTATTAATCAGATTCGCATGAAGATTGGTGTTATGTTTGGTAACCCAGAGACAACATCTGGCGGTAATGCGTTAAAGTTTTATGCTTCTGTGCGTTTGGATATTCGCCGTACCGGTGCGATAAAGGATAAAGAAAACGTTGTTGGAAACGAAACGCGGGTCAAGGTTGTAAAAAACAAAGTTGCACCACCATTCCGCACAGTTGATTTCAAGATTATGTATGGTGAAGGTATTTCGCGTATTAGTGAAATCTTGGATATGGGTGTCAAATATGATTTGATTGAAAAAGCGGGTTCTTTCTATTCGTATAATGATGAAAGAATAGGTCAGGGTGAATCAAATGCGCGTCAGTGGTTAAAGGATCATCCTGATGTCCAACAGGAATTACTTGATAAAATTATGGCGCGTTCATCTGGAATTGCCGAAGAAATGACGACCGGCCCATCAGAAGACGATACTGCTGATATAGTCGAATAACTTTTTGGGACAGGTTGTTGCCTGTCCCACATCAAATTAAAAGGAGTATGAAATGAAAATATTAAAAAATGATACAGAAACATTGATATCAAAAGGTGATTTGGAAGGATAACTAAAACTAAAAAAGGGGGCGGATATGAAAATTGCAAAACTGTTGGCGATGAGCGATGTGATAATTCGTGGCCATATATTGAATTGGCCGTGGCGTTCACGTGTTCACAGACGTGCTGTGCGCAGTGATGTAATTTCAAATGTTATTCCAAGATATTTTAAACGTTATTTGCCAGCTGCGGCAAAGGTTGTTGAACAACCGGTTATCAAAGATGATAAAAACGAAAAAATTTGGACCATTTGGCTTCAGGGCGAAAGAAAAGCTCCTAAATTAGTTAAAGCGTGTTTTAACAGTGTGCGAAAAAATTGTAAGCAAGAACTTGTTGTGCTAGATGAAGAAACAATTTTTGATTATATATCGTTGCCCCAAGAAATAATTGATAAATATAAACGTGGTATGATCGCTCATGCACATTTTGCCGACATTTGTCGTGTAGAATTATTATATGAACATGGTGGAATTTGGCTTGATGCAACTGCTTTTGCCACAGCGCCAATTCCAAGTTGGATTATCAAAGAAGATTTCTTTGTATATTTGGCTGGAAAAAATGTTGGGTCACCATACAGTTTTATGCAAAACTGTTTTATTCGCGCGCGTAAAGGTACATATTTGTTGGCCGCATGGCGTGCGATGATACTTGATTATTGGATGCATGAAAATCATAACTTTGATTATTTTATGCATCAGTTGTTATTCAAAACTTTGGTTATGAATGATCCGCGTGCAAAAAAATATTTTGCAAAAATGCCACATGTTGATCAAGATCCAACACATGCATTGTGGTGGGACTATCAACACAAACCTTTTGATGCCAAGGTGTTTAAGAAAGTTACATCGGGTGCTTTTTTTCAAAAGGTTACATATCGCGGAACAGAAAACCCAGTTCCAGATTCCTTTGCAGATGTCATGATAAACAAGATGTATAAATAATATAAACAGGAGAGGGAAACCATGCCAGCAATATCCATAATAATACCGGTATATAATGTTGAAAAGTACCTTAAGCGATGCCTGGATAGTGTATTAAATCAAACATTTACTGACTGGGAAGCAATCTGTGTTAATGATGGCAGTCCCGATAACTGTGATAAAATTTTAGCAGAATATGCTGCGCGTGATAAACGATTTAAAATTGTAAACAAGACAAATGGTGGTTTGTCTGATGCGCGTAATGCCGGGTTTCCACACGCACATGGTGAATATATAATGTATTTAGATAGTGATGATTTTATTCATCCGCAAACAATGGAAATTGCACATGCAATGGCAAAACGCGATAATTCAGATATTGTTTCTTTCAGATACGATAGGCATTATCGCCCACGATTAATGGTTCGACATTTCTTGCATATGAATACGGATAATGTTACCCCGCGGGCTATCAAGAAAAAGTATAAAATCAATCGTATTCGCACCCTTATAACAGATGATGTTTATCGTTATGCAACAGAACGGACGCATAATATGTTTAATCCAAATCGCAAGTGGCTTATTAAACATTGCCAGGTTTGGAAAAATATGTACAAGCGCGAATTGATTGCGGACATACCTTTTATTAAGGGGATTTTATTTGAAGATTTTCCGTGGTGGAGTGTGGTTATGTTAAAGAATCCGCGTGTTACGATTGTGCCACTGCCACTTTACTTCTATATACCTAATTTTGACGGAATAGTTTTGGCTGCAAAACAATTGCGCATCATGCAAAGTTTGTGTACAGGAATAATATTTGCATACAAACAGTATCGTGAACATGCAACACCATATCAGTTCAAAATGTGGACAGATAATTTTATGTGGTTTTTTGTAAATTGGGCATATCGTAAAGTCCGTTATATGAAAACACCAGCTGATCTTGAGGCGGCACGTGCATGTATGCGTGAACTTGTCTTGTCTGGGGCATTGGAATGTCCAACTTGTGATTGGTGCCAAATGAAATACAATCTTATTTTATTTGCACGTGGGGATACGAACAAATGATAAAGCCCAAAATATCAATAATAATACCGGTATATAATGTTGAAAAATACCTTAGGCGATGTCTGGATAGTGTATTAAATCAAACATTTACTGATTGGGAAGCAATCTGTGTTAACGATGGCAGCCCCGATAATTCTGATAAAATTTTAGCGGAATATGCTGCGCGTGATAAACGCTTCAAGATTGTAAACAAGACAAATGGTGGTTTGTCTGATGCGCGTAATGCGGGATTAAAAAAGGCATCGGGAAAATATATTTTATATCTTGATAGTGATGATTGTATTCATCCGCAAACGATGGAAATATTAAATTTTTTTGCGGACAAGAATAATGCTGAAATGGTGGTTTTTAATATTAATGTGTCCGCAAAACGTAAAATGTTAAATTTGTTAAAACAGGGAATGGATGTTTCAAAAGCAATTCCATCTGAATATAATAAAAAATATAATATCAAAAAGATTGCTAGCCGTGTCACAGATGAAATATTGTTTCATTCCACAGAAAAGAATCATACCTTTGCGGTATTCCCAGTAAGACATTGTTATCCTGTATTAAAAATGTTGCATAGGGATTTGGCGGTAAAACATACCTTTATAAAAAATATAATAATGGAAGATTTTCCTTGGTGGTCTGGGGTGATGCTTTCGCGACCCAAAACTGTGATTTTGCAAGCGCCGTTGTATTTTTATACCCCAAATATAGAATCGATACTGTATAGTTCAAAAGCGGAGCGTATGATAACATCTATATTTGAAGGACTTGATTCATCGTATAAGTTGTATAAGGCGCACGCAACCATCAAAGAATTTGATTATTATAAACGCAACTTTTTATGGCCTTTTATTATCATAGCTTGCAGAAAATTTGGTAATTTGGAAACGAAACAAGATTTTATAAATGTTCGTAAAAAATTGCGGATGCTTTATAAAAAAGGCTTGTTTGACAATCCGCCGACAATGCGTGCGCGTAAATATAAACGCAGAATTGAAAAAATTATACACCCGATTTCTTGAATCGTTTTGGTATTTTTACAACCCTTTTTAACCCGAGCATTCCTGGTTTGTCAAACGCATAGATTGGGCGAAAGACGCGTTGCATTATGCGGGCAGTTCTTAAATATTTTTCTGGTTTTGGTTTTATGTTTGTTACCGCGTTTATTGTTCCGTTACCGCGACGGTGCAGATGGTTTACCCAATCCGTGCCGCGCTTTTCGGCTTTTTTTACCAACATGTTCATATCAACCGCGCCAAAGTGCAGCAGATATAGATTTGGGTCAATGTGAAAATTATGATGATTTATACTATGAAATCCGCTGCCCCATTTAACTGGCTTGTTTATAATAACTGGTTTTGTATAACGCGTAGAAAGCAGGGCGTATTCACGTTGTTCCAACAATGGTGCATTCGTATCCAATGTTTGTTCGCACTTCATGTTTTGGCCGACATCCAAGCCAAGTCCAGAAACAGTTGTGTGTATCTTTAATGTTGATAAATATTTTGCTAATGTTTTTCGTGTGTTCGGGTCAACAATTAAAAATTCATCAGTGTCGCAACCAATAATAATATCGTATATTTTTAATAGTTCGCGTGCCATGGTAGATAACTTATTAATACGATATTTATCGCCAGCCGCACGTGACATTTCGATATGTGGCAATTTCGTCACATGCGCATTACCAATGTTTTTTGGAATTTTTTGATCGGTGCCATCAAGTATGATATAAAGGTTTTCCGTTCCAATCTGTTTTCCATAGTATGCAATCCAACGCGACAAGAAAAATTCGTCGTCACGCGCCATAGTTATTGCGGCAATCTTTTTTGTTTGTTTTTTCATAATGTTCCTGTTATTGCTTTTGTTATTGCATAGTTTAATCCGCGCATAAATGCACTAAATTTCGACAGCGATAAAATGTGATTAACATATTCTATGCCATAGATGCGTTTTGCGTTTGCAATAATTGCGTTACGCATTTGGATTGGCGTGTGTTTTAATACATACGATATTTGCGGGCCCAATGACCCATTGTGACGGGAAAATGCGACTTTTTTCATAAATGGCATTTTTACGCGATAATATTTTTTGACTTTGTTATATATATCGCGGTTGTGCGCAGAATATAAACACATCCATTTGCCACCATGTTCGACAACATTTTTTGTAAAACCATGTTCATAGGTACGTGTTATTGCACCCTTAGATTCAAGATGTTTTACATTTGATATAAATTTATCGAACCATGTAGACATAAATACACTTTTGCGCATACCAATAAACCAAGATTGAATATGTGGATGGTCGCGTTTAGTATTTTTTATCAAACCAAACGCATCGGTTCCGGATAGCTCCATTTTTTCTAAATATGATTTTAATGGAAATAGTGGGCCGTATACGGAATCGTTTAGCATATAAACAAAATCATATTTTGATAATTCAAGATTGTCGCGCGCAAAAAGATACGCCCGTTTATATGAACCAAAATCATATTCACCATGACGCTTGCCGTCTGCATGTAAAACATAAGGTTTTAATTTTTTCAATTCCGTTTTACTGCAATCACAGTCCATACATAACACAACATCGCCAAATTTTGACAATGCACGTACGTACAAAATCAATGAATCATCAATGATTCCGTCTTTATCATATCCAGCAAATAAAAATAATCGTTTCGTCATAACTTAAATTTTTTAACCGGTTCAATATATTTATCCATTATATTATCATAGACAGGGTTTGTATCAAGTTTTTGGAACATTTTCTGTTTTTCTTTGTTTCTTTTTGATTTTGGACCATTTGCACCACCACCACGAGCAAGACGTTTTTGAAATTCTTGATACGATTTTGTAAAATAGTGATTACAACGCAATTTGTTTGCAGATGGTGGGTTGTTTGTCTGATTAATGTAGCCAAGTTTTCGACCTTTCTCATCAATTACGAAACCAGCAACATCACTTATATGCAATTTTAATCTTGTGATTAGTCGAGGGTTAACAATTGATTTGCAACCACTGGGTTTTGGTTGATGATATTTATAGTTTTCTATGACCAAGCCCTTTGGTTTTTTTACATGTCCAGAAGATCCATACATAACCCAACTGACCACGACACAGGTGAAATTTTTTGGTAATGTTTTTAGAAATGCCGGTACAGTTTTATGTTTAACGGGGACCAAGAATTCATCAAGATCAATAAATGCAATATATTTTGTATCAAAAGAGTGTTTGTTTAAAATATCGACATATGCGGCATATTGCTGTTGTGCACCAGGAATATAATTATATTCAACAATACCCTTTTTTATATATGGTTTCAGAATTTTCTTTGTGTTGTCACTTGATTCATTATCATAAAGAAAAAACTTTTTTATTCCAACAAGAATATGAAAATCAAGCCATTCCTTTAAGTATGGGCCTTCATCTTTCATAATTGTGCCAATTGCGATTTGGTTCGTAAATTTGTTAGCACGATCTGTTTTTATTGTGTGAAAATAACGTATTACACCCAGTTGTAAGATTGCGCGCAGTAATCTGCGATATATTTTTATTGGTATCCAAAAGGTAAGTGCAGTTGAATAAAATTTCCGCCATCTAGACATATACGGTAAAGCCATATTTTCCCCTTTGCTATAACCGTAAAAGATTTTATTCCTGTTTGCAATAAAATACCGCCCGGATGGGCGGTATTTTAATCATCTGTTTCGGCAAAGCGATATGCTTTTTTACGTTTGCCACTGTCCAATTCTTTCTTACGCAGACGAATTGTTGTTGGGGTAACTTCGACTAATTCATCGTCTTGGATATAAGACAGTGCTTCTTCCAGTGACATTTTGCGTGGCGGGGCAAGAAATAATTTTTCATCAGCTGTAACAGAACGAACATTTGTTAATTGTTTGCCCTTGACCGGATTAACCTCTATATCATTTTCCTTGGAGTGTTCACCGATTATCATACCAGAATAAACTTCTGTCTGTGGACCGATGAACAAAACACCGCGTGGTTCCAAATTGTGCAATGCGTATGTTGCGGCAGAACCAGCTTCCATTGATACCAAAACCCCTGGGCGATATTGCGTAATTGGACCACGATATTCATCATATTTATCAAATACGCGATTCATAATACCGGTGCCACGTGTGTCTGTGCGGAATTCGGACAGATAACCAATTAAACCACGCGATGGTGCGGAAAATACGATACGCGTTTTGCCAGCACCAGATGATTTCATTTCTGTAATTGTCGCCTTGCGTTTGGTCATTTTTTCAATCACAACACCAGAAAATTCGTCATCAACATCAATAACTACTTCTTCGATTGGTTCCAGTTTTTCACCATTTGGACCTGTTTTCATTACAACGCGTGGACGAGATACCGACAGTTCAAATCCTTCGCGACGCATTGTTTCAATTAAAATACCTAACTGTAATTCGCCACGACCAGATACTTCAAAGGCTTCGTTATTGGCACTTTGGGTTACCTTTAATGCGATGTTTGTTTCTGCCTCCCTGAATAATCTTTCGCCAATCATACGTGATGTTAATTTTTTACCAGATTTGCCGGCCAATGGCGAAGTATTAACAAAGAATGTCATTGTTAACGTTGGCGGATCAATTGGCATTGCAGGAATTGGTGTGTTAACACTTGGGTCACAAAGTGTGTCCGCCACAGTAGCTTTAGAAAATCCGGCAACAACCACAATGTCCCCAGCCGATGCGGAATCGCGTGAGATTTTTTCAACGCCACGATGTTCAATGATTTTTGTAATTTTTGCGTTTTCAATAAATTCACCGTTCATGTTAATTGCTTTTACAGCTTGGCCAACACGAACAGTTCCAGATTCAACCTTACCCGTTAAAATACGACCAACATAGGGGTCCGCCTCAAGCGTTGTTGCCAACATTGAAAAAGGTGCATCAATTTGACAACGTTCACCGTTGCAATCTGGTGCCGGCACATGATCAACAATTAATTGGAATAGTGGGGTTAAATCTTTGTGTTCATCTTTCAAATCACGAACTGCCCAACCATCACGTCCAACCGAATATAAATATGGAAAATCAAGTTGTGAATCTGTGGCACCAAGTTTATCGAACAAATCAAAAGTTTCTGTTAAAACTTCTTCTGGACGGGCATCGCTTCTATCCACTTTGTTAATACACACAATTGGACGCAGTCCCAATTTCAATGCTTTACCCAAAACAAATTTGGTTTGAGGCAAGGGTCCCTCAGCTGCATCAACAAGCAAAACAACCCCATCAACCATGGATAAAATACGTTCAACTTCGCCACCAAAGTCAGCGTGCCCAGGTGTGTCCACAATGTTGATTTTATATTCGCCCCATTGGATAGATGTCGGCTTTGCTGATATGGTAATGCCACGTTCGCGTTCAATATCACCACTGTCCATGACACGATCTTCAACCTTTTCGTTTTCGCGAAAAGTTCCCGCTTGCTTTAACATATTGTCAACCAGTGTTGTTTTACCGTGGTCAACGTGCGCAATTATTGCGATATTGCGAATTTTCATCGATTTTAACCTTTTTTACATAAATCGGGTATAGAGTATATCATTTTTCGCGATTTTCAACAAGATAGAACAATTTTTATAATTTTTTTGACATTTTGGGTTCTTGTGCAATATTTGTGGTTATAATAAGGTGATACAGATGGAAGAAAATATAAACTTTGATTTGGTTATAAAATCTTTTTTGAATTCAGCGCTAAGCGTGCTTGGTGGTTTTAAGCCAAAATCTCGAGAAGAAATGAATTGTTTGGCCGATGCAATAATATGTATGCGGCATTTAACCAAAGAACAAAACAAATATACAGAATGGGATACATTGTGTGATAATATTAAAAAACTGACCGACTTTTCTACTGGTAACAAATATTATAATCGTGTTTATTCTGCTATGAATCTGGTGGTTAAGTATATGGCACAATATTATAAGGCGTCAGAAAATTTCTTTAAGCAACAGCGTTTGCTTAAATCTGTCAGAAAATATTGGGTTGCTGTTAAACACGGTATTGTGGGCAAAGTTATGTATCAACTTATGTCCAAAGAGCGCCTTGTGAAAAAAATATCAAGATAAGAAAAACCGGCAAATGCCGGTTTTTCTTTTAGTGTTTTCCACCAATCTTGGTGCGTCCGCCCATTAATGGTTGTAACTTTTTTGGAATATTGACCGAACCATCAGCATTTTGGTGGTTTTCAATTACAGGCACCAATGCACGTGGCAGGGCGATACCGGTATTATTTAATGTTGCACAGAATTTTAATGTTCCATCGCTTGCGCGATAACGGGTGTTGGTGCGACGCGCCTGGAATTGGCCAATCGATGAACAAGAACCCAGTTCGCGATATGTGTTTTCAGATGGAATCCATGCTTCTACATCGTTCATTTTAACCTTGTTAAATCCCATGTCGCCGGTGCAGTTCGCAATTACGCGATAGGGCAATTCCAAATCTTCCATAACTTCGCACAGATTGTTAAGCAGGTGTTCGTGCATTTCGTCACTTTGTTCTGGGGTACAGAAAACATATTGTTCAACCTTGTTAAACTGATGAACACGAACAATACCACGCGTGTCACGGCCGGCGGCACCAGCTTCTTTTCTGAAACATGGTGAAAAACCCGCATATTTAATCGGTAAATCTTTCTCGTTCAATACTTCATCTGCATGCAATGAATTAAGGACAATTTCCGCCGTGCCTGCCAGACATCTGTCCGTATCGGTTAACATAAATACATCGTTATTCATAACCGATAAATCAGATCCCATAAAGTGACCAGCGTTGAAAATTGTCTGTGGTTTTGTGATTGATGGACATTCGATATATTTGAAACCTTTGCCAATCAATTTTTGAATTACATAGGTTTGGACAGCCAATTCAAGTTCAGCGGCTTCGCCAGCCAATGCATAAACGCGTGTGCCACAAATACCAGCGATTTTTTCAGGCATCCACCAGCCGTTCATTTCCAGCAAATCCCACTGTGGACGCGGTGTGAAATCAAATTCACGAATTTTTCCAATACGACGAACCTCAACATTTTCAGAATCATCACGGCCAATTGGTGCATCTGGTGATGGGATTTGTGGAACACAATGTAACAATTCATTTAATTGTGCTTCTTTGTCGGCTAATTCAGCCATATCGGCGGCAATTTCATCGCTGATTTGTTTTGATTTTGCAATCAGTGGTGCCTTATCCGTTGCAGTTGGTATTTCTTTTGTTATTTTATTTTTTTCCGCAGTCATGGTTTGTGTAATTGTTTTTAATTCACGAACGCGGCTGTCCAATGCCAATATTTCATCAACATTGTCGGCAAACCCTTTAACCCGACAGGCGTTTTTTACCACATCTGGATTTTCACGAATATATTTAATATCAATCATGTTAAAAGTCCTGTTTTTATTGTTTTGCCCAGATTATATGATTTTTTTGTGCCAAAATCAACATATTCATAGGGTTGAATTTATGGTTTGCGTTACATATATAATATGGTATGATTTGCGCGATAAAGGAAAGGAATTTTTATGGATATTGAAATGTATGATGTGATTATTTTGGGTTCCGGCCCGGCGGGTTTGACGGCGGCGTTGTATGCGGGGCGTGCGAATAAAAAGACAATTGTTCTGGGCGGATCAACACTGGGCGGTCAAATGTCGCAAATTGCAAAATTGGAAAACTATCCGGGTTGGACGGGCGACGGAATGGGTTTGGCTGAATTTATGAAAAAGCAGGCGGAATCATTCGGTGCAAAAATTATTTGTGCATCGGCGACATCGGTCGATGGTGATGCGGAAAGTGGTTTCAATATTGCCGCAGATGATGGTAAAAGATATGTTGGCAAAACGGTTATATTTGCAACTGGGGCATCCCCGCGTAAACTGGAAATAGAAGGTGCGTGTGAATTAATGGGGCGGGGTGTTTCATATTGTGCGACATGCGACGGGTTCTTTTACTATGGTAAAGATGTAATGGTTATTGGTGGCGGAAACGCCGCATTGAACGATGCGCTGTATTTGGCGGATATTGCCAGGTCGGTAAAGATTGTTTATCGCCGTGGCGCATTCACCCGTGCCGAAGAGGTATTGCGTAACAGAATTGCGGAACGGAAAAACATTGAATGTTTGTTTAATACCGACCTTAAAAAAGTGGCGGCGGTTCCAGACAGTGATAAATTAGTTGTGACAACAATGGACGATCAAGAAATTGAAACCGATGGTTTGTTTGTTGCCATTGGGCATGAGGCAAATACAGATTACCTGGACGAAGGAGTTGTCCGTGACGATATGGGACGATTAATACCGGGTAAATTGCCGGCGGGAACATTTGTTGCGGGCGATGTGCATTCTAATATAAAGATGCAAATTGCAAC
>Ga0310786_10010105_pt1 | contig 11895 bp, 9 predicted proteins | sample AusTroGonzalo_MG_FD_203881 | JGI IMG/M metagenome (GOLD analysis project Ga0310786, IMG submission 203881) | Bovine rumen microbial communities from tropical cattle in Woodstock, Queensland, Australia - Gonzalo_03 (v2) (version 2) | ecosystem: Host-associated > Mammals > Digestive system >... | reverse complement strand
CCTATAGAGGAGACCGGGAAGGGTCTGTCACGCAGGAATTTCCTCAAGCTCTTCGGTGGTGGTGCACTCGCCACAGCCTCCGTCATGACGGGCTGCAAATCAAAAACCGAGTCAAAGGCCGTTGAAGAATATAAACAACAAGTGGAACCGCCCATTGGCAAGATGACCTACCGTACCAATCCCAAGACTGGCGACAAGGTGTCCATTCTGGGCTATGGTATGATGCGCCTGCCGTCAAAGACCGAGAACCAGGACGACTACGACCAGGACATGATCAATCAGCAAATAGACTACGCCATTGAGCATGGCATGAACTACTTCGACACGTCACCCGTCTACTGCCAAGGCAAATCGGAGACCTGTACAGGTATCGCCCTCAACCGCCACAAGCGTTCGGAATATTTCATAGCTACGAAGCTTTCGAATTTCCACCCCAGCACGCACAGTCGCGAAGCCAGCATGGCCATGTACCATAACTCAATGAAGGAGCTACAGGTCGACTACATCGACTACTACCTACTGCATGCCATTGGCGGTGGTATGGACGAGTTCAACAAGCGCTATGTTGACAATGGCATGATGGACTTCCTCCTGAAAGAGCGCGAGACCGGACGCATCCGCAACCTCGGCTTCTCATTCCATGGCTACAAGGGCGTATTCGACGAAGTGATGGCCATGCATGACAAATACCACTGGGACTTCGTGCAGATAGAGCTAAACTATTTAGACTGGGACTTCGCTGACGAGATCAATAATCGCAATGTCGACGCCAGCTACCTCTATGCCGAACTGCAGAAGAAGGGTATACCCGCTGTTATCATGGAACCGCTGTTAGGAGGGCGATTGGCCAATCTGCCACAGTATATGGCTGTAGAACTCAAGCGACGCAATCCTGAACGTAGTGTGGCATCATGGGCATTCCGCTATGCAGGCACTCCCGAAGGCGTGCTGACCGTCCTTTCAGGCATGACCTATATGGAGCACTTGAAGGACAACCTGCTCTCTTACTGTCCCCTCATACCACTCACGGAGAGCGAGCAACGTTATTTAGACAAAGATGTTGCTGAACGCATCGTCGGCCTCGAGAACATTCCCTGTAACGACTGCAAGTACTGCATGCCCTGTCCCTACGGCATCGACATCCCTGCTATCTTCGTACATTACAACAAGTGTAAGAACGATGGCACCCTACCACGCCTGAAGCAGGACGACGAATATTACAAGCTCCGCCGCAACTACCTCATCGGACTCGACCGTGCAGTACCCCGCATGCGCCAGGCCGACCATTGTATCCAGTGTGGTCAGTGTGAGCCTCATTGCCCGCAGAACATCCACATTCCCCGCGAGCTTCAGAAGATCAGCGACTTCGTGGAAGCGCTGAAACAGAATGCAGTGCTGAAAGATACTGAGAAAGAAGGCTGACAAAGAGGGTTGTGAAAACTCAAAGGTCAAAGTTCAACGGTTAAAGCCCAAAGCTTTTCCCACGATGCTTTGTGCAACGGTATAGGCCGTGGTCCATGCTGCCTGAAAGTTAAAGCCACCCGTGATGCCGTCTATATCGAGCACCTCACCGGCAAAGTATAGGTTAGGGACGTGGCGGCTTTCGAGCGTCGATAAATGGATACTGCTAAGGGCAATACCACCACAGGTGACAAACTCGTCCTTGAAGGGAGCACGACCTGCAGTCTGATAGGTGTCGTTGGTCAACACGTTTGTCAGCCGGTTCACGTCTTTCTTGTTCAATTCGTTCCAGCGAATGTGCAAACGGTCAACAAGTGCCTTCTCTATGAGATATGCCCATAGGCGTTGCTGCAAGCCAAAGGGGTTACAGGTTGTCAACTGCTTTTCCGGATGGCGAACCATCATTTCATAGAGCATCGCCTGTACGTCGGTCTCGTTTTGGCCAATCCAGTTGACGCCTATGGGCGTAGCATAGTTTGCATCTGCCAAGAAACGGGCAGCATAGCTGGAGAGTTTCAGAATAGCTGGACCGCTCATGCCCCAATGGGTTATCAGTAAGGGACCGCTGGCGCGATGCTTCGTCCCAGGGATATGGACGACCGTGTCGTTGACCACAAGTCCTTGCAGGGCATGCTGGTAGCTGTCATCAATAGAGAAAGTAAACAGCGAGGGTACTGGTGCCACTACCTCATGTCCCATGTCTGCCAGCCATTGCAGCCCCTCTCCCTTAGGAGAACCTCCCGTGGTAACAGCCACAAAGTCGAAGTCGCATAACGATTCCAACGACCGTATCTTCTCGTGTGTACATATTTGAATATGATACCGTCTGGACAGTGACAGGAAACAGTCGATGACGGCATGAGAATCCTGTGCGGCAGGAAACACACAGTGGTCGTCCTGCGTCACTAACGGTACGCCATGCTGTCCGAACCATTGATAGGTATCACGGTAGTCAAATACCTTGAACAGCCGTTTCATCAACCGGTGACCTCGCGGATAGACAGCTGACAGGTCGACGACATTCTCAAACGTATTGGTACAGTTGCAGCGTCCGCCACCGCTCACCTCTACTTTTGCCAGCACATGACTGCTACGCTCGAAGATGGTCACCTCCATCTCCGGCATCATTTCCTTCAGGTTGACAGCCAGGAAAAATCCTGCCGCGCCACCACCGATAACTGCCGTTCGCATGCTGCAAAAGTACGAAGAAAAAGGCAAAAGGACGACAAAACCCTTGCCTTTCTTACTTTTTCTTCAAAAAATTCGGTTATTTCTGATAGTTTTATTACTTTTGCAGCGTAATAATTACAAATAAGCATTTGCGCTATATGAAAAGACTACTCATCATGGCTCTATTTACCATGTGCACGCTGGGCATCCATGCCCAACTTCCTCAGGTGACACTGAAGGATATCAATGGCAAGACCATACAGACTGATACGCTGTCAAACCAGGGACGTCCATTTATCATCGACTTCTTTGCCACATGGTGCAAGCCCTGCAATCGCGAACTTGACGCCATCAGCGAGGTCTACGAGGAGTGGCAGCAGGAGACAGGTGTGAAAATCTTTGCCGTCAGCATCGATCAGGCCCAGAACATCCATAAGGTAAAGCCGCTGGTCAGCAACCATGGGTGGGAGTACGAAGTGCTGCTCGATCCAAATAGCGACTTCAAGCGGGCACTCGGCATCCAAATGATTCCCTACGTGCTCATCGTCGACGGCAAGGGCAATATCGTCTATAAACACAACGGTTATACCGACGGCGCTGAGACGGAACTGATAGAAAAGGTTCGTGAACTGGTGAAGCCATGAGAAGGCGATTGTTATACATGGCAGTAATGGGATGCCTGACCGTTGCCGCTCAAGATCAGAAGGGCATCACGTTGTCTGGAAGTATCCAGAGCGATGTGCTCCTGCCAAAGAACGACAAGGAGACTGGTGCAGAGAAAACCGAGGACTTCCAGACCAACACTTATGCCGACCTGCTCATGCAGAGCAAACATGTGGATGCCGGTGTGCGTATGGAATACATGGAGCATCCGCTGCCAGGCTTCGAGAATGATTTCAAGGGATGGGGCGTGCCGAACTTCTGGGTAAAGGGCAAGCTCGACAAGATAGAACTGACAGCAGGAACCTTCTACGAGCAGTTTGGCTCAGGCTTTATCCTTCGTACCTACGAAGAGCGTTCCTTAGGCATCGACAACTCCCTGTTAGGTGCACGTCTTGTAGCCAAGCCCATTCAGGGCATCACGCTGAAGGCACTTAGTGGCAAGCAGCGCCGCTACTGGAACTGGAACAAGTCACTCATCAGCGGAGCTGATGCCGAGGTACACCTGAACGAATGGCTGCCCTCGCTGCAACAGTCGGGTACAGAGCTGATGGTGGGAGCCTCATGGGTGAACAAATACGAGGAACAGGAGGAGGTGTTAGCACCACCTACCTATGATTATAAATACAATTTCCCTGAGTTTGTGAACGCCTGGGACGTGCGAGCCACACTGAACAAGGGGCCGTGGAGCCTGTTGGCAGAATATGCGCAGAAGACGCAGGACCCGTCGTACGACAACCAGTACAGCTACGAGAAAGGTACTGCCGTGCTACTCTCCGGCTCGTATTCGAAGAAGGGTCTGAGCCTGTTACTGCAAGGTAAGCGGAGTGAGAACATGTCATTCCGCAGCAGGCGCACGATGATGGGTACATCGTCGTTCCTGAACCACCTGCCAGCATTCACACAGGACCACACCTACGCCTTGGCAGCCCTCTATCCATACGCTACCCAGCTGGATGGCGAGTGGGCATGGCAGGCTGAAGGCGGCTATAACTTCAAGCGCAAGACGGCGCTGGGTGGCAAGTACGGCATGAATGTGAAGGTGAACTTCTCGCATGTGCGCTGGGAAGGCGTCACCTACTATCAGGATTTGGACGTGCAGGTGACGCGTAAGATGTCGCAGGCCTTTAAGTTGACGCTGATGTATATGAACCAGCGTTACAACATGTCGGTGATAGAAGGCGGTGAAGGTGGTATGGTGGATAGCAACATCTTCATTGCCGATGGCAAATACCAGTTCTCGCCCAAGGTCACGCTGCGTGGCGAGGTGCAGTATCTGGCAACGAAAGACGACCAGGGCGACTGGGCCTACGGACTGCTGGAGCTGTCGCTTGCTCCCCACTGGATGCTGTCGGCCAGCGATATGTATAATGTGAGCGAAACCCACATTCACTACTATCAGGGTGGTGTGACGTTCAGCACTGGGGCACACCGACTACAAGTGGGCTATGGTCGCACGCGAGCCGGCTACAACTGTTCGGGTGGTGTCTGCCGTTATGTGCCTGCCACATGTGGCCTGACGGCATCGTATAACTATAGTTTTTAATGTAACAATGTAATAATTATTAAATGTCAAAATTATGAGACGCTGTTGTTTTTTCATTATTTCATTTTTTAATTTTTACATTGCTGTCATGCTCATGACGGCCTGCAGTCATATCGACGAGGCTGACCGACTCATCTTTGTAAAGTCGGGCCCATCGGTACGCTGTGTGTTGCTGGAGGACTTTACAGGTCAGCGCTGCGTGAACTGTCCTCGAGGGGCGGAGGTCATAGAACAGTTACAGGAGAAATATGGTGACTCCACATTCATTGCCGTGGGCATCCATGGTGGTCCGCTGGCATTCAAGGGCAACGACAAACTTATGGGACTGGCCACTGACTTTGGCGACGAATACTTCAACCACTGGAATCTGGAATACCAGCCCGTAGGACTCGTCAATCGGCATGGTGCCGTGAACTATACCGACTGGGCAGCAACTGTCAAGGAAGAGCTGGAGCGTCCTGCCACGCTGACCATCAAGGCCGAGGCTGACATTATGGGTGACAAAGTCGACATCCGCCTAACGATGTTGGGCACGGACGGCACCACTTCTGGCAAACTACAGATATGGCTGCTGGAGGATGGCATCAAGGCCATGCAGCTGATGCCTAACGGTACTGCCAACAGTGACTACGTACACAACCATGTGCTGCGCACCCCTGTCAATGGCATCTGGGGTGAGGACTTCACCATCAAGGAGGCTGAAATCAAGACAACCCACCACACGCAGATCCTCGACCCTGCGTGGAACACCGCCAACCTGAGCATCGTTGCTTTCGTCTATAACGACCAAGGCGTGCAGCAGGCGTGCAAGGGGAAGGTAAATATGTAAAAGTTAAGATCAAGAAAAAGTAAATAGACATGAAGAGATTATTATTCTGTGTTTTCTGTGCTTTCTGCATGACAACAACCGTCATGGCACAGGACAGCGACACCTTCCAGTTTGTCGACCAAAGCGGCAACATGGTTGCTAATGGCTCCACCGTCACCCTTAGCGACCTGAAGGAAGACCTTTTCCTCGGCAACTACATCAGTTCTGGACTCTCTGTCAAGAACACGTCCGCAACAACTGCCAGAGTGCGCATGGTCTACGATATCACAACACTCGACAACGGCACTTTCCAGATATGCTTTCCCGTCAACTGCATGTCACGTTTTGAGACTGGTGCCTATACCACGACGGCCGACAATATGAGCGGCGGCGAACAACGCGACCTGCAATGCGAATGGTTCCCCACGGCCTACGGTGTCTGCAAGGCACAACTAAGTCTTGAAATCATGAATGCCTTTAATCAGAAGACCGCAGACGGTCCTACCGTCACCCTCGTCTTCAACTACGCCGACCCGACTGACATTAATGTCAACGTCAACATCAACCCTGCTGTTGCCAACGTCTACAACCTCCAGGGACAGTCGACATCAACGTCAACAGGTCTCCGCATAGTCCGGCTGACCAATGGCAAGACATTAAAATTATTCACCAAATAAAAACAACAAATTATGATGAAAAAAATCTTTACGCTTGTTCTCGTTCTGACCATGGCAACTGCCATGAATGTTCAGGCACAGTTTTATGTTATGCGTTCAACTACGACACCCCATCGTGCCGCTGTCCAGAATGCCGAAAGTGCTACTGGTTCCAACTGGTGGGGTTACACTGACCCCACAGCCTCAACCAGTGGCTTGGGAGTCAGGGCTTCAGACACCTATCATTGCGCCATCTATGTCCCTGGGGACCATGATGTAGCTGCTGGTAAGACCATCGAAGCCGTCCGCTTCGGACTGAAAGCCACGCACGTTTCTAATGTCAAACTCTGGATTGCCAATGCGCTCCCGACAACCATCAGTACCAGCACCACCCTTGCCCTAGTCGATATTCCCAATTCCGACTTAAGTGAAGATATCGAGGTTCCCGTTCCTTCTATAGCCATCCCTTCAGGCGGTATCTACGTCGGTTACACCTTCACCGTGACTGCCACTACCACTCAAGATGATCAGTTTCCCATCCTAATTAGTGGTCAGGACATTCCCAACGGTATGTTTCTTAGGACAAACAATAATGTTACCAACTGGTCTGATATGTACGGCCAAGGTTACGGTAACCTGTACATGCTGTTGAAGCTTCAGGGAACCTTCGGCGATAACATGGTCTCTCCCTCTGACTTCGGTACTGTCTATGTCCAGATAGGCGAAAATGCCACAGCCTTTGTCGACATTGTCAACAACGGCATCACCCCTGTTTTCGGCATCGACTATACCATCACTACCGACGGCACTGTCGGCAGTCCGCTGCATGCCGATCTCTCTTCACCCCTTGCCTTCTCGCGTCATACCACCGTTGCCCTTACCATTCCTTCCGATGCCGCTCCTGCCTCGAAACAGAAGACGCTAACCGTCACTAAGGTCAACGGCAACGATAACGTGTCCGCCAAGCCATCAGCCACGTTCACCCTCAACTCATTGATTGAGTTCATCGAGCGCAAGGTAGTGGTTGAGCAGTTCACAGGTACGGGCTGCGGCTATTGTCCCCGCGGTCATGTGGGCATGGCCAAGATGCGTACCACTTTCGGCGACCGCTTCGTTGGAATCGCCCTCCACCAGTATTCTTCCCAGAGCAGTGATGCCATGTATATTGCACACAATGCCTATGCCCCCCTCAGTTTCGATGGGGCACCTTCAGCCCGCATGAACCGTGGCGCAGAAATTGACCCATATTACGGTTCCGGCAACGACGTGCTAGACGATTTCCGTAGCGAGATGGCTATTCCTGCCACCGCACGTGTTGATGTTAGCGGCACCTACGACGTCACCACGACACATGTCGACGCCTCGGTCACTGTCAAGTCACAGGTCGATGCCAACTACAAACTGGAATTCGTGCTCGTGGCCGACGGACTGACGGGAACCGGCACAGGCTGGAACCAGTCAAACTACTATTACCAATATTCAGCCGTCCAGCTTCCCACCGACCTGCGTCCTTACGCCAACGGTGGAACCTATGGCAAGTCCACCATAACTGGCTATATCTTCAACGACGTTGCCATTGCCAGTTCCTATGTTAGTGGCAGCAATAAGGTGTCACCGCTGACCATGACTGCTAATGAGCCGCAGACCGTCAACTATACCTTGCCGCTTCCTACATACCAGAAGCTACTTGATGCTCTCAAACTCGACGAGGTCTATGTAGTAGCCCTACTCATCGACGATAGTGGAGCTATTGTCAATGCCGACAAGCAAAAAGTAAGCGAAGGCGGTTCTTCTGCCATCAACACCTTGACAGCTACAGGGAGCCAAACCACCCGTCACTATTCTATCGACGGTCGTCAGCTGACACAGCCACAGCGTGGCCTGAACATCATCAAGATGGCTGACGGAAAAACTTTCAAGGTCATGGTTAAGTGAGAGGAGAGTCGAGCTCGCTCAAATTCTTCCGAACGGAAATGAGCTCAAACGTCAGTTCAAGGTCACGGTTAAGTGAGAAATATGACATAAAGCGTCCGTGATGATACTAATGGCTCCCTCAATCTTGGGAGCCATTTTCAGATGTATCCTTTCAGCCGGTCACCGTTGGCGCATACCAAACTTATGGTATGCAAAATGCCACAAACGGGCGATTGTGGGAGTACGAAAATCATCGTACCTTTGCACCGTGATTCAAAAGTAAAATGGAAAAGAGAATACACATTATTTATTAATATAAAAAGGATAAGATTATGAGTAAGATCGCAAAACAGCTGACTGAGCTCGTCGGTAACACCCCACTCTTAGAGCTCAACAAGTATTCACAGGCAAAGGGTCTGGAGACCCCAGTGATTGCCAAAGTAGAGTTTTTCAACCCCGGCGGCAGCGTGAAAGACCGTATCGCACTGGCGATGATTGAGGATGCTGAAGCAAAGGGCATTCTGAAGCCCGGTGCCACCATCATCGAGCCCACAAGCGGCAACACAGGCGTAGGATTGGCACTGGTATCGGCCGTCAAAGGCTACCATCTTATCCTTACCATGCCTGAGACCATGAGCGTGGAGCGTCGTAACCTCGTAAAGGCCTACGGTGCCGAGGTTCGCCTCACGTCAGGTAAAGACGGCATGCCAGGTGCCATCCGTGCTGCAGAGGAGTTGCGTGACTCTATCCCTGGCAGTGTCATCCTGCAGCAGTTTGAGAACGGTGCCAACCCCGCCAAGCACTATGCTACCACAGGACCTGAAATCTGGCATGACACTGACGGACAGGTGGACATCTTCGTTGGCGGCGTAGGTACGGGCGGTACCATCAGTGGTACGGGTAAGTATCTGAAGGAAAAGAACCCGAACGTGAAAATCATCGCCGTAGAGCCCAAGTCGAGTCCAGTGCTGAACGGTGGTCAGAGTGGTCCGCACAAGATTCAAGGCATCGGTGCAGGCTTCGTTCCTAAAACGTACGATGCTGGCGTCATCGACGAGGTGTTTGACGTAGAGAATGACGATGCTATCCTCACGGGTCGTGAGATTGCCCAGCAAGAAGGTCTATTGGTAGGCATCTCCGCAGGCGCCGCACTCTATGCAGCCATTCAAGTGGCCAAGCGCCCCGAAAACAAGGGCAAGAAGATTGTGGTATTACTGCCCGACACCGGTGAACGCTATCTGAGCACCGTACTCTATGCTTTCGAGGACTATCCTCTTTAAGTGTTAACAGGAAAAATGTCGGACATACATGATAATGGCTCTCTCGTACTGAGGGAGCTTTTTAGGTCTGTGTCGTGAGCCGGTTCGAGGTTAATCGTATCAGGGGGAAAGCCCCCTGTCAGATTGTTAAAGATTAAAAAAACGGGACGAATAGAGAAAAAAAAGCAGGCAACGGGTGAGGATTTATGAATTATTTCGTACCTTTGCACACAATTAGAGAAAAGATTGTATATCCATATATAATAAGGTAACAAAGAGAGCATGGAATTAGACGTATTGACAGCCATCTCGCCTATTGATGGCCGTTATAGGAATAAGACGGATAAGCTGGCAGGATATTTTTCGGAGTATGCGTTGATACGCTACCGTATACGTGTGGAGATTGAGTATTTTATCGCACTTTGCGAGTTGCCTCTGCCCCAGTTGTCTGATTTTGACCATAACCTTTTCGAACCGCTACGTGACATCTACCGTAACTTCACAGAAAAGGATGCTGCCCGTGTCAAAGAAATCGAGCAGACCACTAACCATGACGTCAAAGCCGTGGAATACTTCATCAAGGAGAAAGCTAATAGCCAACACCTAATAGCTGATAGATTCATGGAGTTCATTCACTTCGGTTTGACCTCTCAGGACATCAACAACACCAGTGTGCCCCTGAGCATCAAGGAGGCTTTGGACGACGTGTACTATCCGATGGTGGAAGAACTGATAGAGCAGTTGAACGACTATGCCGAGCAATGGAAGCATGTGCCGATGCTGGCAAAGACGCACGGCCAACCAGCCTCCCCTACCCGGTTAGGCAAGGAGATAATGGTCTATGTGTACCGTCTGGAGGAACAGATGCGTGGCATGAAAGATCTTCCCATTACAGCCAAGTTCGGTGGTGCAACAGGTAACTACAATGCCCACCATGTGGCTTATCCGCAGTACGACTGGCGTGAGTTCGGCAACAGCTTTGTCTCTGAGAAGTTAGGCATGGAGCGTGAGCAGTGGACTACGCAGATTTCAAACTACGACTGGTTAGGTGCCATCTTTGATGCCATGCGCCGTATCAACACCATCATTATCGACTTGGACCGTGACTTCTGGATGTATATCTCAATGGAGTATTTCAAACAGAAAATCAAGGCAGGCGAAGTGGGGTCGAGTGCCATGCCTCATAAGGTCAACCCTATTGATTTTGAGAACTCAGAGGGTAATATGGGCATGGCCAATGCCGTGCTGGCATTTCTGGCACAGAAACTGCCTGTCAGCCGACTGCAACGCGACTTGACTGACTCAACGGTGCTGCGCAATGTTGGTGTACCCATGGGACATGCACTGATAGCCATCCAGAGCACGTTAAAAGGTCTGCGCAAACTCATCCTCAACGAGGAGAAACTACATCATGACTTGTCGGACACATGGGCTGTGGTGGCCGAGGCCATCCAGACGATTTTGCGCCGTGAGGCCTACCCGCATCCTTACGAAGCATTGAAGGCACTAACACGTACGAATGCAAAAATGACTGAGCAGACCATCCATGAGTTTATCGGGCAACTGGAGGTCAGCGACGAAGTAAAAGCAGAATTAATGGCTATAACGCCAATGAATTATACTGGAGTTTAACAATTTAATAATCAACAACACATGGAGAGCCGTGAGGCCCTCAGCTAAAAAAGGAGAAAAAGAATTATGGAACTTGAAAACGAAAAGAAAAACGAAGAACAGTCTGTAGAACAGCAGAACAGCGGAAATCACGAGAGCGGTTTTCAGGGTTATCGTCAAGGACGTTCACCACGTCCACGTATTCATCAGCCGAGACCCTACAACAATCAGGGAAGTTATAATCGCAACCAGAGCCAGGATGAAGGCAGTTTCCGTCCTGAGGGTTTTGGTGCCAGCTTGCAAAGCAGCACTCCTCAGCGTGGCGGATATCGTCCCCGTAACAACTATAACAACGAGGGCGGCTATCGTCCCCGTAACAACTATGGTCAGCAGCAAGGCGGCTATCGTCCCCGTAACAGCTACAACAATGGTGAAGGCGGCTATCGTCCACACAACAACTACGGCCAGCAACTGGAAGGTAGCTATCAGCCCCGTCAGCAAGAAGGCGGCTATCAGCCTCGTCAACAGGAGGGTGGCTATCAGCCCCGTCAGCATCAGCAGTATGGTCAGCAGCGTCAGGGCGGCTATGGCCAGCGTGGCAGCTACGGTCAGCAGCGTGGCGGCTACAACAATGGTCGTCAGGGTGGTTACGGTCAGCAGCGCGGTGGCTACAACAACGGCCATCAGGGTGGTTATGGTCAGCAGCGCGGCGGCTATCGTCAGCGCACGGCAGACTACGATCCGAATGCAAAATATAGCTACAAGAAGCGCATAGAGTATAAGGAGGAGAACTATGATCCCAACGAACCC
>Ga0310786_10010104_pt1 | contig 11895 bp, 14 predicted proteins | sample AusTroGonzalo_MG_FD_203881 | JGI IMG/M metagenome (GOLD analysis project Ga0310786, IMG submission 203881) | Bovine rumen microbial communities from tropical cattle in Woodstock, Queensland, Australia - Gonzalo_03 (v2) (version 2) | ecosystem: Host-associated > Mammals > Digestive system >... | reverse complement strand
CCCGCCGATGGACACCGAACCCGGCGGCATCATCCAGGAGCCGACGGCAGAGAGGGCGGAGACTTCGGCACCGACGCCGGAGGGGGAGGCGCTGCACTTCTGAACCAGGGAGGGCGGAACGGCCCCCGCCGTCAGAACCGCCCGCCCCCGCCGATGGACACCGAACCCGGCGGCATCATCCAGGAGCCGACGGCAGAGAGGGCGGAGACTTCGGCACCGACGCCGGAGGGGGAGGCGCTGCACTTCTGAACCAGGGAGGGCGGAACGGCCCCCGCCGTCAGAACCGCCCGCCCCCGCCGATGGACACCGAACCCGGCGGCATCATCCAGGAGCCGACGCCCCGCCAGCCCGCAAAAGCAGAAACCTCCAAAAAGCCATAAAGCATTGAAGATGACAGATATATTTATAAATCCCTACGTAAGCCATAACGTAAAGCATTGAAAATGACAGACATATTTAGATTTTTCTACGTAAGCCATAACGTAAAGCATTGAAAATGACAGACATATTATAGAATGGCATTTTGCTTGCGAATCTGGCGTAGATGTACTTGAATCTCAAAACTTGACAACATCCACCCATGCCGACAGGCGCTTGACATACACTTGAAATGCTTTGAGCGACCTTCCATTTTAGACTATCTGGCAAAATATGATTTTGTGCGAATTGACCGAAAAAGCACCCCCGGAAAGCGGAAAAACGCTGCACCCGCCCCCCACGAAACAGACATCCCGCGAGGCATGAAAGCCCCCGCCCGCGCCAAATCCCGAACCGAACCACGCAGAAAACCCGCCGGAATGCGGAAAGGCCGACCACGGAGGGAGAGGCGGCATCATCCAGGAGCGCCCGCCGCTGATGGAAGAACCGCCCGCAGTCATCCAGGACGCCCCGCCCCGACTTCGGCACCGACCCGGAGGGGACTTCGATACCCGACCCGAAGGGGAACGGCTGGACGCCGGAACGGCCCCCGGAAGGGGAGGCGCTGCACTTCTGAACCTGGGAGGGCGAAAACGCCCCGCAACCGCTTGCGACGCAACGCCGCACCGACCGCCGAGGGAAACGGCTGGAAGCCACGTAAGCCGCGCGGCAGTCATCCAGGAGCGCCCGCCGCTGATGGAAGCGCAGCCGACCCCGGAACGGCCCCGCCGTCAGAACCGCCCGCAGTCATCCAGGAGCGCCCGCCGATGGACACCGAACCCGGCGGAATCATCCAGGAGCCGACGCCCCCCGCAGCCGACGGCAGAGGGGGCGGAGACTTCGGCACCGACGCCGGAGGGGGAGGCGCTGCACTTCTGAACCAGGGAGGGCGAAACCGCCCCGCAGTCATCCAGAAGCGCCCGCCGGACTTCGGCACCGCCCCGGCGCTGATGGAAGCGCAGCCGAACCCGGAACGGCCCCGCCGTCAGAATCCGCCCGCAGTCATCCAGGAGCGCCCGCCGATGGACACCGAACCCGGCGGAATCATCCAGGAGCCGACGCCCCCCCGCAGCCGATGGCAGAGGGGGCGGAGACTTCGGCACCGACGCCGGAGGGGGAGGCGCTGCACTTCTGAACCAGGGAGGGCGAAACGGCCCCGCAGTCATCCAGAAGCGCCCGCCGTCAGAACGCCCCGCCCCGGCGCTGATGGAAGCGCAGCCGACCCCGGAACGGCCCCGCCGTCAGAATCCGCCCGCAGTCATCCAGGAGCGCCCGCCGGACTTCGATACCCGACCCGGCGCAGATGGACGCCGACGAGGCCACGCAATACCCACCCCCCCTAAATGCAGAAAATCACAACAGGAAACGCCACGATACACCGAACCGCACACTACAGAACACAAAAGCACAAGACGATATACAAACCCCGTCGAAATCCAATCACACATCCGTTAACGAAAGGCCATTCCCCAATCACACATCCGTTAACGTTTATCACACATCCGTTAACGTTTATCCCACATCCGTTAACGTTTATCCCACATCCGTTAACGTTTTAAGGCTTGTAGCATAATTTATAATGCTTGCGGCAAGCAACTTGCTGAATACACCCCAAAAAACCCATAAGTACTCATAAGTACTCATAAGTACTCAAAAGGGAAAAGGGGGGGCGTTTTAGTCCCCCCCCTTTTCCTCTTTTGAGATACAGATAATTCCCGCCGCCGCGCCGCCATGACGCGGGCCAGCCATTCCGCGACCGCTGGAAAACCACGCCCCCGCCGGACTTCGGCACCGAACCCGGCGGCATCATCCAGGAACAGACGCCCCGCAGCCCCGCAGCCGCCCCCGGCGCTGAACCAGGACGGCCCGCCGGACTTCGGCGGAGGGATTGCGGGAAATATCGCGCGACGGCTGGCGGGACGCCGGAGAGCGTCTATAGTATGCCCTGTCGCACGGGAATGCGACACGCCCCCCGACGCCCGGCTTATCACCCGGACGGAGGCCACAGGCCAGGGAGCGACAACCGAGAAAGGCATTTGAGGCCGCTTGCATGAAGCCAGCCTGATAAACTGGCAAGGTGTTCCCGCACCGCTTGCAGGCGGCTTTTTCGTTGCCTGAAATGAAGAACCAGAACCAGACCAGAACGGGAAACCCCGCAGAGACACCAGAGAACCAGGCCAGGAGCGCCGACGGCGCAGCCGACAAGAACGAAAACCCCGCCCCCGTCCAGGAGGCCAGACAAGCGCCGACATTCGCGGCGGCGCTGGAGGCATTCAAGGCGCGACTGCTGGACGCCGCAAGCGCGGGCGGCATTCCGTATGCCGACCGCGAGACAATACAAGGCGTATTGCAGGACAGCAATTTATCCACTTTGCTTTATGGCGAGTTGATGAGCAAACTATACAGGCGCTCAAAAACCGCGGCAAAGGCATTTTTCCCGCTTTACGCAGATGCGGCAAGGGGGGCGGAGACGGCCCCGGCGCGGCGGGAAGGGACTTCGCGGCGCGGGAAAGTCTATGTAATCCCCGTCGCCATTGGCGAGGAAACCGCATGGGAGATAGCCGCGAGGACGGCGAAGCGGGGGACGGGGGACGCATGGGACACGCTGCAAGCGGCGCTGGCGGCGGCATTCCACAGCGCCCACGCCCCCGCGAACCAGGCGGGAAGGGACTACGCGGCGCGGGCGCGGGAAGCCTTCGCGCAGATAGAAGGGGCGGCGCTGGGGGACGATTGCGACCAGATGGAACGGGACGAGGAATGCAAGTACGCAGTCGCGGCGGCGATGCTCGACGCATTTGGCAGACAGAAGGCGGACATATCCCCGCTTGACCGCCTCTTGTTAACGCGGGCGATGCTTGAAAGCCTCGACAGCCTTGACTTGAAGCACCCCGGCGCGGCGGCGATTCGGCGCGCGGCGGAGGCGAGGGCATAGGCCAGGGAGGAAGCGCAGATGCGGAGGCACCTTGAACACCACGCGCGGCGGCACCGCCGGATGAAATTCGCGGCCCCGTCCAGATTCGACAGGACAACCCATGCGCACCCCCGGCGGAACCGCCCCGCGAGGGCGGACGGGAAACCAGGGAAATAATTAAACATCGCTTGTTTTACATTAGGAGGCATGACAGGACAAGAACGCAGACGGCACACCACGCCCCGCCACGGCCCGCAGCGCTGGCGGACAGTGGCGAGGGCTGGCACGCCGATTGCTACTTGGAAACTTTTTTCATCATTCCAACTCAAACGCATTCAAAGCAATAGAACACACAACGAACATTCTTTCACGCCCCAAAAAAGGACAGCAAGGCGCAACAGTGTAGATTAGGTGGCAAGCCGAGTTACCAAGGCATTCGGCTTGCCACCGCAACACAGGGAGAAGCGAAACACCCATGACGACGAACACAACCACCACCACGGCAACCACCAACTACAAGCCCGGACGCGGGCGGCGGCAGTATGTTACAATTAAATGGATTATGGACTATCTGCACGTCGGGCGCGGCGCGGTCTATGGATACGCTAAGCGCATGGGCTGGCACGTTTACCGCGTCGGCGCGATTGGCCGCCCCCGATTCGACGCGGCTGAAATCGAGGCCAGCCTCACGGCTACCAGGATGCACGAATAACGAGGGGCGGCGATGCACGAGGAACCGACCCGCGCCCCGCTGGCGGAGGGGGGGACGCCCGGCGGGGGCGATGAAACGGCGCTTGTACGCCTTTCAGTCTCAAAAATCGCCCAGAAGGCGCAACTTCTGGAACCAGGCCGAACCGCCGCCGTACTGGTGATTCCGGCGGGGCGGGACAGGCCCGCCCCCATGGCGGCGAATGTAACGCTTGAAATGCCGGAGGCGATACAAGGCGCAAGACGCCTCACCCTTTTCGACCGCATGACCGAGGACGCAATAGGAAACATGATGGAGGAAAGGGGCGCGGCGGGAGACTTCGCCACCACGCCGGAGGCGGTTTTCCGCCAGATGCACGGCCTTCCCCAGAACGCGACAGTAAGCAAGGCAAGCGCGGACATGGTGAACGCCAGCATGGAGAGACTTGCAAGCACATGGATTACCATAGATTGCAAGGAGCATTTGCAGGCCGCGAGGGGAACGAGGATTGCAGGCCGCTTTTCCCATTTGGCGGTAAAATGCAACGTGATAACCGCACGGCTGGCGGAGGCGAGAACCCGGCGCGGGCGTGAAATCCGCGTTTGGAAGATAGCCGAACTTCCCAGAATCTACGCTTACAGCAAGGCAGTAAGGCAGATGGCCGCATTCCCCCGCGCGGCGCTGGCGGGCAAAAGGCAGTCTCCGCAGATTGCGGCAATGCGATACTTTGTCTTGCAGCAGATGCCGCGAATCCGCCACAAGCGAAACGGCCCCGACACCCCGGACATTACGTACGCGGCGGTATTCGAGGCAACGGGGGACGAACTGGCGACACGGAGCACCGCTTGCGGCAGGGTGAAACGCTCACAGCGCAAGCGCGACCTTTGGGCGATTCTGGACAGCCTGGAGGAATGCGGGGTAATAAAGGCATGGCGCGAGGCGGGAAAGGCCGCGCGCGGGCAGTTTGCCGGAGTGAGGATAACCCCCGCGCCGACGCGGGACATCATCGAACCAGAGGAGGAATAGCCAGCGATGGAAAAGGCAGACGCGGCGCTTATGGCGATACCGACCCCCGGCGAAGGGGAGCGCGACGCCTGGGTAAGAATCGGCATGGCCTACAAGGCCGCGGGCGGGGACTTCGACACCTGGGACGCATGGAGCCGGAGGGGGGACGGCTACGAGCGCCGCGCCGCCCGCGACACCTGGAACAGCATGAAGGCCGACGGGGGCATAACGGAGGCGACATTGTACCATACGGCGGCGCGGCATGGCTGGAAAGACCAGGAGAGGGGGACGGGGCGCGGCGCGGCCCCGGCGCAGTCATCCAGGAGGGGCGGCGCGCCCGCCGACATCCGGCGCGAAATCGACGAGGCCGCCTTCGACGAGAAGGAGACGGGCGAGGCGCGGGCGTATCTTCGGCAACGCGGTTTCACCGACGCGACCATAGACAGATTCAATATAGGCTACTGCCACGCCTTCACGCTGGCGGGGACGAGGGAGCCGCGCGTCATAATCCCCTACCCCGGCGAGGACTACTACACCGCCCGCCGCATTTCCCCGGCGGGGGACGAGGACGGAAGGAAATACCTTTACCCGCCGAAGGCGAGGGCGGGAGGCAAGCGGGCATTCAATGCGCCCGCCTTGACTGGCGGCGCGGAAACCGTCTTTGTAACCGAAGGGCAACTTGACGCCATGGCGGCAGAGCAGGAGGGCGGCGCGGCAATCGGCAGCAACGAGCCGCCGCAGATGCTTGCGGCGCTGGCGGCGGCGGGGGACGCCATGACGGCGCGGCGATTCGTCATCATCCCCGACGCCGACGGAAACGGCGCGGGGGATGCGAAGGCCGCGAAGATGGCGAAGGCATTGAGGGAGGCGGGGCAAGCCGCTTTCATCCGCAGATTGCCGGAGGGCGTACACGATTGCGCCGACAGCATAGAAAACCACCCCGGACAGTTAAGGGCATGGATAGCGGAAACCCCGCGATTTCTGGCGGAGGAACGGGAACGGGAGCAGGACGCGAAGCGCCGCGAGTTCGACGCATTGACGGGCGCGGGACGGCTGGCGGACTTCTGGCGGGAGATACGGGAGAACCCGCGAAAGGCGACCCCCACGGGCTTTCCCCGCCTCGACCGCCTTCTGGACGGAGGACTTTGGGAGGGGCTGTACATCATCGGCGCCATTAGCAGTCTTGGCAAGACTACATTTGCGCTCCAGATGATAGACCAGATGGCGAAGGCGGGGCGGCGCTGTCTTGTCTTTTCGCTGGAAATGTCGGCGGCGGAACTGATGGCGAAATCCATTAGCCGCCTTACCGATTCATGCGCCACATGGGACGCGAACAAGAAAACCGCGCGGGGCATTCTGGCGGGGGACAGGTACACCCATTACAGCGAGGCGGAAAAAGCCTTGATAGAATCCGCAAGCGAGAGATACAAGTCATTCGCGCGGAATGTCTGCATAGTCGAGGGATGGCGCGACATGGGGACGGCGCACATTAGGCAGACCGCCGAGAGATGCGCCGACGCATACGGCGAAAGCCCGGTTGTACTTGTGGACTACCTACAGATACTTAACCCAGCCGACCCCCGCGCGACCGACAAGCAGAACGCCGACCGCGCTGTAAAGGAACTTCGGTTGCTGGCGCGGGACTTGCGGACGCCTGTAATAGCGGTTTCAAGTTTCAACCGCGAGAACTACGGCGCAAGCGCAAGCATGGTAGCATTCAAGGAAAGCGGCGCTATAGAGTATTCGGCGGATGTGCTTATGGCCATGCAGTTAAGGGGCGTCGGCGCACGGGGATTCGACGCCGAGAAGGCAAAGACGGCCATTCCGCGGGAGGTTGAACTGGTGATACTGAAGAACAGGAGCGCCCAGACTGGAGGGCGCTTGCTTTTCCACTATGACGCCCGCTTTAACGTTTTCAGAGAGCAGGAAGGGGACGCGCCCGCCAATAGCGCCGGATACAGCATATAACCCCGCCCGGAGGGCGAGGAACGGCCCCGCCGTCAGAACCGCCCGCAGTCATCCAGGAGCGCCCGACGATGGACACCGAACCCGGCGGAATCATCCAGGAAGCCGACGCACCGCAGCCGATGGCAGAGGGGGCGGGGACTTCGGCACCGACGCCGGAGGGGGAGGCGCTGCACTTCTGAACCAGGGAGGGCGAAACGGCCCCGCCGTCAGAATCCGCCCGCAGTCATCCAGGAGCGCCCGACGGACTTCGATACCCGACCCGGCGCAGCTGGACGCCGGAGGGGGAGGCGCTGCACGAGGGCGAAACCGCCCCGCCCGGCGCTGATGGAAGCGGGAACCTTCGGCCACTTCGGCAAGCCCGCCGGACTTCGATACCCGACCCGGCGCAGATGGACGCCGACGGAACGCCCCGCAGTCATCCAGGACGCCCCGCCGATGGACACCGAACCCGGCGGCATCATCCAGGAGCCAACCCCGGCGGCAACGGCCCCCAGCCGGAGAGGGGGCGGAGACTTCGGCCCCCGCCGTCAGAATCCGCCCGCAGTCATCCAGGAGCGCCCGCCGATGGACACCGAACCCGGCGGAATCATCCAGGAAGCCGACGCACCGCAGCCGATGGCAGAGGGGGCGGGGACTTCGGCACCGACGCCGGAGGGGGAGGCGCTGCACTTCTGAACCAGGGAGGGCGAAACGGCCCCGCAACCGCTTGCGACGCAAAGCCGCACCGACCGCCGAGGGGAACGGCTGGAAGCCACGTAAACCGCGCGGCAGTCATCCAGGAGCCGACCCCGGAAGGGGGCGGAGACTTCGGCCCCCGCCGTCAGAATCCGCGCCGCCATTCTGGCGACCCGTTTAGACCCCAATTAGACCCCAATTAGACCCCAGCCGGAGAGGGGGCGGAGACTTCGGCACCGACCCCGGCGGGAACCTTCGGCCACTTCGGCAGCCCCGCAGCTGGACGCCGACGAGGCCGCGCGACCATGCCAGGACGGCCCGCCCGGCGCTGATGGACGCCGACGGAACGCCCCCAGGAAGGCCACGCGAAGCCGCGCCGTTTTTCCAGGCAAACCCCAGGGTAAATTATATTGGGGTCTAATTGGGGGCTAATTCGCAATATTCCCCTATGATTTCCAATGTATTTTATTGATTATACCTGTATATGGTATATGCCCGTATTTCTGCCTTAAATGCTTGAATATTAGTATGCCGGAGACGGGACTCGAACCCGTATGCCATTTCTGGCGGGAGATTTTAAGACTACTAACCCCCGTAGAAAAATGCAAACTTGGGGGCTAATTGGGGGCTAAATCGCGTTTTGCCCCGGAAAAAAGGTGTATATTATATACTGTAATGCTCATTTGTGATTGCGTTAATTTTTAAGGGCTGAAACCATGACGAGACAAGACGAGAACGGCGGCGCGGGCGAACTTCGACAGGAGGAACAGAAGAAGGGGCGGCGCGGCGGAAACAAGATGGGATTTCTTTACAAGAGGTTTGGAAGCCGCGACTACAAGCCGAATGCCCATGTAAAAGGCGTTTTCTATCTTCGATATTGGGACGAGGACGGAACCCGGCGCAAAATCCGCTTGACGAAGGATGGCAAGCCGATTACCGACTTGCAGGCCGCGAAGGAGGAGCAAAGACGGCTACGAGCGCCATATCTGGCAAAGGACAAATTAGAGACGCTGAAAGGAGCGCAAGCCATACTTCGGGACGCCGAGGAGAAGCAGAAAGAGGCGGAAGAAGCGGCGGAAAACCCCGTTACACTTGCGGAAGCATGGGAAAAATGGATGGAACTTGCAGACTTGCAAATCTGCCAGGGGTCAATGAAACACTATCGCCAATACTGGGATACTTTTTTGCAGTATTGCCGAGCAAGCGGGAAACTCCCGGAGACGGGCGGGAATCTGCGAGACATAACCCCGGAACTTGCAAGAGGGCGCATCAAGGCACTACAAGCGACCCGAACCCCGAACACCGCAAACAAGCATTTGACTTTCCTACGCTCGTTTTTCGATGTGCTGAAGAAACCCGCGCGACTTGATACCAACCCATTCGACGAGATTAAGCGGCAGAAACTCACAACGAACAGCCGCCGCGAATTGAGCATAGAGGAAATACAAAACCTTGTCAGCAAGGCGGAGGGGGAATTGCACACGCTTTTCCTTTTAGGCGCTTGCACGGGAATGCGGTGCGGCGACTGCGCTACCTTGCGATGGGCGGAGGTTGATTTGCTGCATGGCGTCATCCGGCGCAAGGCAAACAAGACGAGGCACAGCAGCGGGGCGGAAATCGTGGCGGGAATCCCGGCGGCGCTGGCGGCGGAATTGGAGGCGATACCCGCCCCGCATGGGGAATTTGTCATGCCAGGCGTAGCAAATACGTACATGAAATCGCCAACCAGCCTTTCCCAACGTATTCGCGGAGTTTTCGACGCTTGCGGAATCGCCACAACCCGCACCGACGAGAAGGGGCGACTTGTAATAGTCGCGGGCTTTCACAGTCTTCGGCATACATGGGTATCAATCCAGGCCATGCGGGGGACGCCCCAGGCCGTAATCATGGCGATGGTAGGACATAGCAACCCCGCCATGACTGAACACTATACGCACATATCCACAGACGCCGCGCGGGCGGCGGCAAGGGAATTGCCGGAGTTTACGGCAGACGGAGAGGAACAGGCCGAGGCCGCGCGGGAACTTGCGGAACTGCGACGCCGCGCGGCGGAAATCGTGGCGGCGGCGGACGCCGACCAACTACGGCGCATCATAGAAACGGAAGGGCATTAGAACCAGAAGCACCCCGGCGGCAGTCATCCAGGAGCGCCCGCCGGACTTCGATACCCGACGCGGAGGGCGACCGCCGGACGCCGGAGGGGGAGGCGCTGCACTTCTGAACCAGGGAGGGCGAAACCGCCCCGCCCCCCGCTGATGGAAGCGCAGCCGACCCCGGAACGGCCACGCCGTCAGAATCCGCCCGCAGTCATCCAGGAGCGCCCGCCGGACTTCGATACCCGACGCGGAGGGCGACCGCCGGACGCCGGAGGGGGAGGCGCTGCACTTCTGAACCAGGGAGGGCGGAACGGCCCCCGCCCCCCGCTGATGGAAGCGCAGCCGACCCCGGAACGGCCCCCGGAAGGGGGATTGCCCGGAGAGGGGGCGAAAGGCCCCCGCCGTCAGAATCCGCGCCGCAGTCATCCAGGAGCGCCCGCCGGACTTCGATACCCGACGCGGAGGGCGACCGCCGGACGCCGGAGGGGGAGGCGCTGCACGAGGGCGAAACCGCCCCGCCCGCCGCTGATGGAAGCGCAGCCGACCCCGGAACGGCCGCGCCGTCAGAATCCGCGCCGCAGTCATTCAGAACGGCCCGACGGAGGCGCAGACGGCGAAAAATCGACGCAAGCACCCTCCACAAAGGCAAGGACAGCGCGACCAGTCATTACAAAGCCATTATGCAGCCGACGCGCTTTAATGTCCCCACGATGGCAAGCAGCCCGCACAAAGCGCACACTTTTCCCCAAGATAACCGCGATTTCCTCAATGGAGTAAACAGCCGTTTCCACCAGCGCAAATTTATGCGTAAGCCTGTAGGTTATATCTTTTGACATTCCGCCTTCTCCTACTTTTCCCCGGAAGGGCAGACGCAGCGAGGGCAAGCGGGACGAGCGCCCCACACCAGCGCCGCAAAGGACGCCCCGGAAAAACCTTCCACATAGGCCATAATGGCGCGACCTGTAACCAGATACCCGAACTTGTCTTTAATGGCTACCATTTCTTTCCGGCGGCACATTTCGCGTACATAGTTTTCACTTCTATTCAAGAGAAACGCCACTTGCGAAACATTGTAAACCCGGTTTTCCATGATTTCCCGCGACTGTTTTTCATTCACCATGTTTTTATCTCCCATGCTGCAAGGCCGCAAGAACCATTCCCGCGACTTGACTATACATTACAGCCCGTCCCGGTTTATTATTTCCCCGAAGAAGCGACCGCCGGACGCCGGAGGGGGAGGCGCTGCACTTCTGAACCAGGGAGGGCGGAACGGCCCCCGCCGTCAGAACGCCCCGCAGTCATCCAGGAGCGCCCGCCGATGGACACCGAACCCGGCGGCATCATCCAGGAGCCGACGCCCCGCAGAAGCACCCCGGCGGCATCATCCAGGAGCCGACGGCAGAGAGGGCGGAGACTTCGGCACCGACGCCGGAGGGGGAGGCGCTGCACTTCTGAACCAGGGAGGGCGGAACGGCCCCCGCCGTCAGAACCGCCCGCCCCCGCCGATGGACACCGAACCCGGCGGCATCATCCAGGAGCCGACGGCAGAGAGGGCGGAGACTTCGGCACCGACGCCGGAGGGGGAGGCGCTGCACTTCTGAACCAGAGGGGGCGAAAGGCCCCCGCCGTCAGAACCGCCCGCAGTCATCCAGGAGCGCCCGCCGGACTTCGGCACCGCCCCGGAGGGCGAGGCGGAATAGGGCGCAGAATTGGCGCAGAATTGGCGCAGAATTGGCGACGCCAGGCGCAGCAGATACCGCAACCAACTGCACCGCATTCCACAGAAAAGGGGGAGTAATGGCGCAGAATTGGCGCAAAATTGACGCAGCCGACCCCGGAACGGCCCCCGCCGTCAGAACGCCCCGCAGTCATCCAGGAGCGCCCGCCGATGGACACCGAACCCGGCGGCATCATCCAGGAGCCGACGGCAGAGAGGGCGGAGACTTCGGCACCGACGCCGGAGGGGGAGGCGCTGCACTTCTGAACCAGGGAGGGCGGAACGGCCCCCGCCGTCAGAACCGCCCGCCCCCGCCGATGGACACCGAACCCGGCGGCATCATCCAGGAGCCGACGGCAGAGAGGGCGGAGACTTCGGCACCGACGCCGGAGGGGGAGGCGCTGCACTTCTGAACCAG
>Ga0310786_10010103_pt1 | contig 11896 bp, 12 predicted proteins | sample AusTroGonzalo_MG_FD_203881 | JGI IMG/M metagenome (GOLD analysis project Ga0310786, IMG submission 203881) | Bovine rumen microbial communities from tropical cattle in Woodstock, Queensland, Australia - Gonzalo_03 (v2) (version 2) | ecosystem: Host-associated > Mammals > Digestive system >... | reverse complement strand
CAGCTTGAAAGTGCCGACCATCAAATCATTGCTCCATGTTTTGCTGATAGCGATTGCATCTTTGCAATAAACCTCATAAATGAGCGGTTTGGTCGGATGCACCGAAATCATCAGACGCTGTGTGCCGTTTTTGTCAAACAGCTTTGTAAATTGAGCCACTTTGTTGATGAAATCCATCTTTGTATTCGCTTTTACAAAGCATGACAAAGTGATTTCACGTGGCTCATAGTATTTGTGCTCAAGGTCAACCACTTCTCCGTGGTAGTTGCTCCAATCAATTGACAACGGGGCTTTCAGTTTCGGACGGTCAAGCACACCATCAGAACCGCTAACACAGATGCCGTAAGCCTCTTTGATATTGACCCCATCAATGTAATATGCCTGCTGCACGTTTGTTGACAATTCTGATATGATTTCGCTTTCGGTCAGTGCAATGTTGTAGATTTTGAAATCATCCATGAGTGCAAGCCCATATTCGCAGTAGCAATCCTGATTAAGCGACAATCCAGCTAATGCGTCGCTCGTTTCTATGGTGTCGTATAAAGAGCCGTTATAATAGAAATGATAAACGCCGTTGTGATGCGTAATGCCTACAGATGACCATGCAGCTGTAGTCGCTGGGATTTCAACAGTCCGATAATGATTCAATGTCGTATTGCCGAAATTGAGCATCCAAATCAGCTTTTTAGGTGTTCCGCATTCAATTTCCAGTGGTCTGACCCATACAAGTATTGACCATGCATCGCTGAAGTCGGATATTACCATATTGTCAATTGTGCATTTGTCGTTGCCTTTGAACTTTATGGCGTTGCCGTTGCGACCCGGCACGAAATTAGCACCCACAACGCTGCCATCGTTGCGGTTTGCGCTGTAATCGTATGCTATAAGTGCGCCATCGGATTCATCGAAAGGCATGTTGAGTATTACGTTGTTGTTTTCCATCGTGTTAGTTTTTAATTGTTTTATCAATTATTTTGATTTGCGGATTTCCGCTTTTGCTAATGTGTATGCCTTTGGCATTGTGGCTGTTGACCCAAATCCTTGCATCACCCGAAATGTCAATATTGACATTTGCGTTGTCGTAAACGTCAATACGTGTGATGCTATGGCCAGCCAGTCTGATATTCGCTTCACTGTCATTGGCGACAAAGATTTCACCGACATTGTATTTGTCACAAACAATTTTGCCGCTTGATTGTCCAAGCAAAATGATTTTCCTTGCATTAGCTATTTCAACCCATTCATCGACATACACGCCGTAATCATGCGCAATGTCGCCGAAATGCTCTTTGATGATTGTTTTGTCAGGGTAGTTCCGCTCAAGGCAAAACTTTAAACCTCTGATATATAGGTCGGCAAGTTGTCGTTTATCGACCCCGGCTTTAATCTTGCCGTACCATTCGTCGCAAATCCCGGCTTCTTTTGCGGCTTTGGCTAATTTGTCATTGATTTTCATGTTGTAATATCTTATTGTAAACCTAAATAACGACCGTTAAAAGTGTCAAGTGCATTGGCTATCCTGTCAAGTTTGGTCAGATGCACATTATATGCTGTGTTTTCAGCGATGCGGTTAAGCACCATGAGCTGATTGCGCATTATTGACATGGCTTCGACCTGATTGATACGCATAGCGTTCATCTGACCTGCCACCAATGATGCTGTTTCTTCCGTAACGCCCTTGACAGAGCCAGTCAGTGACGTTGCAGCTCCAGCGTCAAACCATTCAGGGAATTGGTCTTTTAACTGGTTGACCATCGCAATGATGCTCTCACCTGCAAAGTTCAAATCAGCACCTAACAGGTTGATGTCGTTTTGTATAGCTTCCCATCCAGCCCAATTGCCGTTGTCATCAATCCAGCTATGGGTGTATTTCTCAATCAAAGGCTTAATCGACTTTTCCACCATTGACTGTATAATCATATTGCGGACAATGCGCTTGATGATTTTATCGACCGCATCACCCCATGCTTCGGCTGCATCCTCACCAGCTGCAAATGAGTTGATTAAAGCATCTCCTAATTCAGCCGCAATTGATGGGATGTCTGATGCAAGCAAAGCGTCACGTGCATCATCCACAAGTTCCTGAATTTGTTGATTCAGTTGCTCAATCTGCTGCCTGTATTCGGCTATGTTTTCTGCATCAGCTTTGTCACCAAGTGATTGCTCGTTATCAATGGCTTCGTTTAAATCATCAATTTGCTGGTGCAGGTTTTCAATCATCGCAACTTGTGATGTGTACCTCTCATCACCTAATGCCTTGTTCAAGACGTATTGCATGTGTTCATATTCAGCCGATAGCTTTTTGACATCGGCTAAAAGTGCAGCGTTTTTTTCTTGCACATCCTGAATACCGCTTGCCCATTTATATATTTTGGGAATCAAGGCAATAACACCCCCTATTATTGCACCAATCCAACCGCCGCTTGATGCACCTTGCATAACAGCAGCCGCAACATCGCCGATGTCGCCAGCTATTTCAGCAATTTTAGCTAATTGTGCATTGCCAGTATAATCAGCGATTTCTGCAATTGAATTAACAATTTGGTCGTAATAACCCTGTAACTCGCTTAATGCTGTTGTAAGGTTGCGGAAATTGGCATCATTGGCATTGTCTTTGAACTCTTTGATGGCATTGGTCAACCTTGTAAATGGATTTTTGTTTGCCACTTCACGGCGCAAATTCTCAAGGCTTTCAACAATCCGTTTGATGTCTTCATCTGTCAGGTTTTCAGAAAAATCAATATTCTTATTATTGATGTCATTGATAACTTCATCAATTTCTTTCAAGGTCAACTGACCCATGTCCTCAAATAGCTTTGTGAGCTTTGTGTTTTCGATTATGCCTGAAGCAAGCTCGCTGATGGCTCTTTTTTCTGCAATATTCAATGCTTGAATTAGTTGCTGGTCATTGTTCTGACGTGCCACTTTGCGTTTTTCTTCGTATTCGGCTTCTATTTGGGCTTTACGTTGCTCAAATGAGCCAAACTCTTTTAGCAAATCCTCATAGTCATCAGTAGGGGTCAAGTTCTTGATGTCAGCATCCCTTTTGTCGGTTCTGTTTCTGATGGCATCCTCGACCGCCTTTTGTGCCTCAATGTCGTTTTTGGCTTTAGCCTCTGCAAGCTGCCTGTCAAGCAACAGCATGTCGGCTGCGAATTGTTCTTCTATTTGGCGTTTCTTTGCGTCCAATCCGGCATAATCCTCAAGCAGCTTTTGTGTGCGTGTCGCCGCATCATCCAACGCTTGTTCCTCTGCGTTGTCAAGCATTTCCTTTTTGCTGTTGTCAATGTCAGTGCCATCGTTGGCAAGCTCTTTGCGCTTTTCCTCGATGATTTTGAGCATTTCGACAATGTTCTTGGCGTTGGAAAGCTGCGTTGACAATTCGGTGTTGAAAGTCTCAAGAACTGTCCGTTTTGTTTCCTCTGCTATGCTTTCGTTGAGTATGCGCAATTGCTCTGTCTGCTCTTTTGAGCGGTTGGCAACGTCAACTTTCATGATTTCATCACGCTGGTTCTTCAGATAGTCAATATATGTTGAGCCTTGTGCCAAGATGCCTGCAAATTCGGTTTGCGCCGATTTTATCAGTATTTCATCACCACTGTTGAGCCATTTGAAAAACTGCTGATATTCAGACTTTACCTTTGAAAGTTTGGTCTTGAAGTCAACATCCTCTTTGTTGTCACCCAACAGGCTTGACAGTGATTCCTGCAAGTCTTTGATTTGCTTTTTGGCTTGTGCTATTTGTGCCGGGTCAGACATCTTTTTGATGGAGTTTTGCAACGTGGAAATCTGTTGCTCGATGTAACCGACCGTGCCTTCATCATAATTATTGTTGAGGGCTTTGATGCCAGCTTCCTGCAATATTCTGATGCCTTCAGATTCAGCAGCGGCGGCATCCCCATAGCCTTTTTGGATTTCGGCTTTAAGGTCGGCAAGTTCCTTCTGTTTTTTCTTTTTGGCTTCATTGTCCACCATAACAGAATAAGAGCCATGATAATAACCGCCAACCTCTCTTACTTGGTCAGGCATTTGGGCAATCTCATTTTCAAGCTCAACTTGTTTTTTGATTTTTTCCAATGTCTGTTGGGTATAGACCGCCGCTTTTGCCTTTTCGATTTGAGCATTGATGAATGCCTGCTTGTTTGAGTTTAGCAGGTTTTCTGCCTCTGTAACACCATTGATGGCAAGTCCCAATTCGTCAAAGACTTTTCTGTTTTGCTGGATAAAAGCCGTTTTAGCCGTGAAATCATCGCCAAGGCTATTCCACTTCGCTGCAAGTTGCTCAATCGCTCCAATGGGCTTGTAACAGCCTTCCACAAGCGATTTATTGAACTCCTCTTGTGCTTTTTGAGCCTCACGGCTTTTTCTGATAAAATGACCTGTTATACTTATAGCAGCTCCAATGGCTGCAAAAAGCCAGCCGATACCTGGTATGCTTTTAATGGCGACACCCACCATGCGGAATGATGCCGCCAAGCCTTTGTTGGCGACCGCACCTGCTGTTGCCGCACCTGTTTGTGCGTTTTGTGCGGCTGCGTTGGCTTTTGTGGCGGCTGCATTCTTAACCTCTGCTGCTGTCGCCTCTTTCACCACCTTTGCCCACCACTCTTTAAGTCCGTTGAGGGTTACAAGGCGAAACGCCGAATCTTTGTCAAGCGTTGCCTGCACCTGCTGCAAACCAACTGTTATGGCCATGAGCGACTGCACCTTGACCATGATACGCTGCAAATCCTCATTCTGACCTGCAAAAAGGCTGATTGCACCTTGTGCCGCTGAAAATGCGCCCGACACACCGCCCAATCCTGATATGATACCCTGAAAGCCTTTTTGGTCATGAGCCAGTATGGATGCCTGCTTTGTGGCATCGGCTAACGCATCGGTCAATTTGGCGGCTTCAGCCCTCATAGCCTCGTATTCGGCTGTGTTGCGTTGTCCGGCTGCTTCCATTTCAATCATAGCCTCACGCAACTCTTTGAGGCGTGTCCTGACAGAGACATGAGTTTTTTCGGTGTTTTCCTCTGTTTGGCGGCTTTGTTCCATCTTTGCCGCCATTTCCTCAAGCGCATCTGATTGTTGCCGCAATTCGTCTAAAACGCTTTTTCTGACTGCTATTTCGCCTTGCAGCTGTTTGCGTGTTTCGTTAATCTTTGCGACTTCCGCATCACGTCCCTGCATAAATGCCTCGCCAGCCTGTCTGCCAAGCTCGCCATATTCTTGTTCAAGATTGTGTATGGCTTGTTCGTGCAGCTCGCAGGCATCGCCTATTTGCTCCAAGGCATCACGTATGCTGTCGGCTGTGACATTGAATGTCGAATCCATCTGTTTGCCGCCAGTGACAGTCGCATCAACCAAGCCCTGCACACGTTTAAGGGTTTGCTCAATGGCATTGTCTAATTGCTCGTTATCCATTTGGGACTTGAAATTCAAGCCGCCGCCACTTATATCATTGCTCATATCATGCTGTTTATATAGTCAAGTATCTGTTCTGCGTTACCCTCTGTAAGTGTGACGTTTTCTTCGCTGTCATCGCTGTAATCGTAACTTGGCGCATCAATCATCATCTTCTGCACCAACACCCACGGAATGCCGTTTAGCAGGTAGTCATACGTCCAACCGAAATGGGCGCAAATTGCGCATCTGTGACCGTATGTGCTGTTTAATCCTCGTTGTTTTGCTCTATCCGAAGCGGCATTGTGGTTCTTTCTGTCTGGAACAATCGAATAGAGTTCAAAAAACCCCCAAGATTACCTAATGCGTTGATTAACAATGCTAATCTGTCAAGCTCTGACGGTTTGATTTTTTCGGCAAACAGCCGTGTGAGCCTGTTAAGTCTTTCGTCATCCTTTTTATAGATGACACCGCCCTTTGTCGCTATAGGTATCAGATACTCCGCATCCAACACGGCAATAGCAACAATCTTTGCGCATCTGATGGCGTGTGCGTTTACCAGCGTGCGAGCTTTTGACAGGCTTTTGTTGTCTTTGTTGTCTTTAAGAGCCTCATCATCAATGGCAATCCTAATCCATTCCGCTGATAACCTGTCAAGCGTGCCAAGGGTCGGCTCGCCGATATGGAACGACCTGACAACAGGCTTCAACTCATATTTCTTGCCGAAGCCCAAAAATCGGCGTTTGACCACAACGTCATAGTCATTGACCTCAAAATCAATGCCTTTGTTAATCAAAGCGTCAAGTTCCTGCTTTTCGTTAAGTAATTTTTGATTATCCATCGCTATAATATTTGAAAAGCCCCTTTCGGGGCTTTAAACATAACCTGTTGATGCTTATGCGCCAGCCTGTGTGACAGGTACAATCACGGTCTTGCCGTCTGCTACCAATGTCACGTTGGTTGAACGTGCCTCGCTGTTCGGGTTGGCTGCAACTTTGACGGTTGCCACCTTGCCTGAACGTGTCACTGTAATCCAGTCTTCTGACTGTGGCGCACCTGCATAGGTCAGGTTGCCTGTTGAGGTGACTGTGAGTGTCTTGCCAGTGCTGTCAGCAGCAGCCGTGAATGTCAGGCTTGTAGGCGAAACCACCAGCGTTGCCTTTGGATAGGCACGAAGTGCTTTGCCAGCCGATACAGCCATAGGCGTGACCTCGAAATCAACAAGGAAGATTCCCTTTGCCGACATATCAGCGTTGATGACCGCCTCGATGTCGCCGTTAGGGATTTCAAAGTTCAATCCCTGCTCTGATTCAACCAAAACGGCTTTGTTGGCAACAATCTCATCGCCATCGAAGCACCATTTGCCGTCAACCACCGTACCACCGATGTAGTCAGCCAGCATCTGAACGTCTGCATTCATGATGGAAAACACCACCTTTGGTATTTTCTTTTTCTTTTTGCGGACTTCAGGTGCGGCGTGTCCCTCCTCATAGTGTTCGGTGACTTCCGCTTTATCCTGATTGATTTTAGCAGTGTCTTGGTAAGTCTTACCAATCTTGTTCATCGTCCCCGGCATAGTTCCTGCTGGTGACGCATCGCCAACTTTAATTTGGCATAAACCTAATGTAATCATGGTTAAATCTGATTTGTTTGAATATTCCAATCAATACGTATGTTGGTGTAGTGCTGGTTGATGTTAGGCTCTGATATGGTGGTCTGATTCCTCACAATCAGCTTGATGCCAACAAATTGTGATGTCTTTAACAGGTCGATAACATCATGTGTCAGTTTGCGCAATCTTGTACGATTGGCTTTCTTCTGATTTGCGCCGTTTATGTTTTTGGTGCTGTCAGGTACATAGATGTTGACGTTGGATGTGGCGATTTGCGGCAATGCGTCCGTGGTGGTGTCAATAGTGTTGATGACAATATCCTCAAGATTAGAATTGTTGGGTCTGTCATCTTCAGTATAAACGCCGCCGTTTATCTCAACATGGCCGTTCAATAGCTGGAAAACCAACGTGTTCAACTCAAATGCTGTTATCATTCGCCTGCTTTTTTAATGTTTTCAATAAGTTCTGCAAGTTGTTTCGGCAATTCTTGTTCAGCAAGATGCTCTGCTGATGTAAGCACGTCACGCCCTTTGCTTTCGACGTATGTAGCGTAATCCATACCTGCGACAACCACCAAGCATACGCCTGTTGTGTTTTCGCCTATCTCTCTGCAATAGGCTTCGCCTTTTTTGCCGCCGTCGTATGTTACGCCGTCTTTGTGAGCCGCTTGTGGCGATACTTGCTCAAATGTCGATTGGTGTACAGATACACCGTCAACAAACACCATGTAACCGATTGATGACCGAAGATTGCCTGTTTGGTCATGGAATCCGACTGAAGGCGGCACGCTACGTGCTTGAGTGACACACATTTCTCCAAGCCGTTGCAAACGCTCAATCTGCTTTTCGACAATAGCCTTTCGGAATTGTCTGAAGCGTGCGCTGATGTCGTTTTTTTCAACCGTTATAGCCATAACCTGTTGTGCAATTGCCCTTCGTCATACTTTAAACAAACACCCGATACTCTGACATCCGACCCTTCGGCATCGTTGGATATGATGACATTTGCGCCAACCTCAACACGTTGCGCCCCCTTTGGTAGCTGTATCAGGGATGAGAATTTCACGTACTTGCCGCCTGCAATCACAATCTCACTGCCTTTGCCGTTTGTTTCTTCCCGGCACATAGACACGAAATTGGTTGAAGACTGCGTTTCAATCCATTCGCCGTTGGCGTTCTGTTTGGAAACACCACCGACTTCCTGAAACAGATAATGCGGATATTGCTTTATAGCTGCCATTACCACATATTTGAGCGGTTACGTAATTTGGGTCTCGCATTTAGCACGTTTTCAAGCCCTAATTCATTGCATAAGCTGTTGTAGTACATCTTGACGGCTTCCATGTTGTATGTCACGGAATAGCCGCCCTCGGTGACGTTTTGCATACAGCCTTTCAATATGGTTGAAAAACGCTTGTACACCGCTTTGTCACAAGCGGTTATGTCAAGTTCACCGTCGGCTTGCAAACCGCCTTTCAGAATGATGATGTCAATGTCATCATCAGAGAGGTTCAAGCCATTGAGCGATTTTGTCAGATATTGTTTGTTTGTCATCTTGCCTCATGAATTGGCTTTAGGGGTGTCGCCACCCCTAAAGCTATGAAACACTATTTTGTCCAGCTGGTCTGGTCAATCTGCATCAAGATTGAGCGTCCTGCAAGATTCCATGCAGGGAATGCGTTTGTGATGCCTTGAGTGACCTCCATGACTGGTTCTTCCTCGGAAAACTTCTTGATGAGTGTGTGACCGTGCATGACCTTGAGTGCAGGGCTTTCAGTCTTCTTTGCGTCAATTGGGGTCTTCCAATAGGTTTTGCCCAAAACGTCTGATTCGGAGAACAACATTACGTTATCCTCAAATGGATTGCCTGAAACTCTGCTGCCATCTTTGTGTTCGATGGTGATTTCCTGGTCAATCAATCTGATTTGCAAGCCTTTGAAAAGCTCTTTGTTGTCAGCCAAATAAGCATTGACTTTCTGAAGGTTAGGTCTGTCCTGCGTACCCATAAGGTTCTGTGCAACAGTGGCGCAACGTTTGTAAACCTCTTCCTGACGTGCAAATGTGTTGAAAGAATCAACATTCATGAACAAGAACTTCGGATTGAGGTGCAACGATTTGGCAAGGCTCATCGCATTAGGAATATCCACTGTGAAAGGCTTGCCTGCTATGCCGCCTGTGTAAGCGGTGTTGACACCGACCTTTTGAGCTGCCGGAATCTCGTAATCCACGTTGTACTCTGAAACAACGTTGGCGTTGTTCTGTGCTGTGAAAGTCACTTTACCAAGTGAAATCTGCTTGAGAGCAATCCACTCGATACGTGATGCAACACCAGTCCAGCAGAACTGGGTGTCGTTTGCCCATGTCTCGACCAACGCTTTCAAGTCCGCATCATTCGATGCCATAGCGACTGCAATGTCGTATTCGGTCAATTCATCCTCGGTCATTTCACGTGCGATGGCAATCTTCGGAATATCACCTTGGATTTTTGAAATGGCTTCACGTGTCTTGCGGTTGATAGTTGCCCCACGTGCCACAAGGTCAGCGGCGATGTGAAGTCCTGCTATCGCTTCAAGCATTTTCCAGTCAAGACGCTTGGTCTCCTTGAGTGGAAACAGTGTCGGATAGTAGAAATCGTGAAGGTTGTATGTGCGAACAACAGCCCCCATGTCTTTCTCGTTAAGTCCGACCATTAATGTTTTCTGCATACTACTACATTTTTAAAGGTTAAACATAAATGATGCCTTTAAGGTCAGACTTGATGGCATCGTTGACTACTGGGGCGTTGCCCTCTTCCACCACGGCAAACAGCCATGCTGAAACAAACAGGTTCTCGCTTGGCTTGACATCCTCGTGGCTGCCAGCAATTGCGACCGCTTTTGCCTGTGGCACTGGGTATGTCTGCTGTTTGCTTGCAGTGTTGCCTGCGTCTGATGCTTCCTTGACACCGATGATTACATCATCAGCGGCAATGGCAACAGAGAAGTTTGAAGCGACAGTGATGATGTCGAAAGTTTCACCGTAAGCAATGTTGGTGATTTCAACGCCAACAAACTTGCTTGCAGCTTTACCTGCAATGATGTCGCCTACATGGAAATTGTGACCCTTTGCGACTTTGATTGTATTGGCTGATGTGGTAGCAGTGCCAACGGCTGTTGCTTCCTTTTTAGCCAATGTGACCAGCGAAATGCAGCCGCCAACGGCAACAGCAACGCCGATTCCAGCACCAAGTGTCATTACGTCTTTTGCGGCATTTGTTTTGTCAATTGCCGAAATGGTCGCTGTGTGGATTCCATCAGGGCTGATGATTTCACCAGCCACGAAGTGATGACCCTTTGCGACCTCAAGGGATGTGCCGCTTGTGTAGGCTGTAACGACCTTTGCGGTCTTCACTACCTCAAACAAGCCGTTTTCACCCTTGCAGAGTGGTGTGCCTTCAAACAGAACCGCACCGCCCAAATTGGCGACCTTGACGGTAACGCCATTCGGGATGTCGGCTATTCTGTGAAGAATGGCTTTAATCACTCTTTCGTCCTTTTTTCTTGTGATTTTTAATGGCATAATTGAGATGAATTAGTTGTTTTACAATTTTTTGCCTGAAAGCAATCCGCCTTCATCGGTTTGTTCCTGCACATAGGCTGCAACTTGGGATGACACGCCATCATCACCAGTGTTGCTGAATAATGGCCGACCCTGATTGCGCATCCTTGTGTCGGAAAGGTTCTGATTTGCTGTCTTGATGTCCTCATCCAAGCTGGTCAAGTATTCATCAAAATCCTCGTCTTTTTCAAAGCTCATGCGCTGGAAGTTCTTTAAGGTTTGGGACTTGAAGAAGTCATCCTTGCATGTGTTGAGCTTGTCTTGAAGCTGCTGAAGCCTTGATTTGCTCAAGTCGTTTCGGGAATATTTGTCAAGTTGCTCCTGTAAAGGTTTGACCGCCTCTGCCACCGCTGCCTTGATTAAGGCTGCTGTGTCGTTGGGGTCGATTTTGTGATTAGGGTCGCCGGGTTCATCCTTTTTCTCAACAAAATCGTACTTCTTTTTCAAATTCTCCTCGTTGGTCTTGATTGATTTGGACACCTCGTTGTCCACGTCGGCACGAAATTCCTTGACGAACTCATTGACCGTTTCAATGGTCATTTTGTCAACAAGGGCTTTTGCCTCGGTCTCATCTGCGCAGTGTAACGCCATGACACGTGCCATCTGCACCAATACATCTTTTCGCACGCCTGCAAACTTTGCTGTCAGTAATGCTAAAATTTTGTCTTTCATGTGAATGTGATTTTTAGTGGATTAACAAATACGTGCAAAAATAGTGCGTTTTAAAGTAACATATATTTATAATGTGCAAAACTTATGAGATAGTTATCAACAACCGAAAAATACAAAAATGCATTTGCATTGCAAAAGCATTGAAAAACAATGATATAAGCGATTTTTATAAAATTTTTTCAAAAATTTTTTCAAAAAAATGTTTGTTCTATTAAATAAATGTTTATTTTTGCATCGTGTTACAATAACACGCAAAAATTAAATCGCAACACTAATTAAAAAATCGCAACATTATGACAAAGCAAGAATTTATTGACAGAACCAAGATGCATCCAACCGATGAGGAATTTGCTCACCAAATCAATGTCATGTACAGCGCATCAGGCGAAAACATTGACAAAGACACATTTTGTGCCGATTACAAAAAACACCATGACAGCATTTTGTTAAATGTGTTTTATGAAAGATGCTTCAGATTGTCTGACAAATTGGACGTATTCAGAGCCGAAAAAAAGGCTTATGTGACCTTCCTTTTGCAAAAGGCACAAGAATACAAGGATTATGACATGTACCAACAGGCTGTCAGAATGGTCGGGATGGCTCAAGTCATTAAGCGCAAACTGGAACT
>Ga0310786_10010100_pt1 | contig 11897 bp, 14 predicted proteins | sample AusTroGonzalo_MG_FD_203881 | JGI IMG/M metagenome (GOLD analysis project Ga0310786, IMG submission 203881) | Bovine rumen microbial communities from tropical cattle in Woodstock, Queensland, Australia - Gonzalo_03 (v2) (version 2) | ecosystem: Host-associated > Mammals > Digestive system >... | reverse complement strand
GCCTCAATATCATCAAAGAGCTGTATCAGCCTCTATAACATGGAGGTGCTGGCAGAAGATATACAGAACTTTGACAGCAACCACACCCGCTTTATCTGCATAGCCAAGAATGCACGCATATATCCCGGTGCCAACCGCACCAGTATCATGATGGTTATGTCACACAAGCCTGGAACGCTGTTCTCAGTGTTGAGTAAATTCAATGCCACAGGCGCCAACCTGGTCAAGCTGGAGAGCCGCCCCATCCCGGGCCGCGACTTTGAATTTATGTTCTACTTTGACATTGAACTCTCCATCTATGACAAGAAATTTGCTCCGCTCATAAGCGAGCTTGACCACTGCGGCGAGCAGTTCAAGTACTTTGGTACATACCAGGAAATAGTATAATTTTACGGCATGAAAAAGATTCTAGTCATCAACGGGCCCAATCTAAATATGCTGGGGCTGCGCGAGCCGTCCATCTACGGCGACCGTGATTTCAAGGCTTTGCTGGCCTTCATAAACGAGACTGCCGCCTCTCTGGGCCTGCAGGTTGAGTGCTTTCAGTCAAATCATGAGGGAGCCATAGTGGATTGCATACAGCAGGCATACGGCGTGTTTGACGGCATCGTGATCAACCCTGCCGCATATACGCATACCAGTGTTGCCATACTTGATGCCCTGAAAGCGGTCTCTATCCCTACCGTTGAGGTTCACCTGAGCGATGTGTCGGAACGCGAGGAGTTCCGCCACCACTCATACGTATCGCTTTATGCTTCCAAGACCATCATGGGCAAGGGTTTTGACGGATATCGGGAAGCATTGGAGTACTTCTCAGCCAACAACTGAAAAAAAGTGCTACCTTTGCGCGCTATGCTTGAAATAAAAGAGGTTCTTACTGATAAGGACAAGAAGAAACTGTTCAAGTTTCCGATAGACCTTTACAAAGAGTGTGATATGTACGTGCCCGTGCTCATCAATGATGAGATGGACACATTCAATCCCAAGAAAAACGGTGCCTACAGTTATGCTGACAGCCGTCTTTGGCTGGCCTTGCGTGACGGCAAGATCGTGGGCCGTATAGGTGCAATCCTGAACCGTGCCGCCAATGAGAAGGATAACGTAAAGCAGCTGCGTTTTACCCGTTTTGACTTTATTGATGACTATGAGGTTTCAAAGGCGCTGTTTGATACCGTCGTAGCCTGGGCGCGTGAGCTTGGCATGACAGAGCTGGTGGGTCCGTTAGGGTTCTCCAATCTGGACAAGCAGGGTATGCTGGTAGATGGATTTGACCAGCTTGACATGTACATCACGCTCTACAACTACCCCTACTACATTGAGCACATGGAGCGTCTGGGACTCACCAAGAAGTGGGACTGGACTGAGACCAAGGTCATTGTGCCGGATCGCGTACCGGAAAAGATGGACCAGATAGCAGCCATCTCTGAGAAACGTTACGGCTACTCCATCAAGAAGTTCCGTAATATGAAAGAGGTACGCCCATACATACGCAAGGCCATGCAGATTATCAACATAGCATTTGCCAAGCTGCACGGTGTGGTGCCTCTGTCCGACAAGCAGATTGACAACATGGAGCATCTGATTGCGCTGGTAGGCCGTCCTGAATACTCACTCATGGTCCAGAACCAGCAGGGTGAGCTTGTAGGATTCGGATTCATCGCTCCCTCCATAAGCCGCGGCATTCGTGCCAGCAAGGGCAAACTTGGACTATTTTCTGCACTAAAAGTCTTAAGTGACCTCAATGATCACCGCCACATAGATTTCTATATGATTGGCGTACGCCCCGAGGACCAGAAGAAGGGCGTGGAGTGCATCATCCTGCGTGAAGGCATCATTGCCATCCAGTCACACGGCGGCATAGACTGCCAGACCGGCCCCATGCTTGAAGACAACGCCAACGTCCAGAACATCTGGAAGCACTTTGAGCACTACACCCACCGCCGGCGCCGCTGCTGGAGCTACACCATCCCGCAACTCTAACCGGCAGAAGGATCCCCTCCCGCCCCCAAGGCGCACCAAGGTTTCCATCCCGTACCACAAGGTGAGCCAAGGTTTCCATTTGCACCCAGTAACAATAAACCCTGACAGCGAAGCCCGTCAGGGTTTATTGTTACCCGGCCTGGAAGGCCGGCAGAGTGGAATGAAATGAAATGGAATGAAACGGGTTTGGGGCGTCGCCGCCCCAAACTAAAAAAATGTCGTGAACCTAGTACGCAGATAGGATTCCATCCAACGACTTTTGAGGCGAAGCCAAAAAAGTCAAAAACAACCGAGCCGCAAAGCGGCGAGAATCAATCCGGATGGAAAAATTCAAATAGCTGTAACTCGGAATGCAAACCCGCAACTTTTTCCGCCCGCCAGCATATTAATATAATCCCGCCCCGAGATATCCCCCTCATATCCCTGATAGTCACACCGTCCCATCCAGGGTTCGATGCACACAAACGGTGCGTTCTTGCCGGGCGGTGACCACAAGCCCCAAACCGGCGCATCCTGTGTCTCAACGGCAATATACGGATTGCAATCCTTATCATAGAGTATTACCTGATCAATCTGATGCTCCTCCAGCACCAATGCATCATTTGCAAAGAGGCTCGGAGTAATGGGCAGCATTGCATCGCTGTCAAGCTCCATCATGCCGGCGCTGTCACTGCGGTAACCTTCAGGCGTCAGCTTGCCAATAATGAGCTGGCTGACAGGTTCCTCACCTGATGTGAGACGGAAATATCCGTGTATAAAATCGTCCTTACTGAAATCGCGGTAATTGAATCCCGGATGCGCACCTATCTGGAAATACATTGCATCCTTGCCTGGGTTTTTAATGCGCCACTCCACAACAAGAGTGTTATCCTCAAGACGGTATGTAGCCTCAAGGCGGAAGGGATACGGATAGACCTGGAGTGACTGTTCATCGGACTCAAGACAGAGCACTACGCTCTCCTTGTCTTGACACAGCACCTTGAATTCACGGTCACGGGCAAATCCGTGCTGCGGCAGGTGGTAGGTCTTATCCCCCACTCTGTACTCACCGTTCCACACTTTGCCAACAATCGGGAAGAGCATAGGTGCATGTCGGCCCCAATACTCTTTATCGGCAGTCCATATAAGTTCTTCATCGCTGCCCTGTTTCTTAAGGCTGGTCAGTTCAGCTCCGTGCAGATCAATCACGGCGCTCAAGTGTTCATTCTCTATAATCATAGGTCAAGTAATTACAATGCGAATATAGCGTTTTTGGGCGGTTTTTATTACTTTTGCCTGAAACCTACTGACCAAAAACAATCACAATGAAAAGAATCATACTTGTTATCGCACTGTTTACGTGCGCTTTATCATACGCCCAACGTATGAACGTGCTAGAAGAGGTAAAGGCCAATCCCCAGAAATCCTATGGTACAGATTACCCTTATACTTTCGATGCCCCCGCCCTGACCAAGTCACCCAAGGGTTACAAGCCTTTTTATATAAGCCATTACGCACGTCACGGCTCACGTTATTATTGGAACAACTCACTCTATCTGGAGCTGGACACCATCATGACTGAGGCTCATGAGAAACACCTGCTCACCCCCGACGGTGAAAAGTTCTATGAGCAGTACAAGGCGCTCTACCCTGAGTTCATGGCCGGCATGGGCGAGCTTACACGTGTAGGCTGGGACCAGCATCAGGCCATTGCCCGCAAGATGTACGAGAGCTTCCCGGAAGTTTTCAAGAAAGGCGGTACCATCCGTGCCATATCATCCACTACCGGCCGATGCATCATCAGCATGAGTGCATTCTGCCAGGCCATGGTACAGTGCAATCCCAAGATTGACATCTATGAGCAGGCGTCCAGGGCAACACTGCCCGGCGTAAAGCCCGATGCTGATGATAACCCTTACCGTGTCAGTGCTCCCCGCGCCAGAGCCGAGCTGGATATGACCAATTTCAACCCCGAGACCCCGCAGGTGGCATCGAACGATGAGATTGTTGCACGCCTTTTTACAAGTACTGAGGGCCTTTCACGCAGTTCACGCCGCATATACAGCAACCTTAAGAACCTTTACACTTCACTCCCCAGTATTGATCATGAGGAGTTACTGGTAGGTCTCTTCAAACCTGAGGAGCTCACTGCCGGTTGGGAACGTTCCAACCTGAACTCATACCGCAACTGGTACAGGGACATCAACGTAATGAAACCCATCGTGCAGGATATCCTTGACCAGGCCAAGCTGGTCATTGACGGAGAGTGCAATGACATTGCATCCCTGCGCTTTGGCCATGACACCAACCTGGGCCCGCTCAACATCATTATGGGCATCAACATGCCCAAGGGCGGCGTGACCGATGCCAGCCAGCTCAAGTACTATTTCCAGGACTTCCAGATAGGTAAGGCCGGCAACCTGCAGTTCATATTCTACAAGAGCAAGAAGAACCCTGAGATCCTGGTCAAGTGCCTGCAGAACGGCTACGAGGTGCAGCTCCCGCTCGACACTGACTGCTACCCCTACTACAAGTGGAGTGATTTCTACGCTTACTACAGCGCTATTTGCTCAGAGCAGTGAGGTGAGTTCGCTGAGTGAGTGGATAGTGTGGTCGGGTGTGATTTGGGCCGATGCCTCCACGCCGCGGATGTTGAACCAGATGGTGTGCAGACCGTACACCTGGCCGCCGCTGATATCGGCGTTGAGAGAGTCACCCACTATTACGGTCTGATCCGGACGGGTGCCGCCCAACTGACCGAAACAATAGTCAAAATACTCGCGTGAAGGTTTATTGAAGCCTATGTCCAGTGAGCCGAATATCCCGTCAACGTACTGCATCAGCCCGGCCTTGCCCAGGCGTGTCGATTGTTGAAGGTTTGAGGCGTTGCTAACCACATAAACCTTGTATTTGGAGTGCAGATATTTCATTGCCTCGCGTGAACCGGCCACCGGGACCGATGTGTCGCGAAGTCCTGCAATGAAATCAAGTTCGAACGCGGGGCCATCGGCCTCAATACCCAAGTCATGAAATATGCCGGCCCAGCGGGTGCGGTGCAGTTCATCTACTGTAAGCAGGCCGTCCTCAATGCGTTTCCAGAGAATGATGTTACGGTTCAGAAAGAACTCGAATATGTCATCCGAGTATTCCAGACCGTTCTTTTTGAAACAGTTACGCACGTTCTGCCGGGCACACTCCTTGAAATCCAGAAGCGTGTCATCAACATCCATCAGGACGGTGGTTATATCTGCCTTACTGAACATCCTCAAGAAGGAACGCAATCTCGTCACCCTTGCTCAGACGGCCGTTCACCACGCTGACAACGGTAACCGTGGCCTGGATGCAGAGTTTCATATCGGCCTTACGGTATATGTCCTGCTCAAATATGAAACGGGCGCCCTCACGGTGCAGGTTGAGGCATGACAGGAACTCCTCCTGACCATGCAGCGGGCTCTTATACTTGATGTTGATTTCCGATACCATGGCGTCGATGCCCTTCTCATGCCACTGCTGGAATGACTGACCGCGGCTCTGCAGCCATTTGTGGCGGGTATATTCCAGATAGTGCTGGTAATTGGCATTGTTGACTACGCCCTGCAGGTCACATTCGTAGTCACGGGTCTCAAGAGAGGTTGTAAAAAGATATTCTTTCATAGCAGCGCGAAGTTAATGCTTTTTCAAATCCTATTGTTTACTTTTGCCGATAAGAGTTTTACCAAAACCTTTACAGCTATGACAGACTTTCTTGAATTATGTAAGGCGCGCTACTCGGTGCGCTCGTTCTCGGACCGCAAGGTGGAGCCTGAGAAACTTGAAAAGATACTGGAGGCTGGCCGCGTGGCACCTACTGCCGTGAACTTCCAGCCGCAGGTGATTTATGTGCTGCAGAGCCCCGATGCCGTGGCTAAGATGGCTAGCGTGACGCCGTATATGTTCCATGCTCCGCAGGCTCTGCTGGTGTGCTATGATGAGGATATCTGCTGGAAAAACCGCAAGCATGAGGAGGAGGGTCACTCCGCCGGCGAGATGGATGCCACCATCGTGCTCACGCACATGATGCTCCAGGCATGGGAGCTGGGCATCGGCTCCTGCTGGGTATGCAGCTTTGACTTCAAGGCCACCCGCCAGCTGTTCAACCTGCCGCCCAACATCAAACCCGTTGCGCTCATGCCCATCGGATATGCCGCTCCGGATGGTGTAGCATCGGACCGCCACCCCAAGCGCAAACCGCTGGCCGAGACAGTCCGCTACCTCTAACCCTGTCGGTTACCGGCGCAACAGGAACAATGCCATCATAGTCGCGGTCATGACCAGAATCATTATCGCAATCATCAAGCCCTTGTTCCTTTTGGGAAGGTTCTCAACAGGAACGGGCTTGATATTGTGCTCATGATTGTACTTGTCATAAGCAGACCTTAGTATATCATAGGTCTCCTGGGCATTCCGGACATTTGCGCCGAGGTTGCAATACATAGGAGAAGACTGGTCATCCCGCCATATCAGCAGCTGGCCTGATTCCATGGCAAGGTTCCTTATATCGGAATACATTATCTCATCCGTTTTTGGGGAGACTGAGGGTATCATCACCTCAATGCGGTCATTATAAACCACGAGCGACGGTCTCTTTCTACGGATCACGTCCAGAATCAGAATAAGCAGCAAAGGAACAGCAGTCAGGGCACATATGATTACCGATGTCACTGAAAAGCCGTCGTCTATCAATTGACTTATTATTGGTATTATTACCAGTACTCCCGCCACGATGCCGGCCCACGGCCTGCGGTCATAGTGTTCGTGTAAAACTCTAATCTGTCCCATAGTTACTGTTTTGGTTTGCGGCCGGCGCGACGCAACGCATCGGCTATGATCCATTGCAGCTGGCCGTTCACGCTGCGGAACTCGCTGGCGGCCCACCCCTCCAGGGCCTCCATCGTAGCAGAGTCCACTCTCAGCAGAAAGCTTTTTGAATCAGCGTCTTTAGCCATCTGAAAGTCTTTTTAGTTATAAAGAGTACCGGCGTTAACTACGGGTGAAGCAGGCTCGTCGCCGCAGAGCACTACGAGCAGGTTGCTAACCATTGCTGCCTTGCGCTCCTCGTCCAGTTCAACCACACCGTCTTTCTTAAGGTTGTCAAGAGCCATCTTTACCATCGATACTGCACCCTCCACTATCTTCTCGCGGGCGGAGATGATGGCATCGGCCTGCTGACGACGCAGCATTACGGCTGCAATCTCGGGTGCGTAAGCCAGATAGTTGATGCGGGCCTCGACAGCCTCTATGCCTGCTATTGCCAGGCGCTCGTTCAGGGTCTGCTTGAGCATCTCATTAATCTCATCGGCCCCGGAACGTAGAGTCACCGCACTGTCTGCGCCACCGTTCTCATCATAATTGTATCGGCCTGCCACCTGACGCAGGGCTGCATCAGACTGTACTGCAACAAAATTCTCAAAAGCCCTCATGGTAGCGTTGAGAGATACCTTGCCGCCAAGCGACTGTCCCATAGTCTGAGAGTCTATCTCAAACAGGGCCTTATAGACATCCTTGATCTTCCAAACCATCACAAGACCTATCATGATGGGGTTACCGCTCTTATCATTTACCTTTATTGCCTCGGCATTGAGGTTACGGGCACGCAATGAGATCTTTTTCTTGGTAAGGAAGGGATTCACCCACCAGAAACCGTTCTGACGGAACGTACCTTTATATTTTCCAAAGAACACCATGGCACGGGCCTCGTTGGGCTCAAGCTGTACGAATCCTATAACTGACAAGGCCAGCATTATAGCAAATACGGGCATAAAAATGCTCAAATACGGAACATAATTACTTCCGGCCAGCACCATAATACCGATAATAGCAAGCACCAAAAGCAGACCAAGGAATCCGCTCATCCTAAAACCTCTGAATTCAAACTCTTTTGTTTCCATAATCAATTATTGTTTTAATGTTATTTTGATATCATTTTGATATCGCAAATGTAAGCACTGATTTTTAACCCGCCAAGCGTTTAGCGAATTTTAACAATTGATGCAAAGGGGTCGTTTTATAATTCGTGGTTTTTTAAAATCGAAGCATTCTTAAAAGAACCCATTTCATCACTTCAGTCCGGTCTGGCTGCTGTAGGTGAGGCGGAACCCGTCGCCCTCGGCCATCATATCGTTGCCGCCATTGTTACCGTCGCTTTTTACGCCCTGGCGCTTGCCCGTGAGCAGGTCATCGCACAGGTTCTTGATATCGGTAACACGCTTGGGGCTCTCCAGATTGTCGCCGCTGTAGTGTCCGGGATAAAGAAAGCGTATATCGTTGTCCCTCATGTATTTCTCAACCTTTGTGGCCGATGCCTTAACGTTAGATAAATACGTGAACACCAGCAGGTTGGTGGATCCGAAAGCATCGCCGCTGAAACCGTAATGGTTTGCCTTGTCAAAGATTGTCACGCTGCCCGATGTGTGACCGGGAGTGAACATCACCTCCAGCTTGCGTCCGCCCAAATCGATGGTCTCGCCATCGGTCAGGTGCTTGATCTGGCCCTGGTACCGGCGCTGGCTGTTACGTAGCATCTGCTCATCGGCAGGACCTATCCAGACCTCAGGGAACGGTCCTACCCCGCCCACGTGGTCACCGTGTCCGTGGGTCAATATCATTGTTACGGGCTTGGATGTAATACCTGCTACAATCTTGTCAAGCCCCGGAACGCGGGTACCGGCATCTATCAGTACAGCGCGGTCATTGCCCTCCACCAGATAGAGGGACTCGTTATAAGTCCGATGCCCGTTACCTATCCAGGTGTGCTCGTCCAGCTGGCGGAACACCACCTCATCGTCCTCATAGACCACCTTGCCGCGAAGGTCACGGCTGTTGACATCACTCTCCTGAGCCATCATCAGCCCGGGAACAAAGCAGAACAGGATTGCTGCAAGAATATTCTTTTTCATATTATTCAATAGGTTTAGTAGGCTGCATATCCCAGCCGGTTATAGTAGAGAAATAAGGTATCAGGGCGTAGGCCAGCTTGATGTGAGCCTTCCAGTTGGGATGCCAGTCGGCGCCCAGTTCCTGGTCATTGTCCAGATGCACGGCCTGGAACATCCCGTCGTAATAGACGTTACGGTAACCGCACTCCTCAACGCACTCGCGCACAAAGTCAAACAGCAGTTTGTCAACCTTGGTCGATACGCACAGGATGGGATGATCCTCTCCGTAATAATCCTTGATGGCCTTGATAAGACGCTTGTAGTTGCGCTTAAACGGATCACGCATGGGCTGGCGCTCGGTAGAGAAATCGTTCTGCCCAAGATAAATCATGGTGATGTCAGGTTTCTGATCACCCGGCTCCCACTTGGGCTGGCGGGCATTGTCAAAAGTGCATCCGTATCGGTCCGGCATATACCAGCGGGCATTCTTGTCCCTGTCATCATAGTTGCGGCAAATTCCCATTCCCGAATGCGAGACAGTGATGAAATCGGCATCGAAATACCGGGCAAGCAGAGCACAGTAAGTCTTGGAAGTGTTCTGAGTCTCCGGAGTATACCGGTTGCGCGATATACTGTTCTCAATGCCGTAACCGCATGTGTAAGAATCACCCACAAACTCAATCAGGCGCTCCTTTACCGGTGCTGCCTGAAGCAATCCCTTATCGGTCTGGAATTCATGGAAAGTAGTACGGCCCTGATCGGCCTCGGTACGTTTCTGGATTATCACCGAATGGGTGGCCTGTTTCTTTCCTTTCTTGAAATCGGCGCTGCTGACAATAGTAAGCAGAGTATCGGAACTGTTGATACAAAGCACTTTATCGGCCTCGGCGCTCATATCACGGTCTATCCACACGTTGAAATAGTCCTTACCCGTGTCCGATGCTCGCACGGCCAGATAATCGCCCTGGAACGATATCTTGGCATATGTGGAACTCCAGTCAAAACTTACATCGCCGTCAGCCACAAGTGTACGGCCCACGTATGTGATGCGGCTGTCCGATGCCGAAGTACTCTGCACGGCCGATGCAGGCACAGAGACCAAAAGGGCGAGAATGAAGGTAATACCGGATATTTTCATAATGAATGCTGGTTAGTAAGTTCAGTACGCAAATATACTCTTTTTAGTTATCTTTGCTGACCGATATGGAGAGTTTTCTGCAGATAGACGGACTGAGCAAGTCATTCGGTGACCGCGTGATATTTGACGGCCTCTCACTCAATATCAACCAGGGTGAGAAGGTGGGTCTGATAGCACGCAACGGCCAGGGCAAGAGTACCCTGCTGGACGTGATTGCCGGTAAGGCCGATTACCGCAGCGGCACCATCACATTCCGCCGTGACATCCGCACCGCCTATCTGGTGCAGACCCCCGTATTCCCCAAAGGCGCAAACGTGTTGACCGCCTGCTGCCCGGAGTCCGATGAGGACAAGCTGCTGCGTGCCCGCCAACTGCTCACCAAACTGGGCGTACCCGATTTTGACAAACCCATAGACCAGCTCTCCGGAGGCCAGGCCAAGCGTGTGGCATTGGCACAGGCGCTCATGCAGGAGCCCGATTTCCTGATACTGGACGAGCCCACCAACCATCTGGACGTTGAGGTAACGGAGTGGCTGGAGGATTATCTCACTGCCAGCCGTCTGACTCTGTTTATGGTCACCCATGACCGATACCTGCTGGACCGCGTGTGCAACCGGATCATAGAGATTGATGATTTCCGCGCCTACTCCTATCAGGGCAATTACAGCTACTATCTGGAAAAGCGACAGGAGCGCCTGGATGCCGAGTCATCGCAACGCGAGAGTGACCTGAATCTCTACCGTCGCGAACTGGATTGGATGCGCCGCATGCCCTGCGCCCGCGGAGGCAAGGCACGTTACCGCAAGGAGTCGTTCCATCAGCTGGAGGAGCGCCTGCAGCACCGCCGTGACGAGCAGAGCGTGGCCCTGGATGTCAAGGCATCGTACATCGGTAAAAAGATATTTGATATTGAGCACCTTAGCAAGGCGTTCGATGACAAGATAATACTCAAGGATTTCAGTTACATCTTTACCCGCTACGAAAAACTGGGCATAATAGGTGAAAACGGCGTGGGCAAATCCACGTTCCTCAAGCTTCTTTTGGGCATTGAGCAACCTGACAGTGGTGTAATTGAACGCGGTACCACACTCAAGATAGGATACTATTCGCAGGAGGGGCTCAAATTCCCCGAGGATGCCAAAGTGATTGACGTGGTGACCGCCATTGCCGACCATATAGTCCTGGATGACGGGCGCCGCATGTCGGCCGGGCAGTTCCTGCAGAAATTCCTCTTTACGCCCAAGACGCAGTACAGCTATGTGAGCAAGCTGAGCGGAGGCGAGCGCCGCCGTCTTTATTTGTGCACCATTCTGATGCAGAGCCCCAATTTTCTGATTCTGGACGAGCCTACCAACGATCTGGACATCATGACGCTCCAGGTGCTCGAGGAGTACATTGCACAGTTCAAGGGATGCGTGATAGTGGTATCGCATGACCGCTACTTCATGGACAAGATTGCCGAGCATCTGCTGGTGTTTGAGGGTGACGGCGAGGTTACCAACTTCCCCTCATCGTACAGCGACTACATGGAGTACAAGGTGCTCAAGGAGGATGAGGAGAAAGCCGCCGCAGCCGCAAAAGCAAAGCCCCAGCCGGATGGAGGCCAAAGCCAACGCCAACGCCAAAGTTCCACAACCGCGAAACTCACCTTCAAGGAGAAACGCGAGATGGAGCAGATTGAGCAGGAGCTCCAGCTGCTTGAAGAGGAGAAAGCCCTGTTAGAGCAAGAGCTGAACAGCGGCACCCTGCCCTACGACCAGCTCCAGCAGAAATCCGCCCGCATCGGCCAAATAATAGACCGCACCGACCAAATCACCATGCGCTGGCTCGAGCTAAGTGAAAAGTGACGCAAAGGGGTCGTTTCGTTTTGCGTCGCTTTGCAAAAC
>Ga0310786_10010099_pt1 | contig 11898 bp, 5 predicted proteins | sample AusTroGonzalo_MG_FD_203881 | JGI IMG/M metagenome (GOLD analysis project Ga0310786, IMG submission 203881) | Bovine rumen microbial communities from tropical cattle in Woodstock, Queensland, Australia - Gonzalo_03 (v2) (version 2) | ecosystem: Host-associated > Mammals > Digestive system >... | reverse complement strand
GAGTCCGGAATTCGTTATCGGTACTGATCTTACCGTCTACCTCATTGGAGAAAATGAGTTCAATGGAGAATACCTGAGGGTAACAGAAGGAAAAACTGCAACCTTCACCACCGATGCTGAGAATCCCGGCTCTTTGAGAGTATGGAATGTCTCTGGCAATCTGGTCTACCAGAACGGCCTGTCGTATTATATGTCGCCAGATGAAGTCGGCTTCATTGGCATAGACCAGTCGGAACATTATGATATCTGGGTGGCTGGCAAACAGGTAACGGAAAATAACTCCTATAATATTTTGGGCGACTACACTGTGAGCTGGGATAATGAGACAAAAACGCTTACCCTCTATGAAGCCAATATTGAAGGCAATATAGTAAGTGGACTGGCTGATGGCTTCAATATCCAGTTGTACGGCCGTAACACGATTATTAGCAACGATGTTATTTTCAATTCTACACCCCAAGGCTGGCAGAACATTACCATTACAGCTGAAGAAGGCGGCATGCTGCTGACCAATAAGACCAGCGAAGAAGAACTCTTCAGCGATTATAACAGCGGTAGGATGTGGGTGCCTGAGATGCCGGAAGACTATGCCATTGCGCGCGATATGGAAGGCAAACTGAGCATAGCCAGACATTACGACCTATATTTAGAGTCGATGATTGGCGATATCTGGGGACAGCAATATGTGACGGAAGCCAATTGCGATCGTCTGCTGGGCAGAGGCGGAACTGCCACCGTTACTTACGATCCTGAAACAGATGTGATTACGCTCAACAATATGGATGAATTCGGAGCTGCTCCTTATGGAACAACCTATTTTATAAATAAAGACGGCTATGATGCTACTCTCACCATTAACTTAGTAGGTAAGAATATACTGAGAAACTATGCAGATGTGGGTGACGTGAGCGTTGCCAGAGCCAGCAACATCGTCTTTGTGACCGATGAGGAGAATCCTGGCTCGCTCACCATTACTGATATCGATACCGAATATGACTATGGTGAGGACTATATGTTCGATGGTAATGTGACCTACCAGAATGGACTTCAATATTCCAAGGACGATAAGGGCAACCATTATGTAAAGACTGCAGAAGAGGCTAAGGGCTACGGTTTGTGGATTGCAGGTATTCCTGTGACCGAGGACAATGCGGAAAGAATATATGAAGAGAATCTTTACGATTTCAGCTTCGATGCATCAACGAACACGCTGACCATTAACGACCTGCATCTGGATGAAAATACGTTGAAAGGCAACTTCATCGAAAGTTCTCTTGATAGTCTGACGATAGCCGTTGGCATGATGACAGCCTATCAGGCAATGACAACAGCATCGCCTGCTGTGGTAAATGTGAACAACGCCTGCTTCGTGCATAGCAGCAATCCTAAGGCCGTGCTTACGGTAACGCCAGCCGATGATGATTTCTATTACCGTTCGTTCCAGGTTAAGGGCATAGACGATGAAGAATCGCTCTTCAATGGCTTTGCTGAAGTGAACTATATGAATGGCGCTGAGGCGCAGCAAATAGACGACTGCTATGTGGTGGGTATCATAGAGTATGGCGACTTTGATCGTCGACCCACTGAAGTGGCAGGAGTAATCCTGACCAGTAGGAACCGCGATGAGGTAATTGGCGAGAATATCAAAGGACACGTGAGCTTCGATCCTAAAACGCATACGCTCACGTTCGACAACGTAAACATTGCCGGTATGGTGAACTGGGGCTATATGGATACCGATCTTACTGTGGCTGTGAATGGCAATAATACCATTACTGCTTCTAATTTCTGTTTCACCAAGAACGATAACCAGCGCGATAATAATGCTGGCATTTATTTCGTGAAGGCAGAAGAGGCTGAGTATGCTTTTCTGGAAATTGAAAGCAGACAGAATAGCTATATCTGTTATGGCTTTACGAACGACCAGTATGCCAACAGCTACGACAGTCCCAATCACGGCGAGTTTACTAACATGGTGGATACAGATGCTGGTTTGGTATTCCTTCCAAAGCGCAAGATGGGCACTACGGTAACGAAGGCGTTGATTACTTCTGAAATCGAAGCACCTGTATTCCTCAGCGCTAATGCCGACAGTGTGGTAGTGCTGGAAAGTAATATGGTAGAGAATGTGGTGATTGCCATTGACACGCCCCAGAGCGAGTCTATCTACGAGAATTACGGCCACGTGTTCTTCTCTGTAGAATATGCCGATGGCTCTGACGGTGTTACCGATTCTCTTTATAAGGATGGTATCAAGGTGACCAAACCTTGCACCATAAAAGCTTATGCTGAGATTGATGGCGTAGAAAGCCAGCAAATAACGGGCATGTTCTTTGGCTATGATACCATTCAGGTGGTGTATCGTGGTGAGCCGATTGAGATGGAATTGCCGCAATTGCTTCCTTATAAAGAAGATGTAACGGCAGAGTTCGTGAACGAAGACGACGATAATCCTGTTGCCACCGTCAACAACGAGCTTCAAACAATTACCATCAATAGGGCAGGAGAGACCACGCTTTATGCAATGCTCGACAGGGAGGATGAGGAATGCTTCGTGCTCAACGACCTTGATAAGGGCATAGGTCTGCATGTCATCGCTACCGAGGTGCCTTATTATGGTATTATGGTAGATGGAATCCGTGTTACAGCCGATAATGCCGGCAATGTGTTGGGCAACGGTACTGTGAGCTATGACCCTGAAAACAATGTGCTCACGCTGAATAATGCCCAGCTTACCATACATGGTTCGGCTGCTGTTACCATCGATAATGATAATGAACAGACCACTATTCATTTGAAGGGACGTAACATCTTCGTGGCTTATGAGATGGGCTTCGTGAATGCTGGTGAAAAGGCTCATACGCTTCTGTTTACAACCGATGAAGAGCAGCCTGGTACGTTGACGATGCCGTTCCAAAATGCTGAGACTATGTTTGGGGAGAATATTGTGGCAGAATATGCCAACACGCTCGAACTTGTTGACAATAATCAGATTCTGCCTCATGTAGATATTCCACAGATTGACCTTCCGCAAATGAGCATCTGCTATACAGGTAAGAAAGTAGCGCTTGCGGGTAACAGTCAGGTATATTATGCTGTGAGGTCGTTGGCCGATATGTATGCAACTGATGTGCAGCCTAAACCCAAAGATGGAGATGAACCAGTGGTGGAACTGCCCGAGTATCAACTTTATAGTGAGCCTTTCACGTTGTCTGAACCTGGATTGTTCTACGTGATGGCTTATGCCCAGCATCCGTTGGCTGGTGATAATCCTGACATGAAGAGTTCTATGACTTATGTGCTTGTAGAAGTGGTCGACACCATAACGTTCAGTCAGGCTCCTGGCCATTATCGTGGCACGCAGGTTGTTCGCTTGCAGAATCTGCCCAAACCCGCAGAGCTTGGTAATGATGAGCAGACACAACCGCAGGTGTGGTACTTCCTGGGGGCAGAAGGTGATGCTAATAAGGCCATGCTCTACAATGATGAAACTGGCATTGAACTCACAGAGTCAACGTCACTTTCAGTCTTCGTGACCGACCAATTTGAACAACAGGTTTCTACCGATACCATCACTGTGGAATACGATATTGAACAGATTCCTTCGTATGGTCTCTGGATAGGCGATATACAGGCTAACATTGATAACCGTCATAATGTGCTGTGTGATGAGGGAGCCACCGTCAAATTCGATGGCAACCATACATTGGTGCTCAATAAGGCTATGCTGCAAGTGCCTATTTCTACTACGCTCGACTCACTGACCATTTATCTGGTGGGCGACAACAGCATAGCAACCATTCAGGGAACTCCGTTTGTGAACCGTTTGGCGACTCGTAGCGCAGAGCTGACTTTTACCAGTAATGCCAATACACCAGGTGTGCTCACAGTGCAGTGTGGCGAGAACGAACCTGTGGCCGAAGGATTCAACCTACATTTTGAATACAATCTACGCATCGATACCTTGTCGACGGGCTTGTATCTTATTTCCGTGCCGCTTGTTCCAGTGCCCCTTGATAATAGTGACGAGGGCGATGATTCACATACAGTAATCATTGATTTTGATTCCGAAGACTTCCTTAACGATGAAGGTGGTGACATCGATCTGACAAATACTGTTATTAACAATATACTCTATACAATTGGTGACAGCAGCGATCCTGACGGCAGTGGTTTTGATGATGGCGAACTGATGGGCGATGGCGTGCCAGGTATCGTGCTTAATACCGAGATGGGCACTATCACCCTTGACGAAGCCATGAACTACGAGCCTGGTAGCAGCGCATTTGCAAGTCTGTTCTCAGGTATGACCTTTGTAGTGCCAGCAGGCAGCGGCGTTATAACCCTTGATGCATTTACGGCCGAGGGCTCTTGTTTGGGCGTGAAGATTGGTTCCAACGACCCCATCTATCTCACTGGTCTGAAATTGCACCAGAAGGTCGAAGTACATTTCGAGTGTCTCGTTCCTACTTATGTCTATATATTTAATGCATCAGCAATAAGCGAGAGCCGCGGCTATAAAGGCGGTAAGAAAACTTCTGTATACGTGAAAATCTATACTGCCGACGTATCGGCTGAAAGTTTGATTAGCGTGAATTCTGAGGAAGGCGTGCTTGAAGGAACGGAAGACTATACTGAACCTGTGAGGGTATTTGCATTGGGTAGTAAGAACTATGCCAACGGTGGTCGTGGCATTGTGATCGACAAGGTGATGGACAAACAGGTTACGGAACTGGGCGAACATGTGTTCGATAATATCGATCAAGACAAAGTGAAGTATATAGACCTGTCAGAGTCGGCTATTGATTCTCTTACTGTTAATCGTACGGAGGGTGTCTTTGGCGGCCTTTCTAACAACATTCTGATTCTGATGCCTACCGATAATGCAAACGATGGAGGCGAGGTGAATGTGGTAGTCGACGGACAGTGTAGTCATCTGGCACTTAGTGCTGATGATGTGAAGGGTGGATTCCTTACACCGCGCGACTTTACTGCCCAGGTGGTTGACTTTGATCGTACGTTCGTGGCAAATCAACCCACGTCGCTTTACATGCCGTTTGATATGACTGCTGCCCAGATAGCTCAGTTGGGTTTAGTCTATTCATTTACTAAGGTGGAGGGCGAATGGGCTCATTTCGATGAAGCAGAACAGAACGGTACAAAAGCCAACACGCCTTATCTGCTATTGCCTATCACAGAAAAGTTGCACGCCGAGAATGTTCAGGTGAAGCGATTGTCGCAGTCGTTGCAGGCTCAGCCCACTCAATTGCATGGCACCTTCCTGCCTGTGGAATGGTCAGATAACAGCACCGTGTATCGCATGGCTACAGTAGGTGATGAAACACGCTTTGTACGTACCGTTGAGGGCGAGAAGGTATCTCCCTTCGAGATTTACCTCACTGCAGAGGATGCGCCTGAGAGCTTGAATATCTATATTGATGGCGTTACCAAGATCACTATGCCTCGTACCTCGTCCATCGGAACTGGAGAGTGGTATACTATTGACGGCCGCCGCGTGAATGGCACACCAGCCGCTAAGGGCGTGTATATCCTGCGGGGTAAGAAGGTAATGATAAAATGAATATGCTAAAAGATATATTGAACCAAGAGCAGGCAGACCTGCTTGTGAAACTGATAAAAGAGAGTGAAACCATTGTTTGCATCTGCCATACCAATCCTGATGGCGATGCACTCGGTGCTAGTTTGAGTTGGGCAGAGTATCTGCGCAAGGTTTATGGAAAAGCCCCTCAGGTATTCGTGCCCGACCAGTATCCCGATTTCTTGCAATGGTTGCCTAATTCGGAGAAAATCATTCGTTACGACAAGCACAAAGAAGGGTGTGACTGGACGTTGCAGCACGCCGATTTGGTGTTCTGCCTCGATTTCAATACCTTGTCGAGAGTTGATGCTGTAGAACAGGCGCTTAGCCAGTCGACTGCTCCTAAGGTGCTCATCGACCACCACTTGGATCCCGATGTGCCTGCCGTCCTGACGGTATCCCAACCTTCGGCTTCTTCAACCTGCGAATTGGTGTTCCGTTTGGTATGGCAATTGGGTGGTTTTGATCAGCTCGACAAGAACTTCGCCGTTCCCCTGTACTGTGGCATGATGACGGATACAGGCGCTTTTACCTATAACTCATGCACACCAGATATCTTCTTTATTATCAGTGAGTTATTAACTAAACGTATTAATAAAGATAAGATCTATCGCAATGTGTATCACAACTACTCGGAAGACCGCTTGCGACTCATGGGTTTTGTGATGTACGAGCGTTTGGTAGTCGACAATAAACGTCATGCCAGCTACTTCACTTTGTCGCGCGAAGACTTGAAACGTTTTCACTACATCAAGGGCGATGCTGAGGGCTTGGTGAATATGCCGTTACAGATCAAGGGATTGAAACTGAGCATCTCGCTTCGCGAAGATACTGAGAAAGACAATGTGGTATGGGTATCGCTGCGCTCTGTCGATCAGTTTCCTTGCAACCAGATGGCTGCTCGCTTCTTCAATGGTGGCGGTCATCTCAACGCATCAGGCGGTCGTCTGAACTGCTCTATTGCTGAGGCTGCTAAAATAGCTGAAGAGGCAATTGCTGCCTTTGAGCAGGAACTTGGCGTTAAAAATGATTAAGTCAGTATAAAAAATAATGGTATCGCATAGTCAACTGCCAACTCTTTTGTAACTTTGCGGCCATATTGACACGAAGATATGAAGAAAATATTGTTTTTCCTGACTGTTCTTGCCACTTTCTGCTCATGCAGCGACTATGAGACTTATGCTGATCAGAAAGAGAAACGCGACAAGATTAGTGATTTTATTGCTTTTCATGGCATCAATGTCATCGATGAGGATGTGTTTCATGCGCAGGGCGACAGCACCAGTGTGGAGCGCAATGAGTATGTGTATTTGAACAATACTGGCGTGTACATGCAGATTGTGAGAAAAGGCTGCGGTACCCCTATACAGAACGGCGAGAGCGTGGGTCTGCTAGTTCGTTTTTACGAGCAGAGCGTTTATGATACCACTCGTGTGGTTACCAATATCTACGATCCTTTCGATCCCGATGTAATGAATATTTCGCGTACTGGCACCACCTATACCGCCACCTTCACCTATGGCTTGATGATGTCGTCGTATAGCTCACAGTCGGTTCCTGCCGGATGGCTGGTACCCTTCAGCTATATCAAGGTGGGTAGTCCGCGTGCTGCCAACGAGCAGATTGCCAAGGTGCGCCTCATCGTGCCTCACACGCAGGGTCACGCCCTTGCTACCAGCAATGTATATCCTTATTATTATGAAATAACATTTCAACGTCCATCTGGAATATGACACTCATTAAATCCATTTCTGGCATCCGCGGTACGATTGGCGGACGCACGGGCGATACGCTCAATCCCCTTGATATTGTGAAGTTTACAACGGCCTATGCTACCTTCATCCGCAAACAGTCGGCTGCAGGTCGCACTGCTACCAACCGCATTGTGGTAGGTCGCGATGGTCGTATATCTGGTCCTATGGTACGCGACGTGGTGTGTGGCACCCTCGTGGGCATGGGCTATGAAGTCATCGATATTGGCTTGGCTACCACGCCTACCACCGAGTTGGCTGTGCGTTGGCACGAGGCCGATGGTGGTATCATCATTACCGCTTCTCACAATCCCACCCAGTGGAATGCACTGAAGCTGCTCAACAGCGAGGGTGAGTTCCTGACCGCTGCCGATGGTGCCGAGGTGCTGGCTATTGCCGAGAAGGAAGACTTCGTTTATGCTGAGGTCGACAAGTTAGGCCGTGTAGTGAAAGACGATACGATGAACCAGCGCCATATTCAGTCGGTACTTGATTTGCGCCTGACTGATGCTGCCGCTATCCGCAATCGCAAGTTCCGTGTATGCGTAGATACCATCAACTCTGTAGGTGGCATCATCCTGCCTGGTTTGTTCGAGGCTCTGGGTGTTGACTACGAGATTCTCAATAGCGACTGCACAGGTCAGTTTGCCCACAATCCTGAACCCCTGGAGAAGAACCTACAGGGCATCATGGACAAGATGAAGCAGGGCGGCTTCGACTTGGGTATCGTGGTTGATCCCGATGTGGACCGCTTGGCGTTCATCTGCGAAAACGGCAAGATGTATGGCGAGGAATACACGCTGGTATCTGTTGCCGACTATGTGTTGTCGCACGACAAAGGCAATACCGTGAGCAACCTCTCTTCAACCCGTGCTTTGCGCGATGTAACTGAGAAGCATGGCGGTTGCTATTCAGCCGCTGCTGTAGGTGAGGTGAACGTGACCACGAAGATGAAGGAAGTGGGTGCTGTGATTGGCGGTGAAGGCAATGGTGGTGTAATCTATCCTGAGAGCCACTATGGTCGTGACGCCCTTGTAGGTATTGCCCTGTTCCTGTCGTCATTGGCACAGAAGGGATGCAAGGTGAGCGAGTTGCGCGCCTCATTCCCTGACTATCAGATTGCCAAGAACCGTATCGACCTGACTCCTGAGACCGATGTTGATGCTATCCTCGTGAAGGTGAAGGAGATGTTCGCTCAGAATCCTGAGGCCGTGGTCAACGATATCGACGGCGTGAAGATTGACTTCCCCACCAAGTGGGTACACTTGCGCAAGTCGAATACCGAGCCCATTATCCGCGTGTATAGCGAGGCACAGACAATGGCCGAGGCCGATGAGCTGGGCAAGCAGCTCATGCAGGTAGTCTACGATATGCAGTAATACCTTACTTTGTTGCAGGCTGCTGGCCTTTAGCGCTCAGCCATAGGCCTGCAAAAGTAATCAATCCATTTATCAGCAGCAGTTCGTATCCGAAGTGATAGTCGAACTGCTGCTTTGCTATGCTGTCGGCTGCAAAGCAGAGTAGGGGGGCGGCGATACACACAGCGGGCACCCATTGGTCGTTGGGCTGCTTTCGTGTAAAGAGACCGAAGGCAAACAAGCCCAGCAAGGGTCCGTAGGTATAGGACACCATCGTGTAGATGGCGTCAATCAGACTCTTTGAGTTGACCGCATCGCAAATTAGGATGAACAGGGCAAATACACCGCACATAGTGAGATGGGTATAGCGTCTTAACCGTTCGTTGCCAGCTTGCTGACGAATGTCCACACAATAACAAGTAGTCATCGACGTGAGGGCTGAGTCGGCACTCGAAAACGAGGCCGCCACGATACCTATTACGAAGAGAATGGCTACAAGGCCACCCTGCTGTTCCACAAACATGGGGAGCAACTCATCGCCCTTTGCGGGGAGAGCCGTTTGCTGCAAGGCAAACAGTTGGGTAAGCAGCACGCCCAATGCCAGGAATAGGAAGTTGGCAGGCAGGAAGGCCACCCCATAGCTGCACATATCCTTCTGGGCTTCGCGCAGCGTTTTGCACGTCAGGTTCTTCTGCATCATGTCCTGATCCAACCCTGTCATCACCACCACGATAAACAGTCCGCTCACCAGTTGTTTCCACAAGTTCTGTGGCGAAGCCCAGTCGTTGGTTACGAAGATACGGCTATGCTCATCGGTCAGTACGGCTTGCAACGCCTCGCCGATACCGTCGTAATGGGCATCTACCACCTTATATATAATAAGAAGGAGCGCCGAAAACAAGCAGAGCGTTTGGAACACGTCGGTAAATACCAGCGTGCGAATGCCGCCCCGTTGGGTATAGAGCCAGATGAGCAGTACCAGCAGTAGCACGGTGATATAGAGCGGCAGGCCCAGTTCGTTAAATACGAATCGTTGCAGAATGATGCACACCACATAGAACTTGAGGGCAGCCGCTGCCATTTTCGACAGCAGGAAGAACCAAGTACCCGTTTGGTGCGACCTTCGGCCCAGTCGTTGTTGCAAGTAGCCGTAGATCGAGGCCGTGTTTAGTTGATAGTATATGGGCAGCAACACGAAGGCCACTACCAGATAGCCCAAGATAAAACCCATGCATAACTGCAGGTAGGTCATGCCCGAGCTGAGCACCATGCCTGGCACGCTCACAAAGGTCACGCCCGATATCGAGGCTCCCACCATTCCGAAGGCCACCATATACCAGGGCGAACGACGCTCACCACGGAAGAACGTGTCGTTGCCGTTTTTGCGACTTACCCATCGTCCGATAGCCATCAAAACGCAAAAATATGCAAGAATACAGGTAATAATTATCATAATTGGTTGCAAAATTAGAAAAAATCCTGCAAATATTCGCTTATTACCGAATTAAATTGTATTTTTGCATGCATATACGCAAACATTCATTAAATATTACAACTTAATCATGAGTAAACAAAAGAAATTTATCCTTCAGGAGAGTGAGATTCCCACCCAGTGGTACAACATACAGGCCGATATGCCTAACAAGCCGTTGCCTCCCATCCATCCGGCTACTAAGCAGCCCCTTGGCGTCGACGATTTGGCGCATATCTTCCCTCGTGAATGCTGTGTGCAGGAGCTCGATACAGAGCATGCTTGGATTGATATTCCTGAAGAGGTGCTCGATAAATATAAGTACTATCGTTCTACACCGCTGGTGCGCGCCTATGCCCTTGAAGAGGCATTGGGCACCCCTGCCCATATCTATTTCAAGAACGAGTCGACCAACCCCCTGGGTTCACACAAGATCAACTCGGCCCTGCCCCAATGCTACTATGCCAAGAAAGAGGGCACAACGAATGTGACTACTGAGACCGGTGCTGGCCAGTGGGGTATGGCGTTGAGCTATGCTGCCAAGCTCTATGGCTTGGATTGCGCCGTTTATCAGGTGAAGATTACCATGCAGCAGAAACCCTACCGTTCTATTGCAATGCGCACCTTTGGCGCTGCCGTTACGGGCTCACCCTCTATGTCGACCCGTGCCGGTAAGGATATCCTGACCGTTGATCCTACTCACTCTGGTTCGCTGGGCACCGCTATCAGCGAGGCTGTTGAGCTGGCTACCACCACGCCCAACTGTAAGTACACGCTGGGTTCCGTGCTCAACCACGTAGGCCTGCACCAAACCATTATCGGCTTGGAGGCTGAGAAGCAGATGGCGATGGCTGGCGAGTATCCTGACATGGTGATTGCCTGCTTTGGCGGTGGTTCTAACTTTGGTGGTATTGCCTTCCCCTTCATGCGTCACAACCTCAAGGACGGCAAGAAGACTGAGTTCATTGCCGCTGAGCCCGATAGCTGTCCGAAGCTCACTCGTGGTAAGTTCCAGTACGACTTTGGCGATGAGGCTGGCTATACCCCCTTGCTGCCCATGTATACCCTGGGCCACCAGTTCAAGCCCTCTAATATCCACGCTGGCGGTTTGCGCTATCATGGTGCTGGCATGATTGTTTCCCAGCTCATCAAAGACGGTTTGATGCATGGTGTTGACATTCCTCAGATTGAGACCTTCGAGGCCGGTATGCTCTTTGCCCGTACGGAAGGCATCATCCCTGCTCCTGAGAGCTGTCATGCTATTGCAGCCACCATCCGCGAGGCCAAGAAGTGCATTGCCACAGGCGAGGAGAAAGTTATCCTGTTCAACCTCTCTGGTCACGGTCTGATTGATATGCCCAGCTACGACCTCTTCGTTAATGGCGACCTTCAGAATTACTCGTTGACCGACGAGGAAATCGAGAAGAATGTGGCTTCTTTGGAGCAGATTATTAAGTAAAACGGTTTCGTAGTGAAGCAACTCTATCCATATCTGTTTCAGCCCAACCTTCATTCGGTGGTGTGGGGTGGTGACCGACTCTGTTCCTATAAGGGTCTGCCACCTTCTGCCGACCCCATTGGCGAGAGTTGGGAGGTGAGTGCGGTGCCTTCGAGCACCAGCATTATCAGTAATGGTGCCGATGCCGGCCGCGACCTGAACAGCGTGATCAAGGAGGCCCCTGAGGAAATTCTTGGTCAAGCTGTGTGCGAGCGCTATCA
>Ga0310786_10010098_pt1 | contig 11898 bp, 9 predicted proteins | sample AusTroGonzalo_MG_FD_203881 | JGI IMG/M metagenome (GOLD analysis project Ga0310786, IMG submission 203881) | Bovine rumen microbial communities from tropical cattle in Woodstock, Queensland, Australia - Gonzalo_03 (v2) (version 2) | ecosystem: Host-associated > Mammals > Digestive system >... | reverse complement strand
GTTCATGGGTGCTGCTGTTCAATCTGGGCAGCTGCATCTCCACGTCCAGGTCCAGCTGTCCCTTCGGCGCGGTGAAGCGGTTCACGGTGACGTCCCCGTCATAGGCGCAGAAGCATTCGTTGCGGAAGGAACCGCGCGCATCCGTCCACATGGCGGTGATCATGCCGTTCTGCATATCCAGGAAACGCAGATAGTCCCGGGTATCAGGCTGCTCCGGCCGGCGGAAGGTGAGCGTGAAGGCCGTGTGCCTCCGCGGCCCGCCGACGGGGTACAGAATCTTGTTGTCGAAATTCATGTACTTCTCGAAGCCGGCCTTTTTCTGGGCCTCGTCCACCAGGGCGTTCGCTTCATCCGGCTTGCCCTCCAGGAGCAGCTGGCGGATGCGGGGCAGGTAGGGGCGCAGGTCAGGAGGCAGGGGAGTCTCCGCCCATTGCGGCTCAAAGAGCAGCTCCTGTGTATAGGACATCACATCGTGATAAGGCTGGCCGGAAGCCTGGATGCGCAGGGAACCGTTGCCGGTGATGAAATAGTCCGAAGATTCTTCCGCAGGGGCGATGGAGCAGATATTGTGCTTCGGTAGGATGGTAGAGCGCTTCTCCACCGGAATATAGGGGATAGGATACTCGAGCTTCTTGGTGTCGATTTTCTTGTAGTCGGTGTTTCCTGAGTCCTTCAGCGTGCCCTTGGCGCCGGTGGTCCCCACCGCAAGGCTCAGAAATGCGAGAAGTGCAATGAATTGTTTCATGGATGGTATTATTAGTGGTATTGATTACAAATATAACGATTATAGTCAATAATTTCTCATCCTTACTATCATCCGGTGATAGATTTCAAAATAGGCAACGTCTTTATTCTGCAATCCAATCTACATATGTCCAATATACGAGTAAGCACAACCGAACTGATGCAGATACTGGAGATGACTCCGGCGCATCACAACTTGATGCTGGTGGGGCGCCACGGCATCGGAAAGTCCGAAATCCTCACCGAATACTTCTCAAAACAAGAGATGCCCGTCGTGGCACTCTTTCTGGGCCAGATGGCCGATCCGGGTGACCTCATCGGCATCCCTTCCAAAAACGAGCAGACCGGCAAAACGGAATTCATGCCGCCTTACTGGTTCCCGCTGGACGGAAAACCTATTGTCCTCTTTCTTGACGAGCTCAACCGCGCCCGTCCTGAGATCCTTCAGACCATTATGGACCTGGCGTTGAACCGCAAACTTGCCGGCCGTCAACTTCCGGAGGGCAGCCGCATTGTCAGCGCCGTCAACGAGGGCGAGCAGTATCAGCTCACCGATCTGGACCCGGCCCTCGTAAGCCGGTTCAATATCATCAACTTCCAGCCCACCGTGCAGGACTGGCTCCTATGGGCCAAGCGCGAAGAAGTGGACTCCCGTATCATCAGCTTCATCGAGGAAAACAGCATTTGGCTGGATCGGAATGCCGATTCTAAGGAAAACGAGGACAGCGGACTGGACAAGACGCCCGATCGCCGCGCATGGAAGCGTGTCTCCGACATCATCAAAGGGGTTGAGGTCCTGACCACGCTCCATCAGAAGGTCATTGCCTCCGTCGTTGGGGCCAAAGCGACCGTCGCCTTCATGGGCTCGGTCAACAATAAGAAAGTCGTCTCCGGCAAGGATGTCCTCTACAAATTCGAGCAAACCAAGGATAAACTGAATGCCTACACGCTTCACGAAATGTCCATTGTCAACGAAGGCATCTTCCGCCTGCTGGAAGTGGAGAAAGTTCCGGCCGAGAAGAAGGAAGACGTAAAACAGAACCTGGACGCATACTTTGACTATCTGGTCAAGGAACGCAAAGAAGCCGCCGCCCACTTCGCCAACCTCTATGTGCAGCAGACCTATCCCCATGCGGTGGCCTTCATCGCCCGGGAATGTCAGGTGCTCACCATGACGCTGGTCCTTTATGTCAAAAGCATCCGATAATGAGGGCCAGGTTCGACAAGATCATAGAGCGCTGGTTTGTCAGCGAGCCTGCGCTTTTCGTTGTCATCTGCTCTCATGAGATTGTCCTCAATGACAAGATGATGTGCCCTATACGCAGTGGCTGCGGCAGGGTAGAGTATAATCCTGGTTTCGTGCGGGAGATGTCCGACGCCGCGCTGGAAGAAGCCCTGAAGACCGAGGCCATCCGGATTCTCCTGAAGCATCCCTATGAGCGACGCCCGGACGGGTGCAGCGCCGAAGCGCTGTCGGTAGGTAGCAATCTGGCCGTGGCCGACAACTACCCCTTCGCGCGTTTCAATATGAAAATTCCGGCCGATTACGGCTTCAAGCCCGGCCTTGCCTATGAGGCATACGCCCGATTGGCCGAAAAGAATGCCGAGGAGAGCGATGAAAGAAACGCAGATACGGACCTCTCCGAACTCTGGGATGACGACCCGCTGCAGGTCGCTCTTATCAACGGACTTATCGACGGAATCAAAGAATGGGGTTCCCTGTCAGGAGATCTTGCCGAACGCGTCAAAGCCTCCTCCCGGGCCTCCCTCGATTGGAAGAAAGTGCTCTTCGGTTTCCGGGCACAAGTGCTTTCGCAAGAGCGTCATCTCACGCGAATGCGCCCTTCCCGGCGTACCGGCTTTGACAATATGGGCTCCGTGCGGCAGTTCACCAGCCGCCTGCTTGTCGCTCTGGACGTGAGCGGTTCTATCAGCAGCGAGGCGCTCAGCTACTTTCTGGGCGTGGTGAACAGTGCCTTTAAGTACGGCATTTCGGAGATTGAGGTGATTCAATTCGAATGCTCCATTACGGCCAGCCAGACACTTAACCATGCGCTCAGGGAGACGATTGCCGTCGGTCGCGGTGGTACCAATTTCCAGGCGCCGATAGATTATGCTGCCGAGAGAGACTTTGACGGCCTGATCATCCTTACGGACGGATATGCGCCGGAACCTATTATCCCGACGCATTTCAAAACTCCCATCCTGTGGGTATGTGAAAGCAACGAGGCCTACCGCGAGCACGAGGGCTGGATGCGGAAGTCCGGCCGTGTCTGCACGATGCAGTTACGCTGATTCTGATGCATCAATCACATCGAAAAGGCTGAGGGAACTACTCCCTTGGCCTTTGTCGTAATAGTTAAGGGAATCTCCGATGGACCGTTCGCAATTCCAGGCTCGCTGGAAATTCCAAGCCCGGATTTCCCGGCGAGCGTGGCACACCGGGCACCAGGTGTACAGCGTCCAGTGCTCCCCGTAGACCCGGTCCCAGTCAATCAGAAAAGGGCGCTGCCCGCAGCTGCATCCGCCGCCCAGACGGATGCGGAAGTTCTTCGGGTCTTCGTCAATGGCTTTTAGAATGGCGCCAATGGGCAAATAATCATTCGAAATACCGCTGTAATACCGTCCGCTGTCCGCGAAAAAGAGCTTGGGATCAGCGTATATCATCTGGCGTTTGCTCCAGAGAATCGGGAAATAATGCCGATAGACTTCCAACAAGTTCTGGGGTGTCATCAGTGTATTCATGACCGCCTCCTGAATAGTTTGGCGAACCACCTCTGCATTGACTGCGTTGATGCTGCCGTCATCGTCCAGGTAGAAGCGGGACAACACACGGACTGACCCGACCTGCGTGTTCACCGTTACGGGTCTCTCCCAAGGATCGATTCTCGCGCGTGAGTTGATGCAATGCAGAACCAGTGTGTTGATGTCCGTTGCTGCCTTGATTTGGAGTTGGCTTGCTCCGACCATCGGAATGATTCGTTTGTTAGTGAGCCCTGCGGTCATGAAGAGATAGTCAGTGTAGTCGTCGCTGTGGTGGATGTCAAGAATGATTTTGTCTATCATAGTACGGAAAATGATTGCAACAATATAGACGAGGGAAGAGCGGAAATCTATCATCGTGCATGATAGAATGCAGGAAGAAATCCATCTTTTATTGTGATGAAACATTTTCTTGATTATCTCGATCCCGATGAGCCGATGACCGACGCGGCAGAAGCAACATTCTTCGACAGCATTGCCGAGGGACTCCACGACCGCGCCGTGTATGATATTATCAAGCGGAATTGCCTGGATATGCATCCGACGCTCATTACGGCGCTGCTGGAAACGTTGGATGATCATGATATTGAGCTGATGGAGCATTGCACCGACTGGTTCGAGATCAAGGTCTTAAAGAGACGCTTGTTGGACGGCCGTGTAGAGCGTGCCCGGCCGAAAAATGTCTCCCACCGGCTCAACTACCCCATTGAAGAAGTCCTGGATGACTATGTGACCCGACGTAAAGGCAAACTTATAGAGGCTAAGCGACAACTTAAAAAGCGATTCGATGGCCTGGATCATGACATGCAGGAGAAAGTCATGATGGCTTTTATGGAGCATGGGAGCCTGACAGAACGGAACTTCGTTTACGACAAGCTCTATGGGGAAGACTTCTGGAAGGATGATTACCTCCCGCTTGTTCAGGAATGGTGGAAAACGTTCCAGGATGGTAAGATGGCCAAGGTCGTCGTCAAGTATTGCTCCCGCGAGTTTATCCTTGAGCATTTGGAAGAACTGGAAGGAAGGTGCAACTATGCCACGCTCTGTATTCGAACCGGACTGGAGCCGAAAGAAGAGAAACTATATCCGCGAACCTACCTGTATGTGCTCAAAACTGTTGGCGGCCAAATGGGTTTCCATCAGGGGCGGAGGATGGTATTGAAGCATGTCCGCGAATACCTCTATGAAGAGGGGGATGGGGAGCCTGTGTGCAGCATCTACGACATCCCTTATGTGAAGCGTATGATGGCCTATCTAGGTGAAATGGGGATGATTGAGGAAATCATAGCCCTGGACGCTTTCGATAAACGGATGCGCCCCGTTCCGCGAAAGGAATGGGGCACAGCCGTGATCAGAGCGATTGAAGAGGAATTCGAGTTTCCGCCTCACGTCTATAAAGATGTGAAATAGCTATGTAGGATCACATCTTCTTGATATAGATATACGCAGGATACTCTCTGAAGATTTGCTTGAAAGGTACATCGATCCAGGCTTCCAGCTGGGGCATGCCCGGGCAGTTGTTCACGTGGTACTTAGCCGAGAGCGGGCAGGACTGCACAAGTTCGAACTCAACGAAGCCGGGCAGCTCCACGCGTGCGGAGGCAAACCTGAGATCGAGGTCCATCTTCTTCTCTTCGCCGGCAAGGATGTCCAGGACGTAGTTGGTGCAGCCGCAAGTCGTCACCTTGCCGACGTCGTGCCTCAGTACCTGGTCATAGAAGAGCTCGAAAGGCTTGTGGAAGGGATGGACATCCTCTAACTTCCAAAGCTTTCCAATCTCCTTGGTCAGCGTGAGCGTGTAGTTCTTCGTGGTCGTGTTGTTCTTGGTGTTTTGCATGGCGTTTTTGTTTTAGTCCGGATAAAAGACGCGGTTGAGGCGACAATCTATCACTCGGGCCCAAAATTATTTGCTCACAAAAACACAATGATATTTCGAGTCTGCCCAGGCATCCATAAAGTGCTCGACGGATACCGATAGAGGAATGGGGCCGAAAGCCGGATCATAGAGCGCGACATCGTCCATCTCCACATCGGCAGCCAGGACCACGACGCAGTGGTCTACGATACCGCCGACCAGAATGTCTTCCAGTCTCTCTTCCACGCGGTCGCCAATGAGTTCTCCGCCATCGACGGCGACTATGATTTGCTTGCCCTCGTCGCGGGCCTTCAGGATGTCTTGAAGCGTTGCATCTTTCACGACTTCTACTTTCAGGCCGAACTCCCGGGCCGTATTGCCCAGATCCTGGACTCTGGCCCCGTCCTCCATAAGCCATCCCTTGGCGATGGCGAGGTCGCGAAGCTCCTCCAGAGATTTGTGGATGCCGAAACAATGCAGGATATACTCCTCACAACGGACAGCACAGAGTGAATCGCTTTTCGTATGGGCGATCTTCATGATCTGCTCCAACTTCTTGAGCGCCCGCATTTTGATGTTGTAGAGGTTGGCTTTACTAATGCCGGTGATTCTCTCAAGTTCGTCGAAACTCATCCCTTCGAGAACATGCTTTTCGATAACGAGCCTATAGCGCTCATTCTCGATCTGGTCCAATATGGCGGCAACCCGCATGTCTTCTTCTTCCTGTTTCTTGTCCGGCTGGTCGGGGTTATCATCGATTATTCTTCCGGCCTCTTTTAAAAGACTGTCGTCATGCTCATTTTCTATCACCCTTTCCCGGTTTTTCTTCTCAAGGAAGAAGTTTCGGGCCACGGATTTTAACCATGAGTAGATATTGGAACGACCTTCAAACATCCGAAGCCTCCGGGCGTCATTCGCCATGAGATGCGCGTACAATTCGTTTACCAGCTCATCATAGTCGGCCTTGTGGTCGAATACATCGCTTATAATGCCGTAAAACAGCGGCTGGCACCGCGTGAAGAAAAAGTACGATGTTATCTTGTCGTCCCGGGCAATCAAGCCCTTAATGATTTCTTGGTCGCTCATGCTATGTCGATTATGATTCACTTGGCAAATAGATTGATGGAAATATACTCATGGTTTATTTCGTCCCAATACTATCAATAATAGCTTCTCGCTTGATTTCAGTAAGACCATATGCTTTACATACGTCTTCCCACTTAGTAATACGTGTGATATTCTGCTGATTATCAAAATCAGTGGCCTTAGGGAATTCCTCGGCACCAAGAATATCATAATCATCTTTTATGATAGAAATCACATTGGAGTGAAATGATTGAAGATTATCATATTCAGAGCCAATGACCCCATCTTCTGGAATAGAAACTCCGAAAACCTTGTTAATTATAGCTTTATAGAATTTGTCGCAAGTGAGTTTCTCCTTAATTAGTTGAGTGTCGAGCGGTCCTTTCTTAGTTTTTTTATAAACAATATTTAGATATTGAACAAATTTGTAAGGAATCAGTTTTTCAATTACTACATGATCTCCACCTTCAACTAAAGAATACTTAAGACCTTGTTCGTTTTTGTTTAGGCAGTCATCGGTTAATGCTTTGGCGAGGTGCAAAAAGTACGGTATGTGGACCTGATAATTGTCGGATGTAACAGCTGTCGTCACTGAGTTCGCACTTTTCCTAAACAAAACGGAATTCTTTGCCACAGAACAAATCCTGGAATCCTTATCCATTAATGCCATTATGTCAGGAAAATCTTCATACTTTTGATACGAAGCAAATTCCGGCGCATATTTTTTAAGCAACTTCTGGTATTTAACAAGGACTCCTTTCTTGTAGCACTTTGTCCAACCAATAGTGCTAATTCTATATAGTTTATTCTCTTTAAGGAGATCTTCCGGACAGATTGGACTAGTCCGTTCTCGTCGCGGCCTCTCCTTATCCTCGGCCTCATTTCTAGGCGCCCCAGCATACGATAGGGGGATATCATAGCAAAGATCTTTTACTAACTCGTTGTGCTGATTCTTAGAATAATTCAGGTTCTTTTCGCCGAAAATCTCAAATCGGATCAAGCAGATATTAGATTCTGTTTTATACAGTTTGGAGACAATTTGTTCAACCACGAATGGGGAATAAAACTTATCATCCGAATCTAAGGTAATTGCAATATCATCCGAATTAGCATAATCCAGGAATATCTGCCTTATTTCATAGGATAAAGCAGCTGGGCCTGTATTGGGAGAGTCGTATAATTGAATGTTCATTTTTCTACACTTCTCTTCCCCGGGAAGCGTTCCTTCTTGATAACCCTCAATTATTTTTCTTAACTCAGATAGTTCTTGGGGTTTGTCCTGAAGGCTCTTGTCCGCAAGAACAATTACTTTGATGTTTGGATATGTTTGCTTTGAGATGGATTCTAATTCTTTGCTGATGAACTCTGCGCTATTTGTGCGAGTTAAGACATATACTTTTGGAACGCCTACTCGTGATAAGGTTTCATTGAACTTTTTAGCATTATCTTCACTAAAATTGGCTAATATGTCAATTCTTCGTATTTGTTTGCGCGCCAGAGATTGCGCTAACCATAATGACGTCGTAAATACCGAGAAGACTATAAATCCCGTACTAACAGAACATTTATTGACGGCCCCTATGATTAAAACAAATAATGGTGCTATGATATAACCGCACCGTACAGGAATCGCCACGCGCTTTGTCTCTCCGCACCTCCAATGTATAAACCATAGAAGGGTTAAAAGAGCCAAGATAATAAGCCATCGATATATTCCCCCTAAACATGCAAATGATTGAAGAAAGCCATAGGTAACGGTAACTAGGACTGCGAAGGCGATTCCTTGAAACAACTGATTTGAATACAAAAACTCTGTTTTAGTTTCAGAATTCTCGCCAGTTTCAAGAATGTTTCGATAAATATCTAAAACTCGCCTTGGCTTATCTGACCAATACAACCAGCCGGGATAACCTCGGCTATTGAGAGGCGTTCGTGGATAGAAACGAATGTATTCTGCCATCTCGCCAAGGCCTGTTCCAAGAAAGTCCCCACCAAAGAATAATTGAATGATAGATTGAGTGACAAAACCCAGCAGGAATAGTCCAATGCATAGAAAAGTGACCACAATAGTTGTCGGAGCAGACTCTGCATTGGTAATGAACCCGCTGTAAATACTTTCGTCAACAAGACTATAATAAAGCATCACCTCTATTCCGCCGAGAATGAAGTACCTCAACACATCCACAAAACGAATCTTGAAACTGCTCATTTGATGTTTGATTTATAGTTAGTTTTATTGATGCCCAAAACTATCGAACAGATTCGATGTTGATTATCAGTTGTTCCAGGATTGCAGATCTAACAGTTTCTGACCTATTCCGCCACCAGGATGATTTGTTTTAAAATCTTTTAGTTTAATCCCGAGTCTATTGACTAGGTCTATAACGATTCCTTGCAGGATAAACAGATATACGATTGTCGAATTCATCGGCATTATATTCCAGGGCCCACCCTCTTGCTCTAAGGAAAGAGTAATCGATTTATCCACTTTTGTGCTAAATGACGGCTCATTTTCAAACGTCATGGCCCAACTGATAACCTTTCTAGTTTTCAGTTTGTCTGCGAGGTGAAGTGATTCCGGGGTTTTCCCGCTTTTAGACAAGATAATAACTACATCCCCCTCTTTGACAATGCCCAGATCGCCGTGGAACGCATCGCTTGTATGAATGAACGCCGCATCCAATCCAACAGAACGCATGGAACTGACAAATTTCTCACATACAGGGACATTTTTTCCGAGCCCGGAGACAATAATTCTTCTCCCGGCCTTTAGCGCGTCAAGACAATCCTCAACGAGTGAACCATAGCAACTCATATCCATGGACGCTACAGATCGCGCAATTACGCTAAGGTTTTTCTCGAAATCGAAAGCCATTACTAATTGTTTTGATTATCAATTAAATAATCAATGAACTCGCGCACGGCTCCGGCTCCACCGTTACGCTGACATATATAATCAGAGATCTCCTTTACGCTCTTATCAGCGTCAGCCGGACATGCAACGATCCCACCATTATTCTTAATAAGTTCCATTGCTGGCAAATCATTGGAGTCATCTCCGATATATGCGAACGATTGTAGTGGTGCATGCTCCTGGTACTCTTTTATGACACCCACCTTGTCTTTAACGCCTATATGGCAATCGGTGATGCCCAATTCATCGCAACGCTTCTTTACAATCAAAGATTTACGACCAGTTAGAACGATGGGCTTGACATTGAATTCAGTCTTGATTTGACGTATCCCATGGCCATCTTTCACGGAAAAAGCCTTCATCACTTCGACGCCATCTATTCCCAAATAAATGGTCCCATCGGTTAGGGTTCCGTCCACATCCATAAACAAATACTTTACTTTCATGTCAAATAGTTTTTAAATTACTCATACTAAAACTCTTCTTCTCATCCGGCGATCATCTAAGTATGAATTAAGATATTTCATTACTTCTTCTTCTCTTTCTTCAGCGTTGTAATCCATAAATAACTGGGTTAATTTGTTAACTAATACACTTTCGTGAATGAACAAATCTATTTGCTCTGCATTAGGAAAAGTAAACTCATGACCTTCCATATAATACATATTCAACAAATAACCCACATATCGAGTAATCTCCCAATCGAGTTTCTGCGTAGTAATTGCCCCTTTGTTGCACTCTTCTTTAAGCCACTCAGCGCTATTATTTATATTCCTAATGTTTACTTTAAGACGAGTAAAGTCATCAACCCTTGTTTTTTCTATAATTTTAGCCATTTCATCGGAAAAAAGGCACGATGATATGGGCCACTTTAAATTTTCAAAATGAATGTTCTGCACATGGTGTGTCCCTATAGAAATTTCTTTTCTTATCTGAATTAAGACCTTCACGTTTGCCTCAAGATGGCGTATGAAGTCCGAGAACTCATAATAGTAGAGTTTTACTTGAGAGGTTTCATTATCGGCTAATATTTTTATCTTTGATCTCTCTGCCAATAAATAGGTTAAAACTGCGCCTCCTAGTCCTAAAATGGCTGCAACCGCATTCCCGTTTTGTGCGAAAACATTTGCTTCTTTACGGAAGTTTATAATAATCAGAATTATAAATGCGGTCAAGAGGGCCATGTGAAACAATAAAATGTGCCAAATAGTTTTTTGCTGTTTTTTGTGTGGTGTCACTATCTTCGCAATGAAACTATCCACAGCATCATTTGTCTTTTGCGTTGCCGTCCCCTTTATTATACGTTCAAACTCTACCGCTTTTCGCAGCGCATACCGTGGGGAGGAGAAAGCTGTAATCTCACTGTAACCAGGAGTATTATTTATGATTTCAGGACTGAATAAATCGGAGAAATTAGATCCGCTTTCGGTAGTCCTGCTACTTGCATAATGGAATAAAGCTTTGTCTTGTAAGTTGATTCGTTGTTCTCCCAGCGCTAGTCTTGCAATCTTGCTAATAAAATAACCCCTATGAGCTTTCTCTGCAAACTCTTTATATCTTGAGTCGCCTTTTTTTAAGTATCCGTCAATATAGCGTTTCGAAATAATGTCTTCAATCTCTGCGACTTTGCCAGCAACGAATCGCACAAGTCCATATTTATAATCCTTTTTCAAGGGTGTAAAGCAATGTTCGCATTCGCATTTTCCCCCAGTACTGTCAGAGAACTCATGATGATTATGAGCATAGCACAAATCAATGAGAGTTATCAAATTGGCCGTGCGATGATCTCGAAACGCTTCAATACTAGGTCTAGATGTAATGGAGTCAGCGTTCTTTTTATAAATATGGGTAATGGTTGATACTCCATCAATAGGGGCTTTCTCAAATAGAAGGACATAGAAATCAATAAAGTCCTCGAAGGATTGATGATCGGAGAAGTATTGTTTTGCCCCTCCTCGTCTCTCTAGAAAATAGCTCAGGTCGTTTACATAATTAGATAAGACATTACGGGATAGAGATTTGGTCCACCCCAGGCTAGAGAAACTAGAATAAAAGTCAGATGTCAGTTGTTCGCAGTTGGTGTGTCCTAACATTTCGTTAACATGCGCATTATGTCGTGCTGGATCCGAAATGTCAAGTTTATCATTATCGATAGTTTTGTATGAGGAAATAACGATTCCGTCCTTTTTCATCCGCTCGGCAATGCTAATTATGGCATTGTTTGCTAATGCATCATCTTGATCAAGTGTGATGGCGATGTCATCTGGCTTCTGATCAGCCAGATTCATAAAAAACAATCTAAGATTATAAATAGCTGCGGCAGAACCCACATGCTCGCCGGGCGAAGCGTCCTTCCAATCTCCTTTTCCGCACTTTTCATTTAAAAGGGAGTTCCTCTTATCAATATACGCTTCATACAATGATGTGTCGTCTATTGGGGCTGTATCATCATTAATAATAAGAATAGCACGTCCTCCAGCAGCATTATACGCTTTCTTGTTCTCATTAAAAGATTCTATTGCGTCGCTAATATAAT
>Ga0310786_10010097_pt1 | contig 11898 bp, 9 predicted proteins | sample AusTroGonzalo_MG_FD_203881 | JGI IMG/M metagenome (GOLD analysis project Ga0310786, IMG submission 203881) | Bovine rumen microbial communities from tropical cattle in Woodstock, Queensland, Australia - Gonzalo_03 (v2) (version 2) | ecosystem: Host-associated > Mammals > Digestive system >... | reverse complement strand
CTTGAATTTCATAACTCACTCCTTAATTGAATAATTAAAATCAATCGTATTGTTTTACAATTTCCGGATGCATCAGCGCCCGACGGGCCGCCACGCGCAGCGCATCTTTTTCTTCACTGCCCGGAAATACGTACAGCGGCGCCAACCAACCGACATAGCGCCCGATTTCCTGCGGGATATAGCGGCTGTACATCAGCCCACCCGTCAAAGCGATAAAGTCCAGTTTTCCTTCCAGCACCACCGCGAGCGCGCCGATTTCTTTGGACATTTGGTAAATCATGGCGTCCAATGCCTGTTTGGCTTCTTCCGGCGAGCAGGTAATCTGCGAGCCGGGGCGTTTTTGACCGGTGCGGATAAATTCTTCCAATTCTTTTACGTCCGATGTGCCCGTATAGGCCACCAGTCCGCCTTTGCCGCGTAGTTTAAGGCGCATTTCGCGCAGGGTATATTTACCCGAAAAACACATCTGCACCAACCCCGCATTGGGTGTACCGCCGCTGCGCTGGGGCGTCATAGGGCCGTCCCCTTCGTAGCCATTGGTAACGTCCACCACTTTACCTTGACGGTGGGCGCCAATGGAGACACCGCCGCCGCCATGGCAAACAATACAGTTCACTTCTTCATACTGTTTACCCAATTTTTCGGCAATTAAACGCGCAACGCGTTTTTGGCTTAATGCATGGAAAATGGAAATACGCGGATTATCCGGCATGCCGGAATAACGGGCGACCGGTTGCATTTCGTCAATCACAACCGGATTGGCGATAAAACTGGGGCAACCGGCGTATTGCGCAATATCGCGGGCTAAAATGCCGCCCAAATTACTGGGATGAATACCACCGTAACGTCCGGTTTCCAAATCATCCACCATTTTATCGTTAATAGAATAGACACCACCTTCCACCGAACGGATAAACCCGCCGCGCCCGATAACCGCATCAATTTCTTTGAGCGGTACATGGTGGTCCAACAGATAATCTAAGATTAATTTACGGCGTAAGGGAAGTTGTTCGGTAACATTTTTCCCTTCGTAAGGTTCCAAATCGGAAATGGAGTAACGTACCGTCACTTCAAAGACGGGGGTCTCTCCGCGATAATAGCCGATATCATCGGAAGTAGAGCCCGGATTGATAACTAAAATATTAAAATCCAAACGTTCCATTTTTTCGCCTTTTTTATATTGTAACAAAATATCCCGTTTTCAGCAGAGTTTTAACCCAGCCGCTCCACCAGCGTTTTAATAAAAAATAACTGTTTGGAAGACAACTGCTGGCGCGTTAAAATATGGCGCAAATAGGCCTTGCGCTGGGTGGAAGTCAAATCGCCCCTCAAATGCGCCTTTTTGCAAAAAGCGTCCAATGTATCCAGCAGCACTTCTTTTTCTTCATCGGTCGGATAGGGCGTTTTTTGTTCAACGGTACGCAACGGAGTAAAACCATTCCGGCGGGAAAGCTCGTAACAGGTCAAAATCACCGCCTGGGCTAAATTTATAGACGGTTGCTTAGCCACAGTTGGGATATTCAGCACCGCGTCACATCGTTCTATATCTTCATTACTAAGGCCTGTTTTTTCATTACCAAATACAAGGGCCGTTCTCCCTTCCGGCAATGTTTGCAACCGCTCGTTTAAAGACGGCAAAGTAATAATTTCCTGCTCTATATGTCGGTTACGCAACGCGGTAGCTGCCAGCGAAAAAGAGACTCCTTGCAACGCTTCGTCCAAATTATTTACCTGGGCAGCCTGTTGCATAATATCTTCCGCACCAACAGCACTGACGGCATCACGCCACACCGGGGCAAAAGGGTCCACCACCCGCAAATCGGTCAAACCGAAATTACTCATGGCTCTAGCCGCGGCCCCTATATTATTCGGATCGCGCGGACGGACGAGTACCACACAAAAACTGTGCATCAGTGCACCGCCTCTGCAATACTTTCGGCAAAAGTGGGATGCGCAAAAATCACTTCTTTTAATTGCGTTATATCCATTTTAGCAGCCAAGGCAACGGCAAGCACGTGGATAAGTTCGGAAGCAGGTCCCCCCACTATCACACCACCCAGCAAGCGGCCGCTGTCGGCCTCGCTGACCAGTTCAACATATCCTTCCGTTTGCCCTTGCGCAACGGCGCGTCCGTTAGCCAGGAAAAAAGTTTTATGGGTTTTTACCGTGAGCCCCTGTGCTTTGGCCTGTTCGGCAGTCAGGCCGATAGCGGCCAATTCGGGCGTAGTATAAATGGCCCGCGGCACCGACTCATTATGATATTGCATAGGTACGCCGCATAAATTGGCAGCCGCCACTTCACCTTGCCGTGTGGCTGCATGGGCCAGTTGTAAAAGCCCGGTCACATCACCGGCAGCATAAAGATGTTCTTTTAATTGAAGTGTTTGCGGATTAACTTTCACACCTTTACGTGTCCATTCAATGCCGGCACGTTGGGCCTGCAACGCGCTTAAATCTACGCTGCGCCCCACGGCCGCCAAAACGGTTTGCGTTTGCAATACAGTTCCGTCAGAAAGTGTAATAGAAAAGCCGTTTTCGGTTTTTTGCATTTCTTTTGCCGCCACACCTAAATGGAAACGAACGCCCCGTTTACTAAGGGCTTGCGCTACCATGCGCGCGGCCGCACTGTCTTCCAAGGGCAAAATGCGGGGTTGCATCTCTAATATGTCTACTTGTACACCAAGTGCATTAAATAAATCGGCCATTTCACACCCGATAACACCCCCGCCCACAATCACCATAGACGCGGGTAAAGCAGGCATAGTAAAAATAGTAGAGTTATCGTAAATTGTATCTTTCCATTGGTCAAACGGCGGCGGCAAAAACGCTTCCGAACCGGTAGCCAAAATAATACCTTGCGGTTGAAATGTTTGGTCGCCCTGTGCGGTATGTACCACGACGGTATGTTCATCGGCAAATTCGGCCGTTCCCTCAACGACAGTAACGTTGGCTTTTTTGAGAAGGAAACCAATCCCCTGTGCCAAACGCCGCGTAGCCGCTTGTTGGCGGGCAACTATTTTGTCCCAGTCGCGCATGTCAAATAAGGCCTGTGCTTTTTCCTGTCCGCCTTCCGCACAGAAATCAACGGCTGAAAAAGCCGCCGAAAAGCGGTGCGCCGCGTCCAACATAGATTTTGACGGAATACAACCCGCATTCAAGCACACGCCGCCCAGTTTATTTTTTTCCACTAAAACGACTTGTGCCCCCAGCGAAGCCGCTTTTAAAGCGGCCGGATATCCGGCAGGACCGGCACCGATTACTAAAATTTGTTTCATGATGTTTCCCCCGCAACAGTTTATACCTATTTTACCATTAAAAACAGTATAATAACAGTTGAGCATTTTATGACACACCCCACAAAACCTTCTTATATCGGTCACCGGCTTCGCCTGCGCCAAAAATTCGAACGCGCCGGCATGGACGCGTTTTTGGAACATGAGGTATTGGAGTTACTGCTCACCTACGCTATCCCCCGCAAGAATACAAAACCGATTGCGTGGGCACTGCTCAAACGCTTTGGCTCTCTGGCAGCCGTATTAGATGCCGAACCGGCAGAGCTGGCCGGCGTGGAAAATGTCGGGAAAAATACGGCTCTGTTCTTAAAAATTATCCGCTTTACCTATCATCAATATGCCAAAGACGAACTGCAAGGCATCTGCGTGGTACAAACGCCGCAACAGTTGATTGATTATTGCCGCGCCGCATTGGCCGGACGGAAAGAAGAATTTTTAGAAGTCATTTTTCTCTCCTGTCGTAGTACTGTGCTTGGCACGCAAACCATTGCAAAAGGGGACATAGACGTTATTGCCGTTTCACCGCGCAAAATTATTGAATGTGCGCTGGCGGCCAAAGCATCTTCTATGGTGCTGGTGCATAATCATCCATCGGGAGATGCCACTCCGTCCGATGAAGATGTGGCGTTCACCGCCAAAACCAAACAAGCCGCACAAGCCATGGGGCTTAATTTGTATGACCACTTGATTGTAGGCAAAGGGCAAGTGTTCAGCATGGCGGCGGAGGGACTTTTACAAGACTTATGAAACTGTTACCTGACGGCGGAAAAGCCTTTTATGCAATCGATTGGATTGCGCAATTCCAATTTCTTATATGCTCTTTAGTTGTCTATGTAACAGTGCCGCTGATTCCTTTTGAATTTTCGCAAGCTGACAAGTTATTGAATATGTTGTTTATTGGTGTATATACGCTCTATTTGCTACGCAAGGGTTTTTTTCCACCGCCAATATGCGTGCTTTATCCGGACAGAGTTGTCTTGTATGACGACCGGATATTGTACTGGAAAAAAATAGAGTTGTTTTGGGACCAAATTGACCGTTTCTATCTGAAAGAAGACAGCCGGCGTTTTGGTCGGTATGGGGAGGTGAAATTGAAAATAAAATCGTTGGTAGTGGTGGGTGTGACGGGGCCGATAGAACTAAAAAGTTTTGATTCAATTGATAAAAAAGAGAAGGAACAAATTATTCAAATTTTTGCGGACCATGGCATTCCCCAAAGGTCTCGCAATATAAGAATTTGATATCCTTTTTCTTCAAATCTAACAAAGGAGTCAACTCTTATGAAACAATTACCTGACAGCGGACAAGCCTTTTATGGTATTAATTGGAGTGTAGGCATCCTAGGGGTGGAGATCATTTTATTTTCTTTGATATTTATTGGCAACTTCTTATATCACCGCGAATTTCCGTTTCTATTGCCAATGGCTATTGCGGGGCTCATTGGTATTCGAATGCTCTATCTTGGTTTTTTTGCACCGCCGCTTTGCACAGTTTATCCGGAGAGATTAGTTATTTATACCCTCGGTTTTTTCCGCTGGAAACAAACAACGTTGTTTTGGGACCAAATTAAACAGTTTTATTTAAAAGAAATATGGATCCGCCAAGGGAAGGGGTTAATCCTTACCAAATCACTTATACTGGATACGGCAACCAGACTAACGGAAGTGAAAACTGTTTATCAAATCAAAAAAAAGGAACGCGAACTATTGTTCCGCATTTTTGCGGAACACGGTATCCCGCAAGGGGCCGAAGTGAAAGATCCTAATGTGTCCAACGAACGGAGAAAAACTCTTTTGGAATGGTAAAATGCAGCAAGACACTATGACGTATTTTATGGGAAAACAATAACCCTCAAAAAAATTAAAACACAAAGATATAAATTCTTTTTCTTAAAATTTAGTAAAGGAACGAACTATGATAAAAGCATTGCCTAACAATGGAAAAGCCTTTTATGCAATCGATTGGGGCGCGCGTATTATGGGTATGATATGGATTTTATTTTTCTTTCTATGGATTAATCCATCAAAACCATTTCGTATTCTATTTCCAATGTGCATTTTGTGCTTCAGTGGGATTGCAGCACTCTATTACATTTTTTTCCCTGCGCCGCTTTACATAATTTATCCGGGAAAATTGATTATTAATACTGATTTTTTTATTTTCTGGAAAACGACAACGCAACTGTTTTGGCCACAGATCAAACAATTCTATTTAAAAGAAGCATGGGTTACCGAGGGTAAAAGTCTTATCTTCACCAAAATTCTCGTACTTGATACGTCAATCGGACTAATAGAAGCCAAAACGCTTCATAAAATTAAAAAAGAAGAACGCGAACTATTGTTTCGCATTTTTGCGGAACACAGTGTTCCGCAAGGCCCCGAAGTGAAAGATCCTAATGTGTCCAACGAACGGAGAAAAACTCTTTTGAAATGGTAAAATGCAGCAAGACACTATGACGTATTTTATGGGAAAACAATAACCCTCAAAAAAATTAAAACACAAAGATATAAATTCTTTTTCTTAAAATTTAGTAAAGGAGCAAACTATGATAAAACAATTACCTAACGGCGGACAAGCCTTTTATGCAATCGATTGGGGCGCGCGTCTAATAGGTATAATATGGCTTTTATTCTGCTTAAATGCGTTGGTTAAATTCTGTTGTTCTCCATCGGAAAATGTTTATCTTCTCTTACCAATATCCATTTGTGGCATCATTGGTATGGTAGCATCCTATTTCGGTTTTTTTGCGCCGCCGCTTTGCACAGTTTATCCGGAGCGATTAGTCATTTGTACCCTCAGTTTTTTCCGTCGGAAACAAACGACACTGTTTTGGGACCAAATTAAACAGTTTTATTTAAAAGAAGTATGGATCCGCCGCGGAAAAAGTTCTATCCTCACTAAAGCCCTCATACTGGATACGTCAACTGGACTAACGGAAGTGAAAATGATTTATCAAATCAACAAAAAGGACCGCGAACTATTGTTCCGCATTTTGGCGGAACGCGGAATTCCGCAAGGCCCCGAAATAAAAGATTCCAAATTGTCCGACAGATGGAGAAAATTTTTTTTGAAATGGTAACGCAAAAACGTCCGGCAAACCGGACGTTTTTTATTCCCGTGCATAGGTATAGGCCAGCACCTGTTTAGCACCACCCTGTTTTAATGCTTGCGCGCAACCTTCCAATGTGGCACCGGTAGTGGCCACATCATCTATCAGCAAAACGGTTTTTCCTTTCACAACCTCCGGCCGCACACACGCAAAGGCACCCGTCATGTTTTGCAATCGGCCCGCACGGCCCAGCGTCGTTTGGCTGGGTGTATTACGCACCCGCACCAAACAATTACCGCAAAACGGCAACCCGATACAATGCGCAAAATGTTGCGCCAGCAGTTCACTCTGGTTATACCCGCGTTGGCGCAATTTGAAGCGATGTAACGGCACCGGCACAATTAAATCGGCCATAGCTAGTTCCGGCAGTTGCGCAAAACGGTGTAGCATTTCTTCCGCCATCAATGGAGCTAAATAATCTAACCCACCGTATTTAAGTGCATGGACCATTGCACGCGAAGATGTATTGAACTGCCAAGCCGAACGGATACATTTACATTTGTATCGCTCCCCGCGGGAACCGCGGCACACATAACAATGTGCCCCGCCCGATTTCAATACTGTTCCGCATCGGCGGCAAATATGCGGGCCAGGCGCCTTTAACTCGCGCGCACAAGACGGACATAAAAAGCCTTCTGCGTTCCAAAATAAATCGTGAGAGCAACCTAAGCATACCCGCGGAAACAGCAGGTGTAATATCCGTTTATATAAAGCGGTGGCAAGGTGTTTCATACTAGAACTGTACCGTCACATTGGCGGCTACGTTATAGGCGGTGTAATCTTCGGTGGCCACGTAAGCGTGGTCAAACAGTGTAAGCCCGCCGGAAAGCGTCAGGCGCAAATTGGCCGACAATTCGTAATCAAGCGAAGTCGTCAAATCGTATGATTTATAGTTTTCGTTCACTTCCACATTAGAGCGTTTATCCGTATAACTCAGGTTGGTGTTCCAAATGATACGGTTGGTAGTGGAGTAGATTCGGTTAAGGAACGGCAATTTAATCCCGTGAGGCAAATTAAAATCCAAACGCAAATTAACGCTGGGAATCCATTGCGTATAGCTCTCGCTGATTTTGCCGTTGGCCTGCCATTTATCACGCGTGTTATACAATAGTTTAGGCGTTACACGCATAGATTTAACATAAAAGGACGTCTGTACGGAAAGATAATCTTCTACTTCGCGGGCTAGACTTTGGTGGGCGCGCAAATCGGTTTTGTCGGATTCTTTGCGGGTGTAATTAAGTACGGAGTCGAAGTGGTTAAATAACATAAAGCGCAAATCGCCGCCGTATTGTTTGGTATTGAGCAAATCGGTGCCGATGTTTTCCTGCTCAATCCAACTGTAACGCAGTTTTAAGTTGGAGGAACTCAGCCAGCGCCCCGCATAAAAGAATTGTTCCAAATCAGAAATAGAGAACGTAATGTCCGGCAAAGTAACACTGGTGGAATCGTAGACACTGCCGGTTTGGTCGTTTTGCTGCATAGTTTTACTAAAATTGTTCATGATGGAAATGGTTTTCAACGGAGCGGCAGCACCGGTTAGATCATATTTGGAAAGCGGACTCCAACGCTGGGTAGAAGAAATTGTATCGCGTAGTGTCAAGCTGCGGCGGTAACCGTAGGCACCCACATCTTTGAGCGACTTGCGTACCCACAAAGCTTTACGTGAATCAAAATCGGCCGACACATCCGACCAGGCATCTGCGTCCTGCAAGCGGTAGCTGGTATTAATCACAAACGTGTTGAACAGTTTGCTCTTGGGCAATAATTCATTACCACTTAACGTGAGTGATACACCTCCGTCTGCACTACGCGTTACCGTTTTGACAGATCCTACTCCCAACGAAACGGACGAATCTTTGACAGCTTTTTTGCCGGTCAGGTTATTGTTTTCTACCGTGCTAACATTGTAACTGGCGGAAGGAGCTAACCAGCGGGCAATTTTCCACGTACTGTTAAAACCCGTCCGCTGAGACATCGCCTTAGGATAGTGCATTTGGGTATCGCCACCAATGTGGTATTGCTGGCGATCCTCGGTGCTCTTGGAATACGAATAAGAAGGAGTAAACGTAAACGTTTTATGCGGCTGCAAGGTAACTTTGGCATTCATTTTGTGACGGTCTTCTTCCGTGTTGTAATACGAATCACTTTCCAAATGGCGAATACGGTCATAATCAATGGAGGAATTAGTATAGTAATAGCCGGCTGACAAATTTTTCACTACGCCAACGGAATGGGTAAGCGTAGCCCCGTACGTGCGGCTGTTATCTTTACGGCGCATTACATCGTATTCAGTTTTATCTTGCGTATATTCCAAACCGATATTGGGCATATTGTCTTTTTTCCAATCGCCGCGCACCACCATATTTTGGCGTTCTACCCGTCCTTTGTCCAGCAAGCTGACGGTGTTATAGTCCGAACTGTCAACGATATAAGGGGTAACCACTTCGCTGCGCGTTAAATTGGCCTGCATGGGGAATTCTTTAATGCGGTCCACTTTGATGTAATACTCTTCTTCGGTCGTTTCCTGCTTTTTGGAAATACTCAGCGGCGTCTGGAAATTACTGTCTTTGTGTCTATATTTGGCACCCGCGCTACCCCATTCTTCCGCGCGGATATCCACAGAGGCTTTATACGCATCTCCGGTAAGTGTGATAGACTTGGCCAAGTGAATCACGTTCAACCACACATGCCCCGTTCCACCTGAACTACCGGCTGCTTTTTGTACCCCGGCCAACAATAAACTGACTTGGCTGAAACTCAGCAAGCCGCCCGTTACCCGGTGTGAGACCACCCGCACGTTATAGGAAGGATCGGAAACGTTTTCCAACGTATCGGTGACGCCGTCGCCGTTGCCGTCCACCATTTTTAGTGAAATCAATCGCCAACCGTCAAAGTTCGTGGGCACAATCACTTTATCATAGTTTTTCTCCGTCCCTACTTTGAGGAAAAACTCCGTTTGCGGTGAAGAAGAACCGTCCCCGTATAACAGGAAACGTAACTCCCTATGTTGGGAAAAATCCATCGTCTTAAAGTTGCGGTTGGCATACAATTCTCCGGCAGGAGATAGATCGTCTGTATCGTCCGGCACCACCGGTAATGAGGTAGTATCAAATTTCAATTGTAACGATTGATCCAGCACGTTAGCACTGTCCGTAACTTTTTTATAATTTTCAACGGAACTATACAAATAATTAAATACCGTTAAACCGTCACCGGTGCGGTCATTAAAAATAGGTTTATAATCAACATTATCTACGTTATTAATGCCGGAAATGGACAACTGGGCCGGATCAGTACCTTCGGGCACGTTCCATGCCGTACCGGACAACCCCACATGGGCAATTTTAATCTGCCCTTTCAAATTCGTTCCTTTTTTTAGCGTAATACGCAAATGACGCACAGCCGTCCATTCTTTTTTGTCACTTATAGTAAACGGCATGGAGAACGTTTGCCAAACGGTGTTGGTAGCCATATTGCCGGGCAACCCGTCAATATTGGTGCCGCCAAAACCAAACACACCGCCGGTGGGAATATTTTCCGCATCAAACTTACCGTTGCCGTTTAAATCCTGCGTATCCAAACGGCCGTTAGGTTGTGATTCAGGATTATAGACGTTATGCACAAACGGATTGTAGCGTTGTTCGCTTCCGTCAGGGTTGCGGTACAACCAGCCGATATCTTCGTTGGGAGCCAACGTGTTGCGACAATAGATATCTTCCGTTTTCGGTACACCGCTACCGCACTGAGTAGTCATACCGCCACTGCTATCGGAATCTTCATTAATATTACCAAACGTAAACTGCACTTGCGGGCCGCCGGCTTCCCCCAACATAGTGAGTTCAAACGATGTCTTGGAAGACAAATCCATCCCGTTTTTGCTGATAGGATAGACAATAGATACTTCATCGCGTCCGTCCCAATCAACGCCTTGGGTAAAATCGTAATCAATCACCAGCACTTGTTGTTTATCGTTATAGGTGGCAATGGAATGCGGGTTAATTTCCAAAGAAGGGATATCTTGCGTGTCCCAACGGACGGCATCCAGGAAGTTCGGCTGGCCCGACGGGTTGGAAGCGATAATCCAGTCATAGAACACCATTGAGCCGGACACTTTTTCGTTAGCATCGCTCATGCTGTCAATCATGGCGTAGCCGAAGAGGTTTTGCTTCTTTTCGCTGTGGGCTCCTTCTGCGCTGAAATCGAAGGAAACACGGTCGGACAATTTGATATCCCGCCCATTGATGTCCGCCCCGTAAACCAAAATGTTACTTGAATATGCCCCCACCTGCGGGACCGTGGTGGGTTTCTCGCCGCCTTCGTTGATAGCAGTAGCACCCATCACAATTTTATCAAACAGTTTATAATCTAATCTGCCACCGAGCACTGAATTGTTGGAACTGGAACCGACAGTCGTATCATACGTAATATCAATCACTGCGTTATCGGTAATTTCTTCGGCTTTGTAAAACGTGATAAAGCCGGACGTATAATCAATATAATAATCGTTGTTACGGGTAAGTTTGCGCCCGTTTAATTTGACGGTTTCGGACTGGATAACAATGCCTGATTCAATAAAATAAGTTTTAACGGTATTTTCGTACTGCACCTGAAAAGTGCGGTTGCGGGACGAAACAGGCGTAGCATTATACAAACCAGCATCATCACTCATGCGGCTGTCCAATTCAAAAACACCGCGGTCAAAATCCACATCAATCGTGCTGGGATAGAGTTGTGGCGGCGTAGCCGAAGCCCCCACTTCCTGGCTGTTAGCGTCCAGTAAACGCAAAATGAAATTACCCGCCCCATTATCCGGCGTTATTTTTTGCGCACCGATATTATAAAAACGTTTAATTTCCAACCGGTAAGCCGTTTCATCGGCAGAAGAAGTCCATGGTTTGTCGTTTTCGGTTTTGATTAGTTTAATCGTGTTGGGCACACCGCCTTTTTCGCTCAGACGTTCCCCACGGGAGTTGACGTAATCTACCGCTATCACCGCATCAGCTGCAATACTACGCTTAAAAGTAATGATACCGCGCACATAGTCTACCGTATAGTCCACCCCGCGGTTTAACAATTGCCATTTGGCAGTGTAAGAAGTACCGCCTAAATAGTCCGTCGCCTCTTTGGTAACGGGAACATAATCGGAAGAAGTGGTATTGCTGTCTAAATAAATTTCTTCCGAGCCGGATGAAATGTTGCCCATTTCGTTACGCCAATCGTCATTAGCGTCTGTGGGAATACCCGCTCCGCGGATATTACCGCCGAAAGTCAAATCGTAATACGTACGGCGGACATACGAGATATCAGCAATAGAAACAATTTCCGATACACTGCTGCCCACGAATTGCTTTTGTTTGCTGGAACCTTTGGTCTGCGAACCGATTAAATACAAATTGGCGTTTTTGTGTTGCAAGTGCATCTTAGCACCAAATAACTGCTTTTCATAAGCGATAAATTCTGTCTGCGGCAACGAAAGATTAATATCCCCAAACTCAG
>Ga0310786_10010096_pt1 | contig 11898 bp, 13 predicted proteins | sample AusTroGonzalo_MG_FD_203881 | JGI IMG/M metagenome (GOLD analysis project Ga0310786, IMG submission 203881) | Bovine rumen microbial communities from tropical cattle in Woodstock, Queensland, Australia - Gonzalo_03 (v2) (version 2) | ecosystem: Host-associated > Mammals > Digestive system >... | reverse complement strand
TTTGCGAACTTCATGAAAAAAGCTCGCGAGCTCAAGCTGGAGGTCCTCATGAACCTCAACCTTGATAGCACAGCAACTACTAACGTTTGGCGTGCGGATGAAGATCTCTACTCGTACACAGAGGGTAACAGAGCTTACCTAAAATGGTGGGACGAGGGAGACAAGAATGAAGAGAATAAGAATCCTGTGATTGCTAAGATGTTTCATGACCTTGTGATATTCTGGGGCGATCGAGGTATCTGCGGATTCAAAGTCCATGTACCGCATCCAAATGGACAACTGGACAATATAGCTGGAAAAGCGGAAGTAATTTTAATCTCCGTGTTCTCGACCGTTAATGTTCGAGTAATCATTGAGGTTGATAAGTTCCAGGATAGCGAGCGGTTTAGCTATTTGGCGGATTGGATTTTGGATTCCAGCTTGTCAAAAAATACTGAGAACTTCATGTCTGAAGCAAAAAAGCTCAGCGAGAGTTATTTGTTCATGTTGAGTACGGAGACATCGGCCTCGAAGAAGCGATTTCCGGAAGTACAGGATTGCACTCCGGAGTCGGCTAGGTGGATGTTGTTCCATACTGGCGCTAAAACTTTGTGGCTGTATCAGGGACAGGAATTGGGGCTCACGGATGATCCCAAAAACGCTTTTCCGATACAGGACTATGAATTTCAGGAGCGTCATGCGAATTCGTACCTTAATGCATTTTTAAAGGAGTGCGCCGAGTGGCAGAACTCCTAAAAAATCCCCGCTTTGGCGGGGATTTTTCATAGCCCGATATTTAGAACAAATAATAGATAGCAGGCGATGGCATTTTTTAATATGTGCACCAAGATACCGGCATAAACGGTGCCGGTGATTTCACGCAAACCGCAGAGTACGAGCGATAGCATAAAAACATTAACACCAACATTCCATTGGCCGTGTACGAGCCCAAATAATAGTGACACGATAAGCATAGCGATAGCCATGTTAACTTTGGAGCGGAGTTTGCCGTAGAGCCAGCCACGAAAGATGACTTCTTCGGCGATTGGCGCGACGATGGCTAGTACAACAAAGGCAATAAGACGGTCGCTAGCACTGGTGAGGTAGCCAAAGCCCACATCTTGAGCTTCGGCGGCATTGAACCAGGCAAATTGGCTAAAGAATGCAGCCGCAGCAAGTCCGAGTAGAAATGCGACTACGTAAGCGATTGGCGCAAGTCCAATATCGGTCCAGGTTGGTACTCCTAGTAAGCCGAGCTCTTCGCGGTTGGTGCGGAGTTTTTTATAGAAGGCACGCGGAACTAGAATTATAACAGCTAGAGCTACTACATAATATATAGCCATAAAAGCAGCGTTCCAGATAGGCTGACGAAAGTCTACGCCCAGCCATTTGAGCGGATAGAATACGGCATATTGCGCTGCAATAATAATGGCAAATACAATCGCTGGCAACCCTAAGCAAAAGGCGCAAGTTTTGAGAGCTTGTTTAGTGCGAGCGCGCATTAGAAGAACCTCGTAACGTCAAGAATGGTGACAAGAAAGGCGATAGCCAGTAAGACGACAAAAGCGCGGGAAACAATCTTTTCTTCGATTTCCTTGGTGAGTTCTTTTTTGCGGAGTTTATAGATGGCAATTAGGAGCCAGCGACCACCATCAAGGGCTGGGATTGGTAAAACATTCATGCAAGCGAGGGATACGGAAATGAGGGCGGCAAGAAATGCAACGTTGGTAGGGCCAGCGGCGGTGAAGGCTGGGAATAAAATTCCTACGATACCTACTGGACCCGAAACGGAGTCGGCAACAGTCTCGAGATCAGACTGACCTTCTGTACGGATGGCTTCGTCTGGATTGAACTGTTTGATTGCGCCAGTAACGAGATTCCCGATCATGTCACCCACACTTTTTAAAGTCTCACCAGTTAGCTGAGCAGTGAGACTAGCACCTACAATTGGTGCAGACCAAGTATAACGGCGCAAAGCTTGAGGCATTGACATTGAGATGCCGAGTAAATATTCGGCGTCACTTGAGTTAAGTGTGACGTCTAGAATTTTATCTACGTCATAATATTCTTCGCAAGGAGTTTCGGAACACGCTTCCTGTGAAATTTGTTCTTTGCGACGAATGGTGTAAGTAACAGTCTCCCCAGCGTGCTGATTATTAATAGCGCTAACTGATTCGGCGGAATAAATTTCTTCGCCATTAATAGCAATGATACGATCGTCTTTTTCGATGCCGGCAGTAGCGGCCGGAGAATCTTCCATCACTTCTAGCACTACGACGTGTTTTTGCCCGACAATAGTCTCGTCATTTTTGACGGTAAATTGGCCGCTGATTACTTGCGGCATGCCAGTCCAGGCAAGTACGGTAAAGATGACAAAGGCGGTAAGCCAGTTCATGGCGACACCGGCAAAGAGGATTTTGGTTTTACTCCAAAAACTAGCGTTACCGAAGGTGCCTTTACGTTTGTCATTGGCGGTTTCGCCGTCCATTTGACAAAAGCCACCAATTGGTAGTAAGTTCAGGCTAAAAACGAGACCTTCTTGTGGCTTGTCCCACTCGGCTTTTTTGAGACGACGCCATTTTTTGGAGTGCGGATTTTGGACCCAGGCGAGACCGCGGGGTGGAAAGCCGATACCGAATTCTAACACGCGGACGCCGTTGCGTCTGGCGGCAATAAAATGACCCAGTTCGTGCAAGGTAACTAGGGTCATTAATACTAATAATCCGATAAGTATACCAAAAAGCATATCCATATTTTGATTATATAACACTATTTGCCGAAACGGCGATTTCGAGATTCGTATTCAGCAAAGATTTTTTCAACGTCAGAAGCGTCAATGTCTGGCCAATATTTTTTGAGGAAGAAGAACTCAGCATAGGCGGCGCGCCAAAGCATAAAGCCGGAAATGCGCTCTTCCCCGCTAGTGCGAACAATCATGTCGCAAGGTGGTACTTCGGGATGATAAAGATTTTTGGTGATGTTTTCGACGGTGATTTCTTCACCACTTTCAACAAGTTTTTTGGTGGCGTCAGCAATTTCGAGCTGGCCGCCGTAGTTGAAACAGATACCTACGGTCATGCCGGTACAATCTTTGGTGATGTTTTCGGCTTCTTTTAAAGCGGCAAGGACTTTGTCTGGTACGTTTTGCTCGGAACCGAGAATAACACACTTAACATTGTTCTTGGCCATTTTTTGGGCGAGGCCAATAATCTTGTTTAAAAGTAGGTCCATGAGGTAGCCGACTTCTTCTTTAGTGCGATTCCAGTTTTCGGTGCTAAAAAGATAGAAGCTGGCAAAATTGACACGGCCAGATTTGGCGAGTTCTTCAATGATGAGCTCGACTTTTTTTAGGCCTTCTTGATGACCCTTGAGAGTTGGTAGGTTTTGTTCTTTAGCCCAACGACGGTTGCCATCAACGATGAAACCGAGGTGATTAATTTGACTCTTTTCCATGGGCTAAATCTTCATAATTTCGTCAGATTTGGCTTTGAATTCGGCGTCGACTTTATCGCTAAACTCCTTAGTGAGGTCATCGATGTCTTTTTCGGCGCGCTTTTTGACATCTTCAGATAATTCAGTAGCGATTTTGATAGCCTTTCTAGCGTCTTCGCGAATGTTCCTAATGGCAACTTTGGCGTTTTCGACTTTTTCGGAAGCGTTCTTGACGATTTCTTTGCGGCGTTCTTCGGTCAAGGCTGGGATTGGCACACGAATCACACGGCCATCATCGGCAGGGTTAAGACCAAGGGATTGATCAGCGCGGATAGCGGCAGCAATAGATTGGATGTTGGTTGGGTCGAATGGGGTGATGACGAGCATCGTAGCGTCAGCGGCGGTGACGTTGGCGACTTGATTTAGTGGCATAAATTGGCCATAAGCTTCGACTTTGATGGAAGAGAGCATATCTGGATGAGCGCGACCAGTGCGAACCTTTTTCATCTCTTCTTTGAAACGTTCGATTACGGCGCTCATTTTGTTTTTGTCATCGGTAGTATCAAACATAATAACTCCTAATTAATACTCTAATTATAACAAATAATAGCCACCTGACGATGGCTATTATTTGTTATTCGGCTCGTTCTTTTATTCGGTAACACCGAGCTCGATGCGCTTGAATTGGCGAACAGTGATGTTTTCACCAGTTTTAGCGATGTTGTCCTTGATGTATTGTTCGACAGTCTTAGTGTCATCCAAGATGAATGGTTGAGACAAAAGAACTTTGTCGGCGAAAGCTTTTTTAGCTTGGCCAGCAAGGATTTGCTCTTTCATGTTTTCTGGGCCCTTGAAGTTTTCTTCGAGCTCTTTCATCTTAGCGGCTTTAACATCTTCTGGAATATCATCTTCAGAGACATAAAGTGGAGCCATCGAAGCGACTTGCATAGCAAGTTGGTGAGCGAGAGCTTTAAATTCGTCGGTCTTAGCAACGAAAGAAGTCTCACAGTTCACTTCGATGATGGCACCTAGGCGGCCGTCGTGAATGTAAGAATCAACGAGGCCTTCGCGAGTTTCGCGGTCGCCACGCTTTTCAGCCTTGGTGAGGCCTTTTTTGCGCATTTCTTCAAGAGCTTTGTCGAAATCGCCATTTGCTTCGACGAGGGCTTTTTTGGCATCAGTAAGACCAACGCCAGAGAGCTCTTTGAGTTTTTTGATTTGATCAATGGTAATTTCTGCCATAGTGCCTCCTAATTATTTTTTACCTTCTTTGATAGCTTCGGTAATGTAGCCGAGGATGAGGGTGGTTGCCTTGAGGGCGTCATCGTTGGCTGGGATCACGTAGTCGATGTTGGTTGGATCGACGTTGGTATCAGTGATAGCAAAAACTGGAATGTGAAGGTTGTTAGCTTCTTTGATAGCGTTCTTGTCTTCGATAGCATCGACAATCACGATAGCAGCTGGCTGCTCGGTCATATCTTTGATGCCGCCATAGCGTTCGTTCAAAAGATCAATTTCTTCTTGGAAGCGTTGAACTTCGAGCTTAGAATAGCGATTTTCGAGTTCGCCAGAAGCCATGCGGCGTTCGAGTTCTTTGACCTTCTTGATTTGGCGATTAACGGTTTCAACGTTGGTCAACGTACCGCCGACCCAGCGGACGGTAACATATGGCATATCAACAGATTCAGCGGCGGCTTTGACGGCGTCTTTCATCTGTTTTTTGGTGCCAACGAAGAGAACTTTTTTGCCATTTTTGGCAATCTCGGTGAGCTTTGGAAGAGCAACTTCGAGAGCTTCGACGGTCTTTTCAAGGTTAATAATGTGGGCATCTTGGCGCTTGCTGTGGATGTAAGGAGCCATTTTTGGATGCCAGCGGCTGGTCTTGTGACCAAAATGTGCACCACTTTCAAGCAGCGCTTTCATATCGACAGCTACGGTCATATATGATTTCCTTTCCTTCGCTTTGGGAACTAATCTGTATCCAGACAGGAAACCTCCCAAAGGTGATTCATTAAATTTATTACTTCGCGATTATAACACGGGTGAGAGAAAAATGCAACAGATAACGTGCATATTGACAAAAATGCTAAAATTTGCTATAATAGAAAGATAAGAACCTATTGGTTTAGCATTTTATGAAAGGGGTGTTGTTATGGAAGACGACAACAAGAACATTAGCAATAAGGAAGAGGAGCAGAAAGATCGGCACGAGGAAATCCTCGAATCATTGGGGCTTGAACCCTTTGAGGAGATGGTCCTGTTCGGGGCCGCGATAGAATAAGTTTTTATAGCGTGCTTCAGTAAGCATGCTTTGAAATTCTTTCTTTTTGTTTTGTGGGGGCGCATACCCCCCACCTCCTTTATTAAACGGGGCGTCCAAATGGGCGCCCCACTTTTTTTACTTTACATTTCCTTAAGTCTCTGATATAATTAGCCGCAGTTATGAGTAAAAAAGCATTACAACCAAAAGATTACCGTGATGTTGTTTTCGCTGATGAAGCTGCAAATTTTTCATTCTTGACTAAATCTACGGCTCAAAGCGAAGAAACCATCAAATGGACTGATGGTAAGGAATATCCACTCGTAAAGGTGCAAATTTCTTCTGCTTCTCACCCATTCTTTACTGGTGAGGAAAAGATTATCGATACCGAAGGTCGCGTGGATCGCTTTAAAGCTCGCGCCGCTAAAGCTCAAGCTCTCCGCGATACGCTTGGCAACAAAGCCAAAAAGGTCGCTAAAGAAGCTGAGAAAAAAGCTAAAGCTGCCGAAGCTGCCATCGAAAAGTAAGAAAGACCGCCCGAATGGGCGGTTTTTTGATACGTTTTGCGTCACAAAAAAACGGGCGCCCTCGCAGTTTTTGAGCGCCCGTTTAGTGTGTTTAGCGTTTAGCTTTCTTCTTGTCATCCTCTTTGTTGCGGTTTTTCTTTACGATCATAAAGATGATAAATACGGCAACGGCAGAGACGAGGCTAGCGATAATGTAGTCGGCGTGAGCGAAACCGAGTTTAGCACTAAAGAAACCAGTGTTTGGCGTGACGATTTCTTCTTCTGGATTTGGGTTAGGTGTTGGATCAACTGGATTGACCGGTTCTGGTTCTAGAGTGTAGTTAAAGGAAACGCCATCCTCGCTGTAGAGTTCGTCATTATCGTCGTAGGCTTTGACTTCTACATGGTAGTTCCCTTCGCCACCGTAATTATCGAGGTTAAGAGAGAAGTCTTTAACAATGTCGGTCGATTCTGGCTCAAAGCTAAATGGGGTGGATTCGTCGGTATCGAGGTTGGTCAAAGTAATAACAGTACGTTTTCCGGCTACGAATTCAATAATTAAATCTAGTAGATTTTTGCCCACTGTGTCCTCGTTGTGCGGATAAATTACTGCCACTTGAGGATTGGGGTTTACCACGGTTACACTAATTGTGACGGCGCCGCCGCCGGTAGCATTAGTGTCTTCAGATGGCAAACTATAGGCGTAAGTTGTCATCGCAGTAACAACGAATAGCCCAAGAATACCAAGAAAATGTTTTCTTTGTCGCTTCATACTCTACACTCTTTATGTTTTTTTGTTTTGATTTTTATCGCTATACTCGCAATATAGCACAAAATCTTAACTTCATAGTAGAGTATTAAAAAGTTTTTGTCAAGTAGTGCTTATGCCTTTTTGCTGGAGCGCTTCCTAGCGATGGCGCGAGCAATGAGACCAATGATTGCTAAAATAGCGACACAGATAAGCCAGATTGGGCAGATGAAAATAATTTTTTCAGTGGTGGAAGTTTCGCCCATGAAAGAAATGGTGGAGACGGCACGGAAAATACCGAGAGCCGGGGCACCTTTCCAGGTGATGGTATTCAAACGCGAAGTTTCCGGGAGGACGGTGGATTCGAACGGGGAGTTTTCGTTGGTGTAGGCCGGGTCGTTAGAAAAAAGTGGGTAGATATTTAGTATGTAGGTGGCAGTGGCGTGGACATTACCTTCGTTTTTGACTAGTGAGGAAACGAAGATTGGCGGCTCAGTAAAGAAAGTATTAATGCTGTTTTCGAGGATTTTGCCGTAGCCGTCGAGGTGAGTTTCACCATTAACGGTGGCATACAAAATCATACTGACGCGGTTGATTGTATTGATGGCGCTATCGTCGTCACGGATGAGCTCAGACATAATAGCGGAATATTGTCCGCCAGCTGGAACGTCATCTGGTACGGTGACGGTGTAATTGACGCGAACAAAATCGCCCGGGGCGATATCGTAATATTCTTGCTCGAAGGTGATCCAGTTGCGGATTTGGCTGTAGATGTTTTCGGAGTTGTAGTCGAGGAATTGATAGTCATCGCCTTGGGTCTGGAAAGACATGGCATAAACGTGAATACTAAATGGATTGAGGCCAGTGTTATAGATATCGAACGAGTCAGTGCGAACGTCACCAGGGTTAAGCTCGAGGTAGTTTTTGGCTGGATTGATAAGCTGAGAATAGGCGGCTTTTTCTTCGTCATTAGCATGAGCTGGAAGAACAGTTTGCGATCCGAGTAGTAAAGCAAATGCAACGGCTAATAACCCAAAAAACTTAAATTTGACTTTCATATACCTCCTCTAGTGAATTTAATTATAGATGAATTTACCACAAAAAACAACCACCTTGGTGGTGGCTGTTTTTTTTGTTTTTCTAACTAGTTATTAGTGGTTGCAGTAAAGATGATGGTATCGGTGTAGGTACCAGAGTGCTGCGTTGGGGAGGTAGCGACGCCGTAGTGGAAGGTCGTAGCTTGGTGATCCTTTGGCTCGTTTACCGTGCTGAGGGTAAGTGGGGTACCGTTGCTAGCTGGAACAGCTGCGTAATTGGTTTGAGTACCACCTTTGATGCCCCATCCAGCGGTGCCAGCTTTGAGGGTGCTGCCAGTGATGGCTGGAATAGTATAGGCGCTAGAGCCAGTGCCGCTCGTTAGAGCGTTGCTAGTATCAGCATCGATAACGGTGATTTTGTAACCGGTAGGGTTGTTAGTAGAGACGGTTGCAGTAGTAGTCATGGTTTCATCGATATCACCAGAGGCGATGTTTGCGATGGAAACTGTATTGGCGTCGACCGAGAACTGCAAACCAGTACCAACCGTAACGTTAATATTGACGTTTTCGGCAGCATACGAAGTTAATGGCAAAGCGGCAACACTAAGACCAGCGACAATGCCAGCAGCTGCTAAAAGTTTGGTTTTTGTCATTTTTGGTTTTTCCTTTTTATTTTTATGACCTTGTATACCTTATATTATACATAAGTGCAATAAAAAGTCAATAGGTAAAATACTAGTGATTGACTAAAATGGATATCTATGGCATAATAGTGGTTACCGGTATATGACGGATATTTTTTTGCGAAGGAGGGACAGCAAAAATGGAGCACAGGTTCTATCCAGACTATAGCGACAATTTTTCATGGATCGATCGGGGGCCAAGCAAAGAAGAACTTTTTAAAAGCTTAGCTTTGCCAGCCCGTGACAAAGAAAATAATTTGGTAACTTTCGGCCTTCGGGAAGGAGGAGAAACGAGAGTCCGAATTAGAACATTAACGCAAGCCGACGAAGACGGCGAACAGTATCATTTTACGGCGATAACCGAGAACGATTGTCGCCCTCGAAAAGGTTTTTACGATACTAGCCTCTGTAACTTTGGCTACATCGAAAAACTTGGGGTTTAGCCTCCCCAAACTTCTCCCTGGAAACCCTCGGCCAGTTGGCCGGGGGTTATATTTTTTTGCGGCAAGAAAAAGCCACGACAATTGTCGTGGCTGGGTGACGGATTAGTAATCTGCTCCGTCAATTCTGTTATGTTCGTAAACCTCGCGGATTTCTGATGCGTAGCTAGAGGTAAGTTTTTCTGCCTCTTTCATGATGCTGCGGTCTACGTTAGGTGTTTCAATCCAGTCTCCGTAGACTGTAATGCTACCAACTCTGCCGTATTTGCTGCAAAGATGCCAGTGCGGCGTTCTTTCTCTGTTGCAGTCGCTCTTTCTGGTGTCCACCTCCATGTGGTATCCATAGCTATCCAGATTTACTTTTAATGTTCTAGGGTTTGACATAAGTACCCCCTCCTTCTAAAAAATAGTAGCAGCATAGGCTGCTCTACATATATAGTAACATAGTTTTTGTATTATGTCAAATAAAAAAAATAAGCCCGAAGGACTTCTTTTTATGCTATCATTTAAAAAGATTGTACACTACTAAATATCTAACAGGAGGTTCCCCACATTATGAAAAGTAAAAAATGCAAATATATTTTCGTTACAGGTGGCGTGCTCTCCGGCGTTGGTAAAGGTATTACGGCAGCTTCGATTGGTTCGATTCTAAAGGCTAAGGGTTTTAAAGTTACGATGCAAAAATGCGATCCGTATCTAAACGTGGATGCAGGACTTTTGAATCCAGTCGAACATGGCGAATGTTATGTGACTCACGATGGTGTTGAGACGGATTTGGATCTTGGTCATTACGAGAGATTTTTGGATTTTGAAACTAATAAATATTCGATTACGCTTTCAGGCTCGATTTATAAAGAGTTGATCGAAAGAGAGCGCGCCGGCGGCTTTAACGGTAAAACCGTGCAGCTCGTGCCGCATTTTACCAACTTAGTTTGCGAGAAAATTGAGAAAGCCTCAGCAGAAAGTGATATTCACATTGTAGAAATTGGTGGCACCGTTGGTGATTATGAGGGTTTGCCTTTTATTGAAGCGATTAGATTGTTCGCGAATAAAGTCGGACGCCGAAATTGTTTGTATGTTTCGGTTGTCTATGTTCCATTTATTCATACTTCAAACGAGTTAAAGACTAAGCCAGCACAGAATGCTTTGAAAGATCTTAGAGGGTTTGGCATTATCCCGGATATCGTATGTGTTAGAACCGAAAAGCCATGCGAACGTGCCATTTGCGAAAAAATTGCAGCGTTTTCTGGTATCCCGGGCGGCGCTGTGCTAAATTTGCCAGACATTAAGAGTGTTTATGATGTGCCTTTGAATGTGTTAAAGTCTGGAGTTTTGGAAATTTTGAATGATTTCGTTGACGACGAAAAAGAACCAGACATGTCTGGATGGAAGGAATTCTCAAGGCGATGCGATCATGACTATTCAAAGACCGTAACGGTTGGTTTGGTTGCGAAATATGTCGGCAATGATGATACCTATATCTGCGTAACCGAAGCCTTGAAAGCCGCTGCAGCCTGGAATAAAGTCAATCTTGATTTGAAATGGATTAAGGCTGAAGAAGTTGGTGACAACACGGAAATACTCAAGCAGTGCGATGGCTTAGTAGTGCCTGGTGGCTTTGGTGTAAGAGGAACCGAGGGTAAGATTAAGGCTGCCGAGTACGCCTTAGAAAATGACGTTCCATATCTGGGGCTTTGCCTTGGTATGCAGGTTGCTTGTATCGGCGCCGCAAGAAGAGGTGGGATTAAGGGTGCTAATTCGGAAGAATTTGGTGCCAACGAAAATGATGGCAACAACGTCATTTACATTATGGAAGACCAAAAAGGCAAAGAATCTACCGGTGGTACGATGCGACTTGGCGATTACAAGGCGGTACTAGATAACAAATCGAAGACCAAGAAGATATACGAGAAGTACGGCTGGGGAGAAATGAATGGTGATAAATATGAAGTAGTTGAACGTCACCGTCATCGCTATGAAGTAAACCAAAAGTTCTTGTCGGAAATGGAAAAAGGCGGGATCAAAGTATCGGGAACTTCGCCGGATGGTAAGTTGGTTGAGTTTGTTGAGGCGCCAAAATGCAAATTCTTTGTGGCGACCCAGGCTCACCCAGAGTTTAAGTCGCGCCCACTTAACGTTCACCCTTTGTTTATGGAATTTATTAAAAGCTTGAAGTAAAAACTTGGACTAGACGGGTGTATTTGCTTCGCAAATACACAACGCCGGGCGTCGGCTCAAAAAATCCCAAGATTCTCTTGGGATTTTTGCTCGCTTCCTACGGCGTCCGAACTGACGTTCGCGTCTAATCTGGTGGTATTACGAATAAAAAAATAATGCCCTTTGGGCATTCTTTTTTATTCGTGGTGCACCTGACTAGACTCGAACTAGCACACCCGAAGGCACTACCACCTCAAGGTAGCGTGTATACCAATTTCACCACAGGTGCATATATTTATTATAGCATACTTTTGCGAAAAATGGTAGGGGTTTGATTTTTAGCAAAAATTAAGGGGTACGTTTGCGGTAATCTTTTTTGACGGCCCAAGTTTCGACATCGAAGAAACGGTCGAGCGGAGTAACGAGACGATTGTTGTCATTGTAAGTACGGACATTTTTGTTATATAGATACGACATACTGGACTGATAGATACCAATGGCCGGTACGTCGTTATACCAATATTTGAGGAAACCTTCGTATTTGGCGGCGCGGAGACTGCGGTCGGTGGTTTCGCGGGCAGCCAAGATAAGATCGTCGGCGAGGGCGTTTTTGTAATTTGAAAGATTGAGACCAGCGTTGGTGGCTTGCGAAGAGT
>Ga0310786_10010094_pt1 | contig 11899 bp, 9 predicted proteins | sample AusTroGonzalo_MG_FD_203881 | JGI IMG/M metagenome (GOLD analysis project Ga0310786, IMG submission 203881) | Bovine rumen microbial communities from tropical cattle in Woodstock, Queensland, Australia - Gonzalo_03 (v2) (version 2) | ecosystem: Host-associated > Mammals > Digestive system >... | reverse complement strand
GTTTGCCGCGCTTTCGGCGCGGATCTCGGGCTCGAGCACCACCGCGAGCGCTGTTCTCGGCTTCGTGGGCGCGTTCATGCTCCTCTACTGCGCCGAGTTCATGCCCAAGCTGCTCTTCGCCGCGCGTCCGCTTAGGCGCATCCTCGCCGTTGCCGGCGCCTACGAGGTCCTCGCCGCCGCGCTGAAGCCGGCGGTGTCGCTGGCGATGCGCTTCACCGACCTCTTCCTGCCGCGCCGCGAGCAGAAGTACAAGCTCACTTCGGCCGATCTCCTGAGGATTCTCCAGGACCGCAAGGACGGCGTCTGCCTCACCGACTTCGAGTCAGCGCTGATCACCCGCATCTTCGTCCTCCGCGCGAAGGGCCGCCCGATTACCCGCGAATCCATCCTCGACGCCCTCGCCTGACTGCGGCGGCATCAGCGATTATGGTATAATACGCGGCAATGAACAGCGAATTTGACACGATCGATGACTGTCTCGCCGCCCTCAGGGCCGGCGAGATCGTGGTCGTCACCGACGACGCCGACCGCGAGAACGAGGGTGACTGCATTTGCGCCGCCGAGTTTGCCACCACCGAGAACGTCAACTTCATGGCCTCGCACGCGAAGGGGCTGATCTGCATGCCGATGAGCGCGGCGCTCTGCCGCAGCCTCGACCTGCCGCAGATGGTGGCGGAGAACACCGACAACCACTCGACTGCCTTCACCGTCTCCATCGATTCCGTCCGCACCACCACCGGCATCTCCGCCGAAGAGCGCGGCGAAACCGCGCGCGCGGCGGTGCGCGAGGGCGCGAAGCCGGGCGACTTCCGCCGTCCCGGCCACATGTTCCCGCTCGAGGCGCGCGCTGGCGGCGTGCTCCGCCGCGCCGGGCACACCGAGGCGACGGTCGACCTCTGCCGGCTCGCAGGGCTCCGCGAGGCGGGGCTCTGCTGCGAGATCATGAAGGACGACGGCACCATGGCTAGGCTGGACGACGTCGCCGCGTTCGCGAAGCGCCATGGGCTGAAGATGACGACGATCGCCGACCTGATCGCCTACCGCCGCCGGGTCGAAAAGCTGGTGGAGAAGGTGGAGGAGGTGGACCTTCCAACCGCGCACGGGCACTTCCGGCTCAGCATGTACAAGAGCCGCGTCACCGGACTCGAGCACCTCGCGCTGGTCAAGGGCAAGGTCGACGACGGCGCGCCGGTGCTGGTGCGTGTCCATTCCGAGTGCTTCACCGGCGACGTGCTCGGCTCCGAGCGCTGCGACTGCGGCCCGCAGCTGCACGCGGCGATGGAGGCGGTTGAGCGCGAGGGGCGCGGGGCCGTCCTCTACATGCGCCAGGAGGGTCGCGGCATTGGCCTCGAGCAGAAGCTTCACGCCTACCATCTGCAGGAAAAGGGGATGGACACCGTCGAGGCGAACGTGGCGCTCGGCTTCGCGCCGGACCTCCGCGACTACGGCGAAGGCGCGCAGATCCTGGCCGACCTCGGCATCCGCAAGGTGAGGCTGCTCACCAACAACCCGTGCAAGGTGAAGGGGCTGGACGGCTACGGCATCGAGATCGCCGAGCGCGTGCCGATCGTGATTCCGCCCAACGCCCACGACCGCCGCTACATGGAGACCAAGCGCACCAAGATGGGACACATTCTTTGAGGGGGACACATGGCAGTTGACAGACTAGAGAGGGTGAACAGCCTGCTTCGGCGGGTGATCGCCGAGAACATGCACCACGTGATGCAGGGCGACACGGTGGCGCCGGGGCTCTTTACGGTGACCGAGGTCGCGTGCGGCAAGGACCTGCGCGACGCGACGGTCAAGGTCTCCGTCTTCGGCGACGACTCGGTGAAGGAGCTCGGGCTCCAGCACCTCAGGCACCATGCGCGACAGTTCCAGGAGGCGATCAACCGCGAGGTGCGGCTCAAGTTCGTCCCTCGGCTCACTTTCCAGCTCGACCGCTCGCTTGAGAAGGGCGACGCGGTGCTGGCGATCCTCGACCAGCTCGACATCCCCGCCGAGCCAGCAGCCAAGTAGGGGAGCGCCGCGCAGATGGCCAACCTCACCCAGCTGGGAATGCTCGAGAAGCTCGACGGCTTCCTGCTCGTCGACAAGCCGGAGGGCATCCAGTTCTCGACCGTCGTCAAGACGGTGAAGCGCAAGTTCAACCTGCCCAAGGTCGGGCACGGCGGTTCGCTGGACGCGATGGCGTCCGGCCTCATGGTGCTGCTCCTCAACGACGCCAACAAGTTCGCCGACCGGGTGATGGGCGCCGACCGCGCCTACACCGGCTCGCTGCGGCTCGGCGTGACGACCGACACCGGCGACGCCTGTGGCCGCCCCGCACCGCCGCCCGCGCAGACAGTCTCCGCCGCCGATCTTCGCGGCGACGTCTTCCAGACCGAGCCGCGCTTTTGCGCCGTCCGCCGCGAGGGCTCCGCCGCCTACGAGGTGGTCGACACCGGCGAGCACCAGCAGTTTCTCGCCCACGTCTACCGCTTTGAGCTCGGCGAGCGGAACGAGAAGGGCGAGGCGCCGTTCGAGCTCGTGGCCTCCAAGGGCGTCATCGTCCGCGCGCTCGCGCTCGACCTCGGCGCGACGCTCGTCTCGCTCCGCCGCGTCCGCGTGGGGCGGTTTGAGGTGAAGGACGCCATTCCGTTCGCCAGGCTCCTGGAAATGGAGATGAAGGACTTTCCGTCATGCGTGATGCCGGTCGCACAGGCGTTGCGGTAGGGTTCTTCGACGGCGTCCATGTCGCCCACCGCGAGCTGCTTTCACAGGCCGCCGCGGCCTTCACCTTCCGCAACCATCCGCTCACGGTCCTCGCCCCGGACCGTGCGCCGTCGCTCATCCTTTCCGCCGCGGACAGGCTGGTGCGTCTGCGCGGCTGCGGACTCGACGAGGTGGTGGCGGTCGACTTCACCCGCGAGTTAGCCGACACCGCGCCGGAGGAATTCGCCGCGTCGCTTCTCGTTCTCGCCGCTAAGTTCACCCTCGTCGGCGCGCCGCGCGTACTCTGCGGCCCCAACTGGCGCTTCGGCCGCGGAGGCGTTGGCGATGCAGCGCTCCTTCGGCGGCTCGGCGCCGAGGTGGTTGAGGTGCCGTTTGTCGAATATCGCGGCGAGGCCATATCCTCCACCCGCATTCGCGAGGCAATCGAGCGCGGCGAAATGGGGGATGCCGCTGCCATGCTCGGGCGGCCGTTCGAGGCGGGTGGCGAGGTGTTCCTCGGCAAGGGCGAGGGACGCAGGCTAGGCTTCCCCACCGTGAACGTGCGCCCCGACTGCGGCGACGGAGCAGAGCGGCGGGTCACGCCGCCGCGCGGGGTCTATGCCGTCGACTTCGGCTCCGCACGCGCCGTCGCGAACTATGGCGTCGCGCCGACCTGGGGCGGTGCGGCGTGGAAGGAGCCGGTGTGGGAGCTGCACGTTGTCGACGGTGCCGAGGCGATGCCCGGTCCGGGCGAGCGGGTTTCCTTCGCGCTCAGGCGCTTCATTCGTCCCGAGCGCGAGTTTGCCTCGGCGGAGGAGCTTTGCGAACAGATTGAAAAGGACTGCAAGGAGGCGATGAAATGAGATTCGAGCCGAATATGCATACTGCCCTGTGGGGCACGGAGAACTGGGTCTGCTCGGCCCACCACACTTCGCCGAGCGTGATCAAGGGCGGCCCGCGCGCCGGCCAGAAGCTCGACCAGGTCTATCCAGACTTTCCGCTGCTGATGAAGGTGATCGACGCGAGGAACAGGCTTTCGGTGCAGGTGCATCCCAACGAGACGACCTGCAAGGTGACCGGCGGCGATCCCAAGACTGAGATGTGGTGCGCGCTTTCCGACGGGCCGATCTTCGCGGGACTGCGGACGGGCACGACAGAGGCCGAGATCAAAGAAGCGGTGTCGTCCGGCCGCTTCGAGGAGCTGCTGGTGCGCCATGACGCGAAAAGGGGCGACGTCTTCTTCATCCCCGGCGGGCTCGTCCATGCCATCGGCGACGGCGTGCGCCTCTACGAGGTGCAGCAGAGCTCCAACACCACCTTCCGGCTCTACGACTGGGGACGGGTCGGTGCGGACGGACGCGCGCGCGATCTCCACGTCGACAAGGCGCTCGAGGCGATCGACCTCGCGCTGCCGGTGCCGCATCCGGTGCGCGAGCTCGACACGCCATACTTCCGCTTCACCCAGGTCGACCTCGACGGCGAGCGCACCTTTGCCGCGGCGCCCGGCGGCTATCTCTGCGTATTCGGCGAGCAGACTGGCTGCGTGTTGCTGGCGGACGGCGAATCGGAGACCATATCAGCCGCCGGCGAACGCTTGATGGTCACCGAGTTCAAGCGCTGAAGCGTCCGCCTTCGCTAAAGCTACGGCGGACAAGTCTGCGGGCGGGTGAATATGGTATAATACGCAGCATGAGGCGGCTAATGGCAATCATTTCACTGCTGGCCGCGCTCGGTGCCTTTGCCAACGAGGCGCCGCGTGCGACGGGGTTGCGCCTACACCCGTTCGCCCCGGCCGTGCGTCGCGTGGAGACGGCCAAAGCGCCGGTTCGCCTGCGTAGCGGCGGCGAATCGCTGCCGGCGCAGTGGGATTCGCGCGAGCTTGGTTGGATTTCGCCCGTCAAGAATCAGGGCGAGCTCGGCACCTGCTGGACTTTCGCTACCTTTGCTGTGCTTGAGACTCAGCTGATCAAGGCAGGGAAGGGCTTATACGACTTTTCCGAGAAGAACATGGCGAATCTCCATGGCTTTGAATGGACGCCAGAAGAGGGCGGCAACTTCGACATGTCCGCCGCGTATCTCCTGAGATGGGGCGGCGCGGTTGCCGAGTCAAACGACGTCTATGTGACGACGCTGGCTGATTGGACTCAAAGTCCAATGCTGGTTCCGGAGATGCGGGTGCAGAATGTAGTGCGGTTTCCCATGCTTGGCTCGTCTAATACTTGCACGCAGGAGCTGAAGTCCGCGATAATGAGCTACGGTGCGGTTGGGGTAGCAATGAGATGGGGTGGCAGCTACTACCATTCGATTAGTAATGCATACTACTGCTACGGCACGCCAATTGAGGGCCATGCCGTCACCGTTGTCGGGTGGGACGACGACTTCCCGCACACCGCCTTCAAGGTTGATCCGGGGGTAGACGGCGCATGGCTGGTCAAGAACAGCTGGGGCAGCGGCTGGGGTGACAACGGCTACTTCTGGGTTTCATATAATGACAAGTGGTTTGGTCAGTTGGTGTATCCGACCGTGTTCATCCCCGCCGCCGAAGACGAGGACTACGACGTCGTCCGCGGCTACGACAGGTGCGGCAGCGTCTACGACGTGACGGCGAAATACCCTTATGATTCCCGCTGCTGCTACGACCTGCAGGCGTCCGTGTTCACCTCGACTTGGAACGAGGAGCTCGCGGCGGTCGGGCTGTACTCCTATGTCTATCCGGACCCATACGAAATCTTGATCTACACCAATGTCGTGAAGGGCGCCACTTCGCCGGTCGAGGGCGGGACGCTCGCCTGCGTCAAGAGCGGCTTCATCGAACACCCCGGCTTCACCACGATACACCTCGACTCCCCGATCCCGCTCGCCGACACTAATTCCTTCGCCGTTGTTTACCGCCAGACCGGTTACTACCGACAAACCATTGTCAGCTGCACAATGCATTATTCTGATGGCTACTATAGCCATCCCACGAACTATCCCGGCAACTGCTACGTAGGTTATGTGACCAATGCGGGCACGAATGTCTGGCTGGACGCCTGCGACGAGGCGGACTACGTGGATCCGACGGACGAAGGCTGGGGTCTGTGCATCAAGGCGTATACGCGCTTTGCGAAGGGCGCGCCGAAGGGCGATGCGCCGCCGTCCTCAGAAGACGGTGCACGGATGATGTCGGACCTCGCTACCGCCGGCTGGCCGTGGCTGCAGGAGACGTCCACGACCTTCGGTGCCGCCGCCGGCTTCGTCGGTGCGAACGGACGCTCGCTCTGGGCGAACTGGCTTCTGGGACTCGACCCCGCCAGCCCCGAAGTGCGCGACATCGTCCTTTCGATCGACATGACCGGCGGCACGCCCAGCATCTCCTGGCTCCCCAGCCTCCCCGGCCGCACCTATATCCTCTACGGCCGCGACTCCCTTGCGCCAGGGGACGCATGGCGCGAGGTCGACCCGACAGACCCCGGCGCTACCGGCGCGCACTACTTCCGCCTCGCCATCGGCCAGTAGCGGTGCAGTTGACAGCTACAGCAAAGAATATTCAATGGAGTTAGGATGAGCTTTTTCAAAGCATACGACATGCGCGGCACCTTCGGGGCCGACTTCGACCTGGACCTCGTCCGCCGCGTCGGCGCGGCGCTGCCGCGGGTGGTCGCCGGCGGGCGCTGGCTGGTCGGGCGCGACTGCCGGACCACCAGCGAGGCGGTGCGCGACGCGCTCGTCGGCGGGCTGGCCGCGGCGGGTGCGGAGGTCGCGGATCTGGGGCTCGCGACGACGCCGATGGTATACTTCTTTACTGCCGAGGACGGATACGACGGCTCGGTGATGGTGACCGCTTCGCACAATCCGCCTTCGGACAACGGCCTCAAGGTCTCGCGCGGCGGTGCGCTCCCGGTCGGCTACGCGGACGGGCTCGACAAAGTGGAGCGGCTGGTCGGCGAAAGCACCGCGCCGGTTGTTGCCGGCCGCGCGTCCCAGGTCGCGGATGCGCTGCCGCGCTATGTCCGCTGGCAGCGCGAGGCGGCCGCGTCTGCGCCGTATAGTTCGCTTCGGTACGCGGTGGACTGCTCGAACGGAATGGCGTCGCTGCTCGCGGGTGAGCTTTTCCCGGGCGCGGAGATCATCAACGGAACCATTGACGGAACGTTCCCGGCGCACAGTCCCAATCCGCTCAAGGCGGAGGCAAGGGCGCAGATCGCGGCGGTCGTGCGCGAGCGCGGGCTCGACTGCGGCGTCATCTTCGACGGCGACGCAGACCGAGCGATGTTCGTGGACGAGCGTGGCGAATTCGTCCAGCCCGACTACCTCATACCCGTCGTTGCCCGCTCCACGCGCGAGGCTTCCACAACTCAAACACTCAATAACTCAAACACTCAAACCCCTCACAAAATCATCCACGACGTGCGCACGAGCCGCGGCGCGACAGAGACGCTGCGTGAGGACGGCTTCGAGCCGGTGATGGTGCCGGTCGGCCACGCCTTCGCGAAGCCAGCACTGCGCCGGACCGGCGCTCTCTGCGGCGGCGAGCTTGCCGGGCACTACTACTTCCGCGAGTTCCACTGCTGCGACTCGGGAGTCCTCGCGGCGACGCGGGTGCTCGGCGAGATCGCGCGAGCGAAGGCGGCGGGGCGCAGCTTCTCGGAGATGATGCATCCGATTGTCTCGCGCTACGCGAACTCGGGCGAGATGAACTTCGAGGTCTCGGACAAGGACGCGGCGATCGCAAGGGTGGTCGCGGCGGCGGAGTCGCTCGCGGCGGTGGAGTCCGAGAGCCGGATCGACGGCGTGCGGCTCGACTTCGCGGACGGGTGGGTGAGCGTGAGGAAGTCCAACACCGAGCCGTACTTGCGGCTGATTGTGGAGTGCAGGACGCCGACGATGCTGGACGAGTGGAAGGGGCGTTTGATTGCCGCGGTGAAGGGATGAGCGGGTCGATGAAGGTAGATTTCCACTGCCATTCCACCGCGAGCGACGGCACCTTGTCGCCCACCGAGGTCGTTTCGCGCGCCCGCGGCACCGGCATCGCGGCGCTGGCGCTCACTGACCACGACAACTGCGACGGTGTCGGCGAGCTGCTGGCCGCTGGCGGAGCGGGGTTCTTCGCCGGGGTGGAGCTTTCAATCGAGCCGGGCGCTGGCTTCGACAAGTTCCACTTGCTCGGGCTTGGGGTGGATCCCGCGAACGCGGAACTTAAGGCGCTCCTAAGGCGCATCCTCGACGGCCGCAACGAACGCAACCGGCGCATCCTCGCCAACTTCGCGCGCATCGGGATCGAGATCGCGGAGGACGACATCGCCGCCTACGCGCACGGCGAGGTGCTGGCGCGGCCGCATTTCGCGCGCTGGCTCATGGACCATGGATATGTCCAGAGCGTCGCCGAGGGCTTCGAGCGCTACCTGTTGCCGGACTCGCCGGCGGAGACGCGCTGCTACGAGGAGCGGTGGCATCCTCGGCAGGAGGATGCGTTCGCGGCGATTCACGCGGCTGGCGGCGTCACGGTGATGGCGCACCCGAGGTTCTGGCGCCGCGGCTGGCGTCACGAAGGCTCTGACTTCGCGGCGGCCGCGGCGGAGCTAAGGCGGCTCAAGGATGCGGGACTGGACGGACTCGAGTGCCTCTACTCGTCCAACTCGCCGGCCGAGAACGTCGGCTTTACCCGCATCGCGTCGGAGCTTGGGCTACTCAAGTCGTCCGGCAGCGACTTCCACGGCGCCAACAAGCCAGAGATTGCGCTTGGCATGGAGGTCGACGACGCTTTCATCCGTCCGCTTCTTTCTCGGCTCGGAGTCTGAAGCCAAGTCGGTGTCAGCCTTCCGGCGAGGAATATGGTATAATTCACCGCAATGAATACTGCGATCAAGACAATGGCGTGTGCGGTGGCGGCGGCAATGGCCCTCGGCTCCGCGGCGGAGGATTTCGACCTGGTCATCTACGGCAGCAGCCCGGCGGCGATTTCCGCCGCGGTCCAGGCCGGGCGCATGGGCGTGAAGGCGGTGGTCGTATCGCCCGAGACGCGCATCGGCGGGCTCACCACCGGCGGGCTCGGCCAGACCGACATCGGCAACAAGTCCGCCTTCGGCGGCATCGCCCTTGAGTTCTACCGGGACGTCGCCGTGTACTACGCCGACCGCTCGCACTGGAAGTGGCAGCAGCCCGAAGAGTATTTCCCCGACGGACAGTGTGCCGGCTCCAAGTCTGGCGGGTCGATGTGGACGTTCGCGCCATCCGCGGCGCTGGCGATCCTTGAGGGCTGGGAGAGGCGTGACGGGCTCGACATCCGCCGTGGCGAGTTTCTCGATCGCGGCGGACAAGGGGTCAAGAAGGATGGAGCGCGCATCGTCGCCATCACCACGCTTTCCGGTCGCAGGTACGCGGGCAAGGTGTTCGTCGACGCCACCTACGAGGGCGACCTCATGGCCGCGGCGAGCGTGAGTCATACCTTTGGGCGCGAGTCCAATTCCATTTACGGCGAGACGTTGAACGGCAACGCCCCGGACGCCTGCGGCTCGCGGCACCATAACTTCCACTCCGGCGTCTCGCCGTATGTGGTCGAGGGCGACCGGGGCTCGGGACTGCTTCCCGGGGTGGAGCCGTACAATGCCGCGGAGAAACCCGGCGACGGCGATGGGCGCGTCCAGGCGTACTGCTTCAGGATGTGCCTCACGGACGTCCCCGAAAACCGCATTCCGTTCAAAAAACCTGAGAACTACGACGAGCGCATGTACGAGCTCCTCTTCCGCGAATACGCGGCCGTCGCGAAAAATCCGGACGAGCGCGTTCCCGGTTGCCTGGACGGAAAGAATTTCGTGCCGTTCATAATGTCGCGCATGCCCGACGGCAAGACCGACTCCAACAACCGCACCGCCTTTTCGAGCGACTTCATCGGGCAGAACTACGCCTGGCCCATAGCGTCATACAAAGGGCGCGCAAGGATTTTCAAGGCCCATCTCGACTACCAGCGCGGATTGATGTGGACTTTGGCGAACCATCCGAGGATTCCGGAGCGCGTGAGGGAGTATTTCTCCAAGTGGGGAACGTGCCGTGACGAGTTCAGCGACGGTCCCGGCGACGGCTGGCAGAACCAGCTCTACGTTCGCGAGGGCCGGCGCATGGTGGGCGAGACAGTGATGACGGAGAGCCACTGCCGCGGCGAGAAGAAGGTTCCCCGTCCCGTGGCGATGGCCGCCTACACGATGGACTCCCACCATGTGCGCCGGGTCGAGACGGCGGACGGCTTCGTGCGCAACGAAGGAAACTTCGAGGACTCGCGCGGTGCCGGGCTTAAGGGCGGGATGGCGCCGTATGGAATCGACTATGGGGCAATCGTCCCCAAGCGCGGCGAATGTACGAACCTGCTCGTGCCCGTGTCTCTTTCGGCGAGCCACGTTGCGTTTGGGTCGATCCGGATGGAGCCGGTCTTCTTCGCGCTCGGCCAGGCCGCCGGCACCGCCGCGGCGATTGCGGTGCGTGGAGGCGCTGCGGTGCAGGACGTGTCCTACGAAGAGCTGAAGGGCAGGCTGGCCGCCGACGGCCAGGTGCTTCCCGACGCAATGCGCAAATGATCTAACCAAATACAATCCCAAGGAGACAAATGAAGATGAACAGCAAGATTTTTGCCGCGGCGATGGCGCTCATGTCGACGGCTGCCGCGTGCTTTGGCGAAGAAGCCGAGCATGGACGCAAGGAGCCGCTCAAGGTGCTGATGATCGGGAACAGCTTCTCGATCTGCAACTTGAAGGAGATGCCGCCGATCGCGAAGTCGATGGGCCTCAAGCTCGACCTCGCCTCGCTGTTCATCGGCGGCTGCTCGTTCGAGCGCCACTGGAGGAACGTCGAGATTGCCGCGACCAACGCGAACTTCAAGCCCTACCGCTTCGACCGCAACGTCAACGGCGCCAAGACCGTCGACGACAGGCGCGCCAACATCCCGGACGCGCTCGCGCTCGACAAGTGGGACGTGGTGACCATCCAGCAGGCGAGCCCCCTGAGCTGGCAGCCGGAGACTTTCGAGCCGTTCGCGAGCAACCTCGTCGCCCTCGTCCGCCGCCTCGCGCCGCAGGCAAAGATCATGGTGCAGGAGACCTGGAGCTATCCGAACTGGGACAAGCGGCTGAAGAAGTTCGGCTTCGACCAGGTCGAGATGTACCGCCGCCTGCACGGCGCCTACGCCGGCCTCGCCGCGCGCTACGGACTGGAGGTCATCCCGGTCGGAACCGCCGCGGAGTTCGCGCCCGACCGCAGCGCGCTCTTCGACCGTCCCGACTTCCACTTCAACCGCGAGGGCGCCTACCTGCAGGGGCTCGTCTTCGCCGCGAAGCTGCTCGGCCTCGACGCGCGCAAGTGCACGTACCGTCCTGACTGGATGGACGCGCGCCGCGCCGACGAGCTCCGCGCCGCGGCGATGGACGCCATCGAGGGGAAGGGTCGCATCCGCCGCGCCTTCCGCGCCCCCCACGTCACCCGCGGCAGCACCAACGTGCTCCGCTGCCAGCCGATCGACGACGCCCCGTGGATCTGGGCGCCGGTGAAGCCGGCCGCGGCCGGTCCCGACGCCGACTACTGGAAGCAGGACCGCAACGGCGTGGTGTACGTCGACAGCACCCTCGCGTTCCTGAAGTTCCGGAAGGAGTTCGAAGTCGCCAAGGGCGACGAGCCGCTGCTCTTCGACGTCTCCGCCGACGAGCGCTTCTACCTGACGGTCGACGGGAAGTTCGTCGGCCGCGGGCCGAACCGCTCCAACGTCGAGAACTGGCAGTACCAGACGTATTTCGTGGACCTCGAGCCAGGGCGGCACGTCGTCGAGGCGGTCGTCTGGCGCATCGGCGAGGCGGGGCCGCTCGCCCAGCTTTCCTGGCGCGGCGGATTCGTCCTCCGGGCCGTCGGCGCCTACGACGCGAAGCTCACGACCGGCAAGACGGTCTGGAAGGTCGGGCGCATCACCGGCATCCGTTCGATCGGCAAGGACCGCGACGCCTCCGCGTGGGGCACCGGCGACCAGTTCGAGATCGTCGGCTGCGGTCCGTACTCCGGCGAGCCGGCGAAGTGGGACGACGCCGTCGTCGAGCGCGGTCCGGCCGGCAGACCGGGACCATACATCTACGGCATCCGCACCCTCGGCTGGATGCTCTTCCCCTCGCAGCTCCCCGACCAGCTCAACGCGCGCGTCCGCCCCGGCCGCGTCAAGGCCGTGGCCAAAGGCGCCGATTTCCGCAGCGCC
>Ga0310786_10010092_pt1 | contig 11901 bp, 8 predicted proteins | sample AusTroGonzalo_MG_FD_203881 | JGI IMG/M metagenome (GOLD analysis project Ga0310786, IMG submission 203881) | Bovine rumen microbial communities from tropical cattle in Woodstock, Queensland, Australia - Gonzalo_03 (v2) (version 2) | ecosystem: Host-associated > Mammals > Digestive system >... | reverse complement strand
CGCAGGTGAAAATGTAACGAATTCCACGGTTACCAACCTGACGGCAGAGGGCTTTGACTTTACGGTACCGGAGAATCATTCCGGAAGTGTAGTACAGTATAAGATCGAGATATCTCCTCTGGAAAATTATGAGGCGAAGGATACGATCTTCCTTTCCGTAGTAAGTACGGAAGAACCTAAACCGGAGCCTTCTTCGGAGGATGAATCTTCTTCGGAAACAGGTCCGGGTGAGTCTTCCGGCGGCGGCCAGTCCGGAGATCCTTCCGGCAGCGGCCAGTCCGGAGATCCTTCCGGCGGCGGTTCGTCCGGAAATCCTTCCGGTGACAGTCCGTCCGGAAATCCTTCCGGTGACAGTCCGTCCGGAGGATCGGATGCGGGAGGTTCGGATCAGGCGACACAGCAGCCGTAGGTGCCGGGAGATAGTGTAAATGAGATGCCGGCCGCACAGGCCGGCATTTTTAGGTGCAAAGGGGTAATCCTGTTGGATTCAGGTAAGAGGAGAAGAGGTGGATCATGGGAGATAAGAAAAATGATGCCAAAAAAATGTTGGATACGATCAACGATACCATTCTCCGTCTGGAGCGACGACAGAGGGAGCTGCAGAGTGAAACCGATCCCGAAACCGGTAAGTACTCGGGAAGGGTGGAAAGTGAACTGATCTGGGTCAACCGGAATCTGAGCCTTGCCAAAAACGCAAAGAAAGAAGTGCAGGAGTCTCTGGAACGGGCCAAGACTGAAGAAGAAAAGAAGCGGGTGATGAATGTGGTGGCCCTGGCCATGCTGGTAGGGGCGGTGAATGAGAACCTTCGTCTTGCGGAGGAACGGGCGAAAAGAGAAGACGTGATCTCGGGAAGTGTCGAGGAATTTAAGGAAGAGGTTGTGGAAGCGCTTTTTGCTTCCTATGATTTCAGGTTTATCACCATAGAGGACGTGGAGGAGATCCTTCAGGATCCGGAGCTCAGAGCCATGGCTGCAGCGGATCCGAATAAGCTGGAACGCGAGGAGGCGGATTTCCGTGCGGAATATGAAGCCATGATGAACCAGGTTCTGAGTCTTGCAGGTGAGGCTGTCGGAGAAGATTTCCAGGAAAATGAGCAGAAATTCAAGAACCTGATGGCAGAGAAAAATGATATGGAAAGGGCTCATTCGTTATACGAAAAACGGATCCGTGAAGGTATCCTTAAGGATGAAAATCTGCCTCAGGAGGATCGGCTGTTCTTTACCGGTGTTCTGGATGAACTGAAGGAGCTCGCCGGGATTACCAGGAACATACAGGATCAATTTGTTCGGGAGGACGATTTCGATCATGGAAACGGTTATACGCAGGAAGTGCTGGATCGGGAAAAAACTCTGGAAGAAAAGGTGGATGACTATGTCGGGCAGAAGCTGCAGAAGATCAACGGAATGCTTCAGCTGGGGCCTGAGGATGAACAGGTAAAGAAAACTGTAAAGCTTTTTTCGCAGGGGCAGATGCTTCAGGTTCCGATCAAAAGACAGATGGCCCGGGACGGAGTTTTACTGAAAAACAATATACTGCAGCGCAGGAAGGAACGCTGGATGGTATTTCAGCAGCTTCCGCAGGATGACCGGCCGGAGATCTTTCAGGAATCCGTGGAAGTGAAGAACCGGAAGGCGGCTGAGGCGAAGCTGGACCGGATGGAACGGCAGGCTGTACGACACAGCGTTGGGGCGCATGAACACCTTACCGAAGAACAGAGAAGACAGAGAGAAAGGAAGGTCCGGGAAGGAGAGGCCGGTCTGAACGATTTTACCGAAGCTCTTGCTGTGGATGAGGTGCGCAGCCTTCTGGAACAGCTGGAAGGCGGACATATACCGAAGAAACAGGTACTGTCTGCGGCCCGGAAGTCCCTTGCCACACTGGTTTTGCACCAGCTTGTCATGAACGATATTCAGCGCCGGTTTGATGAGCCCCAATACTATTTTGATGCGGTGAAGGTGCCCATGACTCCGGAGCATTTCATGGCGGTGGCAGAAGAGCTTTCGAATACAAAGGAGTTCAGGAAAGCCATGGATCCGCTGCTTAAGGGAAAGAGCGTAAAGGACAATGTATATCGCTTTATCGCCCGGGATTTTGAACGTCAGGTGGCAAAGAAAGTATATGCCGAAAAGAAAGCGAAGATGGAGAGAGAGGCTGCTCCGCAAAAATCGATAAGGAGGTTCCCATGATAACGATATCCGTTGATGATCAGATCAGAACTGCAGAAGAGATAGCGAAGATCATGGGAGAGATCGATCCTTCGGGAACGCATAAACCGTTTTCCGATGTGACGGAGGCGCTCTCCTATGCGGCCGAGGCTCATCCGGATGTGGCCTGGTTGGATATAGAGATGCCGGGAATGTCCGGGCTTCAGCTGTCCGTGGAGATCAAGAAGGCATCGCCTCGGACGAATATCATTTTTGTGACGGGACATGAAAAATTCGCCTATCAGTCCTTCCGGCTTCACGCCAGCGGGTTTATCCTGAAGCCCTTCAGCAGGGAGGATCTGGAACGGGAGCTCCAGAATCTCCGTGAACCCATTGTTGAACGGAAGGAAAAAAAATCAGGCCTTCTTCGCGTGCAGTGCTTTGGCAATTTTGAAGTGTTTGACGCCGAAGGCATGCCCATAAAGTTTAAGCGGAGTAAGAGCAAGGAGGTGCTGGCGGTGCTCATTGACCGCAGAGGCGCCATGTGCTCCGTAGGTGAGCTTTGCGCCACGGTTTTCGAGGACCGTGAAGATGACGGCAGTGTGAAGAAACAGCTCAGGGTGTTTCTGTCCGGTCTTCGTGAGGATCTGGCCAGGGTAGGGGCGGACAAGGTGCTCCTGAAGGGCTGGAATGCCTGCGGTGTGGATTGTTCCCTTCTGGACTGTGATTATCTGAATTATCTGAAGGGTGACATCTATTCCATCAATTCTTTTATGGGTGAGTATATGAACCAGTATTCCTGGGCGGAAATGACTCTCGGAGAACTGATCCTGAAGCCGGGAAGAGAGGACTGAGTGAGAGAAGGATATGTCCACAAGTAATGATTACTATTCCATACGAGGCATTACCTATCTGATGCCGGCATTTATCCTGATTATGGCAGGAAGAGTGGGAACTGCGGCATTGACGGTGCGTTCGCAGGGCGGGATCGCTGACGAGACCCTGTTTCGTTCAGCAGGCGGCGTCACACTGGCGCTGCAGCTGATCGAATATATCCTGGGGGTGGCCTGCTTTGTCTTACTTTACCGTCTGGCGGAGGTTCATGGCTGGATCGATGCCGCAAATACCATGTTCCTCTGCTGCATGCTGTCCGGCGTGGCGGTAAGAGTGGCAGAGTGGATCGCCTATAAACTGGATCCTTCGGGTATGGCTGAAGTTGCCTTTCTGGTGGCGGGCAAAGTACCGCTCGTCTTTATCGGACTGGCCTTTGCATTTTTCATTAACGGAATGAAGGAGGTCTATCCGAAGATCAAAAAAAAGGGTGGACCGGGAGCGAAGGATTTCACCAGGGCAAGAGGCTTCTGGACCCTGGGGATCACGCTGCTCATTCTGGCGGAGCTTCTTCTGGAGATATTTATCCTTCATCTGAAATTCAGTGAAGTTGTGCCGGTCCGGATCATTTCCTTTATCCTGGGATTTCTTTTTATCCTTTGCTGTATCCCGTTTACTCTCCGTATTCAGAACTTCTGTTATGAATACTATATGTTCAGCTATAATCAGGGGAGGTGACGGATACCATGGATTCGTATACAGCAAATCTTGTTTATGTGGTTGTCAGTATTTCCCTTTCTCTGGCAGGCCTGGTTCTTGCTTTCATCATACTGATCGTGTCCTATCAGCTCCGTAATCAGCGGGTAAGAATGGGCTGGTTTCTGGCGGCAACCTGTGTCGCCATGGGTGGTCTCATGTTCCAGATCGCCGAACTGGATACGGGACAGGATGATGGAGATGTATATTCGATCTTTTCATATATTCTTTATGCGCTGACAGGACCCCTCTTCAGTATGTACTTTATTGAGACCGAGCGTGAAGATGGTGAGATGTGGGACGGAAAGTTCTGGTCTACGATCCAGTTCCTTGTGGCGATCCTGATCGGGGCATTTGCCATATTCGGCGGAAATCCGTATCTGATGAATATCGCCTTCCTGGCGCAGTATCTCACTGTGCTGATCATGCTGTTTTTCTCGTCGAAGAGCCTCAGAGCCAGCGCAGGCTTTATTTTGGGACTGATCTTCCCCATTGCCGCCGCACTGTTTTCCATGGCGGAGATCATGATCAATGTTCTGGGCTTCGGGATCATCCTTCAGCTGCTGGTGGTCTTCTTCGGCTATCAGCTGGATACGGATCGAGAGGTCCTGAAGAGTAAGGCGGAGCTTTCCGAAAAGAAGGTTTCGCTTCTCATGGAACAGATCCATCCGCATTTCATCTATAATTCGCTGCAGCAGATCACGCTGCTCTGCGATGAGGATGCGGATAAGGTAAAGCCGGCGATCCTGAACTTCTCCGGATATCTCCGGAGAAAATTTCAGGCGCTGACCGGGGAGAGCATGATCCCCTTTACGGAGGAACTGGAACATGTGGAAATGTATATCGAACTGGCAGATATCCTGCCTTCCCGGAGCTTTGAGGTGGAAAAGCATTTTGAAGTGACTGACTTTAAGATCCCACCCCTGACCCTGCAGCCCCTGGTGGAAAATGCCATCCAGTATGGTCTCGGTATGAGTGAGGAGGGAGACCGGATACGGATCGGAAGCAGGCTGAACCGGGGCTGGATCGAGATATACGTCGAAGATGACGGTCATGGGAAGAAGACCCGTCTCCCCAGTCAGAAGTCCTATAAAAGCGTGGGGACGGACAACGTCAGGACCAGACTTAAGCTGCTCTGCAACGGAGAATTGTCGATAGAAAAGTCGGAATCCGGGACGGTTGCCATGATCCGAATCCCGGATCAGACCACCGAAAAGCGAAATTTCAGAGAAAATGAATAAAAAAAATAAAAAAAATTACAGGATTTGTTGCGCTTTTGTTGTCTTTTATATGGTAAACTCTTCTTAACAGCAGACGACAGGGCGTCGAAAGTGAAAAACTACTGCATACCCTATACTAAATTAGCGAAGGAGAAAAAAGATGAGAGAAAGAATTGAAGACGAAATGGTAGTTCAGACAGGAAAGATGGCTGATAGGCTGAGAAAGATCTGTCATAACAAGAAAGCAATGCTGCTGCTGAAGATCGGCATGGTGATCCTGATGGCCGCAGCTGTAACACTGACCTTCACCGAACCGAGCTTTGCTGCAGGTGCACTGAAGGATGTGGACGTTAATCTGGATCCGGCAGTTCATCCGGTCCTGAACCTGATCAATAAGCTGGTCAACCCGCTGATGCTGCTTGTTGGTGCCGGTGGAGTGGTATTCTGCATCATCATGGGCGTTAAGTATGCAACTGCTGAAGAGCCGCAGGAGAGAGAGAAGAGAAAACAGCATCTGAAGAATGCAATCATCGGTTATCTTCTCATCTTCGTGCTGGTAGTAATCCTTAAGCTCTCCATTGGACCTCTGACCAACTGGATGGTAGGTAATACAGCAGCAACAACCACAGCAGCAACAACCAAGTAATAAGACGAATACTGTTCAGAAAGAAAAAATCAGTATCATAAAGAACTGCAGGCGGGAATATGGGGATGCCCATATTCCCATTTGCAGTATATATAGGGGTATAAAAAAGTAGTTATATTTCACGCAGATTCCGGTGAAGACCGGTCAACACCGTTTAGATAAGGGGTTCAGATGGGCAAATTAAAGAAAAAAACAAAGATCATAATGAATATCCTGATTTTTCTTCTGATTGCCGTAGTATCAGGCTTTCTGATCCGTACGCTGGTTTCCTGTATTCCGAAGATGATGAACAATGAGGAATGGGATATCGACTGGGGATTGCTGCTTGAGCTGAGGACCTATCTGTACGGTGCTGTAGGAGCAATGGGCGTTCTTCTCATCTGGTTGCTTTCCGGTAATAATCTGGATTACTTCCTCTTTGAGAAGACCGGCAAGCTGCTGAAGGGAAAACGGAACCTGGATGTGGTGAAGGGATCTCTGGAGAACAGCCGGTTCCTGACGGATCAGGAACGGGACAAGTATTTCCCTGAGTATGTCTACAGTGACCTTGAGAAGGTCACACAGGACGGCATACCGGTTCGTGCGGTTCTGGATAAGCACAATCACCTGCAGGTGAATTTTTATTCCGGCGCACATTCGCTGGTGATCGGTGCCACCGGTTCCGGTAAGACCACCACATTCATCAATCCCATGATCCAGTTGCTTGCGGCCACTTCGGCCGGAAGCTCCATGATCATGACGGATCCGAAGGGCGAGCTCTTCGATCTGCATTCCAAGTATCTGGAATCCAGAGGCTACAAGGTACTGCTTCTGGACCTCCGCGATACCTATTCCTCCTCCCGCTGGAACCCGCTGGAGGGTATCTGGAATCTGTATCAGGAGTATATCAATGCCGGAAAGGGCATTAAGATCCATAAGGACGATATGGATGACTATCCGGATCTGAAGCGTCCGGACGGCGACGCAGAGCCGGGAGAGCCCTGGGCCGAATGGCAGGGGAACGCCTATGCGGACCTCACCCATTGCCGGGATGATGTATCCGTCGCCCGTCAGAAGTTTTACGATGAGATGTACGAGGATCTGAACGATCTGATCTCGGTTATCTGTCCCATCGAAAACGAAAAGGATCCCGTATGGGAGAAGGGTGCAAGATCCATCATCATGGCAACTGCACTGGCCATGCTGGAGGATTCTGAGGATGAGCGTCTGGGCATGACGAAGGAGAAGTTCAACTTCTTCAACATCAACAAGGCCCTTACGAATTCCGAGAACGAATTCGCAGCGCTGAAGACCTATTTCGAGGGAAGGAGCAAGCTGTCTCAGGCATTTACGTTGTCCAGACAGGTTATGTCCGCTGCGGACACCACGCTTTCTTCCTACATGTCCATTACCTTTGATAAGCTGAACATGTTCAACGACCGCGGGCTCTGCGGCCTGACCTCTGCAACGGATGTACAGGCGGAAAAATTCGCAGATCAGCCTACGGCACTGTTCTTAAAGATCCCGGATGAGAAGGACACCCGTCACGGACTTGCGGCGGTATTCGTCCTCTGTATGTACAAAGCCCTGATCAAGGTGGCCTCCGCCAGAGAAGACCTGTCTCTTCCGAGAAACGTATACTTCATTCTCGATGAGTTCGGTAATATGCCGAGGATCGAGAAGTTCGACAAGATGATCACTGTCGGACGTTCCCGTAAGATCTGGTTCAACATGGTGGTACAGTCCTACTCCCAGTTGAACAACGTTTACGGGGAGAAGGTTGCGGATATCGTCAAATCCAACTGTGGTATGAAAATGTTCATCGGATCCAACGATATCGGAACCTGCGAGGAATTCTCCAAGCTTTGCGGCAATATGACGGTGCGGACAACCTCCACTTCATCGGCCATCGGAGCCAAGGCCGGCGACCTGAACCTGTCGACACAGACACAGGTAAGACCGCTGATCTATCCCTCCGAGCTGCAGATGCTGAACAACAAGGAAAGTACGGGAAACGCGATCATCGTAACCTTCGGCAATTTCCCGCTGAAGACGCGTTACACCCCCAGTTATAAATGTCCCCTGTATCAGATGGGACGCATGAACATGGACGAGCTGAGAAGCCATATGTTCCGGGCGGATGAAGTCTATTACGATCTGGATGTACGGAATTCCCTGATCGTAGGAGACGCCGCCGATGATCAGGCAGATCAGTCTGAGGAATTAGGACGCTTTGCATCATCATAAGGAACCAGGAAAAAGGGAGTAAGGAATCTATGAAACGGAACATCAAAAACAAAATAAAGCTTTCCGCAGTCCTTTTGCTTTTCTCCCTGCTTCCTGCCTCAGCAGCCCTGGCGGATCCGGACACAACTGTCGACGGAACTACGGAACAGACGACAGAGCCGTCCACGGTTTCTCCCTCAGACAGCATTTTCTACACCGGTCCTCTGGATATTGTTACCGGACAGCCGGCCTCTCAGAGTACGGATTCCGACTCCGGCCAGCTGGTGCAGCTGGGAAACGGGGTAAGCTATGACCGGTACTCTCGAAGATATATCTTCCCCGTGGGGAATTCCCGGATCCTCTGCAGCGTTGCAGACGGAATGGTGGTCACCGACGGAGTTGTCCTTTCCAAGGACGGAGAGATGAACATTTCCGTATTTAGAAACGGCGAAGAGATGTCCGAGATACCCTCGGAGATCACGTCGGTGGGAGATTATGTGGTGGTCACGGGAAACGGCAGTTCCAAAAACCAGCTGCTCTCCTTTCAGATCGTTAATTCCGTTACGGGAAGGCTGAAGGAGTATATCCTTCCTACAGGCTTTACGGTACAGAGTGTAAGGCGTGACGGCGAAAGCCTGTCCCACGGAAACGGATCCGTAAAGTTCGATGAGGAAGGCGAGTATATTGTGGATTATATCTGCAATGCAAATTCCGTGGAGTACACGCTGAAGGTGAGGATCGATCTTACGCCTCCGCAGATCACCTTCTCCGGCCTGGATGAAGATAATGAGGCCAGAGGACCGGTGACCATAAACGGATTGGAGAAGACGGATTCCATCTCCATCATCTTCGACGGAGAGGAAAGTGTCAGCCTGGATGAGGACAACCAGGTGTCGGAAACCGGACGTTATCATGTGGTGGTTACCGATGAGGCGGGCAATTCCATTGAGAAGGATTTTGAGATACTGCTGTATCTGAATTTTAATGCGACCATGTTCATCATCGCTTTTCTTCTGGTGATCGTCGGTGTCTGTACGGCACTTCTGATCTCCAGAAAGAGGCTGCGTGTAAGATGATCGGGAACATGGATCATCCGTTATCTCGAAAGAGATGATTTGTAAGAGACTAGAGTTTTTCAGGCGTTGACGGATCTTCGGTCCTGGTTTCAGGAGAAAGAGAATTAGCTTATGTCAGATTTGTTTTCGGGCGCAATTGAATCAATCAAAAGCTGGTTTCAATCCTTGATCGAAAACACATTATACAGGATACTATGGTGGCTGGAAAAGGTGATCCTCGGTATGGTCGACATGGTTGAGGGTGTGATGAGGATCTTTACCGGTGAGAAGAGTGTAACCTATGATACAAAGGAGTCTACCCTCATCGATGTTTTCTTCAATCATGAATCCGTTCGGGGAGTTTACACAGCAGTGGCGATCATAGGGATCATTTTTGCCTTTGCCTTCGCCACAATAGCCGTTATCCGTAAGATCGGTGACTTCAGGGAGAAGCAGCAGGGCGTGACCATGGGGACCATCGTCGGAAACCTTCTGAAGAGCGTCCTCCTCATTGTGGGTATGAACGCCATCATGGTCCTGGCCATCGGTACGTCAAATATACTTGTAACTTCCATAAGTCGTGCATTTACCAATTATAAAAGCTATGTCAATGATAACAACAAGATCAAATTCACGGATGAACATTATGCGGCCATGGCGCGGATCATCAATACCCTTGGTAATTATTCGCTGAATCCATCCTATCGATCGCGATATAATCTGAATGCCTGTTACAATGACATACGAACGGATCTGCAATACCTGGGGGACCAGGGCGTCCTATCTTTCCATTATGTGACAAAGGACGCGGAAAATAAGGAAGAGATCACATGGCAGAGTATTATGGAGAAGCTGGGGACTGCGTATGACTATACAAAGGAGGCCACGCTGGATTCCTATGATGACGGTCTTACCAATGCGCTCCTGGACTGTATAGAGATCCTTCGGGCAAATACCCGGCTGAAGGTGCTGGAGGAGTATGAACGTGATGTGAAGGTCATCATGCAGTCGGCGGATCAGGATTCCGTACCTATGGACCGGATACTGTTCCTGATCGGCACCATGGGAACCTTCGGTGATAACGGAGCGGCTCGAAATGATGCCTTTAACAAGAATCCCAGTTTCTTTGACAGTGTCCGTCAGCCGTTCTATACCGGTGCAAAGAGCCTTTACAAGTGGGAAGATGTGAAGACAGCCTTCGATCCCAGCCCGACCAAGATGAATTATATCCTGGTTTATGCGATCTCCATCGGAATGCTGATGGAAATGCTGGTCATCATCCTTACCTGTGCGGTGCGGATCTTCAACCTTCTGGCGCTTTATATTGCCGCGCCTCTGGCGATCTCCTCCATGCCGCTGGATGACGGAGGAAAATTCAAGCAGTGGATCACGGCCTTCATCGTGCAGCTGCTCAGCGTTGTGGGTATGGTGCTTTCCATGCGGCTCCTGCTGGTCTTCCTGCCGATCATCTGGAGTCCGGCACTTAAGATCGTCTCAACGGATTCGGTCCTGGGTACCGTCCTGGATTGTATCGTGAAAGCAGTCATTACCTATGGTGGTATGACAGGCGTAAATAAGGTGAACGGTATCTTCACCGGTATCCTGGCTGACAATGCAGGATATCAGGCGATCCTGGCCGGCGATGTTCGTGATAAGGTACAGAGCAGCGGCGTCGGTCAGATGCTGAAAGCCGCAAGTGCCGGCAATGTCGGCAAGGCGGTTGCAAGCAAGGTCAGCGGTGCGGTCGGCGGTGGAGCAAAGAATCTTGCATCCAAATGGGGCGGAAAGGCTGCAGAGGCCACGGGACTCGCAACTCTGGGACGTTCCATCCGCGGCGCAGCGGAGTCTATAGGTATTGTGAAGGAGCATGATAAGAGCAAGGATCCCGAACATGTTCAACATGCAAGAGAGCGTGCGCGTCTCCGGGATATGAATTCGCTGAAAGCAGATGTGGATTATGGTACTGCCCACGGTACGCACCGGGATGGTACCGAATTTAAGCCCGGTGAACTGCGGCGTATGCAGCATACCTTAAATCATATGGAGAACGGAAACCATACGCTGAGTCAGGCAAAACGGCTTGCTGAAGTAGACATGAAGCAGGATGTTCTGGATGCCGACCGGGAAGGCCGGGAGCTGGCAAGAGAGCTTCCGAACAATCAGAGACGGAATCAGCCGGCGAACCAGAATAATCAGCCGGCGAACCAGAATAATCAGCCGGTGAACCAGAATAATCAGCCGGCGAACCAGAATAATCAGCCGGTGAACCAGAACAATCAACCGGCGAACCGGAATAATCAACCGGCGAACCGGAATAATCAGCCGGTGAACCGGAATAATCAGCCGGTGAACCAGAATAATCAGCCGGCGAACCAGAATAATCAGCCGGTGAACCAGAACAATCAACCGGCGAACCGGAATAATCAACCGGCGAACCGGAATAATCAGCCGGTGAACCGGAACCCTCTGCCGCCGAACCAGAACCGTCGGCCGGCAAACCAGAATAACCAGCCGATAAATAATCAGCCGGCAAATAACCAGCCGGTAAATAATCCGCCGGGGAATAACCCGCCGGGGAATAATCCGCCGGGGAATCACTAACCGGGGAATAACCCATAGGATCGTCTACGGGATGATCCACAGGGAAATGATCCGTGAGATATTGATGATCCGATCTAAGGACCATCAATGCTCCGGTTCCAAAAATATAACGATGAACGGGGATTGGCAAAGTTTATGCGACTGATACCGGGCAAAACAAAAGTAAAGATCGAGCTCTTTAAGGGCATAACCCTGGCAGATGTGATCGTCATGCTGGTTGGGCTTGGTATATCTGCGCTCTGTGCGGTATCATCGCTGCCATACCGTTGGATCATAGCGGTGGCGGTGATCAGTCTGTTTGGAATGCTCATCGTCCGGATCAATGATGAGCCGTTGTACATTTTCTTCTGGCACATGCTGCGGTACCAGGCGCTTCCCAGAAGGTTCTACCGTGTATATGATGATAAGGCGCTGGTACGTATGTCCAAGGGAGACCGGAAGG
>Ga0310786_10010091_pt1 | contig 11904 bp, 24 predicted proteins | sample AusTroGonzalo_MG_FD_203881 | JGI IMG/M metagenome (GOLD analysis project Ga0310786, IMG submission 203881) | Bovine rumen microbial communities from tropical cattle in Woodstock, Queensland, Australia - Gonzalo_03 (v2) (version 2) | ecosystem: Host-associated > Mammals > Digestive system >... | reverse complement strand
GCAAGCACCTGCGTTCGACAGGAATGTACACGGTGGATGCGCGATGATCAAATCCCACTTGCCGTTGATCGTTACGTCACACCCCCCCACAGTAGTGAACGATATATCGCCGTTCAGCAGAGGAAGAACATCGGCTTTGATGTGCCATTCGGGATGACCGCCGGAGCAATCTTGGATATCGCACGAATACGCTTCAAAGCCGCGCTCACGGAACGCTTTGCACACCGTCTGCGATTCCTCACATGCTACCAATACCTTCTTCATCCAACCGCCTTCTTCCTATCGTGATCTTTTTCATCTCGTCCTCGATCATCTCCTGACGCTCGTTCATTACGGCGCGTACCGCAAGTTCAAGATTCCAAGCCGCTTGTTTCATGTCGGATGCTCGCACATCGTTCCGTTCACATAGTTCTGCAAACATAATCAAATCTCGCACCTTGTAGCCGTAGATTTTCATGTAGAGCATCTCGTCCAATATCTGCCACGGCATGATCGGTTCGATCTCCTGCACAGCCGCAACCGCCGCGTCACCAGTGTTGTGTAGCACGGCTCGGATCGCGTCAGATTTACGTATCAGCTCCATTGTCTTCCTCCTGAAATAGCGTCATTTCATCCGCATCTTTGTCTGCTTCGCCAATCCACCAATCAAATATATCTTGACCGTTTTCCCATCCTTGTTTACTGTCAAGGCATTTGTCTTTTCGGTTCTGCATCATTTTCTCAAAGCACCGTAGGTATTCAGCTTTATACGTCGGGTAATTCTCAAAGTCGCGCTGCATTCCTTTCCTGCCGCCCATCGGACATCCGATACAGCCAAGCCGTGTTCTGCCCTGATCGTATAATTCACAATACGGCACATCGTACTTATGAATAAACTCCCATACATCATCGTCCGACCAGTCAATTATCGGGTTCACCAATGTCTTCCGGGTCCTATAACACGATTCTACAACACGGCGCGTTTCGTCGTTGTCGTCATTTAGTATGACCCCCCCTCTCTCGTTCGATTTTCCGATAACGCCGTCCTCTGCTTTTCCTTTATGGAAAATTGATACAACGCCTTGATTCCGTTTCCTGTTTGAACTTTCAGCCCAGCGCACGCCCGTTATCGTAACCGTTCCCGTCCCTGACGATTCCTTTAGCTTCTCACAACAATATCTCATCAACCGTGTAGGCGGCGTGCATCTTTTCCGTAGCAAAGTCCACATTGTGATAGGTTTTCCGTTCTTATCGTGCGGAATCTCGCGCCGGACATCGGGATACTTATCCTTGATAAAACGTACAAGTTCGGGTGGATCAACGCTCGTCACATTGTATACGGCATCGTAATTCACTCCAGCCATCTTTGCCAATGCAAGTATGACAACGCTATCTTTGCCGCCGCTAAACGCAAGCCAGTACGGACGATCCTTCGGCTCAAACGTTTTAAGTCGATTTATGGCTTCCTGAACCTTGTCGCGCACTCCAAACAATGTATGCTCAATCAGCATCCGCTTGCCTTCTTCCTGCGGTAATACTCGCGCTGGTACTGCTGCCGCTTTTCTGCGTTCTTCAGATAGTACCGTCTGTGAATCTCGTACATCTGAAGCGGATGCGCTTTCTGCCACTCCATGCTCTTTCGCATAATACGCTCCCGGTTGTTCGCGTAGCGTCTTCTGTTGTACTCCTTGATTCGTTCTTTGTTCTGCTCATAATATGTCATACCTGTTCCCTCAAATATCGTTCTGTGTCTTCTAACCACTTCGCAAGCTCCTTTGTCCTGCGCAGATATGTCGTTTTCCCTATATGCAGCTCCATGCAGGTATACGCGACGCTCCGACGCTCTATGTACCGCACCTTAACGATACGCCGCCACTTTTCCGGCATCCAGCGCATGCGTTCATAGATTTCTTCCTTAATCGGATCGTTATTTCGCTCTGCATTCGTCATGCGTCGATACCGCTTCAAATCCGCTAACGTGAGCTTCATCGTTTTCTACCTCGCGCACGTTCCTGTAACCGTTTGTATTTGATTTTTTTGTCTCGCTCTATGGCGTATCTCTCAACAATGCGCGATTCATAGTCACGTTCTCGCGCTTCTTTGCGCTCGTTCGCCCACGTCAGGTATCTATCGCAATCCGCATGGCACAGCGCGTGTCGTTCTGTACAGTTTCCACATGGTACGCTCATGTCACACCCCCTGTAAGATCGACCGTCAGCGCGTCAAAGTCCTCTTTCGATATCGGCTTTTGCTCGTATCGCAACGCAGGATTCTTCTTTCGCTTCGGTTCGTCGTTCATAACTGATCGAAACGCCTGTTCCGGCGGCTCCGATTCCCACCGTCTCGCGTTGATCCATCTTGACGGATGCGGAATGAATTCAGGTTCCTTGCGCAGGTCCCAATACTTGCACCACTTCCGCAGACCTTCTATGATGGACTGAAACAACGCTTCATCAGGATTCAGCTTTTTCCACGCTTTTGCCGCGTCCTGCTTGTCAACCTTCCGAGGATACAAGGTCCAAAAGTCTTTGAACCATGCATCCAAGTACAGGTCACGCATTTTCTTTGCATCCCCGTTAGGGGATGTTTCTTTTATTTCTTTTTCTTTTTCTTTTTCTTGTAGCGAATCGCTTCCTTTCGCTTCCTTTCGCTTCGGTTCGCTTCCGTTCGCTTTGTTTACTTCGCAGCGGTGATCGTATGATTTACGCTGATTGTCTATTATCTTCTTCGCTGTTCCCCACACGAATTGCTCGTTGCCACGAAGCGCGGGTTCTTCCCCTGTCTCTGCGTATAACAGCATTGCCGTGAAAAGCCGTCCGCGCTCCGCATCACCGAGTTTATCCATGTCCTGAACGAAGTCCGTAAAGACCTTCAGATACTTCATAATTCACCTCAAAACGGCAAATCGTCTTGATTAACGGGTTGCCATTCGCCGCCCGTGATCGGCGCGTCCGGCGTGATCCTTCCGTTCGCCACGCTTGCCGTGTCCTTCTTGCGCTTCGGCTCTTCGTCCTTCGGGGACAGGAATTCGACCTCATCGGCAGCGACATCGAGCGACATCCGCTTCTCACCGTTCTTCGCATCGTAGAGCCGCGCCTGAAGTTCTCCGACCACCGCAACCTTCTTGCCCTTCGACAGATGCTTCGCACATACTTCGCCAAGCTGCCGCCAAGCGTTGATGCGGAAGAAATCGGATTGCCGTTCTCCGTCGCTGTTTGCAAAGCGTCTATTCGTTGCGATTGTGAAGGTGCAGATCGTTACGCCACTCGGCGTGGATCGCGTTTCGGGATCTGCGGTAAGGTTTCCGATCAATGTGATTTTGTTCATAACTTTTCTTCCTCTCTTTTTGTCAATCTAATGTAGTTATCAACATCCGACTTTCCTCTGTCGGACAGTTCCATGTAGTCATCAAGTGCCGGGTACTTGCGGTACACCAGCTTCCTCTCGTCCCAATCGGGATATCGTAATTGCAGGTATCTGCGGATCTGTGCCTTGATGTACGGACGCTTCGGACTATTGTCATAATCGCAATGGCACGGCATGCAGAGCGTCACGATGTTTTCTTCGATGCCCAAACCCAAGTGCGACCGGGGAATGTAATGCGCTGACGGGGAAGCCGTGTACGACGATCCACAGACTACGCATTGACCGTGGTCACGTTCCCATACCGCTTCCTTGACTTCCGGCGGTATCTCGCATGCTTGCGCGGACTTACTTTTCGTTCGGTATCTCATACAATCTCCTTAATTCGTTCGGCGGTAATGTTTCGATTCCAAGCTGTTTTGCTTCTTCGACCGTCGCGTCTATCAACCTTGCGAATTCTCTTGAATCGAGCAGATGCGTCGGCTTGTAGATGATGTACGTGTCGCCTTCCGAATCTCCGCAGATCCATGCCGCGTAATCAAAGTACAGATTGATGTCTACGCCCTTCGGAACCGTTACCGTGATCGGTACGTTGTCCTTGTCCGCTACCGCGCCGTATGAGCAGACCATCCGGCGTTTCACCGATTGAATGTCCGTGTTCAGCGCGGCAGCGATCTTTGTGACAAGGACATGGAAGTACGCGTTCGCCGTGAGTGATCGTTTCTCTCGATAAACCTTAATCACTCCGTCAAGCATCTTCTCCCCTGCCGTGTCGCAAAGACGCTCTGCTTCCTTCACGGAATCGGCGTGGAGAAGGAACGAGATCCTTCGTCCTTCTCCGTACACGTATTCGATTCTCGGCTTCAACAGCTTCATTTCTCGTTACCCTGCTTCGCCTTGACGATAGCCAGCTTCAGGTTCTTCATGTCCGCAAGCGGCATGCCGTCGAGTGACTTGTACTTTCCGTTCGACCACTTCTCGATCAGACCGTTCAGCGCGTCGATATCGCCCTTGGCAAGACCAAGAATCTGCGTCCTCACCGTTGCCATCTCCGTGTACTCATCCTTGTTCGGGGCAAGCGGTTCCTGTTCGGATTCGGGAAGATCTTCCCCCGCGTAGATGTACAGACCCAATCCGTGCCGCGCACACGCCTTCGTCAAGCTGCGCTGGATCGCCTTGTTCACATCAAAAGATGTGAGATTATCGACCGGGATACTCTTGTTCCGCATGTCCATCACAGGCAGGTACTCGATATGCTCGATGCCGTTGATCGTCACGCCCGTCTTCACCCATGCCGTGCGTCCGTCCGTGTGATAGAACAGACCGTCCTTGTTCTCGTATATCGTGTAGATCGCGTCGGGATAGTTCTTCTTGATCTCTGCCCACGCCCATGCCCATGACAGATAGGACAGACCGTTCTTCTTCTCAACGTGACCGTTCACGTTGATGTCGTTCAATGTGCTGAATACGCTCATGCTGCTTCTCCTTTGATTCTGTATTCCTTATAGGTCGTGACGCGTCCTGCGCGGCTCCGTCCCTTCACCGTGCGGCTGATGACCTTGTACCCCATCTGCTTGATGTCATGCACTCGCGCCGCTAATCTCATGCACCCGGCACCAGCGAGTGCCATTGCCGGGGAAACCCATCCCTGCTTCATCAGGTCGATCAGAATGTCAAGCTGCCTCATTCTTCTACTCCTTTCTCTTCAAGGAAATCCGCGAAATCCCACTTGTCATCCGTCAAGTATTCCTCGGTCATGCGCTTACGCCATTCGGGAGAGGATTCTTGAAGTTTCTGCAACAGGATGCTCTCGATCTCTTCATCGGAGAAAATCCAATGAAGGAAGCCGCTGATCTCCACAAGACCCTTGCGCTCCGCACCGTACCGCAGCGCGTTTCCGAAGGTCACGGACTTATTCAGGCAATCCTTGCAGACCTGTCCGATCATGTCCTCTTCCCGGCGTACCTCTTCGCAGATGCGGCACACCATGCCTTCCTCAATGTCATCACTTCCGCAGTTCGGACAGCACGGCTCACTATCGTCAGAATCGCTCCACCGCCTGTTGTAGCGGTTCGTCGGCTCGTCAAACACATGTCCGCAACACAGACAGATGTACTTTGTCTTACTCATAAGGTATCCACCTTTCTGCCGCGAATGTGCATCACGGTCTTGCCTTTCTGTAAGTCTTTGTTCTCTCCGTGCAGCTCTTTGTTCTCGGCATCCAGCGCGAAATTCAAACCGCGCAGCACGATGTTTTCAGAATAAAGGTCTGCGCATCTCGTCTGCGACAGCGTCAGCTTGGCACGGATGACCGCCTTTTCCTCTCTCAACTGCGCGATCTCGTTCTTGCGCTTGCGGTTGATAAACTCCAAAACCGTCCGAATGATCAACACTACCAGTACGGCAGCGGCGACGATCAGGAGCAACGTGCAAATGGTCTGTAGGGTTTCACTCATCTTCTGTCCTCTCCTTTCAGGTACTTGTAAAACGCTTCTTTCGGTATGATTGTGCTGCTACCGATCCTCACGACCGGGAATCCGAATGCTCGGACATCTTTCGCCGCCTGATTACGGATGCTCTGCGGATTGACATGCAGCTCCTTCGCGGCTTCCTCTACGCTGATTAGTTCCATCGGTTCAGGAATTCTTGCAGATCGCTCTCATAGATGCGGACGCGACCGCCGACCTTGTGTGCCTTCAGCCAGCCCTTTGCGATCCATGCGCGAACCGTGTTCGGATGCACATTCTGCTGCTCGGCAACCTCGTTTATGCTGTAAAAATCTTTCACTCTTTCACCACCTTTAACTATTGCATTGTGTGGGGAAATGTGATATACTGTTATTGCGAATCCATATAACACATTTCCCAATCACACGATCCGCTGTGGTTCTCCTTACCACGCATTAACAGTTTATCACAGCGTTTAACTGTTGTCAAGGAGAAAATAACAGCGATTTGTAAACAAACTGTTAATAGGAGAAGTATGCTGTTATGTTCTACGACAAGTACAAGGAGCTGTGTGCAAAGAAAGGCGTATCCCCGTTCGCGGCGGCGCGTGACCTTGGCATATCGTCGCGGACGCAGGGCAATTGGAAACAAGGATCATCTCCACGATTCGGCACGCTTTTGAAGATTGCGGACTACTTTCGTGTTGATGTTTCCTATTTTGACGATGACGATGACAAATTGACGGATGAGATAGAGGACACGCCGCTTGTCCGCGATTTCATCAAGCAGATGAACGAGCTGACGGAAGACGAACGGCTGATCCTGATGGGATTCCGAACGCTGTCGGATGCAGGGAAGCAGAAACTGATGCGTGAGCTGATGCGGATAAAGTTTGAGGAAGAGAAATGAAGCGCGGTAACGGACAAGGATCGGCAATTAAGACCGGGAAGACATGGAGAGCCGTCATTCAGCACTATGAGAACGGAAAGCGGTATCAGAAGACGAAACGCGGCTTCAAGACAAAAAGAGCCGCGCTGGAATGGTGCGCGGTCAATTCGTCATGGGCTGCCACGGACGCGGCGATCTCGTTTGCGGATGTGTACTGGGAGTGGTCCGCAGCGCACTTCCCCACGCTGTCGAAGAAGCGTGTGACGATGTACACGCATGTCTATGATGTAAGTAAATCGTTACACGCTATGCGCATGAAGGATATAGGTGTCCGGCACTTCCAAGCGGTAATAAATCAGCAGAAGAACACAAACGCCGTGCGGAAGGTCTTTCGGCAGGTGTACTCCATGATGAGCGATTACGCGATCCGTGCAGGGTACATTACGACTAACTATGCAAAGATGTGTGAGATCCCACCCGAAAACAAGCCGATGAAACGCGCGTTCACGACGGATGAGATCAAGAAGATTGAGGATTTGTACGAATCGACGAAGGACTTTGCAGCCGGAGCCGCGCTGATTATGATCTACACGGGCATGAGGTACGGTGAGATCTCAAAGGTCAAGCCGGACAACATCCATTTGGACGAAGGGTATCTTGTAGGCGGCATCAAGACGGACGCAGGGAAACGCGGCGAGATCCTTCTGATCGAGCATGTGCGTCCGATGGTAGCCGACATCCTGCTGCCGGAAAACAGGATCGGAAAGATATCAGCAGAACGGTTTCGGTACTACTTCAACAAGATGCAGGACAGCATCGGCATCGACCGTCACACGATCCACGAATGCCGCCACACCACGGCGACGGTCCTTGCCAGCTTGGGCGTTCATCCGTCGGTGATCACGGATATCATGCGGCACTCTTCTTACTCGCAGACGATGGACTACACGCACACGACGCGTGAGGATAAACTTTCAAGCTTAAACAAAATGGTAGTTACGATATGGTAGTCACAATGGTAGTTACGCATCAGTATTTTACAGTATTTTACAGTATTCTGCTCGTCGGCGCGATTCGTGAGAATGCCGATAAATACTGATATTTTCTAACTTTTTAAGACTTTGCTAAACTAACCGTAAACTCCCGTACCGGGTACCAGGTCAAAGAAAAAGCCCCATAATTCGGGGCTTTTTTCTGTGATGGTAGCTACATTGGTAGTTACCGCTCGTAACGCTGGATCAACTGCTGAAGCTGACGCTGCTTATTTGCAGGGAGATCTCCCATCATTTCACGAAGCTCTTCGATGATTTCTTCGGAGTCCGCACGGGAATACCCGCCTTCACGAGAATATCTTCCCATACGATCACGCCGACCCGAATAGCCGTCGTTCATGCCACGCTCCATCGGTTCAGCATAGGACCGATAGGAGCCGCCACGATAGGACCCACGCATAGAGCCGCCTTCGTAAGATCCGCGATAGGAGCCGTCAGCATACGAGCCGCGCTCCGTTTCTTCGCCCATTTCTTCCGCTTTCAGCAGATTCTTCTTGGTATGAGCGAGGGTGTCAAGGTACTGCATTTCGGATGGATTCAAGCCCCCATTTTTCTCGATCTTCTTTTCGAGGTCTTCCATCTCTTTGCAGACGTATTCCATGATCTTATGCATAGTGTATCTCCTTTCTCACGCGATTCGCTCAACGGTAATAGCCGCGTTACGGCGTACCGTGATCGACGGTGTCGGTGTCGTTGCCGGATCGTCTTCCGTGCCGTCCACGTAGGACGCGGATACGGTCGCGCAGCATCCGCAGGGGATCGTGATGATCGCGCTGGTATCAATGTGCCAGTAGTCCTCTGCCGCTGCCGGAGTGACAATAGCCACGCTTTCCGGGATAACCGACCCATTGACCGTAATTCCCAAGGCGATGGGCGTAACCGCGCCGCCTTCGGGAATCTGCACGTTGCCTTTCACTTCGACCCGATACCGGGCGAATCTGTTGGTGCTGCCGCCACGCAGATTAAGAATCCCGACCGCAAGAGGAACGACGTTCCCGGTATTGCACGGGACAGAAACGCTATTGAACGGGATCGTTCCGTTAAGAGCGACCAGCGCGTCCGTAGTGGTTACATATTCTGCCATAGCGGATCACCTCAGTTAAAGAACGTGTTGCCGCTGCAACCGCATCCGGCAGGTGTAAGCGGATTGCAGACGCTATACGTTCCAACAGGGCAGTTCTTCAGACGGTTATAAACTCCGTCAATCTCTGCTGCCTGACCCGCAAGGATACGCGCCGTCTGCTCGACCTGCGATGCCTGACCGCGAGCGTACATCAGTTCGCTGCGGAGGTTCGCGTTGTCTCTACGCTCTGCCTGAATCTCCTGATCGCACAGCTTGTCGAGGATCTTCTGCGTTGCCGCAGTCTGACTTGCGATAACGTCACGGATGCCATCGGTTACCGCAGCGCGGTCCGCGCAGTTTTCCGTTGCGACCGTGTACTTCAGGTCCGCGATGCCAAGACGGTTCTCGCAGCAGCAGTTCGCAAACTGGCTCTGCAACGCGAAGTTCTGCTGCATGTCAGCAATCTGCCGTGCGTTCGCGGAGGATTCCGCCGTGGCAAAGCCGCCCGTGATTGCATCACGAATACCGTTGATACCGTCGTTCAGCATTGCGTCACGGAAGCCGTTGTTGGTGTTGTTGTTGATTTGATTCTGACCGTTGAGAATCCACGGGAAGTCATAGCCGCCGAAGCCGCCATAGCCGCCCATGCCGCCAAAGCCCCAGCCGCCGCCAGCGCACAGGAGCAGAAGGATGATCCAGCCCCAATCGCCGCCGAAGCCGAAGCCGTTGTTACCATAGCCGCCGTATGCCGGAGCTACGGGCATATACATGCCATTGTTGTTTCCATTATCGAGCATTTTTTTGCTCTCCTTTCTTTTATTCATCATCAGCTATGCGCACTTGCTGTTGATTTTTATCTGCGATACTGCTGTGCCGTTTGCATGACCTGATTAAAGCGGTCGTTCGGTACTTGCCCCGATTGCCGGAGGTAATTGATGATTTGATTCGGGTCTGTCATGACCATGCCCTGCGGAAGCTGATACCCGGCACGCTGAAGCATCTGCATCGGGTTCGCCTTGAATTGCTGAAGCATCTGCATCGGATTAAACATTGTCTTTCGCTCCTTCCAACGCCGCCACACGCTTCGTCAGCGCGTCAATTTCCGCGTTTATATCTCTGTTGATAGATTCCTCCTGCGAAGGAGCAAACGGTGCGTTCTGCGATCCGTGCTGTCGCTCCGTGTACGTAAACTCACGAAGCGGATACGCAACGCCGTACTGGTCGGTCTGCTTCAGGTAAAACACCTGCGCGTCAAGGTCGAACAGAATAGCCGCGCAGCTCGTCGGCACGAAAAACGCATCCGCGCCGCTTCTTCCATGGACAAATCCAAATACATAGTTCAGGTTCGGCATGGGTTGAGGGTAATTGTTAAACATGTTTTATTCTCCTTTCTCTGTCGCGTTTCCACACGAATATCACAGGGACGTTGCTGCTGTCCCAAGTGTCCAACACGTCACCGTCCACGACGGTCACTACATGACCGCCAAGACCAAGGACATACACTCCACGCGGATGATCTTCCGCATACTCTCCGACCGTTACATCTCCGTTGATGGCTTCGCAGATAAATCCCATCTGCCGCAGAACGGCTCCCCATACGGAATCGGATGACGGCATGTCGCACATTTGTCTCGCGTTATCGGCAAGAATGTCAAACGCCTGTTCCCAAGGGATGTCAAACGCCGCCGATATAGCCCTGACAGCGCAATCGCCGACGGAGCGCGCGCACGGATTCGGGTTATAATATCTGTACATATCGGCTACCTCCTACAAAAAAAGTGTATAAAAAAAGAGCCGTAGCCACCACGTCGTGACTACGACACTTTTACGACACTTTCACGTCATTTGCGGACTTTACAAGTGAATAAACACCTTCGTCTGCAATCTACATATAATTCTTTGCATTTGCCGAGGGGAGCAATCGAATTCTTCCGCTAATCGCTCTGCCGTGCAACCGTCGATTAAGCGACGGTACATAATCGAACGGTCCCTGTCCGAGTGAATGTACTCGTCTATAATGTGCTTGACCTCGCTGTTTGTGTACTCTTTCATGCTTTTACACGCCCGGACCCTTTGCACGTCGGACACGTTTTATAGCCGGAATTGCCACCCGTTTTACGGGTTCGTTTCTTGATTTTGACCGCCTGTTTCGCCATTGTGAATATCTCCATCTCGTCCGATATAACTGTTGAATCCGCTCTCGCTTTCTTGCGTGACCTCAATATACTCGTCTGTAAACTGCGATTCGTAGATGATCCACGCAAGATTTGATGCGACAAACAAAATAATAGTAAGTAACAGCGCGATAAACAAACGTCTGTTATTGACGTTTGCATGCGCTTGCGCGGATTCGTAGACAGAGCGCGACACGCTCTCGTTCAGAACGTTATTCTTGCATTCATTACAATTCATTTCAAAATTAACCCCATAACCGCCGCAACGACCGCAGTTATCACCGCTACAAGAATCGTCCATTGCAGTCTCGTCGTTCGCTTGACCTCGTTTTCAATCACCGCAAGACGAACGTCTATGCTGTGATGCTCGTCCTTCATCACGTTCATTTGCGTGTCACATTCGGCTCTCGTAACGAATTCGGCACGGACGCGATCAAGGATCATCTTGATGTCCTGCTCGTCAATGTTCATGCCATCACCTCAATACACCGTCAACGACGGATTATTGCCGTTGCAATATACAAGCACGGTTGCAAGTGCAACGCCAATCGCGCCGACGACCGGGTGCATCTGTACGCCTGCGGATACAAGACTTGCTACGACCGCCTCATAGACTGCGGACACAAGCCCGATCCAAAAGAGCACACTCTTGTTTCTGCTTTGCATTGCGATTTCATTCTTGATTTCCATGGTGTTTTATCTCCTTATAGTAAAATTGTGTATTTTGTCGCGTTACTAATGTAACCGTACATTCCCGGTCGGTACTCGATGCGATACCATCCTGTGTCCGCTTGTCCGCAGAGAGGATAGGTTTCTCCCTTGTGCGCGTAGCCGATGCGCTTTGCATCCTTATATCCTTCCTCGCGGACGCACAAGCTCCCGGTCATCTTGACCTTGGTCGGCGTGATAGGTTCAGGATCGACCATCTTTTTGAGCCG
>Ga0310786_10010090_pt1 | contig 11904 bp, 10 predicted proteins | sample AusTroGonzalo_MG_FD_203881 | JGI IMG/M metagenome (GOLD analysis project Ga0310786, IMG submission 203881) | Bovine rumen microbial communities from tropical cattle in Woodstock, Queensland, Australia - Gonzalo_03 (v2) (version 2) | ecosystem: Host-associated > Mammals > Digestive system >... | reverse complement strand
AAGGTCTTTGGGAACAGAATCCATCAAACAACTTGCCACTATTCTCGTAATCTGTGCTGTTGTTCAAGCCTGTTATGGACTGCTCCAATTATTTGGAGTGGCCAAATCACAGAGCGCCTTATTCAACATAACAGGCAGTTTCTACAATCCAGGACCTTTAGGAGGATATCTGGCTATGATATTTGCGATTCCGTTAACAAGCATCATCAGAGACGGTAATCTACTCGATGCTCATCAACAATCATGGAAGAAGACAATATATTATTTTGGAGTCATCGTAACGGCTACTGCAATTATATGTAGCCAATCACGAGCCGCGTATGTCTCTATACTACTGACATGCCTCATACTATTTTATCCCACAATACGAGATTACATCGTAAAACTGACAAAGACCAAGAAACACCTACTCTACGGCACTGGAGTATTGGTTGCACTTATTCTTTCTGTCTGCATCTTTAAATACAAAACAGTATCTGCTTTTAGCAGACTGTATATCTGGGGAATAACAGCATCGATACTTGACAAATCAAATATATGGTTCGGAGTGGGATACAACCATTTTAATCCAGCATACATGAATGCACAAGAGATGTATTTCAGAAACAACCCGATGTCAGGCTACTCTGATTACGCTGATAATATCGCATTCTGTCTGAATGAGCCCCTCCAAGCATTGGTTGAACTAGGAATCATTGGTTCACTTATATTACTCGCAATCATCTATTTTATATGGACAGTACGTTCAGGATCTAATAGGTTTTTATTACAGATAAAGTTGTGTCTGTTTAGTATTCTTGTTTTTTCATGTTTTTCTTATCCTTTCCATACCATCATCATAACGTTGAACATGTGCATTTGTCTAGCTTTTATCTCTACATTATCAGCCAAAGACAATCGTCACATAATATTATCATTCAAGTTGAATAAAATTGGCAGATTAATATCGGGCATACTGTTCCTTTCCTTAAGCATCATAACAGCATGTTACGCCAACGAGCTTGCAAGTTCGCTGAAGGATTGGGAAAAAGCAAATTACTATTACCATGACTACAGGTATAAAGAAGCATTACCACACTACAAGAAAGCAAATGCATTCTTTAGTACAGACGGTAATTTCCTAAACAATTATGGGAAAGCCTTGTCATTGGCTCAAAGATACGAAGATAGCAATACGATCTTGCATCAAGCGACACAACACACCATCACCTCTTTTTCATATACAACGATGGGACAGAACTATGAGATGTTAGGAGACATGGCATTAGCAGAGACCTATTATTGGAAAGCTCATTGGCTAGTTCCATCAAAAGATTATCCGTTATATCTATTGTTTAAGTTATATGACAAAGAAGGGGATTCTACAAAAGTAGTGGATATGGGATACAGGATTCTCCATAAAAAACAGAAAGTGCCTTCCATCGCTTCAGAGCAGATAAGAAAAGACATTACAAACATTATAAATAAATATCAATGAAAAAGAAACTCTACAACTGCATTTTGATACTTCTGTGTGCAGGGGCTTTCATTGCCTGCAAGAGAAGTACTGTTATCATCGTTAGTAATCCACAAGAAGGGAAACTTCATGCGACTCGTTCTTTAGTTGAGAACGGGGAAAAAGTGTTCGAATTAGACTCTGTGTCTGCACCCAAGGCTGTTTACATGCAGTTCTGCAAAATCGGTGGGAGGGATGTCCTTTCTTTCTTAAATAGATTCAATTCTTCTATTTATTTTTATGATTATAATGAAGGTAGTTTATTAGGAGTTTATAATTTTGGAAAGGATGTTGTAAAACCGGGAGCCTATTATATCGTTAATGAAGACAGTGTCTATGTCCTCGATATGGCAAAAATGGACTTAACGTTATTCGATTATAAAAAGAACACTCCGCTTGACGCTATTTCTTTAAAGGGGAATGAGGGAAAAGATTGGCCCATAAAACTCCCTCAGTACAATCTCACTACGTCCAATCCGATTATCAGGATTGGTAATGAAATCGTCTTGACTGGTCAGTTGTTCTGGTCAATACCAGTCAAGGATATTCATACATTCCACTTTTCTGCAAGTATAGGTATGCATTCTAAAGAACTGAAGTTTGAGCATTGCTATCCTGAAGAGTTGTACGGCAATGATTCTAACTGGGAAGGAGGACACCCAACGGCTCCCCATGCAACAGTATCGCCTGATGGAAATTTGGTATATAGTTTTCCGCCATCACATGACTTGTATATTACGGCACCACACGCCGACTCATACAAAAAAGTGTATGGAGGAAGTAATGATGCTGGTGATGTCTCATCTATTGATTATCAAAACAAAGAAGAGACCCCAGAAGACATTATTTCGGAGAATTACGTGATGCAGGATATGTATGGCCCAATTGTATATGACCAATATCGCAATTTCTATTATCGCTTTTTGTTGAAGAAAGTCACAGACAAGCAAAAGAGCAACTCCATACCTGACAAGGAGATTAATATCGTTATCATGGACAAAGACTTCCATTATTTAGGAGAAACAGCTATAGGAAACGGAAAGAAGTGGAATATTCAAAATGCCTTTATAACACAAGAAGGTCTGAATATCGAGTATCTGTCACCTGAGAATCAGGACGAAGATCATATGGTTTTTAAAATATTTCAATTAAAATAATGTACATTATGAAGAAAATATCATTTTGCTTATTGCTATTCCTCACTCTGTTTTTTTATTCATGTAACAGTGAAAGACAAAAGGAAATAGACTTTATAGATAAAGTCCTTTCCGAACGTGCAGACCTCTCTAACTACAACTGGCTTGTCATTATACCAGGTGTAGGTTGTAATGGGTGTATCCAAGAAGGTGAGTATTTCTTAAAAAAACATGTATCGGATAAAACAATTGGCTTTGTACTGACCAATATCAGCTCCCTTAAAATCTTACAACAAAAAACGGGATTAAAACTCAAAGAGCATGATAATATATATGCAGATACAGATAATGCATTCATCGTACAGACTCACAATTCTATCTATCCTTGTGTTGTTGAAATCAAGGATCATCATGTCGCATCACTTGAGTTCCAGTCCCCTCAGACACCTGCATTACGTAACCTCGAAGAGATCTTATTGAAATAAAAAGGCGGGGAAAGTCCTCGCTATTAATTCATTTACCAATAATTTATTAACAATGAAGAGAAAAGTATTATTTGGCGCTGCAGCATGCATGATTGCTGCTCTGTCGGTTGTTGGTCTGAACACCAACAAGACGAATTCAAGTAACGTCACACTGAATGACATGGTGATGACATCAGATGCGAATGCGGAATGTGCTCCCTATTCTGACATCTCTGCAGATGGGAAATGTTTAGGAGGATGGTGGTCTCCTTGGAATACTTGTGTTTGGGCGGTTGGCGAATATGGATGCGATCCGTACAAATCTTATTAATTTTCAAAGCAGAGGGTGTTTGAATAGCACTCCTCTGCTATTTCGTTTCTGATAACAGAATAAGACTGAGCGTATGAAGTTTGTCGCAATATCCATATTGTCCGTGGTTCTTTGGGCTTGCCAAGTGACGGCCCAGACTCCAGACATGCTGTATCTATTCCCGAATAAGGACATATATGAGACTGGCGAGGATATGTGGTTCAAGGCATACCTGATGGACAAGCAAACGCTGGTCTTGTCGGACAGAAGCCAAACGCTCTATCTGCTACTGCGAAGCGAAACGGGTGAAGTGGTATGGCACGAGAAATATCCACTGACAGCTGGAAGAGGCGACGGGCATATTTATATAGGCGATACTTGGCGGCTGGGAGAATACTATATGGAGGGCTATACACGCTCCTCGTTTACCACCGACACCACTACAGCCATCCGTCCACGAAGGATCCGGGTGGTCGATCGTGTAACACAGATGGACTCCATTTCTTTGGAGGCTATAAGGCGCGATTCCATAGAAAGACAGACAACGAAACACAGGTTTGACATGTTCCCTGAGGGCGGGAATCTGATAGATGGTATTAACACCGTCGTGGCTTTCAAGGCGACATATGGGAATGGATTCCCTGAAGAGATATCAGGAAAAGTGATGGAGGACGGACGGGAGATAACGACCATCCGCAGCCTGCACGACGGGATGGGTATGTTTGCTATTACACCACGATGGGGTAAAGACTATAAGGTGCTCCTTTCAGATGGCAGAACCTACCCGCTTCCCGCCATAGAGCGTACAGGCATAGGACTTCGTGTTTTACGCAACAACAATTCTGGCATCACAATCGTTGTATCTGCATCGGACACCATCGCACGGCCGTTTACTGTATTGACCAAGATACGCGGTATGCTCTGTTGCACTGCGAAAGGAGTCGTCAAAGGACAGCAGATCGTCAGGATGTCCAAGGAGAGATTCCCGACGCAGGGCATCGCTGAGATCACGCTGACTGTCGGGGATGCCCAGATACCGGTAGCGGAACGGCTGGTATATGTCAATCCGACACAACGGTTGAATATCACTGCGCAAGCCGATCATCAGCAATACAACAGGCGCGACGAGGGGAAAGTCTGTCTGCAAGTAACCGATTCCGCTAGTCAGCCGCTCAAGGCGGAACTGGCCGTAAGCATCTTCGACAAGGCCTATCTCTATCAGCCAGGGCACGAGAATATTCTCTCGCATTGCTATCTGTCTGAAGAGATACGGGGAAACATCTTCAATCCTGCCTACTATTTCGACGAGCGGAACGATGACCGTCTGCAGGCGCTCAACCTGTTGCTCATGACGCAGGGCTGGAGACGCTACGTCTGGGACAAGGAGCCAACACAAGGAAAAGAGATATTATCAGACGGGGTGAGCGGTAAGGATCTCATTGCCAGAACGCAGTTCATCCAGGTATTCTCACCACAGAGTGACACTTGTCTTGTGATGACCGACTCCATAGGCAGATTTGAGATCAGCCCAGTCATGATGGACGCAATGAGGGGGAATATCTATTTAAAGCCAATGGTGAAAAGCCCCAAGCCAAAACTATCATTAATCAGCCCGTTCGACAGTATCAGTTATCATCAACAGGGCAGGCCGAGGTATCTGCCGCAGAACCACATCTTTAAGATAGCCAACGGAGAACGGGATATTACCAATGCCTTCGGAACTGTCGTACTGAAAGACATCTATGTAACGGCCAAGCGACGTTCGCCTTATCGCGACAAGGTGACGGGTTATCTGGATAGTCTCGCCATCATGGCAAGTGGAGAATGGGTCTGTAAACATGGGGGACAAATGTACCTTAACGATTATCACGGTTATTCACACCACCCAGAAGGATGCCCTATAACAATCTATTCAGAGAAGCGCATAGTACCTAAACGAGGACAAATATATGGATTGATTAAATATGAGCCCGTCGGACCTAATGGAGCCTGGATTTGGACTGAGGAAAAACAAATCATGTATACAGGGCCTCAATATTCCGAAGAAGATCTGCTAAAACAGCATGGCATGTCGAAGGCACAGGGCTATTACCCACGACGTGAGTTCTATGAACCTGACACCTTTGACCTCTCATCACCAACGCCTGATCCTCGGAACTCGTTACAGTGGAAGCCCGCCATACTGACTGATGAGGAAGGCAAAGCAGAAATCACTTTCACTGCCTCAGACGTTAACACCGAGTTCATTGGCATTATCGAAGCCATCGATGGTACAGGACTCATGGGCTGTCATACATTCACATTCAGAATCCTCAGGAACAAATAGATGATGAAACATGAAAAGCTAACAGAGAGAGAGAAAAAAGCGGGGAAAGTCCTCGCTATTAATTCATTTACCAATAATTTATAAACAATGAAGAAAAAAATGATTTTTGGTGCAGCAGCATGCATGATTGCGGCTCTGTCAGTTGTTGGTCTGAACACCAACAAGACGAATTCAAGTGACATCACTCTGAGCGATTTGACGATGACATCCGATGTAAATGCGGACTGTGCAAATGATGACCCATTCGGATGGGGGTGGTTTGGCGAAGGGAAATGTATCGCTGGTTGGATCTGTATCTTCTCATACGGCTCTGATAGAAACGACTGTGATCCATATAGATCTCATGATTTCTAATTATCATAGCAGAGGGTGCATGAATAGCACTCCTCTGCTATTCCCTTCCTGATAACAGAATGTGATTGAGCGTATGCGATTTACCACTATATCCATATTATCCATGATGCTTTGGACTTGCCAAGTGGCGGCCCAGGCTGCCGACCTGCTGTATATACTTCCGAACAAGGACGTATATGAGACTGGCGAGGATATGTGGTTCAAGGCATGTCCTGTACAGGCAGAATTATGCGTGAGCCTCTTTGACAAGTGGTATCAGAGCGACAGGATAAGGGAAACGATGCTGTCGCACTGCTATCTGTCATCACAAATACGTGGAGATATCCATAATCCCATATACTATTTTGACAAAAGGAACAAAGACAGGCTTCGGGCGCTCGATCTGCTATTGCTGACTCAGGGATGGAGAAGATACACCAAGCCCTCAAGAGGTAGTGAGATCCTAACAGACGGAATCAGGGGTAAGGTATCATCCAAAAAGAAACCGAATGACGGCATTGAGGGCGTGCAAGCCATCCAAGTGAGCGGCCACAATGCGAAAACAGAACAGATGTGGACGGACTCATTGTCTTTTTTACCGATAAGATGACGGGCCAACTGGACAGTTTGTTGGCATCGTCGAAGGTACCGACGGTTACGGTATGATTGGAAGCGAGAATTTTGAAATAAACAATAAAAAATATGCATATTAAAATGAAAAAGAAGGAAAAACAGATGACATTGAAGATTTCTATTGTCGTTATTTCCATGCTCATCCCATCCATGGGCATATCGCAAACCAAGAGTGATTCAGTACAACACTTGAAAGAGGTGACTGTAACAGGCGTCCGTCCTTTGATAAAGGCCGACCTTGACAAGTTCACTTACAACGTCGCATACGATCCCGACAGCAAGAGCCAGAGCATTCTGGAGATGCTTCGCAAAGTACCGATGGTGACTGTCGACGGTACCGATCAGATCAAGGTGAACGGAAGTTCAGACTTCAGGGTTTATGTAAACGGGAAACCTAATACGATGATGAGCAACAAGCCTGCCGAAATACTGAAGGGCATGCCAGCCTCTACTGTGAAAAAGATAGAAGTGATAACAAACCCCGGAGCCAAATACGACGCAGAAGGCGTGGCTGGCATATTGAATATCATAACGGAGAGCAGCGTCCGTCTGGAAGGCTATAACCTGAATATCGGCGGAGCACTGACCACCGTAGCACAGAGCACCAACATCTCTGCCATCATGAAGGTCGGAAAGCTGACGCTCTCGGTTAGCGACGGACTCAGTTTCAACCGTCCGCCGAAAGGCTATCAGGAAACAGAGCGCACTACTTTTGGCCCAAATGCAAGCACCATCCTCGCAGACGCGACCCATAAGACAAAAGCTCCAGCACATTTCTTCGAAATGGAAAGCAGTTATGAATTCGACAAGAACAACCTCCTGAGCATATCTGCCGGCGTTGAGAACTATACGTCAAAGAGCTGGACTGACATGAATACGGTGTCAACCATTCTGCCTAATACACGAATGTATTCTTATGCGAACTCCCACTATGCCCGCAACAGGATTAACGGCTATTATGCGGGGGCTGACTTCCAGCACAATTTTGGTGCGAAGGGAGGTAATATCGTATTCTCCTATCGTTATATGTCAGCTCCGTCGAAGACGGATGCGTCAAGTATCTACAGTGACATTCTTGACGCCAACAACACACTCGAGCTGACAGACATGCAGACAAAGGCAAACCTGGGGATACGGGAGAACACGGGACAGATAGACTACACCATCACCTTAAAGCGTCAGCACACCATCAGCGTCGGCACCAAATACATTCACCGAATAAACAAGGCTGATAACGAGGAATATGCCCGTCACGCCGGGTCTGATGCCGCTTTCACTTTAGACCCCTACAGAAGTATCGCATACAAGCAGACCACCGACATTGCCGCTGCTTATACTGAGTACAGTCTGAGGATGATGGCTTTCTCGCTAACGGCAGGAGCCCGATACGAGTATTCCTCTCAGGAAGTTTCCTATCCAAGCAGTAACTTTACAGAGCGTCCCGACTTCAAAGTAAGTTTCAATCACCTCGTTCCCAGTATCTCTACAGGTTACAGATTGGGGAATACCAAGATGATAAGTCTGGCCTACGCTATGAGAATCTCCCGCCCCAACATATGGAACCTGAACCCCTATGAAGACAAGACATCGCCAACAGTCATCAAGGTGGGTAATCCCAACCTGGAGACTGCCACATCACACGGATTCAGCCTCACATACAGCGATTTCCGGCGCAAGGGCGGCTATAACCTGAAGATGGGCATGGATCTCTCAGACGATGGCATCACCGAGTATTCAAGCCTGAACGCCAAGAATGAACTGGTAACGACCTACGGCAATATATTGAACCGCAAGAACACCTATCTGAACCTGTTCGCACGATATATGCTCACTAAGACCACCAATCTCTCTGTAAACGCAAACGTAGCCTATACAGACTTCAAGAGTTCGCTGGCCCACTTGCACAATCATGGCTTCACAGGCAACGGCTCTGTCAATATGCAACAGCGACTACCCTACCGGATGACCCTGTCGGCCATCTATGCATACTCCAGCCGTAGTCTTGATGTGCAGGGATATCGAGACGGAAACTCCGTGTTCCGACTGATGCTGATGCGCTCATTCCTGAAAGAAGACCGTCTCACCATCACCCTTTATGGTTACAACATCTTCACAAAAGAGCTCCGTATAGACAACGTGACCGAGATGCCTGATTTCAGGAACCGCTTCACCTCCATCAGGCGCGACTACCGTATCTTAGGCGTCACAGCCGGTCTGCGCCTGGGCAAGTTGAGAGATCGCGTGAAGCGCGCCTCTAAGAGCATCCAGAACGATGACATCATACAAGAGGGTAATCCGAGAGCAGCGGATCAATAATCCGTCAGTAACAGCATAAACAGTATCAACAACAAATATATAGTATATGAAGATGAAAACAAAATATCTGCTATTTGTTCCTGCCATCCTGATACTCCTTGCCTGTAATGGTAACGAGAGAGTATATCAAGAGAAGATCGAGTTCCCGGCCGATGTTACGGCATTCCAGACAGGCGATTCCATATGTCATGGAAGCGACTCTCCGGAGATGAAGATTGTAGTATACACCGATTCTTCCGGATGTACAGGATGCAAGCTGCAATTAGACTCGTGGAAGTTCTACATGGAAAGTCTGTCAAAGAAATATGATGATAAGATTCTCTTCATGTTCTATCTTCAACCGCACGACAAAGACGAGCTCCTGTTCGTGTTAGACAGCGAGGAATTCAACTATCCCGTCTATATCGATGTCGATAACCAATTCGGGACATTGAATGCCCTTCAATCAGATGAAGTGTTCCTGTTAGACAAGAACGACCGTGTCCTGCTGGCAGGCAACCCGCTTGAGTCTGCCAAAAAGAAAGCAGCATATGAAGACGCTATAAATGATTATCTGAACAAGAAATGAAGACCATCATCAGGATTTTGTTGCGATACAGGAAGGCACTTGTCTTTCTTATACTAGCACTTGTCGCCCTATACTTGATCAGTGTAGTATTCCTTTTCGCCTCCTTTAAGGTTACCAGCGAGTCCATGTATCCGGAATTGCGGAAAAACGATCAACTCATCGTATTCAAGCCCACCATAGGCGCAAGACTATTCAATATCGTCTCAGCAATCAGAGGAGAGGAGTTTAACGTGTATCGGATGCCAGGATTCCGTGACGTGAAGAGAAACGATATCCTTGTATTCAACTATCCTTATAAGGAATGGGATACATGGGACCATATCGTGCTGAATCTGAAAGACTACTATGTGAAAAGATGTATAGGACTGCCTGGCGATTCTGTTCTTGCCAAAAACGGAATCTTCGAGGTGCTGGGGGTCAATTACACATTGGGGAATTACAGTATGCAACACAATGTGTCGGCCGACCGCTATGACTCTATCACCCGACCAGTATATATAGAGGAATGCGAGTGTGGATGGGACCTGCTTAACTGGGGACCTGTCTATATTCCGAAGAAAGGCGAATCCATACTTATCAACAAAGATAATTATAACCTATATAAGAAGATCATTGAATGGGAAAGCAGCCTTTCCATAGATACCATATCCCATTCTGCCATGACACAAGACGGAATACAGTATCGGTTTAAGCATGATTACTATTTTGTCGCGGGCGACAACACACAGAATTCTATCGATTCCAGATACTGGGGACTTGTGCCAGATGACTTTATCGTAGGAAAAGTGGCATTCGCTATCGAGGAATACGATAACTTTATACAAATGCTTTCAAAAGTCAGGTCGGTCGTATAATGTCCGGCCTGACTTCCTGACACACCAGCCATCTTACAGTCGTAAAGGACTTGTCCTTTGCATGAGCGAAAGATCCCTGCAGATTCCCAAGACATTTGGGAATCCGATTCCGGATGCCACGGAACATGATTCCGCAGTAGGCGTAATGCCATTCCCAAGCTTTGGTAACACCCTTCCGGGACTCTCGCATTCCCGTTTCGGGACTCTCGAACACCCGTTTCGTAACTCTCGGACACCCTGTACGAAGCACTCGCATCCCCGTTACGAAGGTCTGGTGTCCTCATTACGACGCACTGATGTCACCCGTTACGAAATGAGTTGCCCCTAAAAGGTGAGATGGTGGTTACATGTCTGGGCAACATATAACGTGCTGAAAATCCTTTGTTCACGGGTGTCTGCGGCCTGTCAGGTTATATGGTTATATGTTTTTGCAGACAACTAAAAACACGAGCCTCCGATAAACTGCGTGCAGTTTATCGGAGGCCTATATCTTACGACAAGTTTCCTTTACAAGAGAACGGTTACTTATTGGCGAAGCGCTCGGCCTGCTGACGAATGAGTTCGGCATCGTTGAAGTAGTCGATGCGCATAGCCTTGCGAACCTCGTCCATGGTCTGTGCGCCGACCTCGCGGGCCTGTTCCGTACCCTTCTTCAGGATATTGTATATCTCAGGAATATCCTTCTCGAACTCGGCACGACGGGCACGCATGGGCTCCAGGAACTTGTTCAGTACCTGATTCAGGAACTTCTTGCACTTCATGTCACCCAGACCGCCACGCTGGTAGTGAGCCTTCAACTCGTCAAGGTTCTGGTATTCCGGCCAGAACTCCTTAAAGTCGTCATCGCATGAGAAAGCATCGAGATAGGTGAACACTGCATTGCCTTCTACATGACCAGGATCATTCAGATTCACATGAGTAGGATCAGTGTACATTGAACGGACCTTCTGCCATACATCATCGGCAGAATCTGAGAGGTAGATACAGTTGCCCAAGGATTTCGACATCTTCTCCTTACCATCGGTACCTGGCAGACGACGGGCAGTGAGGTTCTCGGGCAGCATGATATTCGGCTCCACAAGCACCTCGGCATATGTCTGATTGAAACGGCGCACAAGCTCACGGGTTACCTCCAGCATCGGCTCCTGATCTTCTCCTGCAGGCACGGTCGTTGCCTTGAACAACGTGATATCGGCAGCCTGAGAAACAGGATAGCAGAAGAAGCCGAGAGGGATATTGGCTTCGAAATTACGCATCTTAATCTCCGTCTTCACCGTAGGGTTACGCTGCACACGGCTCACCGTGATAAGGTTCATCAGATAGGTGGTGAGCTCTGCGAGTTCGGGTATCTGACTCTGGATAAAGAGGACACACTTCTCGGGATCAAGACCTGCGGCGAGGTAGTCGAGAGCCACCTCAATGATATTCTGACGGATCTTCTCAGGATTATCGGCATTATCGGTCAGAGC
>Ga0310786_10010089_pt1 | contig 11904 bp, 5 predicted proteins | sample AusTroGonzalo_MG_FD_203881 | JGI IMG/M metagenome (GOLD analysis project Ga0310786, IMG submission 203881) | Bovine rumen microbial communities from tropical cattle in Woodstock, Queensland, Australia - Gonzalo_03 (v2) (version 2) | ecosystem: Host-associated > Mammals > Digestive system >... | reverse complement strand
CAAGGCGAAGTGCTGCTAACTAAGGATATTGCGGCATTGCCGGTTGTAGAGACGTTTCATGAAACGTCTCTACCGAAACCCTCATCTCTCTTCATCATGCTCTACACCTCTGGCACCACGGGCACACCCAAAGGATGTCAGTTACTACACTATAACATAGCCACTTTCTGCAATTGGTACCAGCACAAATTCCACCTGAATACTCACTGCAATATCGCTGCATACGCTAGTTATGGCTTCGACGCCTGCATGATGGACCTCTACCCAGCACTCACCTGTGGTGCAACTGTCCATATTATCCCTGAAGAAATACGCTTGGATTTGGTAGCATTAAACGAATATTTTGAAAAAGAGCATGTTACCCATTCATTTATGACTACTCAGGTGGCTTATCAATTCGCCACCTCCATTGAGAATCACAGTTTGCGTTACCTGCTGACAGGTGGTGAAAAGTTGGCACGACTGACTCCTCCCAACAACTACACATTGGTGAACATATACGGTCCGACCGAATGTACCATCTGCATCACTACATTCAATGTTACCGAGGTTTTGAAGGATATCCCGATTGGTGCAGCGTTGGACAACGTCAAACTTTATGTGGTCGATAAGGCGGGACGCCGTCTGCCCGTGGGCGCAGCGGGTGAACTGTGGGCTGCTGGTCCACAAGTGTCTCGCGGCTACCTCAACCGTCCTGAGAAGACCGCTGAAGTCTATGTCGCTAATCCTTTCGAAACCAGCGAAAAATATGCGCACATCTACCGCACCGGAGACATCGTGCGCTATCTGCCTGATGGCAACATCCAGTTCGTGGGACGTAAGGACGGACAGGTCAAGATTCGCGGTTTCCGCATCGAGCTCAAGGAAGTGGAAAGCATCATTCGCCAATTCCCAGGCATCAAAGATGCTACCGTGCAAGCCTTCGATGAAGAGGGAGGCGGAAAGTTCATCGCGGCCTATATCGTGGCAGATGAGCAGATTGACATCGAAGCCTTGAACAATTTCATCATGGATGAGAAGCCGCCTTACATGGTGCCAGCCGTGACGATGCAGATTGACAGAATACCGCTGAACCAGAATCAGAAAGTGAATAAGAAAGCTCTTCCAAAACCAGAAAAGAAGGCTGCCGCTCAAGAAGTCGAATCCAATATTCCGATGAATATGCTGGAAGTGAAACTGCATCGTTTGGTCGCAGATGTCATTAAGACAGAGGATTTCGGTGTAACCACGATTCTCGGTTATGTCGGACTGACATCTATCTCGGCTATCCGCTTGGCAACTTTGATTTACAAGCAGTTCGGCGTTTCTGTAGATGCCAAGAGTTTGGTGAAAAACGGCTCTGTGCAAAACATTGAAAATGCTATTTTGGAACAGCTTCTTTCTGAAGATAAATCTGCGAAGAGTGAGTCTTCTGAAACGAAAACGCAAGCCACAGAAGCTCCGCTATCGTACTCACAAACAGGGGTTTATTTTGAATGCATGAAGAACCCTGCGGATACGATATACAACATTCCTTTTAAAATGTCCTATCCTGCTACTGTGACTGCCGAACAATTGCAAAAAGCTGTTGCGGAGGTGATTGCCGCTCATCAGGAAATGAGGGTCCATTTTGATACCGTCAACGGAAATATCATGCAGATGCTGGATGAGCAGGAACCGGAAGTTCCCATCAATATGATGACAGAAGTGGAATTGGAGGATTACAAACATACTTTTGTAAAGCCTTTCAATCTGTCGAAGGGTCCGCTTTATCGTGCTGAGGTGGTGAAGACGGAAAAAGGGCTTTATCTGTTGCTGGATGTGCATCATCTTATTTTTGATGGTGCTTCATTTGATATTGTATTGAAGCAGATTATACAAAGAATTGAAAATCAGGATATTGAAAAAGAAAGCTATACATATTTCGATTTCGTGTTAGATCAGCAGCGCAATGCAAGTAGTCAGGAGTTTAGCGAGGCGAAGACCTACTTTGACCAGCAGATGAGTCACTTCGAAAACGCTGCTGAATTGACTGCTGATATAAAATCGATTGCCGACTATCGTGGCGAGCTGAAAAAGGTGTTTTATGATATTGATTTCGATACTATCAGTCAGTTTTGCACGAAAAATGGCATTACGCCGGCCAGTTTTATGCTGTCAGCGGCCATGTATACCCTTTCGCGCTACATCAACAGCCGCGATGTCTATATCTGCACCATTAGCAGTGGGCGTGCTAATGTGAAGACTGCAGACACCACGGGTATGTTTGTCAACACGCTGGTGCTGAGCGGACAGGTGAATGATGTGACGGTCAAAGAATTCATCAACGAGACGGGCAATACTTTTGAGAGCACACTACGTCACGAAAATTATCCGTTTGCGCAAATTGCTGCAGATTATGGTTTCCATCCTGCTGTGACCTACGCATACCAAGTGGGTGTGGTTTCGCAGCATGTTATTGGCGGTGAGCCGGTGACGGTGGAGGGTCTGGAGCTTAACGTACCGAAGTTCAAAATGGAGGTGTGTATCTGCACGCAAGACGGTAAAACGGGTATAGGTATCCATTATGATGACTCTGTATACAGCGAAACACTGATGACGGGCTTTGCCGAGGCGATGGCGGCTGTGGCCATGAATTTCGTTGCCCATGCCGACGAAAAGGTGCGTGGTATCTCGATGTTGAGTGCCGCACAGCGGAAGTTGGTGGAAGCTTTCCATGTGGAGGGTACTGGTGATTCGCCATTCACACTTTTCTATCAGGCCATTGAACACTATGCTGAGGCTACGCCCAATAATGATGCACTTATTGCTTGTGATGCGCGCTATACTTATGCGGAAATGAATGCTGCCATGAATCGCATTGCTCATGCCCTGAGCAAACGCGGTGTGCAGCCGCGCGACCGAGTTGCCTTGCTGTTGCCTCGTACCAGTCGCCTTATCCTTTCGATGTTTGGTGTGCAGAAAGCTGGTGCCGCCTATATTCCGTGCGATCCAGAATATCCCGCTGATCGTATCAAACTCATCCTCGAAGATTCCGAGGCGCGTTATATTATCACCACAGCCGACCGTATGGAAACTGTTCCTGCGGAAAAGGCTATCAATGTGGAAGATCTTTTGAAAGAAACAGATACCTCAAACCCCAATGTGAGTATCACAGCTGATGATTTAGCGTATTTGATTTATACCTCTGGATCAACAGGCCGTCCCAAAGGTGTGATGCTGCACCATCGTGGTATGTGCAACTACTCTACCAATCATCCTGTGAACGTGGAGGCACATCTTGTGGCGACTTCCGCGAAAGCCGTGTTGGGTGTCACAACCATCTCTTTCGATGCATCGCTGCATGAAATCGCTATATCGCTTTACAATGGTCTTGCATTGGTCTATGCCAACGAAGAGCAGGCTAAAAACCCGCTCGACATGACGAATCTGGTGATGCAGTATGACATTGATTACATTTCAGCCACTCCATCACAATGGCAGACCTGGATTTGCAGCGACGAGTTTGTAAAGGCTATCAATACGGTGGCAGTCATCCGTTTTGGAGGCGAGAAACTGCCCGAAAGCCTGATGAAGCAGATGCAGAAGATCACGTCATCGCGACTCATTAACACCTATGGTCCTACCGAGACCACCGTTTCCTCCAATATCAAAGAAGTAACCCATTCTCAGGTGGTTACAGTCGGTCGTCCGCAATTGAACGTAAAAGAATTCATTGTGGATGCCGATGGCAACGAATTGCCTGTGGGTGTGGTTGGAGAGCTATACATTGGCGGTCGCGGTGTGGCTCGTGGCTACAACAATCTTGATGACAAAACCAAAGAGCGTTTCATTGACTATCAAGGAGAACGAATCTATAAATCAGGGGATTATGCCAAGTGGGGAGCCGATGGCGATGTTTTCATTTTGGGCCGTACCGACAACCAAATCAAATTGCGAGGATTGCGTATTGAATTGGGTGAAGTGGAAAACGTTATTGCCAAAGTGGAAGGTGTGAAGAATGTGGTGATTATGATTCGCAAACTGGGCGGCAAGGAGCATTTGTGTGCTTACTTTACAGCTGACAGACCCATCGAAATTGACCAGATGAAGGCCGAAATCAGCAAGAGTTTGACCCAGTACATGGTGCCGACAGCCTATCTACAGCTTGACAAGATGCCGATGACACCCAACGGCAAAACTGACATGAAAGCATTGCCTGATCCGCTGGTGGCCGTCAGCAGCGAGTATGAAGAGCCTGCCAATGAGGCCGAAAAGACTTTCTGCAATATTTTTGCTGATATTCTGCAGGCCGACCGAGTGGGAGCTACGGACAATTTCTTTGAGTTAGGCGGTACCTCGCTTGTCGTGACGCGCGTCATCATCGAAGCTGACAAAGCGGGCATGCACGTGGCTTATGGCGAGGTCTTTGCCAATCCCACACCGCGTCAGTTGGCAGCGCTTGTTACGGGCGAAACCGTGAAGAGCAAGGGTGGTGACGAAATTCATGACTTTGATTATCAAGATATTGACAATGTGTTGGAAAAGAATACCTTGGAGTCGTTCCTAGGCCATGAAAGAGTGGCGTTGGGTAATGTATTGCTTACTGGCGCCACGGGTTACCTCGGTATCCATCTGCTGAAAGAACTCATTGAGTCGGATGCAGAAACTATCTATTGTTTGGTACGCGGTAAAGACATTGATGCAGCCGAACACCGACTGAAGACCCTGCTGTTCTATTATTTCGAATCGACTTACGATGAGTTGTTCGGTCAGAGACTGCGTATTATTCTCGGTGATGTTACCGATGATATAACCGCAGTAGTCAAAGAGAAAATTGACACGGTGTTTAACTCTGCCGCGGTGGTCAAACACTTTAGTGAAGGTACTGAGATTGAAGATGTGAACATCGGTGGTGCGCAACGTTGCGTGGACTTCTGTCTTGCGACCGGTGCACGGTTGATACACATTTCCACGACTAGCACGCGTGGCTTGAGTGTGAACGGTGTGCCTGCTCCCGGAAGTGTGTATTCCGAGCAGAAACTCCACATGGGACAGTACCTTGGTAATCAGTACATCTATTCCAAATTTTTGGCAGAACGCATTGTGTTGCAATCTATTGCCAAAGAAGGGCTGGTGGCGAAAATTATGCGTGTGGGCAACTTGTCGGCACGTTCCACTGATGGTGAATTCCAAGTCAATTTTTCCACCAACAGCTTCATGGGACGAATCCGTGTTTATAACATGTTAGGCTGCTTCCCGTACTCCAATTACGAGAAAAAAGTTGAGTTCTCGCCTATCAACGAAGTGGCGCACGCCATCATCCTGCTTTCGTCCACACCCAAAGAATGCTGTGTGTTCCATCCGTACAATAGCCACGGTCAGTTCCTTGGCGATGTGTTGGGTGAACTTGTCAACGTGGGTACAGACATCAAGTTTGTGGAGAAAGAAGAGTACGATGCCGCGCTGGAGACTGCCGGTGCTGATCCTGCGAAAGCCAAGATTCTCTCCAGTTTGTTGGCTTATCAGGATATGGCCCATGGCATGAAGAGTTCCGATGTGGATCGCTCCAACCAGTACACTTGCCAAGTACTTTATCGTCTTGGATTCAAATGGTCAGCCACTACGTGGGATTATGTTGATCGCATGTTGAATGCTATCAGTGGACTTGGATTCTTTGAGAAGCAGTGAGTAGTGAACAACCTCACATAAGCGAAGCGCTGTGTGGGGATGTAAAAGCAAAGAATATGACGATTGAAGAGAAAAAAACTCTTTCGGTGGAATTCCGCCGTTATCTTTGGTCTTCCATCCTTATCGCCCTCTCGGGCTGTTTGGGCAACATTGTCGATGGCATCATTGTCGGCAATCTTATTGGCGAAGACGGTGTAAGTGCCATCAACCTGTCGAAACCGGTGGTGCAACTAATGTACACCATCAGCATGCTGCTCTCCACTGGTGCGGGCATGTTGGTGGGCTATGCGCTCGGCAAAGGGGAGAAACGGCATGCTAAATATATCTACACGCAGTCCATACTTGGCAGTATGGTTACAGGCGTACTCTTTACCCTGATTGCCGGAATCCTCTTCCCTGTGCAGACTGCACGCTTGCTTTGCGACAATGAACACCTCTTCCCCATGGCTTACGACTACTTGAGAGTCATGATGTTAGGTGCTCCTGCCTACATGCTGATGTGGGGACTCTCCACGATGGTAGGTGTTGATGGCAGTCCGCGACTGGTTTCTATCGCCATCCTCATAGACAACTTTGTCAACCTTTCCCTCGACATTGTTTTCATCAAATTTTTTGGATGGGGCATTGCGGGCTCATCAGCGGCCACCGTCGTCGGTCACTTGGTGGGCATTGCCATCATGTTTTGGCATTTTCACTACAAGACGCATAATATTGGACTCAGTTTCAATAAGATAGAAGAGAATGGAACCACTCTGCAGCTATCCACCGAATGGCGCAATATCATCTCCCAAGGCGCACCATTAGCGGTGGCGTCTGTCTGTCTCACGTTGCTGTTGTATGTGGCTAACACCGCTGTGCTTTCCACTGCCGGTCGCCAAGGCATTTTCGTCTTCTCCGTCTGCATGAACCTGCTACAGGTCTATAACCTTTTCCTGTCGGGAACTTGTCGCACCCTGCAGTCTTTGGGTGCCATACAAGTGGGGAAAAAAGACGAAGAGAGCTATCATTTCGTTTTGCAGAAGTCGTTCCGCTTCATTACTATCTCCATGGCGGTCACCTGCCTCTATGTGTGGCTCTTCCCGCAGAGCATCGCTTACCTGTTTGGCGCTGAAACGACCGAGATGGTGAAGGCTTGCAACCACGCATTGCGTATTTTCGCGCTCAGTTTCGTGCCCTTCTGCTACATTTACGTCATTATGATTGTCTATAAGCTTAACAACTGCCACAAGATGGCGCTCTTCATCTCTTTTGCCCTCTCGCTCACGGTCATCCCTGTGCTATGGATTGTAGCAAGATTTGCCCCGCAATATATTTGGTACAGTTATTTAATCGCCTATCTCATAGAAGCATTGGCCATTTTTACTATTCACAAAATCGGGAATCTGCCGAAACTGGGAGTTATGAAGTGATTTGGCACCATTCATAAAGTACTCTACAGCAAAGATATCGTCATCTATATCATTCACAAAAGCGGAAAGCACCTGAAATTGATTTTGGGGCTTTCCGCTAAAATAAAAAAAAACAGCAGGATTACTCCTGCTGTTTTTTTGTTTTGGGCGGCGGGTCGGATTCGAACCGACGACCCACGGAACCACAATCCGGTACTCTAACCAACTGAGCTACAGCCGCCATGTTTGAGAATGCAAAAATACAAAAAATTTCGCTACCAGTCCCTAAATTTTGATATTTTTCTTTGAGAGAATTTTAAATTATTGATTTTTAGTTATTTATAAGAATATTTTGACATTCTTCATAGCTCAACGCCCCCATCAGTCGTATCTTTTTCTCCTTGAAATGGGGGATTCCTTTGAAATAATTGGCATAATGTTTACGCATTTCCAGGATGCCACTGCGCTCTCCTTTCCACTCCATCTCTAATGTCAGATGCCGCAGACAAACTTGTACTCGTTCGTTGTAATCAGGTATGACGGGTTCTATGCCTTGAAGATAATCTTTAATCTGTTTGAAGATCCATGGGTTGCCGATGGCGGCACGGCCCACCATAATGGCATCCACTCCGTATCGTTGCTTGTATTCTAGTGCCTTTTCCGCACTGTTGATATCCCCATTGCCAATTACGGGGATGTGCATTCTCGGATTGTTTTTCACTTGCCCGATGAGCGTCCAATCTGCGGTGCCGCCATACATTTGCGCGCGGGTACGTCCATGGATGGTGATGGCGCTGATGCCCACATCCTGCAGCATCTCGGCGGCCTCCACAATAGGCTTATCGCTTTCTTCCCAGCCCAAACGCGTTTTGACGGTCACAGGCAATTTCACAGCATCCACCACCGCTTTGGTCAGTCGCACCATCTTGGGGATGTCTTTCAAGATGGCGGAGCCGGCGCCTTTAGTGACCACCTTTCGTACAGGGCAGCCCCAGTTGATGTCGATAAAGTCCGGCGAGGCGCTTTCCGCTATTTTCGCCGCAGCAATCAGCGAGTCCTCATCATGCCCGAAAATCTGTATGCCGAAAGGTCTTTCGCTTTCCTCAAAGTGCATTTTCTTGATACTTTTCTCTACTTCCCTTGAGAGTGCGTCCGACGAGATGAACTCCGAAATCAGGATATCCGCGCCAAACTCCTTGCAGATATGGCGGAATGGAGGGTCGGTCACCTCTTCCATAGGGGCCAGATACACAGGGAAATCAAACTGCTCAAGTATGCTTTGAATGGGGTTCATCTTTTCAAAATAGCTTCTGTCATGCAAATGTACACAAAATTATCGAATTACACAGTTTTTCTATCGTGTTTTTTCGTAAGTTTGCTGTATGAACTTCTAACATAATCAAACTCATTAGAACAATGGAAGACATACTTACGGATGAAGTTCTTCTTCGTTATGTGGTGGTGGATGATAATGAGTCGGTTTACAAGTTTATTAATTGTACCTTGCAGGATTATGGTTGGATTCATTTTGAGCAGAATTTCTCGTATCTTTCCGATGCGATATGTTATTTGAAGGCGAATAAGGTGGATGTGGTGTTCCTTGAGTTTTTATTGCCAGATTTGCTTGGATTTGATGTTTTTGAACTGCTGAAGGAATTGCCGCATGTTGTTTTGATAACGGAAAATATGAAGAAGTATGCTGAAAGTATCTGCCATCATATAGACAAGGGCATCTCGGCATTTTTAGACAAACCGATAGATTCGGAATTACTCGTTAAGCTGATGAAGAATTTCAGGGACAAGAAACTAAAATCAGTCTAAGAATGAAAAAATGGAACTCTCAAACTGCTGCTTGGCATAGTCGGCGGTGATGCAAATCTTCTTCTGTTTGGAAGAAGGAAATTCATACATGGCGTTGGTCATGATTTTCTCGATGATGGATCGGAGTCCGCGGGCGCCGAGCTTGAGCTCAACGGCCTTGCTGACAATGTAATCCAAGCTTTCGTCGTCGAAGCTGAGGTCGATGCCGTCCAATTGGAACAGGCGCTCGTACTGTTTCACCAGGGCGTTTTTGGGCTCAATCAGAATGCGTTTCAGCGCTTCGGCGTCCAAGGCGTTCATGTAGGTGATGACAGGAAATCTGCCGCAAAGCTCGGGGATGAGTCCGAAAGTCTTGAGGTCGTGGGCAGAGATATACTGCATCATGTTCTTCTTGTCGATATCGTGTTTTTTCTTGTTGTAGCCGATGACGTTGGTGTTCATGCGCTCGGCGATGATCTTGTCGATGCTGTTGAAGGCGCCGCTGCCGATAAACAGGATGTTTTTGGTGTTGACCACCGTGAATTTCTGTTCGGGATGCTTGCGGCCGCCCTGCGGGGGCACATTCACCAAGGAGCCCTCCAACAGCTTAAGCAGCGATTGCTGTACACCTTCACCGGACACATCGCGGGTGATGGAGGGATTGTCGGCACCCTTGCGGGCCACCTTGTCAATCTCGTCGATGAAGACAATGCCGCGCTCGGCGCGTTCCACATTGTAGTCGGCGGCTTGCAGCAGGCGGGTCAGGATGCTTTCCACATCCTCGCCCACGTAACCGGCTTCGGTAAAGACCGTAGCATCGGCGATGCAGAAAGGCACATCCAGCAATTTGGCAATGGTTCTGGCAATCAGGGTTTTGCCAGTGCCAGTTTCACCCACCAGGATAATGTTGGATTTTTCAATGTCCACATCGTCCTGTTGGTCGTATAGAATGCGTTTGTAGTGGTTGTAAACGGCTACGGAAATCACCTTCTTGGCCTCGTCCTGTCCGATGACGTACTCGTCCAGTTTGGCCTTGATTTCTTTGGGTTTCAGCAGTTTGATCTTGACTTCCTTGCGTTCTTTCTCTGCCTCTTCTTGGTGGATGTCGAGCAAGACGTCATTCACGGCCTGGACACATTTCTCACAAATTGCCCCATTCAAACCATGAATGAGCACTTTGTTATAAGGAATTTGTTCGCCGCAGAAACTGCAATAGTCTTCGCCTTTGCTATTTTTTGCCATTCGTGCCCTTGTCGTTTTTCAGAATTTCGTCAATCATGCCGTATTCCTTGGCTTCGGCAGCGGTCATCCAGTAGTCGCGGTCGCTGTCTTTCCACACCTGCTCGTAATCTTTGCCGGAATGGTTGGCGATGATTTCGTACAGTTCCTTTTTCAGTTTCTGAATCTCGCGAGCCTCGATCTCAATGTCGGAGGCCTGTCCCTGGGTGCCGCCCATCGGCTGGTGAATCATGATGCGGGAGTGGGGCAGGGCGTAACGTTTGCCTTTGGCACCGGCGCACATCAGCACTGCGGCCATGGAAGCGGCCATGCCCGTGCAGATGGTGGAAATGTCGGGCTTCAGGTACTGCATGGTGTCGTAGATACCCAAACCGGCGTAAACGCTACCTCCAGGACTGTTTAGATAGATCTGGATGTCGCGTTCTGAATCCTGTGATTCCAGAAACAGCAGCTGGGCCTGGATGATGTTGGCCACATCGTCGTAAATGGGTACTCCCAAAAAGATGATTCTGTCTTTCATCAAGCGGGAGAACACATCCAACTGGGTGATGTTCATCGGGCGCTCCTCAATGATGTAAGGAGTGATATAGTCATTGAGGACAGAGGAATACTGTTCGAGGCGCAAACTGCTGATGCCTCTGTGTTTGACGGCATATTTCTGAAATTCGTTCATGCTTTATTCTTCTTTTTTGGTGGATTTTCTGGTGGTTTTGGCTTTGGGTTTCTCTTCACCTTCGGCAGTGGTCTCGGCTTTCTTGGCTCTTGTAGTTCTCTTGGGCTTGGCCTCTGCCTCTTCGCCTTCGGCTTTTTCAGCGGCTTTCTTCTTGGCCGGAGCTTTCTTCTTGGCTGCCGGTTTTTCCTCAGTTTCTTTTCCGCTGGTGAAAGCTATGAAATCTTCATAACTGCCGCTCTTCTCCACGATGATGAAGTTTTTGCGGAGCACGTCCATAATCTTCACATCATACAGCTGGTCGTAAATGTTCTTCACGTCCTCTTTTTTCTTCATGGCATCGTTTACCAGGCTGTCCAGTCTGTCTTTCACATCTTCTTCTTTGAAGTTGCTGAAATAGTTGGTCATGAAGAAGTTGCGTACATAGTTTTTCACATCGTCCTGGGTCACACTGATGTTGTTGTCCTTCACCAGTTTGTTTTCAATCAGCTGCCATTTGAAAGATTTCTGATAGTCAGCGTATTTTTCTTCCAGCTTTTCAGCTGTCATATCTTTCTGAGTCAGAAGGATATAGCGTTTGATGAATTCATCGGGAAATTCGATGTTCACGCTGTCCAGCAGCACACCGATAGCGTCGTTCATAAACTGGCGGTCGGTATAGTCTTTCCATTGATTCTCGATTTGCTCGGCGCAGCTTTTCTCCAATTGTTCTTTTGTGGTGATGTTGCCGTCGGGATAGGCTTTCTTGAAGAAGTCCTCGTTCAATTCGGCAGGGGTGATGCGTCCGATGCTGGTGATGGTCACATCGTATTCGTACTGGTTGCCTTCTTCCAATTGCTGGTCAACGATCTTCAGCACTTTCAGTACATTCTTCTCATCTTCAAAGATTTGTCTTAAGGCTACGTGTACGGTGTCATTGACTTTCTTGCCGATGAAAGCCTTGCGGCCTTTTTCATTCAGTTCCTTGGTGAAGAAGAAGCTGTCTTTATCGTCGATTTTGGCGGAAATGTAATCATCCTCACCAACTTCTTCAGGAGAAGTGTATTCACCGTATCTGCGTTGCATCTGGTTCACCAGGTTGTCGATTTCCTCTTGTGAAGCGGTAATCTTGAAGTTGGTCACTTGCTTGTTGAAGTCGATGTCGAACTGCGGTTGCAG
>Ga0310786_10010088_pt1 | contig 11905 bp, 9 predicted proteins | sample AusTroGonzalo_MG_FD_203881 | JGI IMG/M metagenome (GOLD analysis project Ga0310786, IMG submission 203881) | Bovine rumen microbial communities from tropical cattle in Woodstock, Queensland, Australia - Gonzalo_03 (v2) (version 2) | ecosystem: Host-associated > Mammals > Digestive system >... | reverse complement strand
ACATTCCAGAATTTTGTGGCAATGTGACCTTTAACGGTTGGATTTCTAGATTTTTCCCATACACAGGGTTAGATTTAAATGAGAGTAATGTCTTAGACGAACGTATTGAAACTTATAGAAGGCATTCTCCGGATTGGAATGAACAACTGGATGCTAAAAATGTTCCTAGAGGTGTGACCTCGATACGGATTGAATGGAAGTATTTAGGTAAAATGATTCCTTTGATGCTTTATACCGGTTTTATTGGTATTCAAGTTGATACCACCACGAATATGTTGAAAGCTGCCCGAGGCTACGCTCTTTTCGAAAGCTTAGTGACCCCATAGCCCATACCTGTTTGACAAATCGTCAACACTTTTAACGGCGGAATTTAGGCTTTCGCCGTTCTTTGTTATATATTTAAATTCGGTGTTATGGTCTTTCGTTGTTTGGGGATAAAACGCGAATGGCATAGAACCAAAGGATTAACTATGTTGAAACAGCACATTCGCGTTGCTGCTCTTTGCAGCGCGTTCTCTTTTGCATTGGCGTCAAATTCCTTCGCGGCTGATTTGCCGACGGCAAACGAAATGTTTGCCAAGATGGGCTTTGGCATAAACATCGGGAACACGATGGAAGTTCCCCAGAATCCGACGTGGTGGGGTAACAAGTTCCCGACCGAGGCGTACATTGATTCGGTCAAGGCGGCGGGCTTCAGCACGATTCGCATTCCGTGCGCATGGTATAGCCATTCGAATGCTTTGTCGCGCGATTCTAGCAGGGCAGACATTGTTCCGGGTGGTGGCCCGAACGAAATTGCATCTAGCTGGATGGATTCCGTGCAGACGGTCGTGGATTACTGCATGCGCGCTGGCCTTGTGACGATTCTGAACATCCACTGGGATAATGGCTGGCTCGAAGGCAATCTGAACGATCAGGAAAAGGACAAGGTGAATGCCCGCCAGAAGGATTTCTGGACGCAGATTGCAAACCGCTTCAAGAACTATAACGAAAACTTGCTTTTCGCAAGCGCTAACGAGCCCGCGACAACGGATGACAATTACAAGCACGAAACCGAAATTCTGATGACGTACCACCAGTCGTTTGTAGATGCCGTGCGTGCAACGGGTGGCAACAATGCTAGCCGTACGCTCGTGATTCAGGGACCATCGACAAGTGTGGACCGCAGTTGCGAAGTGATGCCTGTGAGCAAGCTCCCGAAGGATGTGATTGCGGACCGCTTGATGGTCGAAGTGCATTATTACGACCCTTACACCTACACGCTTTTGAACGACGTTGTCGATTGGGGCGCACAAGTCTATCCGCAATATTACTGGGGCACGGAAGACCTCGCGACGGGCGAGGATATCGTGCATAACTGCGGTTACAACGCTTGGGCGGGTGCTATGGGCGACCCGTGTACGGGCGACCGCATGGATGACCAGTTCGGCAAGATGAAAACGAATTTTGTCGATAAAGGCGTGCCTGTGATTATCGGCGAATTTGGCGCAAATGACCGTGTTGGCGTCTTGACGGGTGACAAGTATGCCAAGCACCGCAAGGGGCGTCTTGCATATTATGATTACCTAATGAAGTCTGCCAAGAGAAATAAGGTCGTGCCGATTGCGTGGGATACCGGCCACGAAGGTGAAAACAACATGACCATTATCCGTCGTCAGACAGACCCGGACGGCTCCGTGTTCGACATGGAAGTTCTGAACATTATGCGTCACGCTTATGGCCTTGCGGATTACGTGAACAACGGTATTACGCACATTGAAAACTTTAAGACCGATGATGGAACGATTTCCATTTTCAAGCCCAATCGTCCGGTGCCGTCCCGCAGTTTGCGCACCTCCCGCACTTACGACTTGCTTGGCAAGCAGAACCCGCAAGCGAGAGTCGTGAAAGTCAAGAAATAGTAGCCCCCGGAACGGTGTCCGGGGTGACAAATGTAAAAGTTGTCCCTAACCTCACACATCAAAGGCGGAGCTGAACTCCGCCTTTTCTCGTCATTAAAAAAGTCGCGCTTTTCAAATGCGCGACTCTTCAATGTTTAATGGATCCCGTCGGTCGTCTTGGGCTCCTTCTTGGATGACTTCCTTCCTACTTCCTACCGTCTACTTCCTACTACACTAGAATCCTATGCTTGCCTGGACCATGTAGATTCGGTTTTCGTCCTGACCGGTGTAGTAGCCGCGTTCTTCGCCCCAAGTGGCCGCTTCGAACGAGAAGAAGCGTAGCACTTCGACGCCGATACCGGCAGTGGGGTAGCCGCCTCTAAAGCCACCTGCGAGTCGCAACACGATAAAGCGGACTTCGTTGTTGAGCCCCGGAATGGCGGCCAACGTCTGTTCCAGTTCGAAACCAAAATTCAGGTGCGTGCAGAACTTGTAGTTCTTTTCGGTGTTGAATGCGTCGGCAAAGTCGAATGCCACGTTGAACTTGCGTCCGAATCCAGTGTTGCTGTTCATAAATCTCGGACTGTAGTTTACGCCCATGGTAAAGTTCGGTATAAGCGTCTCGCCAGCAAGCTTCTTGAAGTAGATGTCGCGGAGCGAAGCACCGACGCGCACTTCTCGGGTGAGTTGGTAAAGAACACCCATGTCCATACCGAGCGAGAACGTTTCGGCGTCAAAGAAATCGTCCGTTGCGTTGTCCAGCTGGTTTTCAAGAGTATCCTTGATGGAGCTGTAGTTTGCAAGGCCGATCGTGATCATGTTCACTTTATGGCGCTTTGCGATTTTACCGCCAAGACCTACAGAAAGCTTGTTCTTGATGATTTCGTATGCGCCACCCATCTGAGCCACGGCATCGATGTAGAACGTGTCGACTACGACATAAGGCATAATCAGGCCGCCATCAATGTAGGGGGCCACGCCGCCGCTCATCCAGAATGCCGCACCGAAGTTGTGGAAGGCCATTTCGGCGTCAATCTTCAGTCGTACATCCAGATTTTTGTGGTCGTACGAGTTGATGGTCTTGATGTATTTCGGATGGCTGATGAGAGAATCAAGCTTCGCGTTTGTGATGCTTGTGCCATTCTTTTCGGCATCTTTCTGGGCGTTTTTGAACAAGTCCTGAATGTCCTTCACGTCGTCGAACGTCGAAAGGAACTTGCTGAATTCACCGGCACCACCGACGGTCAAGCGCATGTCGCCAAACCAGTTGCGCGGATAGTAGCCCTGTTCGGGGCGCTTTTCGTAGTTACCGATTCGGTTGATTTGACTTAAGCCGGCATAGTTGTAATGGACTGCTTCTTTGTCGTCGACAACAGCCACGTGGGCGCCACCCATGGATTCGGCGCGGAGCGAATAATGCGTCGGTGATTTTGCTAAAGCAATGCCGAAAGAACAGGCGAGGACTGCAAGAACTGTTAATTTATTCATTTAGCATTCCTCCTTTCGAACCACTGCTTGAAATCATCTTCGGTATAGTTGTTCCAGCAGCCACCGACTAATTCCTGGCGCTTCTTCAAATCGTACTTTATGTTGTTTATGTCTGTATCTAAACGGATCTTTTCCTTGTTCTCGATCAGCTTTTCAAGATCCTTGTCGGTATACTTGAAATTTACCGCATAGGTGTAGCTCAACTTATTTCCGAATTTGAGAAGGTGGTTTTCCTTTTCGTCTCGTTCGTTTGGATCGCGATAGACGTAATGCCATTCGTCGGGGTCTTCGCTACCGCTCTTTCCGTTCATGTCGAGGTCGATGGGTTCATACTTTTCGATAAGCTTGAGCGAATCGACTTGTGCCTTGGTGAGGTCGTATGTCGAGGCGTCCTTGCCCTGGTCCAGAAGTTCCATCAGGTTCTTCGGATTTTTCACGAGGACAACGACACGGTTGTCACGGACATCTTCATCAACTTCGCCGTCGCCATCGTTGTCGTAGTTGTCGAGGATTTCTTCGTCGATGCATCCGTCACCGTCGTCATCGAGAACGTTGCCAAAGTCAAAGAAAACGGATGTGCGGTCGTCATCGATGGTCTGCGCTCTCTCGTTGAGCTGGATTACAGTGTTTGCAAGTCCGACTGTTGCGTCTGCGTAGAAGTCGTCTCCAAGTTCTTCACGGGTTGAATCGGGGAGGTACGCCTTGATGATTTCTGCGGCGCTTTCCGGCGATGCCTTGATGGCCTCTGCTGCGGCTGCCATGTCGCTGAGGAACGGCTTGAGGCTGTCGCCGAGTTCGTTCAACGAACTCAGGTTCATTTGCATCCCGGAGTTGTCTGCCGAGACCATCGACGTGATCTGTTGATTGGTCGCCCTGATGCGGAGGGCGGCCTTGGTCAGCTGCAAGATTGTGTAGCTGTCTGCAATGTCGCTAAACCGCACCTTCTTGTCGGTTTTGCCTGTGGTATCACGATCGACGAACTTGTTCAGGTAAATCATGACGGAGTCGATACCGCGTGAAATGGAGTCGGCCTTGGCGTCGTCCATTTCGAGGAATCCGTATGTCGCAACCTTTTTCCCTGTGCCCTTTTCGTCATCCTTTTCGGTCTTTCGGGCGTAAGAGATGAGTTCGAACGCATTCAGACCTTCTTGCGTATTCAGGACGGACTTGCAGAGTCCGATCCACGCTTCGGAGTGTCCCGAGTCAGCGCGGATAGCTTTATTAAAAAATGCACGAGCGGCATCGTAGTTTGCCTTTTGAAACTCCTGGTAGCCTTCGAGTGTCAGAGCGGCGGCATCGTCGCTGTCGGCATCGTTACTTCCGGTCGGGTGAAACAGGTTGCAGCCTGCAAAGCCCATAGACAATGCGATTGCGGCAGACCACATCCATTTGCCTTGCGAAATTTTTCTCATATTGCTAATCCTGAAAAAATCCGTTATTCTACAAGAAAAAATATATATCATTCTAAAAGAAATGAAAATTTTGTTTCCTTTTTAAAGAGCGTTTTTTATCGGTATTCCCATAAAAAAATATATTTGCGCTCGATGGATTCTTATAAAGAGTATTTTCCTACCAAATCTTATCGCATTGCGGAGCTGCGGTTGTCCAGCCTGCTCAGGGCCGAGAGGGATCGTCTTGATTCCATTGCCTCTTCGCTCCATCGCGAATGCGCCATTGGTCCCGACAATTTGCGGGAACAGTTGCCCGAAATACTCAAGTTTACCAAAGCCTATCACGCTGCGTATGACCAGTACCTGAAGGCGGTCCTTGTGCAGCAGCCACGCCCAATCCAATGCCGTCCGGCTTGCGGTAACTGTTGCCATCATTACCCGATGTCGGTGGAACCTTTTGAACTGATTTCGATGTACAGCGAACTGCGCAAGCGGGATGACTTGCTCACGTTGATGGAAGCGTGCCAGTTGCGTTCGGACAAGTTCGAATCGCTTTTTGAATCCCGCAAGGACGAAGGACTTTCGGAAGATGATGCCGAAGACCGGGCGCTGCACGACTATTTTTCATGGTGGAGATCCTGCCCGTTCTCGAACGCCGTGGGCGATTGCACCATCTACCCGTTGCGCACGGTTTCATGCCGGATGTACTTTAGCGAGACCGATCCCAAGTACTGCACTCCCGACATGCTCCAGACTGAAAAGAACGACAGCTACATCGTCTATATGCCCGATGTCGTGGAAGATGCTGTTTATGGAATCTCGGAACATTATGCCGCTTTGGATTTGCCCGAAAGCTTTTTTGGCGGGCTCCTGGCAGTAAACGGTTACGAAGGGGCCCTTGGCGAATGAGCCTGTTTGGAATAAAAGAAGAACAATCGATCCCGCCTGATGGACAGATGGACTTGTTCGGTTTTGTTCCGAAGGAAACGCCGCCCGAGGTCAAGGCTCTGTCAGCAGAATGTTCTGCGAACGGACTTGTCCATTTTAAGTATAGCCCCTTGATGAAAAAGAGCATCCGCTGCAAGGGCGGGTTCCTGTTTGGGCACCCGGAAGTCTTGTTGCCGGCCTACATGAAGGCTCCGGAATTTGCTGCGGCGCGTGAACTGGCTGCGGAGTGGGCAGAACATGCTGTACGCCGTAAAACGCAAAAGAACAAGGCCATCGTCAAGGATCTGGTGAACCGTTTTTGGCAAACCGTCGATCAGATTTTTACGGATAAAGGCGAAGCCCCGCTTGCGAGCAAGGGACGTCTGCCGCCAATCCGTCCTCAAGGCAAGTACCACAACTTGGTGGATGTCCTAGCGGCGATTAACGATACTTATTTTGATGGATCGCTCTCGTGCCGCATCACCTGGAGCAATCGTGTGGGGGGCTTAAGCTTCCATACGGTGCGCAAGGATCCGGTGACCGGAGAGGACTTTCACCTGATTAGCATCAGCCGTGGCTATGACGCCGCCAACTGTCCTTTGTATGCGATTGCGGGTGTCGTTTACCACGAATGCCTGCACATTGTCATTCCTGTCGAGGTTCGTCAGGGACGTCGTGTTGTTCACGGTCGTGAATTCCGCCAGCGCGAAAAGCGCTACATCTATTATGATGAATGGATCAAGTGGCACAAGGAAGTCTTGCCGCGCAATATCCGTGCCTTGTTGCATCACCGGGAACTGTAAATCGGTAGCTAGTCAAACCAGCTTTGAATGCCCTGAAAAATCTTGCTGAAAAATCCAGAATCGCTGTCGCTTGACGGGATGTTCTGTGGTGTGCGCACGACGATGACGTATTCGTTCTTGTCGTATGGAATCGAAAAGTCGATGGAGTTGCTGCGCTCTTCGGTGATGCTCATCGCGGCGATGCAGAGGTCGGTCTTCTCGTTGACGAGGGACGGAATCAGCACGTCAAAATTCATGTCGGCAAACTTGATGTTCTTGTTGAGCATGTTGCCGATGGTGTACATAATGTCGATGTCGATGCCGGACAGTTCGTCGTTCTGGTAAAATTCGTAAGGGGCGTACTGGGCTTCAGTTCCGACGATAAGCGTGTCGTCGCCAATCCAGTTTTGCCTGATGGCGTGGATGTTCGGCTTGTCCTTGGACCATTTGTCCTTGATCCTCTGGATTTCGCCAGTTTGCTGCAATACGTTGATGCTGGAATCGATGCGCGCCTTGAGCGGGCTGTTCTTGCCCATGGCGATGCCGAATTCGTCTTTGCTCAGGCGTTCTTCAAGAATGCTGAATTTCGGATGCTGCTTGAGGATGGTTTCAGCTACGGAGTGGTCTAGGGCGATGGCGTCAATGTTGTTCTGTTCCAGCGATTTGGTCATTTCGACGACGTTCGTGAAATACTGGATGTGCGGGAGCTTGACGAATTGCTGGACTTGCTCATCGAGTGTCGTGCCCGTCTGGACTCCGATGGTTCGGCCCGTCAGGTCTTCGAGCTTGTAAAAGTCCGGTGATTTGGGCGCTTCGACATAAGTCCCGTTAGCGTCCTTGTGCGCCATGATAGCCTTTGTGGAATCGTCCTGCCTTACCACGAGCGCCGTTTTGCCAATGTAATAGGGCTTGGAATAATCGATTTCGTTATCGCTTTGGTTTGTCTTGTTGAATGCCGAGATGATAAGGTCGGCTTCGTTGTTCTTGATGGCGTCTACAAGCTTGTGGCGTTCGGTCTTGAGGATGGTTGTCTTGACGTTCAGCTTGTTTTCGAGGAGCTTGATCAAGTCGATGTCGAGACCGATAATCTGGTTGTTGTTGATGAACGAGAATGGCGGGACGTCGGCGGAGGTGGCGATCCTTAAAAGCTGGTCGCTTTCCATGTCGCTGCTGCTGACAAGCGGGTTTGTCTTCAGGTTCTTGTTCCAGTGTTCGTTAAGCTCGTTCAGTGTACCGGCGGCATTCAGGCTGTCGATAAGGCTGTTGATGATGCCTTTCAGGTTCGGGATGGTGCTGTGGTTGTTCATTCCGATGACAATCTCGGTCGGGATGCCGATGTCCTTGTCGATATAGATGAGCCCGCTCCCGTCATCGTTGAATGTGTGCGTGAGGATGATTTCGTTGTAGGCGAGGGCGTCGATGTCACCGACCTGGAGGGCGATGTATGCCGAATTCAAGTCCGGGAATTGCTTAATCTGGGCCTTGGGAAGTATTTTGGCAATGGATTCGTGGGCGCTGGAGGTCCCTTCGACACCGATGGTGTATTCGGGGGAGTTGGCCTGCTCCACAGAAGTCAAAGGTTCCTTGGACTTGCCTTTACACCCTGAGAATATAGCGAACAGGGCACAGAATGCAAAAACTCGTAAAAAGGAACTCTTTGACATATTACCCTAAATGTAAGAAAAATAAATGAAAAAAGTTCAAAATATTAGGGTCTCTTGGTGCAAATTGCCTACCTGTAGCCGTCCTTGAGCGATTCGTCATAATGGGCACGCTCGCCGCCAATGAACTTTGGACGGGTACGTGCTGCAATGAGGAATGCTTTGCCGATGTGGTTCTGTTTCAAGCGTACAGGAACGGCGACTTCCTTAAGGTGCATCCCGATGAGGGTTCCTCCGATGTCGATACCTGCGTTGGCCTTGATATGTTCGACGGCGACCGGAGCCTTGAAGTTTGCGTAGCAGGCCGTTGCAAAAGATCCGCCTGCTTTGGGTTGCGGCACGACGTTGACGATGTCGACGTTCGGGACAGCTTCCTGCTCGATGATGATGGCGCGGTTCAGGTGTTCGCAACACTGGGCCGCAATGTAAATCCCGTGTGCGCCGAATACGTTCTGGAGTCCTTCGTAAATTGCCTTGCCGACTTCGGGGACGGAATGGCTGCCGACCTGGTTCCCTAGCGTTTCGCTGGTGCTGCAACCGATGACGACGATGTCACCCTTTTTGAGGTGGGCGACCTCAACGAGTTCTGCCGCGGCGTTGGCAGCGTCCGACTTGATTTGCTCGACAATCATCTTGTCGTCAATTTCGTAAGTAATTCCTGCCATTATTGAAACTCCTGTTAAAGATTTGTGTAAAAGATATATTTTTTTGAGTTTTTTCGTGAAAATAGGGCAATTTAGACTATAAATTTGAGGTGGCCTGAGCTAAAACCTTCTTTGGCTATGTATATTATAATTATGTTACGTAGTGGTAGCCTATGAGTGACGATGTTGAAAATTCTTCGAGCGTAATTGGGCTCAATCGAGAGAAGATCAAGGACTTCTTTTTGCGCAAGCTTCCGGATATGAAGGAAGCGGTTATTGACGCTATTATCGAAATTTTGCCGAGTGTTCCGCATTATCAAGAAGAAAACGACCACTTTACGTTTAGAATCATCATGGGTAACGGTAACCCGCCGATGGGCTGGAACCGCCGTATTTACAGTTTTTCGGGAGACGCTCTCGAGAACCTGTTCAAGGAGCGCGTCAAGGCCTGCCTTAAGGACGTCATCCATTTCTGCAAGAGCGGCTGTGACTTGATCATCCAGCATCTGACCGGACGCGAAAAGTCCGAATCCTGCATCCAGGTGGGCGTCTTCCAGTCCGATATCGCAAATGCTGGTGAAACGGAACGCGCCCTTCTCGAAAAGGGATTCTTGCTGATTGAATGCGTGACCCGCACCAAGATTTGTATCAATTCGCATACGCCGTCGGGGACTAGCGACCACCTCCTCATCCGTTTCGATTTGGACGAGAACGAGTTTTCCGATGACCTCGAAGACAAGGATATGGAATCGTATCCGAAGGGCTTCTGGGCGGGGTTATTCTCGCAGATCAAGCGCGAAGTACATGGCACGATTTGCCTTTTTGTGGATCCGTCATGGGATGGCAACAAGGACGAAAATTTTGACTCCGGAAAGATTGTCTTTGAAGATTTCAAGGAAATGCAGATCAAGCCGGACTCCATGCTGGATTCGCAGTCTTACCGCGACTTGTACGAGCAGAACTTTATCCGCAAGATGTTCCTGTCGATGCTGAATTACGACGGCATCACGGTCATCGATACGAACGGCTGCGTGCGTGCGTTCCACTGCTTTGTGTCGATTCACCGAGGCAAGTTTACGTCAGGTGGCGCAAGGCACCGTGCATACAGGGCGCTGGCGAACCTGTTCAAGGATAACGAGAGCTACAAGGCGTTATATTTCCAGTCGCAAGAAGGAAGCGTGCGGTTCTATTACAAGTTCCGCGTTTCTTCGACGTTTGATTCTACGGTGATGGACAAGTGCTATTGTCCGGATGATGCTGCTGAAAAGACAAAGGATGGTACGCAGGAACCCATCGACCAGAGGGCGCTTTCGCTTGCCGCGGTTATGAATGCGACCGTTCCTGAAGGTGGAGCCGCTGTTGATGAATCCTCGTTCCTTTCGGATTACCTCAATCGCCTGTGGGACGCCCATCTTGGTATTGACAACTTCTACAACGAACCGAAGCCTGCCGAAGAGCTGTATGCCGCTACATCCGAGATGACTGAGGCGCAGTGGAACCAGGTGAATGCCGAACGCATTATCAATGTGCCGCTTATCTGCCTGATCGGTAATTCGTACGGTTATTCGACAAATGCCGAACCGTTCTTGAAGGATGTCCTGGAACGAATCCCGAAAGAAATCTGGGAACTTTATTTTACGAACAAGTTTTACGAAGATACTTCGCTTTCGTCGACGCTTGGTAGCAAGAACCAGGAAAGCCAGTGGTGCAAGCTGATGAACGAATGCTCAGATACGGACAAGCCGAATTGCCAAAAGTACGTGACTGATGCACTTGCTAAAAACATCAAGACCGTGTACAAGAACGTCAGCCGAAAGTTCACCCAGAAATTCGAAGAAGAACGCAACCTCTGGGAAAACCTATTTAAGGGATACTGATATCATCCCGGCTAAAACGAATGTCATCCCGGTTGATTCGATTGTCATCCCGATTGATTCGATTGTCATCCCGGCCTTGTGCCGGGATCGACTTTATTATAGCCCATGAAACGGCTTAATGTTGGAGTTTCTTCTTCTCTCTGTAGAACAGCACGATCATCCACACAAGACCGGTAAGAATCATAATTGAGCAGAGCGTCTGCCCGCGGCTCATGCCAAAGAGATCCACGCGTCCGAGGTGTGCGTCCGGCCTGCGGAAAAATTCAATAAAGAAGCGGAACAGGCCGTAACCCATCAAGTATAGGCACGGCATCTTGTCGCGGAGCTTGGGAATCTTGCGCAGATTGTACAGGAGTGCAAAAAGGATGATGCCTTCGAACAACATTTCGTAAAGCTGGCTCGGATGGTGGAGTACCGGGTTTGCAAGCGTGCTGTCGTGGGCGAGCGGGAATACCATGCCGATGGCGCTCGTCGTCACTTCGCCAAAAAGTTCACCGTTGATAAAGTTGCCCCAGCGACCCCAGGTGTAGGCAAGCGGTGTGAGCAAGAAGGCGAGGTTGATGACTTTCCACACGTCCATCTTGTTTTTCTTGGCACCGATGTAGAGGAACACGAATCCCAGAATAAGACCGCCGTGGTATGACATCCCGGAGATGCCGACGAAGTGGTATCCAAAGTCGTCCTGAACCATCGGGAATATGATTTCGGTCGGGTGCGAAAGGTAGTAGCTCGCTTTGTAGAAGAACACGTAACCGAGTCTTGCGCCAAGAAGGACGCCCGCGATGATCCACGTGAAGAGGCTGTCGAGTTGGTCCTTGGTGAAACCGAGCTTTTCTTTCTGACTCACTTTCCACAATGTGTAGTAAGCCGTGGCGAAAGCAAAAATGTACATGATGCCGTACCAGCGCACCGGGAAACTGCCAATCTGGAAGGCTGTTCCGTCAAAATAAGTCGGTATTAAATTCCACCAAGTTAATTCCATTTTAGTCCTTCTTTTTTAGTTCAAATTAAATTTAATTTCTTTTGTTGTCTAGGTTCTGGTGCGCCCAGTAGTTGATAATCGCTGCGGCCACCTGCGTTGCCGGTTGCGAACGGATTTCCTTGTGCATCTGCATCACGATGACGACGATGGACTTGCTTGGGTCGTTTTTCGCTTCGGCAAATCCCATGAACCAGTCGTAACGTCCAGCGGGATCAGTTCCGTCGAGGGAACCTGTCTTGCCGCCGAGTCTAAGGGCTTCGAAGTTCTTGCGGG
>Ga0310786_10010087_pt1 | contig 11905 bp, 10 predicted proteins | sample AusTroGonzalo_MG_FD_203881 | JGI IMG/M metagenome (GOLD analysis project Ga0310786, IMG submission 203881) | Bovine rumen microbial communities from tropical cattle in Woodstock, Queensland, Australia - Gonzalo_03 (v2) (version 2) | ecosystem: Host-associated > Mammals > Digestive system >... | reverse complement strand
ATCAGGGAGGGGTCCTGGACCTTCGAGGCGTCGAAGGGCTCGGTGAAAACTTCGCCGTTCTTCTCGGTGAAGATCCGGTTGCGGCTGTTGTCGCTGCGGCCCATGATGAAATAGGCGGTCATGGCTTTCGTTCCGTCCGGCGTCTTGCCGATGATGATGCCGCGTCCGGGGTAGGTGTTGTCCTTCAGCAGTTCCTCAGGGGTATTGATGCGGTAGATGTCCATAGGCTCCTCCTTTTTAATGCACAATGCACAATGCATAATGCATAATTGTTTTGTTTGTTACCTTTTAGTCCTGCGGTTAGTAAATATCATTGTGCATTGTGCATTATGCATTATGCATTGTTGAAATTATTTCTTTTGAAATGATTTCAACACTCTTCGGCAGGATGATCCATTCCGCCTGCTCCATGACCCGGCGCTGCAGGATCTCAGGGGTATCTCCGGGCTGGATATCCACCGCCTTCTGGGCGATGATCTCTCCGCCGTCCGGAATCTCATTGACAAAGTGCACGGTCGCTCCGGTGACTTTCACGCCCCGGTCCAGCGCTGCCTGGTGAACCTTCAGGCCGTAGAAGCCCGCTCCACAGAAACTGGGGATCAGGCTGGGATGAACATTGATAATCCGGCGGGTATACAGCGTGGTGAAGTTCTCCGTCAGGATGCTCAGGAATCCGGCCAGTACAATCAGGTCAACCCGGTTGGTTGTCAGGGCCGCGATCAGCTGCTGCTCAAAGGGCACCTGCCCGCCGCAGGCCTTCTTGTTGATTTCCATGGTGGGGATACCGGCTTTCTGTGCGCGCTCCAGGGCATAGGCTCCGGAACGGTCGCTGATCACCAGAACCACTTCCCCGTCCGGGATTTCTCCCCGGGCTGAAGCGTCCAGGATCGCCTGCAGGTTGGTTCCGCCGCCGGAAACCAGTACGGCAATACGGGCTTTTGCGCTCATACGCACCTCCGTCAGTCCGATCAGATGATCGTGATTTTATCCTCGCTCTCGATGATTTCACCGATCACGTAGGCTTCTTCTCCATTGTCCTTCAGAATCCGCAGCGCTTTCTCCGCATCCTCCGCAGCGACAACAATGCTCATGCCGACACCCATGTTGAAGGTGTTGAACATATCCCGCTCGCTGATGCCGCCCTTTTCGGCGATCAGGTCAAAGATCGGGAGCACCTTCACCTGGCTGCGGGTGATTTTCGCGCCCAGGCCGTCCGGAATGCTCCGCGGAATGTTCTCGTAGAAACCGCCGCCGGTGATGTGGCTGATGCCCTTCACCGCCACTTCCTTCAGCAGGGCCAGCACAGGCTTCACATAGATCCGTGTGGGGGTCAGCAGGGTCTCGCCCAGGCTCTTTCCGCCCAGCTTTTCCACCGGCGCCGTCAGGTCCGCGTTTTCCACGTCGAACACTTTCCGCACCAGGGAGAAACCGTTGGAGTGAACACCGGTGGACGGCAGCGCGATCACCACATCCCCGGCCTTCATGGTCTTGTTGTCAATGATCTGCGCCTTGTCCACGATACCCGTGGAGTAGCCGGCCAGGTCATAGTCGTCCTCGGGCATCATTCCGGGATGCTCCGCCGTCTCGCCGCCGATCAGCGCGCAGCCGGCCTGGATGCAGCCCTCGCAGACGCCCTTGACGATCTCTGCAATCCGCTCGGGCACATTCTTTCCGCAGGCAATGTAGTCCAGGAAGAACAGGGGCTTCGCGCCGCAGCAGATGATATCGTTGACGCACATGGCCACGCAGTCGATACCGATGGTATCGTGCTTATCCATCAGCAGGGCAATTTTCAGCTTGGTGCCCACGCCGTCGGTGCCGGATACCAGCACCGGTTCCTTCATGCCGGTCATATCCGGCTGGAACAGTCCGCCGAATCCGCCCACATCAGAGCAGACCCCGGGGGTCTCTGTCCGCTGGATATGCTTTTTCATCAGCTCAACAGACTTGTAACCGGCAGTGATATCAACGCCAGCGGCGGCGTAGGCTTCAGATCTGGATTCGTTCATTGTTTTTCCTCCTCAATAAGATAGTCAGCCTTCCTCTCCGCAACCTCAATCGTCGCGACTCCCCACCGGGGAGCTCGCTCGTTTCGGTTGACCTCGGAGACGACGAGATTTCTGACACTGTCAGTCGTCGTCTCCTCGCCCATCCCAACAGTAGGTGCAAAGCTCGCAGGGATCAATGCCGATGGCCTTGATCACGCCCTCCAGGGTCTGGAACTCCAGAGAGGCGAAGTTAAACTTCTTGCAGATGCAGTCCCGGAGGTTCTTGCCCCGTTCGGTGCTGCCGTCGGCATATTCATCAATATGGTTGAAGCCCTCTTCCCCTTCCAGCTCCAGGATCACCCGGCGGGCGATCAGCTCCAGGTCGCTGTTGGAACGGGAGAAGTTCAGGTACTTGCAGGCGTACATGATCGGGGGGCAGGCGCTGCGCATATGCACGGACTTGGCACCGCTCTCATACAGGAACTCAACGGTCTCCCGCAGCTGGGTGCCGCGGACGATGGAGTCATCCACAAACAGCAGGTTCTTGTCCTTGATCAGCTCGTTCACAGGAATCTGCTTCATCTTGGCGATCTTATCCCGGTCCGTCTGGTTGGCCGGCATGAAGCTGCGGCTCCAGGTAGGGGTGTACTTGATGAAGGCCCGGGCAAAGGGCGTTCCGCTGCGGTTCGCGTAGCCGATGGCGTGGGGCGTACCGGAGTCCGGTACACCGCCGATGTAGTCGATCGGATCGTTCCGGCCGGCTTCCTTGTCGTTGTCCGCCATGATCGCGCCGTTGCGGTAGCGCATCTCCTCCACGTTCACGCCTTCGTAGGTGGAGGTGGGATATCCGTAATAGCTCCAGAGGAAGGAGCAGATCTTCTTTTTCTTTCCGGGAGCCACCAGCCGGGTCATCTTGCTGGGCGTCAGCTCAACGATTTCCCCGGGTCCCAGCTCGCAGACGTCTTCATAACCGGTCTTGTGGAAAGCGAAGGATTCAAAGGCCACAGCATAGCTGTCTTCCCGCTTGCCGATGGCCACCGGCAGACGGCCCATCCGGTCCCGGGCCGCAATGATGGAGCCCTTGTCCGTCAGGATCAGAATGGAGGCGGTGCCCACAATGGACTTCTGGGCGAACTGAATGCCTTCGGCAAAATTGCTCTTCTGGTTGATCAGGGCGCTGAGCAGCTCCGTCTGGTTGATCTTGCCGCCGGTCATGGAATCAAAGTGACCGCCGCTGAAGCTGAGGTACTGATCGATCAGCGCATCCGCGTTGTTGATCACACCGGTCATGCAGATGGCGTAAGTGCCCAGGTTGGAGCGGATCAGCAGGGGCTGGGGATCCGCGTCGGAAATACAGCCGATCGCGGAAGTGCCGCGCATTTCCTCAAAAATATGTTCAAACTTCGTCCGGAAAGGGGCATTGCAGATGTTGTGAATTTTCCGCTGCAGACCGATCTCCTCGTCCCACGCGGCCATACCGGCACGGCGGGTGCCCAGATGGCTGTGATAGTCCACACCGAAAAACACATCCAGCATGCAGTCCTTCTTGGACGCTATTCCGAAAAATCCACCCATTTTATACTCCTGTCTGTCAGTAATCCCGACTGACTTTTACTTCTTTCTTTACAGTCTTTCCATAATTCCGGCGTCTTTTGCCAGAACCGCTTCCGCGTCAGCCTTCCGCTTCGCGTCCAGCTTCGCCGCCAGATCAGCGTCTTCCACGGCCAGGATCTGCGCAGCCAGAAGCGCCGCGTTCGCTCCGCCGTTCACCGCCACGGTGGCGACCGGGATACCGGTGGGCATCTGCACAGTGGACAGCAGTGCGTCCAGTCCCTCCAGGCAGGGGCCCTGGCAGGGAATCCCGATCACCGGCAGGGTGGTGTTCGCGGCAATGGCGCCGGCCAGATGGGCCGCCATACCCGCCGCCGCAATCAGCGCGCCGAAGCCGTTCTTCCGCGCATTGATAGCAAAAGCCCGGGCCTCCTCCGGTGTACGGTGTGCCGAATAAACGTGCACTTCGAAGGGAATGCCCAGGCCTTTGAGTTGATCTGTTGCTTTTTTAATCACGGGCAGATCGCTGTCGCTGCCCATGATGATACCGACTTTTCTCACGTTAAGATCCTCCTGATTCCTCCATTGAAACCGTTCTCAATATACTTCAAAACACGAACATTGTCAATCAAAAACAAAGGAAATTCAGATATTTTTAATTAAAAACACGAACGTTCGGAAATAAACGTTCGTGTTTCTTCGGTTTTTGTGTATTTTGGTGCACTTATTGCTATTTGCCCCATCCCCCGGTCAGAGATTGGAGGCTTTTGTCTCGCAATAAGCGCAGCGATACTCCTTCTTTTCCCGGTCAGTCAGGTGGAAAACCTGGTCCAGTTCCTGCTCACAGGAGGAAATGCACCGGGGATTTTTGCAGAAGAGCACGTTCACCAGCTTCTCCGGCATCTCGATGCGCTTCTTCTCGATCAGTTCCCCGTTCCGGATGATGTTGACGGTAGCACCGGGATCCACATAGCCGATGATATCCAGGTCCACATCAATCGCCGCGTCCACCTTGATGATGTCCTTGCGGCCCAGTTTGCGGGAAACCACATTTGTGATCATGGCCACCGGAGCTTCCAGGCTTTCCAGCCCCAGCAGGCGGTACAGCTTCATGCCGCAGCCGGCGGCAATGTGGTCAATGACAATCCCGTCCCGGATGGAATCCACGTTCATAATGTACCCGCCTCCTTCAGCAGCATCAGGATCAGCGCCATACGCATGTACTTGCCGTTCAGCACCTGCTTGAAATAGCAGGCCCGGGGATCATCGTCCACCGCCACGCTGATTTCGTTCACCCTGGGCAGGGGATGCATGACGCACAGATCCGCCCGGGCTTTCTTCATCTTTTCAGGCGTCAGGATGTAGCTGTCCCGCAGGCGCAGGTAGTCTTCCTCGTTGAAGAAGCGTTCCCGCTGGACCCGGGTCATGTACAGGATATCCAGATCGCCGATCACCTCTTCCAGATCCGTGGTCTGGACGTAGGGGATATTCTTTTTCTTCAGGGCATCGTTCTTCACATAGCTGGGAACCTTCAGTTCCTCCGGGCTGATCAGCACAAAGTTCAGCCCCTCGTAGCGGGACATGGCGTTGATCAGGGAGTGCACCGTACGGCCGAACTTCAGGTCGCCGCACAGGCCCACGGTCAGGTTGCCGAGCCGGCCCTTTTCCCTGCGGATCGTCAGCAGGTCCGCCAGCGTCTGGGTCGGGTGGCAGTGGCCGCCGTCTCCGGCGTTAATCACCGGTACGGAGGCGTTCCGCGCCGCCACCAATGCCGCGCCTTCCTTCGGATGACGCATGGCGATGATATCCGCGTAGCAGGAAACGGTCTTCGCCGTGTCCGCCACGCTTTCACCCTTGGCAGCGGAGCTCGTGCCCGCGCCGGTCACGCTGAGCACGTTTCCGCCCAGCTCGTACATGGCCGCCTCAAAACTCAGGCGGGTCCGGGTGCTGGGTTCAAAGAAGAGGGTGGCCAGTTTTTTCCTGCGGCAGGCGTCTGCATAATCGTCCGGATGGGCGATGATGTCTTCCGCCGTGTCCATCAGCCGGTCCAGCTCTTCCGGACTCAGATCCGGAACGTCAATAATGCTTCGTTTCATCTTATCCTCCGCGTTTATTAATGAAGCGACCGTCCGGTGGACAGATCGCTTATTGTAGTAATTAAAGTGTCGCCCAGCTCTCGTCGGACGGATTATTGCGGAACCGGATCAGGCGGGAAACATCCTCAGGGCGGATATATCCTTCCTTGGCGGCTTCTTCCGCAATGATATCAAAGTTCGTCAGGGAAACGTTCTTCACGTTCGCGGCTGCCAGCCGGTCAATGCCCTTCTGCATGCCGTAGGTAAAGATGCTCACGATGCCCAGCACTTCCGCGCCGGCCTGCCGCAGCACATCCACCACTTCCAGCACGCTGCCGCCGGTGGAGATCAGGTCTTCCACAACCACAACCTTCTGGCCGGGTTCCAGTTTTCCTTCAATCTGGTTCTGGCGGCCATGATCCTTCGCGCCGGAGCGTACATAGCCCATGGGCAGTCCCATGATGTGGGCCGTGATCGCCGCGTGGGCAATGCCCGCGGTGGAGGTGCCCATCAGCACTTCCACGCCCGGATATTCCTCTCCGATCAGCTGGGCCAGGCCCTTTTCCACATCCGTGCGGACTTCCGGCGCCGTCAGGGTCAGCCGGTTGTCACAGTAAACAGGGCTCTTGATGCCGCTGGCCCAGGTAAAGGGCTCCTCCGGCCGGAAAAAGACTGCCTTGATCTTCAGCAGGTCCTTTGCAATCAGCTGGTTCAGTTCTTCCCTTTTCATACGCTCATTCACTCGCTTTCAAGATTGTTTATCCAATGAATTCACTGACGCAGCGTTCATAGGCTGCCACCGGATCCTCCGCCGCGGTGATCGGACGGCCGACCACAATGTAGTCGCTGCCGACTTTCTTTGCTTCCGCCGGGGTCATAACCCGCTTCTGGTCGCCCACATCCCCGTCCGCAAACCGGACGCCCGGCGTCACCGTCAGGAAGTCCGCTCCGCATACGTCGTGCACTTTCCCCGCTTCCAGGGGAGAACATACCACGCCGTCCAGTCCGGCTTTCCGGGCATTCAGGGCGTAGTGCATCACCACTTCATCGATCGGACGCTCAATCAGCAGGTCCTTTTCCAGCGCCTCCTGATCCGTGCTGGTCAGCTGGGTCACCGCAATCAGCAGCGGCCGGCTGCCGTCCGGCCGGGTCAGGCCTTCCAGCGCAGCTTCCATCATGCGGATGGTACCCGCCGCGTGCAGGTTGCAGATATCCACATCCAGGTCCCGCAGAACCATCATGGCTTTTTTCACTGTATTCGGAATATCGTGCAGTTTCAGATCCAGAAAGATCTTGTGCCCCCGTGCCTTGATCTGCCGGACGATGTCCGGGCCGGCGCCGTAGAACAGCTCCATGCCGATCTTCACAAACGGCTTGCGCCCCTGGAATTTATCCAGGAAAGCCAGCGTCTGCTCGGCATTCGGAAAGTCACAGGCAACGATCACGTCTTTTCCCATGTTCAAATCTCTCCTTTCAGTTCCTGCAGGGATTTGATTCCGTATTTATCCATCGCAGCAGGCAGATCCTCAATGATCTTTCTGCATGCGCAGGGATCCGTAAGGTTCGCCGCGCCGACTTCCACAGCCGTGGCGCCGGCCATCATCATTTCCAGCACGTCTTCCGCGGTGCTGACGCCGCCCATGCCGATCACCGGGATTTTCACAGCCCGGCATACCTGCCAGACCATCCGGAGGGCCACCGGGAACACTGCCGGGCCGCTGACGCCGCCCATCACGTTTTTGATCACCGGCTTCCGGGTCCGCAGGTTGATGCGCATGCCCTGCAGGGTATTGATCAGGGATATGCCGTCCGCCCCCGCATCCTCGCAGGCCTTCGCGATGGCCGTAATATCCGTCACGTTCGGGCTCAGCTTCATGATCACCGGCTTGGTCGTGACCTTCTTCACCGCCGCGGTCACTTCTGCCGCCGCCTTCGGATCCGTGCCGAAGGACATACCGCCGCCGTGCACATTCGGGCAGGAGATGTTCACTTCCAGCCAGCCCACCTGCTCCTCCGCGTCCAGGCGCTCGCAGGTATAGGCATAATCTTCCACGCTGAAGCCGCTGACGTTCGCCATCACTTTTTTATGGAAGACTTCCTTCAGCTTCGGCAGTTCCTCCGCGATCACCTTGTCCACCCCGGGATTCTGAAGGCCCACCGCGTTGATCATGCCTGACGGGCATTCCGCGATACGGGGCGTGGGATTTCCGAAGCGGGGATCCTTTGTCGTGCCCTTGAAGGAGAAGGTTCCCAGGCAGTTGATATCGTACCACTGGGCAAACTCATATCCGAAACCGAAGGTTCCGCTGGCGGGGATCACAGGGTTGTCCAGTTCGATGCCACAAAGGCTCACTGTCATTTTTCCCATATAATCTCCTCCTTTTCCAGCACCGGACCTTCCCGGCAGATCCGCTTGTATCCGGTGATGGTCTTGCAGCTGCAGCCCATACAGGCGCCGAAGCCGCAGCCCATCCGCTCCTCGAAGGAGAGCTGGCCGGAAGTCTTTGTCGCCCGGTATACCGCCCGGAGCATGGGTTCCGGTCCGCAGGTGTAGAAGTAGCTGTACTCCTCCGGCAGGGCGTCGGTCACAAAGCCCTTGACGCCGTAGCTGCCGTCCGCCGTGGTCACGGTCACCCCGCAGCCCAGCGCTTTGAATTCCGCTTCGCCGAAAACCTCCGCCGCCGTATTGAATCCCAGCACAGCCTGCGGCTTTTTCCCTTCCGCAATCAGCTTTTTCGCCAGCAGGTACAGGGGCGGAACGCCAACCCCGCCGCCCAGGAGCACCGGCGTCTCTCCGGATTTGGACAGATCATAGCCGTTTCCCAGGCCGGTGAGCACGTCCAGCGTTTCGCCCGGCTTCATCACGGCCATCTGTTCCGTACCCTTCCCGACCACCTTATACAGGATGGTCAGGCTTCCGGGTTCAGAGTCATACACGGAGATCGGCCGGCGCAGGAAGCGCCCGTCCAGGCGGATGTTTACGAATCCGCCGGGGTTCTGGGCTTCCAGGTCCGCGCCTTCCAGCCGCATCCGGTAAACACTGCTTGTTACCGGTACGTTCTCCATGATGGTCAGTATCTCTTGTTTCATTATTTCCTCACATTCTTATAGTAAGGGTATCAGTAACACTTGATCATTATGCATTATGCATTGTGCATTGTGCATTCTGATTGATGCGTTTTTACGCATCAATCGTCGAGATGGTCAGCGTCGTTTCTTCCAGTACGTCCAGCAGCACCCGCACGGTATCCAGGCTGGTGAAGATCGTCGCGTTGTTCTCCGTGGCGCAGCGGCGGATCTGCAGACCGTCGCTCTCACTCTCCGCTTCACCGATCTCCCGGGTGTTGATGATGTAGGCCACGTGGCCCTGGCGGATGCTGTTCAGGATCTCGTCGGAGCCCTGGCTGAGCTTCAGCATCGCATGGGTGCGGATGCCGTTCTCCTTCAGGAACCGGGCTGTGCCCCTCGTTGCTTCAATATTGAATCCCAGGTTGTAGAAGCGGCGGATCAGCGGCAGCGCCTCTTCCTTATCCCGGTCGGCGATGGTGGCCAGCACCGTGCCGTAGTTCTGCAGCCGGGTTCCGCCGGCCTGCAGCGCCTTGTACAGGGCACGGTTCAGCTTGTCGTCGTAGCCGATGGCTTCGCCGGTGGACTTCATTTCGGGGCTCAGGTAAGCGTCCAGGCCCTTGATCTTATTGAAGGAGAAGACCGGAACCTTGACGTAGTAGCGTTTCTTTTCTTCCGGATAGAGATTGAAGATGCCCTGCTCCTTCAGGCTCTTGCCCAGGATGACCTCGGTGGCGATATCCGCCAGGGAGTAGCCGGTGGACTTGCTCAGGAAAGGCACGGTCCGGCTGGAGCGGGGGTTCACTTCGATGATATAGACGTTCTCGTTTTCATCCACAATGAACTGGATGTTGAACAGGCCGATGATGCCGATGCCCAGGCCCAGTTTCTTCGCGTACTGCAGGATGATGCCCTTGACCTTGTCGCTGATGGAGAAGGTGGGATAGACGGAGATGGAGTCGCCGCTGTGGATACCGGTGCGTTCCACCAGTTCCATGATGCCCGGCACGAACACGTCCCGGCCGTCGCAGATGGCGTCCACTTCGACTTCCTTGCCGCGGATGTATTTGTCCACCAGCACCGGCTTGTCCGCGTCGATTTCCACCGCGGTCCGCAGGTAGTGGCGCAGCTGCTCCTCGTCTCCGACGATCTGCATGGCCCGGCCGCCCAGCACGAAGCTCGGGCGCACCAGCACCGGATAGCCGATCTCCTCAGCCGCCTTCACGCCGTCCTCGATCCGGGTGACTGCCCGGCCCTGGGGCTGCGGAATATGGAGGTCTTCCAGGATCTTCTCGAAGCTGTCCCGGTTTTCCGCCCGCTCGATCGCATCGCAGTCGGTACCGATGATCTTCACGCCGCGCTTCATCAGCGGCTCCGCCAGGTTGATGGCCGTCTGGCCGCCCAGGGAGGCGATGACGCCTTCCGGCTTTTCAAAGTCGATGATGGCCATGACGTCTTCCGGAGTCAGGGGCTCGAAGTAGAGCTTGTCCGCGGTGGTGTAGTCCGTGGAAACCGTCTCCGGGTTATTGTTGATGATGATGGCTTCGTATCCCGCGCGGCGGATGGTCTGCACCGCGTGCACGGTGGAGTAGTCGAACTCCACGCCCTGGCCGATACGGATCGGGCCGGCGCCGAGCACCACAATCTTTTTCTTCTCCGTGAGGATGGAATCGTTCTTTCCGCTGTAGCTGGAGTAGAGGTAGGCAATGTACTTGCCGGTATGCAGGGTATCCACCATCCGGAAGACCGGCACGATGCCCTTTTCCTTCCGCAGGGCGTAGACGTCGATTTCCTTCATATTCCAGAGCCGGGAGATCGTCAGGTCTCCGAAGCCCATTTCCTTCGCTTCCTTCAGGAGGGCTTCGTCACCGGGAGCCGCCTTCAGGCGCTTTTCCATCTCGGTGATCTTTTTGATGCTCTCCAGGAACAGCTCCGTGATCATGGTCCGCTCATGGATTTCACTGATCGCCACATCCCGGCGCAGCAGCTCCGTGACCGCGAAGAGGGTGTCCGCCCGGAAATCCTTCACATACTCCAGCAGGTCTTCCGTGCTCATGCCGTCAAACTTCGCCAGGTGCAGGTGGCACACACCGGTCTCCAGGCTCCGGACGCTCTTGAGGATGCACTCCTCCAGGTTGCTGCCGATGCCCATAACCTCGCCGGTCGCCTTCATCTGGGTACCCAGCTGGTTGCTGGCGGAAGTGAACTTATCGAAGGGGAAGCGGGGGAACTTCGCCACAATGTACTCCAGGGAGGGCTCCATGGCGGCGTTTCCGCCGGCTACCGGAATCTCTTCCAGCGCCATGCCCAGGGCGATCTTCGCCGTCACCCGGGCGATCGGATAGCCGCTGGCCTTGCTGGCCAGGGCGGAAGAGCGGCTGACCCGCGGGTTGACCTCGATCAGGTAGTATTTGCTGCTGTTGGGATCCAGCGCGAACTGCACGTTGCAGCCGCCTTCAACCTTCAGCTCGCGGATGATCTTGAGGGCGCTGTCGTTCAGCATCTTCAGGTCATGATCGGACAGGCTCAGGATGGGCGCGACGACGACGCTGTCGCCGGTATGCACACCGACGGGGTCCACATTCTCCATGCCGCAGATTGTGATCGCCTTGTCGTTGCTGTCCCGCATGACTTCGAACTCGATTTCCTTGAAGCCGCGGACGCTCTTTTCCACCAGCACCTGGTGCACGGGGCTGAGGCGGAAGGCGTTGGTGCCGATCTCAATCAGCTCTTCCTCGTTGTTGGCAAAGCCGCCGCCGGTGCCGCCCAGGGTAAAGGCGGGACGCAGCACCACCGGGTAGCCGATATCCAGTGCCGCTTTCTTCGCTTCTTCCAGGTTGTAGGTGATTTCACTGGGGATGACCGGCTCGCCGATGGACTCGCACATTTCCTTGAAGAGTTCCCGGTCTTCAGCGCGCTCGATGCTCCGGCTGCTGGTGCCCAGCAGTTCCACGCCGCACTCCTTCAGCACGCCCTTGCGTTCCAGCTGAACCGCCAGGTTCAGGCCGGTCTGGCCGCCGATACCGGGCACGATGGCGTCGGGACGTTCATACCGCAGGATTTTCGCGATATATTCCAGTGTCAGGGGCTCCATGTACACCTTGTCTGCGATGGAGGTGTCGGTCATGATCGTCGCCGGGTTGGAGTTGCACAGCACCACTTCATAGCCTTCCTCTTTGAGGGCCAGGCAAGCCTGGGTGCCGGCGTAGTCAAACTCCGCCGCCT
>Ga0310786_10010086_pt1 | contig 11905 bp, 6 predicted proteins | sample AusTroGonzalo_MG_FD_203881 | JGI IMG/M metagenome (GOLD analysis project Ga0310786, IMG submission 203881) | Bovine rumen microbial communities from tropical cattle in Woodstock, Queensland, Australia - Gonzalo_03 (v2) (version 2) | ecosystem: Host-associated > Mammals > Digestive system >... | reverse complement strand
CCGCTACTCTTTGATTTTCTGACTTTCCGCATAGTTGCGCTGTTGTCAAGGCTCGAATCTTTCGCTCTCAGCTGCTGGCTATCCCGTAACCACTTGCCGTAGGAACGATTGAACTTCTGCTGCCCCAATTGCAGCAAGAAGCAGAGTGCTGAATAAGCAGAGGCGACCGCCGTTGTTCGTGTTCGAGTTCGATGAAGCGTTATTCGTGTTCGAATAAGCGACACCTGCGTTCGCGTTCGCATTGTTGTTCGAACGACCGAGGACACGGCCACAAGATTCTCTACCTTGTTTTGTTATCATTTATTTTGGTTTTTATTTTTTTTGTTCTCTCTATATTATTATAGTTATTTTCTCTTTGTTTCGTTTTATTCGGGTGTGCGGTTTCGACGAATCTCAACCGCATCACCCTCATAATGTTCGCTGCTACGCAGCTCGTTTTCGCTTGGCGATGTGCTGATTTAATCAATCAGCACATCTTCGTTCTCCAGCTCCCCGAAGAAGCAGAGGCGACCGCCGTAGTACGCGCTCGAGACCGAAGAATCGACATCCGTGAGCGAACAAGCGACACCCGCGCCCGCGTTCGCACGGTAGCCCGAACGACCGAGGACACGGGCCTTGCTTGCGTTACTGGACTGGTAGCAGGCATACATGGTCGCATAGACACTATCACCAGCGTATGCACTGGCAACAATATCACAGAAGCGGCCAAAGCGTACACGAGCCACATTGGAAGCCTGGTTGGTAACTGCAGCCTTGACCCTACGTTCAGTGCCGTCCTGCATGACTATGTTGTAGTAATAGTCAACCACCCAATTGGCATTTTCCAGTCGTTTGTTACGGATAAACGCCTTGAACGACGGTGCATTGAAGCAACCCAAGTCAGTCCACTCATAGACACTTCCAGTCCAAGCCTCAATCCACCACATCTTGTTAAGCTGATTGGTATTGGAACTACTGGCAGCACCCATAGTCGAGGCATTGGTATCACCAGAGACAACACCATTCCTAACACCAGTGGTAAATGAAGGTGCTCCACCCATACCAACTTTGCTCTCCACATCACGGGTTCCGAACCAAGCCATGAACAAGTTGGCCATGTTCTTGCTGGTCTCAAACGGAACGGTGGTATAGCCAGCACCTCTGATACGTGCGAGGTTGAAGAAGTCTTGTGCCGTGCCGTTGATGCTCTGAGTTGGCAATACGGTAGGCTCACCATTGGAATCTTCTGCCCACAAGTCCTTGGTAGTGGAAGTTCCGTTACCTCTTGCAGTCTGCTTGCCGCTCAGTGAACGAAGTCCAGTAGTAGGAGTACCACCAGTATTCAGACCAGTGGCAGAGCCGCTATACAAGCCGATAAGTTCTGCCTGGTGCTCTACCCAATCAGGCTCCATAGATTCGATTTCCAAGCTGTCAGTAGCAATGATTTCCAGCTCCTGATCAATGGATTTCAGACAAGTGAAGTAGATATACTTGGCATTGTCTGGAACCTCACGGAAGTCGTAATCACCAAGCTCATTGTCAAAGTCAGCAGGATTGACCACTGAGCCGTTGACTGAAATATCCTGCATGGTAAGGTTATACATAGCAAGTATTTCGCCATTCTTATCAACGAAAGCACAAGAGAAATACGAGTGCTTGAAGCCAGGGAATCTCACCAGTTTCATGCCTTGCACATCAGCTCTGTAGATACCGCATTGAGTAGCCGTAGAAAGCGTTACGTTGGCGATATTCTGGCCAACCTCAACAATACGATTATCAATAGCCTTACCATCCTCAAACAGACAGTCACCAAGGTTGTAGCGGTTGATGACGGTAGCACTGGAATCAGGTACGGTGGCCTTGCTTGACAAGAAGAAGTGCTTCTTAGTGTTCTTGTAATCATTGACACCCTTGTACCAGTAATGAGGTACATACAGGAAGATGTCATACATTTCACCATTGGGGTCAGTCAAGTTGAAGGTGGCTCCATCAACGGTTTGACCAAGGTTCGACTTAGACAATCTCGTAACCTGCATTTTACCAGTGACAGGGTTAATCAATCCGGCACAAGGCTGGCAGCGGTCATGGATGATACTGATATGACCACTGGCGACATACTTAGCTGGGTCATCGGCAACATCAGGATAAGTGACTGCATCCAGATAGGCATAACCAGTCTTGTTGTCCTCATTGGTAATGTTGGCAGGGTCAATTTCCTCATCATTGAACGTGTACTGAGAATACTGGCACTCAACAATATCCAGATAGCGGAATGTATCACGCAAAGTCTGCAAACGAGAGCTGCTGATAACCTCAGTGAGGAACACTTTACCAGTAAGTGCTGGGAAGGTGACAGGATTGCCGTCTGCATCGTAACCGTTCTTTCCGATGTAACGCTCCAAGAATGAAGCACGGACACGGCCAGTAACACCCTCAACACGGATATACTCAACATTGGTACATTCTGCGAGAAGTGCCTGCCAGTCGAGTTTCGGACAGCTGGAGAAGATGAACTGGCTGACATTGCTCAATCCCTCGATCGTCAAACCTGCACGAGTAAGGTTAGGCAGATAACGAAGTGAGAGATAGGTGGTGGTAGCTGGCAGCACGAGAGTTGTAAGAGGTGCGCCCTCCGGCAACAATACCTGTGTCAGATTAGTTCCACCGCAAAGCAGGGTGGTCAGCTTGGTCATGTTCCTTACATCGAGTGACGTACCAGCCTGGTTAGTACCCATAGAAACCTGACCAGTGATGTCGATGTATTCAAGCTTAGAGATAGTGCCAAACGATACGATAACACCATTAAAGACATTGGCACCGCTATTGGAGTTGGCTACCAGCTTCGACAACATCGTACAGCGAGAAAGGTCAAAGTCACCAGCCAAATGACCGTGCATACCAGTGAGGTCCATTTCCTTCATACGGCTTGCACCACATACGGCCAACGGGTCATTTGCGGATGAAAGCTTGCCAGTGATACTGAGGTTGACAATATCATCCATTTCAGCACGTAATGGGCCCTGTCTCCATGTACCGTTACTGAGCTTCCAGCCGAAGTAGTAGAGGTCGTTGCTGACAATCTTGAACACATCGGCTGTATCGGCCACCTCACGGCCAACACGAATACCAACATAATCAGCCTGGAAGTTACCAGTTGCATAACGTGCATCGAGAAGCTTGGAACGGTCTGTCAGGAAAGCGGTACGGTGTGCCTCACGGTTTCCAGTCAGCGTGTAAACGTAATTCTGTCTGGCCATCGTATCGACATATTTCAGCATACCACTCTCGTTATACTGACGCTCTGACCAGTTGCCCATCATGGTCTCGTTGAACATAGTTAGCATGGCCTGTAACGTCATTGTACCACGCATATTTGCGGCCTGCTGACGCAACTCATCCTCAAAGTTAGCAAGAACCAAGCACCACAACCAGCTATTATGACCCTCAAAGGCATACTTAGAACGCTCATCATCCCAAGTGTCACGGGTAACATTGTAGAGATAAGCCATGAAAGCATCATTACGAATAGAGTGAGCGGTATCACCATCATAGTAGCAAGCATACCACTTCAATCCATCCCATGTGCGCCAAAGGATATTCTTGGCTCGCTGGTCAACGGATGCGTGATAATCAGTGAAGATGTAGTAGCACAGCAGATGGTTGACGTTGAAATAGTTGGCAGCCTCATTCTTGAACTTAGAGCTTACCCACTTAGCCTTGCTTTCATCACTCCAGCCATACTTAGTACCGTAGTCTGGGTCAGCAGCGGTCATCGTACCATTTTGAACACCAGCCGTACTCATAAAGCAATCGTACAGCCAACCCATCCAGCGACGAATAGCCTGCTTCTGATCATAGCTGGCAACACTTTCCTTTGACGGGTCTGAAATGCTGTTCTCGCTATAGAACGTATCTTCTGGGAAGTTGAACTCAAAGCCCTTGTCAAATTCAACCAGCAGTTGCGTTTCAAGATTCTCACTACCAGCAGAACCAGCGGCCTGGAACAATGTCATGGGCGAACCGTTATCCAATGCCTCCAGTGCAATAGGACAAGCAGGAGTGAAGCCACTGACGCCCTCCATACCGAAGATTTTACCTGACTTAGACTTCTCGTTATTGAGGTTAAACTGGCCATAATAGGTAAGTGTGCCCTGCAAGCTGGTTCCACAGAACATATCGCAAGGAATACCGTCAATAGCCTGTCTGACACGAGCATCATACTGCTGGGGAGGTGTCAGCAAGTTCATTGAGCGCATAGTGTTGTCGAACAGCATGGCACCACCAGTATTCAAGACCATAGAAGAGTCAACGAAGTCAGTCTTGGCACAAAGAACAGACTGTACGATACTACGTGCGCTACCTCTCAGTGCATAACCTTTGGCATTGCTGGTGACATCTTCGCCGCCGATAACCAGTCTGAACGGTCTGTCTTGTGTCTTTGGTCCTTTGGTAAGATAGATACGGATATTCTTCCAGGGATATTTCACAGATGACGTACCCTGAATACGAATATAGACATTGTAAGCCTCAAAGTCATAGTCTCTGCCTAATGGCGAATAGAAATGAATGTAGTCGGCTACAAAGTCGGTCTTTTTGTTGTTCACCGTATAGACATCGGTAAGACCAGTACCACTATCATCAGAACGAATAATAATCAGCACACCCTTTCCTTTCTCAATCAGAGTGGTCGGGTCAACCGGCATATTGCTGTTCTCTCTGGAAGTGGCATTGCTATTGTGCTTTGCCTGAATCTCCACAGCAGTAGGACGGTCAATGATGTAGTTGCCCAAAATCTCAGTGTGGCTCAATGCACGTTTGTAAACACGGACTGAACGCACATAGACATCGGCTTTTTCACTGTTGAACGAAATACCCTTTGGACTTGACTGGACGAGTGAAAGACCCTGCTCATACTGGTTGGCCTTTGAAAGAACACCATTGATGAAGAGGAATGTCTTGCGCTGGCCGTCAATACTTGGCTGAATGACAAATGCGACTTTCATCCACTTGTCAGGAGCAATATTCATGGCAACACCAAGCTCACGCTGGATAACGATAGTCTGGTCATTTTCATCTTTCTCAGCGGTCACAATGTTCTGAATCTGACCGAGGTGCAGGCTTGCTTCCTCAGATGTAATGTCAAATCCGAGTGCAGGAGAGCCGTCCAAACAAGAAACGACACGAGTACCACGCTGCAATACCTGGCTTACCATTATCTCCATTTCGACCGTCATACCAGAACGCTCGATAGAATACTCATTGGTAAGTACGAATGGCTGGTAGTCAATCTCTGCAGATGCACCATTGGTAAGTGCAAGGACATCTACACCGTCTTTCTTCAACCATCCATTAGTATTCCAGTCCATGTTCTTGAACGTAGTGCTATAGCCACCGTCTGCCCAAACAGCAGGATTACTTTCCAGATTGCTTCGACCACTGGCGGTAAGCTTCATAACGTAGTCATCGGCCTCCTGCTCGTCAATGCCCTCTGCTGCTGATACAACAACAGTAAGCTCTCTGGCCTCATTACCAAGTGTCAGGATCAAAGAAGCGGTCTCAGCAGTATCGAAACGCTGGGATAGTGTCTGCAAGGTACGGTCAACACTCAGAAGTTGTGTCTGAATATTGTTCACCAGTACAGCAACCTGAGAAGTGACAGAATCTTGGTGCCATGCAGCAAACTCAATATTCAAGTCACTAAACTGGACGGCACTGATAACTGGTGATACCTCGTCACCATTGTTATCGTAACCCAATGGCAGGTCATCAATGTCATCAGCATCCAGCGTCATCTTCAAACCGAGGTACGGGTCTGTTCCACCTGCTTTCAGCAAGTCCATATAGATAACGCTACTCAGCAAGCCGTCACTTTCTGCAACTATCTGCAAATTATGCCGCCCTGCTGCCAGTGTACTTGCCAGAATATAGAAGTGGCCTACAGTGGTCGAGCTGGTGTTGATGGTCTGGCTGTCACTCTGCTGGCCATCAAGGAATAGATAAACGGTACAGCCTTTTGGACCAGTAATCGTGTAGGTGATGTCGATAGTCTGCTCATTGGTGAAACCATTGGTAAGAGCAAGCTGGCTGGCAGGGGAGAAGAGAGACGAGAGATTGATAGTCACAACCTGTACGCTCTTGTAACCCTGTGCCTTTTGCTCTGTGCCGTCATCGTCTCTTACGGTAGCCTGAACATAAATGCCAACCATACCGGCTGTCAATACATCAGGACCGAGAACAACTTGACGTGTGGTATTGTCTGCCACATTGCTCAATGTCTCACGATAGACCTCACTTGTACCATTCACAGCACGGATAACGATAGTCTCAGCAGCCTTACCAGTAGGAGTACCGTCACCATTCAAGTGGTTGTAGCTCCATGTCAGGACAACACTGTCACCCTGCTTAATACGAGACTTGTTCACAGATGTGGTTACTCTCGCATAAGCTTGGCTCTGACCGTCGCTTGCCTTTGGAATACGAACACTGGAGACCTCATCGCCATTCTCGTTCTCAATGACAAGGCGCAAAGTCTCACCGTCACCAGTCTCTTCGGTTCTCATTCCTCCGATGGCCTTTGACTTCAAAGAATTGATCTCCGTTGCCACAATGCCGTTCTCAACAGGATTGGAACTCATTTCATTCAGTGAATTGTCAACAGTAGGAATGTTAAGGTCGATAACGCCATTGGCATCCTTAACCGCCATGCTGCTGTTCACTCTGATGCCCCCAACTTTTTCGGAGGCTTTCTGCAACTCTTCCTTTAAGAAGGCTTCAATCTCGTCACCGTCATGCAAGCCATCCCAAGGTTCGCTTAAACTTTGTATTCTACTCATCTTAATTAATAATTGGGTTATTCATGTCCTTTCCATAATTCGGCTCCAGTCCAAGGATAAGCACCAATCCAGATACCGTTTGCAAAACAGCTTTCCAGAGAAGCGTCTGGAGTGTCGATGTCAAATATCAAGTCATCGTAGTTGACGTTGTAATCGTCAATGTTCAAGTTAGCTTCGATTGCAGCCAGTTCTTCATCACTGACATCAACCTCGCTAACATCAAGCTCAGAAATTTCCAGTAGCCCTTCATCCTGATCAATCTCTTCATTGAAGAATATAACCTGGAGTTCTCCCGTGCTTGCGTCAAATTCCGCATCCTGTACTGATATTCCATTATTCTTGAATTGTTCGATTATCTTGTCACCAAGGTCAGTATTCGAGACTACAGAACCGATATACTTTGTAGTTCCGATACCCGATGTAGGATAGCGATAGTATTTGCCAGGCTCACAGATAGAAAGAAGCTGGGATGACTGCAAATCAGAACCGCCAACCAGCAAGTCCGTATTGTCAGCTGTATAGACGTAGGCTATATTATTCGTGGTGCCAAACTCCAACTTGAAAAGGAAATTGCCATCTATGTTGATGGCTGGCAGCTCACACGCATTGACTCTCATCAGTGTTTCTCCTGGCATATAAGCAAGCGATTCAACAGGGAACCTGCTGACCGATTGACTGATATGCTCATATTCGCCATTGTTATTGAGAAGCACCAACCTTACCTGAAACGGCTGGTTGTACGGATAGTAGGCCGTTTTCGCATATACCAGATAGCGGCTCTGGCTGTCAGGCTGCAACTTACTGAACTTTCTTTGCGGAATAATGATGTTGGCATACAGAATGTTTGCATTGTCATCATTAAAAAGACCGCCCCACACTATATCGAAGAACAGGTGGGCACTCATGTCACCAGCGGAAAGCAGCAAATCACCGCTGTCAACATTTACCAATATGTCTCGTACCGTCTTGGCCATTTTATTGATTATAGTTAAATTATTCTCATTATGTCAGTGTAATCTTGACGATGTTCGCCACACCAGTGGAAGGGCCTGTAGGTCTGGTTCCTGCTCCTGGCACTGCGTTCATTGCCGTGCTGTTTATCCATTGCATGATGCCGTCACAGATAATCTCCCAAATCTTTTGCTGGGGGTCTTTGTCGCTTACGTCATGTGCCGATTTCAGATTGGCTTGTGTAATGGTGACTCCAGGCGCAAGAAAAGGCTTGGTAGGAAACATGACACCAGCATTTCCAGTAGGCGCAAGCTGGAAGCCTGCTATGATATTCGTCTGCAATTGTAGGAGCCATGCGTCAAAGCTATTGGATTGTGACGGTGGCGCACAAGTTCCGATTATCTTGAATGTGTCCTTTTTGATAGGGTCTGGTGTGGGTGGAGTGCCTGGGATGATACCGTTATACATGATGTCAACCTTGGTGTTCTGTATGAGATATTCGGTAACTCCTTGTGCAACAGCCGCCATAGCAGCGGAAGCAGTTCCACCACTGAATGACTGGCCATCAGTACCGATAGCCGATTTCATCTTATTGATGATAGTTTTTGCAAAGGCAGACTTACTCATACTTAATACGAACTTAATACTTACTTAATAATCATGTTCCACTTACCTGAGAGCCACAATGGGGAGCACCACTGAAAGGACAGACTTTGATAGCGTTAAATGGGCCATTTAAGTCTGTAGCTGATGTGCCCTTTACTTTCAGATTACCACCAGTGATTTCGACATTGCTGCCCTTGACTTTTACAGTATCACCTTCAATATTGGCCGTAGATGTCTTGACATTTGCCGTATCTGTAGTGATGTCAATGGTGCCGTCCTTTTCCTCGATCGTACTGCCACCAACCTTGAATGTGACATTGCCACTGGTCTCGATGGTTACTTTATCACCGTCAATATGAATCTTTGTGTCACCAACGGTAATGTCCTTTTGCTTGGCGGTCTTTGAGGTTTTCAGCTCATCACCATCTTCATTCACGACAGATTCCTCAAAACCTTTGGCAGTCTGGGTAACGGTGGACTTATTGCCGGTCTCTTCCAGCTCATCGTAGTCCTTTTCCAGTCCGTCATCGGTCTCTACAAAATCCTTATATTCTGTTACCGTGTTGGTTATCTCGTCATGTACCTGCAACTTGAAAATTGACACATGGGAATACATCACGACATACTCATCATGGGTAGTCGGGTCTTGCTGAATAATGACATCAGAATAAAGCTGGGGAACGATGAAATAACCAGTCTTGTTATTCTGAATGGCAGTAAGCAGCACACCCTCATGGAATCCAATAGGATCGCCGTTTACATCATCTGCATCACAGTTATATTCCTGTACGTCAACGGTTCCTTTCAGTTCTTCATTCTCATCATCTTCATCATGTATGGCACAGACATAGCCGATAACTCTGCCAGTGCCATAGACACCGCCTTTATGGTCCAGCATACCATGAAATGCGGCTTGCTGGATGGCATCACGGAACTCCGCACCCTTACCTAATAGCTTTCCTTTTATCATCAGTCAATCACTTTAATGGGTTTGGTAAAATCTGACATCTTGTAGGGTATCTTCAATGTCTGTCTAAATCCGTTGACACCGAACGATGTCTTTACACTCTCTACGAAATAGTTGCCGTTCTTCTCTGGTGCCCAAGGGTTCACAATGCCGACAATCTGAGTTGGGGAAATGCGCAAATCACCAAAGATAATGAGATTGCCAGAGATTCCGTTGGGGTTATAGCTATCCCAATATTCTTCTGCAGCTTTGATCAGCTCGTCCATCGTTCTGATGCCGTGTGGTTCATACTGGATGACGGTGTATTTCTTAGTGTCAAACTTCGAAATGACCTCTGGCTTATTGGACTGGCCTTTCTTGCGCTTCTGCTTCTTGCGAACTTTGTAGTCATGCTTTTCGTGGTGGAACTTACCATCAACCTTACCAACCATGACTCTAAAATCCTTGCTATTCTCGTCCTTTCCTTTGGCATTGATAACGATAAACTCCTTATCCACTTTGTTGACTTCCAGGTTATCATCCACCACATCCCAATCAGATTGGATATACTGGATGGATTTGTTGTCTGTGTAGTCGATACGGCTCTTGTCGCTTTGCCACTTGTCATCACTGACTGAGAAGCTTCCAACCTTGATTTCCTTACCATCACGGCTAACCATGCTATGCAAGCCGCCTTTCTTCCATGAGAATAATAAGTCGGCAACAGAAAGGTTATCTGTAATCTCAAAGTTGCTGATGCTTATATCCATAGAAGCCGTTGCATCTGCCAGCTTCAAACCAGTATCTGCCAACAGATTGAACTTACCGCCGTCTTTTAGGAAATCGTTGACCTTATAATTGCCCTTATAGACACCTTTCTTACAACTCTTTTTCTTCAAAATACTGGCCATATTCTCACACTCTATTTCAAGTGGAGAAGAGACTGAACAGCCGGTAATGAATCCAGTGAAAGCGACATAGAACTCTTCTATATCTTCGCCATTCTTGACTTTTTCCAACTTTTCAGTAATAATATCCTCGCCATCTTTAGGCTGATAGACATAACCGAGTTGTATCTGGATGCGGTTGCCAATCTGAAAATCATTCTGAGTGGCCACACGCTGCTTGTTCTCTGCATCAGGAGCCAAACCAGTGTCGCTCTTGGTGTTGTCGATAAGCAATGTGTGCTCGTCACTTTCGTTGATCATGTCTGCAACCACCAGCAATTCGCCTTGTCTGGATGATGCAGACAGCTTCTTTTCAGTATCTTGGTCCGTCTTGTTACCAATCTTGACCTCATCATCAACACCTTTATTGGTAATGCTTTCACTGATAATTGCGCCCTTTGGAAGCCTGATAACGGCTCCGTTAATCAGCTCCTTATAGGTTTCATTGATTTCGATTTCCTCAACCTCAGTGACAATGGTGCATTTCTCTGGAACCTCAAACCAATTGGGTGCAGTGGCTTTCCAGACCTTAATCTGACACACAAGAACATTAAGCACGTCCTCGTCATAGGCGTGTTTCTTATATTCTGGGGTGTGGGTATATTGCTGTTCCATAATCGTGAATTAAATACCGTCCAACATTCCAGTAGCAAGCGCAAGTCCTTGGTCGGCTGCATTGGTGGCACTCTGAGCAAGTCCTTCAAGCTGGTTGTCGAGAAGCTTCTGCCAGGGACTCTTTTCCTTTGCAGCCTTTTTGAGTGAGTTATCAATGACATTGATGGTGTCCTCAGTAACCTTGACTTCCTCTGTAGGCATGATACCAACAGCATTGAACGTGTAGTCCTGCTGGGATTTGTAACCCTCTTTTGGTGAAAGGGAGAAGTCCTTGATGACAATGCCATCAATGTGGAACTGGTCAAGAATCAGATTGTTCACCTTGACAATACCCTTGTACTGCATAATCTGAATGAACTTCTGAACGTCAGCAGCTGGGTAAACCTCCGGCATATTACTGAGGATATGACCAGTGACCGTAAAGTTGATGTCACCATTAGACACCAGTTCCTTACGGCTATAGTCACGGCCCTGAACCTTAGTAATAATGAGATTTCTATCAGAATTGATGGTGACAAGTGCAGTTGGGTCGTACCACACAAGGGTATCACTCTGGAAGCTTCCATTTATGTCATCTTCTAAATCATCATCTTTGCTCCAGTTACCACCACCTTTATTATTCATGGTTTTCTTATAACTAACCTTTTCTTTAACTGGTATTCCAAGCATAATGGCATCAATGCACTTATTGCCATAAATATCCATAGCAACAACTGCATTATCGCCATTATTTACTTTCATAACTCCATACTTTGCGTCATCGTTCTTCTGTGCGTTCTCGATGAGCTTAGTCATAGCGTTTACCTGTGCCTCTTCATCAATCTTCTTACCAAGCAGCTTATTGATACCTTTCTTTAGCTGCTTCATAGCCTCATCTTTGAGCATACTGGCAGCTTGACCCATCAACCTCTTGGCGAGCACATTGAGTATGGAACCGCCAGCTTCATACTTTGCGTAGAATTGGACGGCCCCTTGATTTCTTCCGAATCCATTAGCAAGGTTCTTCTGCAACCAGTTATTGCCCATGC
>Ga0310786_10010085_pt1 | contig 11906 bp, 12 predicted proteins | sample AusTroGonzalo_MG_FD_203881 | JGI IMG/M metagenome (GOLD analysis project Ga0310786, IMG submission 203881) | Bovine rumen microbial communities from tropical cattle in Woodstock, Queensland, Australia - Gonzalo_03 (v2) (version 2) | ecosystem: Host-associated > Mammals > Digestive system >... | reverse complement strand
ATACAATAAACAACAAAATTCCATAGGTCTTAGCGTGTTTGTTTTTGTAACGTGTTTATTTTTAATGACTTACAGAAACGGCTGGTTTTCGTATTTTCCATAGGCAACTGATACAACTTTAGAAAAAACTTTGTAACTTTGCAATCGAAAACCAATAGCTATGCAGAAAAAGTCATTCTTCATATTAATAATAGGTGTGCTGCTGACGGCTTGCAGTCAGTCGCAACAGGAGCCGCAGATGTCTTCGGCAGCACATTGCCTGGAGCAGGCTGAGGACGCTCTGGCCAATGACAGCATCCTGCAGGGAGAGACCTTACACGGCATCATGCAGGGACTTATTATGTATGTGCTGATGAAAACCGGCACGGGCATGAAGGGCATCCGCCAAATCAGTCCCACTGTGTGGGTGCTTTTCGTCATCTTCGTGCTCCGCTATGTGCAAAAGAGTATGTAATGAAATAAAAAAACAATCACTACAAAAAAACAACAACTATGAAAGAACTGAAAGGAACGAAGACCGAGCAGAACCTCAAGGAGGCTTTTGCTGGCGAGAGTATGGCGAGGAACAAGTACACGTATTTTGCTTCTAAGGCCAAGAAGGATGGCTACGTGCAGATTGCGGCCATCTTTGAGGAGACGGCTGCCAACGAGAAGGAGCACGCGAAGATGTGGTATAAGTACCTGAATGGCGGTAGCGTGAGCGATACGAAGACGAACCTGGCGGATGCTGCCAATGGCGAGAACTTCGAGTGGACGGATATGTATGCGCGTATGGCCAAGGAGGCTCGCGAGGAGGGCTTCGACGAGATAGCTGCGAAATTTGAACTGGTGGGGGCTATCGAGAAGCACCACGAGGAGCGCTATCGCAAGCTGCTGAAGAACATCGAGGATGCTGTGGTGTTCTCACGCGAGGGCGATGTCATCTGGCAATGCAGCAACTGCGGCCATATCGTCATCGGTAAGAAGGCACCCGAGGTCTGTCCTGTATGCGACCATCCGCAGAGCTATTTCCAGATCAAGGCGGATAATTACTAATGCACGACTACCCAGATAGAATGTCGCCAGAACAGGCACGAGCGTTTCGCGATGCCGTGCTGAACATCGTCAGCCAGATACCTCGCGGACGAGTGACGACCTACGGGCATATTGCTGCCTTGGCAGGATGGCCGAGTCATTCACGAATGGTGGGACGCACATTGAGATATACGCCTGGAGCAGAGTCACTCCCTTGTCACCGTGTGGTGAACAAAGAGGGACGTACTGCTCCAGGCTGGAGTTGTCAGCGCACCCTGCTTGAAGAAGAGGGAGTCCACTTCAAGTCCAACGGCCATGTGGATATGGGGCGGTTTCTTTGGGAGCCGGAGGTGGAATAATACCGCTCTTCGAACGCATTTTTGCAGGTACACGTAGCCGCACTTTTTCCTACGTGTACCTGCATTTTTTTGTACGTGTGGGTTCAAATATTAGGCAATATAACAAGAATTTTTTTCTTAATAATGTGCATCCTGTATGTCATACGTCAAGGCCTTTAAGCAAAAGTTTGAAAAGGAAGAAGAGATTTTTGAATGTGACAAAACAGAATTCCTGTTACCTAATCATATAATGCTCCTGAATTTCAATTATACCAAGACGGCTGAATTATATGTTTCACCGGAATCGGGTTTTACTATAAATTATATACATGGGAACCTGAATAAGCCGGAGAGTGTAATTTTCGGGTATGGCGATGAACTGGATGAAAATTACAAGAATCTGGAAAATCTAAGGGAATGCGACGGTTTACGAAACATCAAATCGATTAAATACCTGGAGGCAGATAACTATCGAAAGGTTCTTGCATTCATAGAGTCGGAGCCCTACCAGATACTCATCATGGGACATTCGTGTGGAAACTCAGACCGTACATTGCTGAATACTTTGTTCGAACATAAGAATTGCGTATCCATAAAACCATACTTCTACAAGATAAATCAGCAGGAGACTAACTATCTGGAACTTGCGCAAAATATTAGTCGTAATTTCACAGACATGAAGCTGATGCGTGACAGAGTGGTCAATAAAGTTTATTGTGAGCCACTAACATGATTGTTAAGATAATAAGGCTAATGAATGATGTAACATTTTCAAGTTTCCCATACTATAATAAGATGTAAGATGTTAGAAGGAAGAAGTAAGATGGAGTCACGGATCTACGGAAACATGGACTCACGGATCTACGGAGTCACAAAATAAGGACGAAAGAAATACGTTATAGAAATAAAGAAGACAAGATATGACAAAAGAGAATAAAGACATATTGATGAAGTTGCTCCAGCAGCATAAGGCGCTGGAAATCTCTGACCAGATAGACTTCGATAAGTTCTATCTGGATTCAATCATATCTAATTCTGTTTCTCTTGTTGATGATGATTATGGTACGGTTATCGACCAATCAGAAGTGGGGAAATGGTCGATAAAGCCCTCGTTGGCTGAGAAACTGGTCGATATTATGGAATTTGTGGCCGATAAAGACCAGATTACGACAGAAGAAATCGTCAGTCATTTTGGTTTCACTCCCACCACCGCCAAGCGCTACCTGCGCCAACTCACGGAATTCGGTTACTTGGAAGCTCATGGTGGGAATAAGAATAGGACGTATAGTAAGAAGTCATAGTGTAGGCATACTCTAGCCAGCTCCTAAGCTGCTTCTAGCCATACTATAGGCTGCTTCTAGGCATACTCTAAGCATACTCTAGGCTTACTCATTCAGTATGGGTAGAGTATGGGTAGAGTATGCCTACACTATGGGAAGTACGACTGATGTCCGGTAATCTTTTTTACCTTTCTGTTTGTTTACTGATGAATTCTATCTCTATTATACGTAGTTCGTTCCTGGTCTCGGCTCCTTTGGCGGCTTTGAACAGGTCGAGTTCCCCAGCAGCTGGTTCTGCCACCTCAACGATGCCACCGAAGGCATCTTTGTCTTTGCCAGCGCCGCGCAGGCGGATGGTGATTTCGTTGGTTACTACTCGATGCATGGGAGTGAGGTGGACGTATCCAAGGCTTCGTTCCGTCTCTCCGCTCCAGATGAGTTGGTCGCCAGCATAGATGTCGAGTGGATAGCTGCGCAGACGCCAGCCCGTGAGCTTAAGACAGATATCATCGATAGCAGCCTTCTCTGTTAACTTATAAGTAATCCAGGCAGTAGCGAGCCGTCCGTCGTTCTTCCATTCAGATAGTTCGTTGTCATCATAGCTGTTAATGGCGTGTTCACTATCGTAACCGGCCGTGGCAGAAGCAATTTCGATTCCTCGTGCCTGTTCGGTGTATGATGGCGCGAGTGGTGTCTCCCCTCGTGTAAGGTGACTTTTGAGGGTAAGATGTGGATGATAGTGTTCTTTGTCAACTATTTCACTCTTCACCGACAGATATGCCGGTTTCACACCATCGGCATAGGCAGAGAGGTTGATATCGCCTGCATTCACCGTACTTCTTACCAGCACACGGTTGACGCCGCACTCTACTGGCAGCGACATAGCACCGACAAAATTGTCGTTTCGTCCTGTGGCGATACCGCCTATCCATTGTCCTTCACCATTGAGCTCGAAATGAATCATGCGATTGTCCAACGGACAACGTCTGCCTTGTTTGTCAACGACTTCCACTTGGAAGAGCACCATATCGGCACCATCGGCTTTAGTACCTTCAGGATTCTCGATGGCTGTGAGTTTTAATTGATACGGTTCGCCCACCGTCTCGAGCTTGAAACGGCTACCGTCAGAGCCTACGGCTTCGAGCACGCCGGGCTCAAAGGTAACACTATCGAAGGTAAATAGATAGCGATAGCTCTGCTTTCCTTTGCCAAGTGATTTGCCATTAAGGAACAACTCGACGGAATCGGCTGTGGACACCACATAGACAGGTTTCTGTGTACCGCTTTCGTAGTTCCAATGCCCTACGATATACGTCCTTTCTTCTTCGGGCTCGACCCATCCGTCCCACATCACCTGATGCACGAAGAAAGCATCTTTGGGAATGCGCATGGCATCGGTGACACCACTGGTGCGGTAGTTTGACTCGCCGCGATGGTGGGTATTGGTATCGCTGAAGACAATCTTTACGCCACCGCTTGAGACACGTGTGCCTGTGCCAGGACGTTCCCGCCAATAGTCGTACCAGCGACGCACCATCTCCACAGCGAACTGATCCATATTGTGATTATACTCCAAGGCGGGGCCCCCACGATAGAGTGGGCCGTCGCCCTCTTTATGATAGGGGTAACTCTGCTCATCCCAATATTTACGCAGTCCCTCGTCGCGACAGTACTCCATTGCCCACATGGGGTGTTTCTTGCTTTTGTTGATATACAGCATCTCACCACCGTACTCCGCCTCGTTGATGTCGAGCATCTCACGACTGCCGATGGCGCGTCCTCCGTGAGGGTCATATTTGTCGCGAATGGCTTTCATCTCTAACATATGTTCGCGACTGATGCTCTCGTTGCCACATTCATAGAATAGAATCGAGGGGTTGTTGCGGTTGTAAATGATGGCATCGCGCATCACTGCCGTGCGTTGCTGCCAGCGGGCACCCTCCACATCCTTTTCAGCATCACCAGCAGGCATGGCCTGTGGCAGTCCCACACGGTCGCAGCTTTCGATATCCTGCTTCCACGGCGTGACGTGCATCCAGCGCACCATGTTCGCTCCGCTCTCCACCATCAGCCCGTTCGAGTAGTCGCTGAGCCAAGCAGGCACCGAGATACCCACACCTGGCCATTCGTTCGATGTGCGCTGGGCGTATCCGTGTACCATCATTACGCGGTCGTTCAGCCAAATCTTACCTTCACCGAAACGCGTTTTGCGGAAGCCTGTGCGGGTAACAACCAAATCGTTAGCTGCTGTAGCTGTTTCGAGCTTGTCGCGCAGATAGGTTTCTACGGTGTAAAGATAGCCGTAGTTCCATGACCAGAAGTGCAAACCCTGCACCTCTTTCTCGGCCTTGGCGATAATGGCTTCTCCTGGTCGTAATGTTATTCGCTCGTTGCCATTGAAGCCCACCACCTTGTTCCCGTCGGCATCTTTCAGTACAACAGTCAGGAAGAACATCCGTTCGCGGGTGTCCTCGTTCTTTACCTCGCTTTCCACATGAATCACAGCCTTGTGTGCCTCCACGTCGATGTCGGTGGCATAGACATACGTGCCTGTCGTCCCGAGGTTGGAATAGAGTGGCAGCGTCTGGTAGAGCTTTCCGGTGATATGCAGCCAGACGTTCTTTGGCAGACCGCCGTAGTTGGCATTGAAGTTCTTATCGTTCCATTGATATCGGCTATTCAAAGTACGGTCTCGATACGTCCAGGTGTTATCGCAGCGCACAGCAATGACATTCTCACCTTCTTTTATATAAGGTGTCAGGTCGAAGCCGAATGCCATGACGCCGTTATCCGAAAAGCCTACCTTCTGACCGTTCAGCCAAACGTCAGCACCCTGTCGTGCACCTTCGAACTCAATGAACACTTTTCCTTTGGTATCCGCCTCCGTCAGCGTGAACGTCTTACGATACCAACAGACGGTGTCCGTGAGATTGACAATATCCTTTCGGAAAGCCTCGTTGCCGTTGAAGGCATAGGGTAGCGTTACCCGTTGCCACTGACTGTCGTTGAACTCAGGCTTCGCAGCCTCGGTGAAATCGCCCACCTGCAGTCGCCAGTCTGCGTTGAAATTAAGTTTCTGTCGCTCAGCTGCTTCCATACTCATGGCGAGCACCAGCAGGAATAATGTTTTTAGTAGTTTCATGTCAGTTATTGTTGTAATAAGTAGTTTTGCGGGTGCAAAGGTAAAGAAAAATACGATACGATACAAATAAATCACAAAAAAACGGGCGAAGTAGTCTTCGTCCGCTTTTTTTCTTTATCTTTGAGCCTTACAACTCAATTGGCTTACGCCTATCCTTGAGCCAAAAAAAAGATTGGCTTTCGCCAATCTTTTTGAGCCTCTTGTCGGATTCGAACCAACGACCCCGAGATTACAAATCACGTGCTCTGGCCAACTGAGCTAAAGAGGCGGGTGGGCAAGCGATCTATATCGCACCGCTACAACCAAGTACCTTTGCTATGTTCCCATCCTGGAGGATTCCGAGGGAGCTGGTCGTACAGGACTTGCCCATGATATGTATGCTTTCCTCCGAAAGCGGGTGCAAAGGTACGAAAAAAAGTGAAGAGTGAAGCGTGTAGAGTGAAGAATTTACTCCCGCCTTTGAATTTTTAACTATTTTTTAAGACCTTGGCCACGTTATGTGCGGGAAAATGCGTAATTTTGCAGCGAAATAGTAAATTGTTTAGGAGTGACAGCACCAGAATACATTCAACTGAAGGCTTTTGCCCGCATCGACGGAGCTCTGCTGGCCCTGATGCTGGTAGTAGCCTTCGCGTGTTATATTGTAGGTCTTACCTCGCCCACCTATGGGTTTCTGGCATTGTTTGCCATCGTGCTGACGCCAGTCTTTGTGGGGGTTCGCCTGCGTCGTTTCCGTGATGAGGGTCTTGAAGGCACCATCTCGTTTCTTCGTGGCTGGGCCTATGTCTCTCTGATGTTCTTCTATGGCGGTCTGCTATTTGCGCTGGCCCAGTATGCCTATCTGGCCTATCTGGATCACGGCTATATGCTGTCGGTGATTACCGGTATGATGTCAGAACCCCAGAATGCGGAGTTGATCAAGCAGTTGGGCATGTCAGATCAGGTCAATGAGAGTCTTCATGTGTTGCAGACGATGCGTCCCATCGACTTTGCCCTGGAAATGCTGACGACGCTCCTGATGATAGGCGTCATGTTGGGAGTGCCTATTGCTGCGCTGGTGCAGAGAAAAGTAAAAAAGTAAAATATAAAAGAACAATGGATATATCAGTAGTAATACCTCTTTATAATGAGGAAGAGTCGATTCCCGAGCTCTTTGCTTGGATAGAACGTGTGATGAACGAGCATCACTTCTCTTACGAGGTGATTTTCATTAGCGACGGCTCTACCGACCGCTCCTGGGAGCTGATTTGCGAACTCAAGGCAAAGTCGTCATGCGTCAAGGGTATCAAGTTCCGCCGCAACTACGGCAAGAGTCCCGCCCTCTATTGCGGCTTTGCCGAGGCTCAGGGTGATGTGGTGATTACGATGGATGCCGACCTTCAGGACTCTCCCGACGAGATTCCCGAGCTGTACCGTATGATTAAGGAAGAGAGGTATGACCTGGTGTCGGGTTATAAGCAGAAGCGCTACGACCCGCTGTCGAAGACGCTGCCTACGAAGCTCTTCAACGCTACGGCACGGGCCGTCAGCGGTATCAATAACCTGCACGACTTCAACTGCGGCCTGAAGGCCTATCGTCGCGATGTGGTGAAGAATATCGAGGTCTATGGCGAGATGCACCGTTACATTCCCTATTTGGCTAAGCAGGCTGGCTTTGGTAGGATAGGGGAGAAGGTGGTACAGCACCAGGCCCGTAAGTATGGCGCCTCAAAGTTCATGGGTTGGAACCGCTTTGTCAATGGCTATCTTGACCTGCTGACGCTGTGGTTCCTGAGCACCTTTGGCAAGAAGCCCATGCATGTGTTCGGTTTCCTGGGCACCATCATGTTCCTCATTGGTTTCTTTGCCGCCTTCCTGTTGGCAGTAGGTAAGGTGTTCGGTCTTCTGTGGATCACCGACTCTGCCTTCTTCTACCTCTCGCTGACCATGATGATTCTGGGTACGCAGTTCTTCCTGACAGGTTTCCTTGGCGACCTTATCAGCCGTACGTCGAATGTACGTAATGACTATCAAATAGAAGAGAAGATAGGATGAGACGTCTGTTCCTTCTGCTTATCCTCTCTGTTGTGCTGGTGGCCTGCTCCAGTATAGAGTGTCCTATCGAGAATACGGTAGCCGTCAACTATTCTGTGATGAAATATCAGAATGGCGAAGAGGTGGCCGACACCCTGAATGATACCCTGTGGGTTTGGTCACGTCGTGCCGACGGTGACGACACCCTGTTGTATAATCGTGGGGTTAATGTCCGCTCTTTTAGTTTGCCTGCCAGCTATCAGGGACCTCAGGATACATTGATTTTCCTGACTGTCGATACCTTACAAAACTACGACGTCGACACGGTGTGGATCAGCAAGGAAGATATTCCCCATTTCGAATCAGTGGACTGTGCCGTTCGCTACTTCCACAAGATCACCGATGTGAGGAGTACCCATGAAGCCATCGATACTATTATCATTAATAATTCATCAGTAACCTATGACTCGTCGGTCAAGCATCTGTACATTCATTTCAAGAAGTAAGTTGTGGCTGGTGACGCTTATCGTCTTCCACCTGTCGCTGCTCTCTGCCTCGGCTCAGGGCTTCTTGAAGCTGCAGCAGGACTCTATCCCGTTCTTCCGGGGTTTTGCCGTCTCTGCCGACTTGGTGGGTCTGGCTCAGATGCAGCTTGGTGACTACGGACAATATGAGGCAGCACTGCGACTCAACCTTCACGACCAGTATTTCCCCATTGTGGAGCTGGGTGTGGGCAAGGCCAATCATGTGGATGATGAGGTGACGCATATCACTTACAAGACCAGTGCCCCCTATTTCCGTGTGGGTGTCGATGTGAATATCGCGAAGAACAAACATTCTAATAACCGCATCTATGTAGGTGTGCGCTATGCCTATACCAGTTATAAGGTGGATGTAAACCGTTCGCCCTTTGAAGACCCGGTATGGAAAAACACCACGTATTACGACGTGTCGGATGTGGCTTGCTCGCAACACTGGGCCGAAGTGCTCTTCGGCATCGATGCCCAGCTGGTGGGTCCGCTGCATCTGGGATGGAGTGTGCGTTATCGCAACCGCTTATCCAATGACGATGGCATCATTGGTAAGACGTGGTATGTGCCGGGCTATGGCATACAGGACACGTCGAATCTGGGTGCCACTTTCAATGTCAGCATTGATATTTAAGATATGATGAGGAGGTTCCTGTTTATCGGTTTTGGTTTGTTGCTTCTGGTATCCTGCACGGAAAAGGCGGCGTTCCAGAAGAACAGCAACTTGGTGTTTGGCACCATTTATAATATCACCTATCAGTATGCCGACGACCTGCAGGCTGAGATCGAGGCCGAGTTGCAGAAGGTTGATGGTGAGTTTTCGATGTTTAACCCCCAGTCCACTGTTGCCCGCATCAACGGCGGCGACTCTACAGTGGAGCGTTCCGCCATGTTCTGCGAGATTTTCGAGCTGGCGCAGACCGTGAACAAGGAGACCAATGGCGCCTTCGATATCCATGTGGCTCCGCTGGTCAATGCCTGGGGCTTTGGCTTCAAAAATGACCAGTTGCCTACGCCCCAACAGGTTGACAGCCTGCTGAAGATACGTGATCAGATGGACTTCAGCGCCATTGCCAAAGGCTATGGGTGTGATGTGGTGGCCCGTCTGCTGCGGTCTCATGGCATCGAGAACTTCATGGTGGAGATAGGTGGCGAGGTAGTGCTGAGCGGCCATAACGACAAAGGCCAGCCCTGGCATATCGGTGTCAACAAACCTGTGGAGAACCCCGAGGATGGTGACCTCCAGACGGTGCTGAGTATCACCGACTGCGCCATAGCCACCAGCGGCAACTATCGCAACTTCTATTATAAGGACGGTCAGCGCTATGCCCATACCATCGACCCCCGCACAGGCTATCCCGTGCAGCATAGTCTTCTCTCGGCGACCGTGGTGGCTGCCGACTGTGCCACTGCCGATGCCTATGCCACCTCGTTTATGGTGCTGGGTCTTGACAGCGCCCAGGCAGTGCTCAACAGTCATCCCGAGTTGAAGGCCTATCTGATATATAGCGATGAGTCAGGACAGATGTCGGTATGGCGTTCTGAGACTTTAGACTGTGAATTATAATCAGTAGCACCATGAACTCCTTCCGTCTCTACGACAGTCTCCTGCAGTTCTCTTTATTCCAGGGCCTGAGCCGTGCCGAGCTGTTGCAACTCACGGGTCAGACCAAGTTCGGATTCTTGAAGCTGCCAGAGGGCAAGCCTGTTGTTCGTGAAGGAGAACCATGTAGTCAGCTTTATTTCCTGATTGACGGACGCTTATCACTCACCACGATGAGTGACGATCGTCGCTATTCCGTCATAGAACAGCTGTCAGCCCCTTGGCTTCTGCAGCCCGAAGCCGTCTTCGGAGCCCATCCGCAATACACCTCTACTGTTTCTACGCTAACGGAATGCCATTTTATGACCCTCTCCAAAGACGAGGTGTTGCGTCTTCTTGAGGACTTCTTTATTATCCGTCTCAACCTGCTGAATCTGCTGTCCACCCAGTCCCAGCGACGGGGTCGCCAGCCTTGGCGCCGTAGTCCTGAGACCCTCCGTCAGCGCATCATCCGCTTTTTCGTAGACCACTGTCTCTATCCTGCCGGTCCGAAACAGTTCCGTATGTTGATGACACAGTTGGCCCAGGAGGTGGGCGATAGTCGTCTTGATGTCTCTCGGGTGCTTAACGCCTTGCAGACAGAAGGGCTGTTGCACCTTCGTCGCGGTATCATCGAGATACCATCGCTCGAACACCTTTTAATGTAAGGCTTTCCCGTTGCTTTCTACGCCTAGCTGTTTCATCGTTTTGATGACGCCCGTAGGGATTTTCCCCGCAAGAATGGGGAAACTCCCCTATAGGTTTAGGGTTTTCCATTTGTGTAACTCATTGAAACTCCGTATCTTTGCATCAACAAAAGAATAGAAATACCATAGGTTTGTTTTTTAGGTTATTGTTTGCTTTTAGTACTGACAGGGGCGCAACCGATGTGATATCTGGATGCGCCCCTTTTTTATTTTGACCACGAAAAATGTGTTCGTCTCTACTTCTTGATAAACTTATACGTTCTGACGTGTCCCTTGCTGTCGGTCACCCTTGCTATGTAGTAGCTGCCGGGTCGTGGGTTGTCCACGGGCTGTCCAGCCAGGTTGAAGATCTGAGTCTTGGTCTGAGAATTGAGGTTTGATATTTGAGCCTCGTCAATATCTGTTGTCTTCTCAGGCTGTGGCACAGCCACCATATAGCTCGAAGCGATGTTGCTGTTGGCAATGGTGGGGATGTTCATCACAAACACGTCGTTCTGTCCGTCGGGATAGCGTCCCACCGTCTGGTCGCTCTGGTGCTGAGCGTATGTCAGGCAGTCGCTCCAGCTCTGGTCTGCCGCTGTCAGCATCACCGTGCCGCCGTCAGCATCCAGCTTGAACTGTGCGTGCAGCTGTCCTGTCGACTCCAGCTTGTCGCACCATATAATAAGGTATCCGTGTGCGGGAATGATTGTCGATATCAGCGCGTTACCCTTGGTTATCTGGTACTTCGTCGGCTTGCTCAGGTTGTCGGTAAGGTACATACCCTCCACGTCGATAGCCTCGTCGGTGGTGTTGTACAGCTCTACCCAGTCGTTGCGTTTGAAGTATTCATTCACATAGATGCCGTTGGCAGCGCTCACCTCGTTGATACGTACCGGAGTGATGCCCTGTGCCGTGAGGTTTTCCTCGTCAAGTGCCTCGAAGACAGCCGTCAGGCTGACGGTGCTGCTTTCCGGCATAGTCATCACTGTGTCGTTGCTGACGATGCTGCTGCCGTCCTTCCATGCCACGAAGCGATAGCCTGCCGGTGCCTTGACCTTCAGTTCTACCGGTGCGAAGAGGTAGCCGTCGAATTCGCCGTAGGGCACCTCAATGCCATTCACAAAGAGGCTTGAGCCCTCGGTGTTGCTCTTCACCGTCACGGCCTGTGCCGCCTTGCTCAGCTTGGCATTAGAAAAGTCCTTCAGATAGCTTGTCATCTTCTTCGAACGGCCCTTCAGCTCGTTCTTGATGGTGGTAGCCGACCGACTTGCGTCGTGTCCGTCGTTCAGTCCCTGCTGTTTCATCAGGTTACACATCT
>Ga0310786_10010083_pt1 | contig 11906 bp, 12 predicted proteins | sample AusTroGonzalo_MG_FD_203881 | JGI IMG/M metagenome (GOLD analysis project Ga0310786, IMG submission 203881) | Bovine rumen microbial communities from tropical cattle in Woodstock, Queensland, Australia - Gonzalo_03 (v2) (version 2) | ecosystem: Host-associated > Mammals > Digestive system >... | reverse complement strand
GTGGGTCTGGCCTGAGGACTTCCGTACCTGGCTCATAGGCCGGGGAACCTTCGGTGTTTTCGAGAATGATACGGATATCGGCTACTGCAATTTCGTACTCTATTGCGGAATGATCGGAGTGGTACTCTTCTCTTTGTTCTTCGTCTATGTCCACCTGGTCCATAACCGTAAATTCTCATCTTTTGGAATCGTCTCGTTCCTGTTGATTGTATTGACGTTCGTTTTCTGGATGAAAGTCACGACAGACATCTTCTTCATCGATGCCCTCCTATTTTGTATACCCGGTGACAGTGAAGAGAGTGAAAGGGATGAGATATAAGGATGATTGACTTTTGACACTGAGTTTCAATAATAAAAAAATGCCGCCCTTGCGCGGATTTCTGGCACTTGTCATCGTGCTGGGACATTTCTCCTATTTCATGGAAGGTACTTTCGTCTCGGCAATGACACTGGCGGCACCTGCTTCCGTGGCCTTCTTTCTGTTCATTTCCGGCTACGGATTGACTTGCTCCATATGGAAGGAAGGCATGCCTTACCTGAAGACTTTCCTGCTGTCCAAGATAGTCCGGATTGTGTTGCCGGCCCTGCTGGTCGTCCTGCTCCATGCTCTCCTTTGCGGACGGTCGGGGGTGGTGCTCCACGCACGGGCTCGGCTGGTCCTGGCGAACGGGAATACTTTCCTGCCTCATTATTGGTTCGTATGGACCATCCTGTACGATTACCTGTTGTTCTATTTGAGCTGGCGCTTTCTACCGCGGTGCTGGACGAAATATGTTATCCTGGCGGGCGTGCTCGTTTTCCTGTCAGTCACGATCCTGTCGGGTTATGACCGGTGTTGGTGGATGTGTGCGCTCTCTTTTCCGGCCGGTGTCTTTTTCGCAGAATACGAACAACCGGTCTATTCCTTTGTCGGACGGAACAATCAATCATACTGGCTTACGCTTTTGGGACTGGCTTTGCTGACTGCTCTGTTGTTTATGGCGCCGGTTTTGTGGACCCGGGTGATTGCCTACACTGTCTGCCCGCTTTTCCTGACGCTGTGCGTGGCGCGCCTTCCCCTGGACAAGGCAAGCCTGCCTGTCCTGGGTTTCCTGGGAGCCATCTCCTATGAGATTTATCTGGTCCATATCACAATGATGTCCTTCTTGCACAGCGACGTTGTGTGGATAGCTTCGAAGCCCTTGTATATGGCCGCCGTTTTCGCCTCGACGATTCTTACGGCATGGCTGATCCATTTGTTGTGCGGGCGTCTTTTGAGACGGGTGCGATGAAACTTGTCTACTGTATAGCGGATGTCTACAATCCGGGCGGAATGGAACGGGTCCTGCTCAACAAGCTCCGCTGGTGGGTGAAGCGTGGCGACTGCGACCTGACGGTGGTGACCACCGACCAGAACGGCCGTCCTCCTTTCTATGCCTTTCCGCCGGAGGTACGGATGGTGGACCTGGGCGTGAACTACAAGACCGACAATGGTCGGAATCCTGTGGCTAAGATACTTTCGTATTTCCGTAAGCGGCGTTTACACCGGCAGCGCCTGACGGACTTGCTGATGAAGGAACGGGCGGACATCGTCGTGTCGCTCTATCCTTCGGAGTCGTCGTTCATTCCGAAGATTCAAGATGGTAGCAAGAAGGTGTTGGAGCTTCATTTCAACAAGTATTTCCGCCTGCAGTATAACCGCAGTGGCCTGCTGGGTCTGGCCGACCGCTTCCGCACCCGGCAAGACGAGCGCATCGTGCGCCGTTTTGACCGTTTCGTGGTTCTGACGCAGGAAGATGCCGGCTACTGGGGCGCTTTGCCCAACCTGACGGTCATTCCCAATGCGGCCCTTGAAATACCTGATATTCAGCACAGATCTGGAAACCGGCGGGTGATCGCGGTGGGACGGCTCGACTACCAGAAAGGTTTTGACCGTCTGCTGGAGGCCTGGGCGTTGCTCCCTGCCGCCCTCCGGCAAGAATGGCGTCTCGACATCTTCGGCCAGGGCGAGTGGGAGCAGATGCTGAAAGACAAGGCCTTGCAGTTGGGTATCGCCGGTTCCGCCCGGATCAACGGGCCGACCCGGCAGATTTTTGACGAATATGCGGCCAGCGATTTTCTGGTCATGAGTTCGCACTATGAGGGCTTTCCGATGGTGATGATTGAAGCGATGGCTTGCGGCCTGCCGGTGGCGAGCTTCGATTTCCTATGCGGTCCGCGCGACATCATCCGTCCGGGAGAGAACGGCCTGATGGTCAAAGAAGGAGACATCTTCGCCCTGGCGACGGCCATGCAACGGATGATGGAAGACCCGCTGCTCCTGGAGCGGATGTCCCAAGGAGCGAAACAGATAGCACAGACCTATTCCGAGGCGTCCGTGATGGCGCAGTGGGAGTCCTGCTTCCAAGCATTGATGCAATGACGGCTTCGATGTCAAAAGCAAATCGTTTTCAGGCGATTGACTTGTTGAAGGTCATCCTGACCATCGGCATCGTGTTCCGTCATGCGGAACTGGTGGGGATGGAGGGTCGATCGGAAGTGTTCGATTTCCTCACGCACGGGATGATGCTCGTCACTTCGGTCTGTGTCCCGCTGTTCTTTGTCTTGTCTGGTTTCCTGTATTTCTATAACGTTCCGGAGCGCCCAGGCGTACCGTACTTCTGGGGAAAGACCCGCAAACGGTTCTATTCGTTGCTGATTCCCTACCTGATTGCCAACTGCTTTGCCTTCGTCTGTTACTGGGCGGCTTACCGCTTTGCACCGGAGATGATGTCGGGTTTTTTCGGCGATGACTGGCACAACCCGGTCTTCGTTTTCTGGACAGGACCCATCAATATGTCCCTCTGGTTCATCCGCGACCTGATTATCGCCTGTATCATGGCACCGCTGTTCTATCTGCTGGTCCGTTATACGCGTATCTGGGGTCTGCTGGCTTTGGGTGTTGCCTGGTTTGTTGTGGGCGGTTCTCCCTGGTACAATCTGTATTTCGCCGTCGGTGCCTGGGCGGCCGTTTGTCAGGGCGACGCCACTACCCGCTTCCTCGACCGGATCCATTGCCGGGTCCCGGCCGATGCGGCTGCCTGGTGCTTCTTTATATATTTGTATCACTATATTCTGGTCATCGTGCTCAAGAAAGGGCTGACGATGGCATTGGATCCTTCTTCCGTCTGGTCCTTGACCGGGGTGTATCTGGTGGTGGCCCTTGTCACGCTGGCCGTCCTGACCGGACTCTTCCGGCTGCTGAAAAAGCTGCTTCCGAAAGTGACGGGTGTTCTCGTAGGAGGTAAACTATGAGCAAGAAACTATTGCAAATCAATCCCGTCGTACGGCTGAACACGTCGACCGGCCGCATCATGCGCGAAATCGGGGAATTGGCTCAGGCGTCCGGATGGGAGAGTTATGTGGCCTACAGCGGTGCCCGCGACGGCATGCCTGTCCACAGTTCGCAACTTGTGCCAGTGGGTGACAAACGCGACCTGGCGGCTCATTTTCTGGCTACCCGGCTTTTCGACGCGCACGGGTTGGCTTCGAAGCGCGGCACACGGCAGTTCATCGAGCGTATCCGCACCATCGATCCCGACGTGATTCATATTCACAATATCCACGGCTATTTCCTGAATTACCCGCTCTTGTTCAACTATCTGAAAGAGAGCAGGAAACCCGTTGTCTGGACCGTCCATGACTGCTGGCTTTACACGGGGCACTGCTATTATTATTCTGCCGCCCATTGCGACAAATGGAAGAAAGCCTGCGGCCATTGCCCGCAGAAACATGCTTTCCCGGCGAGCTGGCTTATCGACCGTTCCGCCCGCAATTTGCACGACAAACAACTGGCTTTTGGCGCCCTGGACAATCTGACCATCGTTCCCGTTTCCGAATGGATCCGCGAGGAGATGCGTTCCTCCATCCTTGCCGACAAGCATTTTCAGGTCATCCACAACGGCATCGATCTGGAGACCTTCCGACCTGAAGCGGCGGAAGGTGAAGCGCCGGCAGAGGGGACCCGGATTTTGGGTGTGGCCAGCATCTGGTTGGCAGAAAAAGGTTGGAACGACTTGATTGACCTTGCCGGCCGCCTGCGGCCCGATGAAAAGCTGGTGCTGGTAGGAAGGACTACCGCCGCACAGCGGAAGGCTGTTCCGGAGAATGTGCAGCTGATCGAACGGACTGAGAACATCGGCCGTCTGGCGGCGCTCTATGCGAGTTCAACCGTATTTGTGAATCCTACCTGGCAGGACAATTATCCGACGGTCAATCTGGAGGCTATTGCCTGCGGGACGCCAGTGGTGACCTACCGGACCGGCGGCAGCGTGGAGTCGGTGACCGACGGGACCGGTTTTGTGGTGGAACAAGGTGACGTGGCGGCGATGCTCGACCGGGTGCGGGATCTGGCCGCCTGCGATCGTGCCGCGACCGTTGCCCGCTGCCGGGCACATGCCCTGGCGCATTTCCGAAAAGAAGACTGTTATCAGCATTATATCAAACTTTATGAAAATCTTACAACTCGGTAAGTTCTACCCGATCCGGGGTGGCGTGGAGAAAGTGATGTGGGATCTGACCTGGGGTCTCGCCGAGCGAGGCATCCTCTGCGACATGCTCTGTGCCTATTTGAAGACGGATCCCGTAGATCCCGAACACCAGGATCTTTGCCGGGAAACGGAAGACGGGCGGGAGATTACACTTGGTCCTTACGGACGTGTCATCTGTGTGCCTGCCCGGACCAAGAAGGCCAAGACCATGCTCTCGAAGCCCATGATCTCCTGGTTGCGCAAGCATGCCGCCGAATACGATATCATCCATATCCACCATCCCGACCCGATGGCGGCCTTGGCTTTGTTCCTGAGCGGCTACAAAGGGCGGGTGATCCTGCATTGGCACAGTGATATCCTGGCGCAGAAACTGCTGTTGCTCTTCTACAGTCCCTTGCAGTGGTGGCTGATCCGCCGTGCAGAGCGCATTATCGGCACCTCGCCGGTCTATATCCGCGAATCGCAGAACTTGGCCCATGTCCAGCATAAAGTGGCTTGCGTCCCCATCGGCATCGTTCCGGTCGTTTACGATTTCCGGGCTGCCGAAGCTATCCGCGCGTCAATTTCCGACAAGAAACTGGTCTTTGCGCTGGGCCGCCTGGTCCCGTACAAGGATTTCGCGACCTTGATCGCGGCTGCACAATTCCTCAGTGATGAATACCGGGTCGTGATCGGCGGCTCCGGACCGCTGAAGGATGAACTTCAGCAGCAGATCGATGAAGCCGGCCTGCAGGATAAGGTCCGGCTGCTGGGCTATGTGGAGAGTTGGGACGTACCGAACTGGTTTGGCGCCTGTGACGTGTTTGTCCTGAGTTCAGACCGGCGTACGGAAGCTTTCGGCGTCGTCCAGATCGAGGCTATGTCATGCGGCAAGCCGATCGTGGCCACGATGATCCCTCATTCCGGGGTGTCGTGGGTCAATGATAACGGTGTGTCGGGCCTCAATGTGCATCCGCACGAACCCAAGGCACTAGCAGCGGCCATCCATCAGATCTGCGATGACCCCGACACGTACCTCCAATTTTCCGCCGGCGCCATGGAGCGCTTCGAAACCTTGTTTACTTCCCGTGAAATGATAGACAAAATTATCAAGATATATGAGAACAAAAAGTAATTTGTTGATAATGGCAATGATTCTCATCTTGCCACTATCCTGCGCTACTCCTGCCAAAATTGGCTACTTGCGTGATATGGAGTACAATGATCCTTTGGATGCTCCGGCCGCTCCTGAATTGCGTCTCAAAGTGGACGACCGCATCAGCATCCAGGTCTTCAGTGAGGAAGTCGAGTTGGCTGCGCCGTTCAACGCCGTTTTGCCCCGGAAGGGGGATGATCTGGGCTCCTTGTTGGGAACCACCTATGGCGTGGACGCGAAAGGCAACATCGATTTTCCGGTCCTGGGCACGCTTCACGTTGAAGGAAAGACAATGGACGAAGTCAAAAAAGAAATCGCATCCGAAATTTCCCGTCGCGGGTACATCAAGGAACCCGTCGTCAAGGTGGAGCTTGAAAACTTTTCGATCGTCGTTCTGGGCGAGAAGAACTCGACCATCATACCGATTGAAGGAACGAGCATCAACATCTTTCAGGTCATCGCGGCTACAGGCGGAACGGCTGAGACAGACAAGATACCGGATGTGATGGTGGTGCGAACCGAAAACGGCAAGCGTACGGCTTACACGATCAACCTGCAGACCAAGGACCTGTATGATTCACCGGTTTTCTGGCTTCAGCAGAATGATATGGTCTATTTGAAACCGCGCGGCTTGCGCCTGTCGAGCGGCGGCGACCTCTTCCTCAAGATTTTCAGTCCGGCTATCGCAGCCATTTCCTCCATTGCCTATATGCTGCTCTGGACAGCCCGATAATATCATGAAGAAATCAGCTAAGAAAGTTACCCGCAACGAGCAGGTCAATATGGTCGATATTTTCTACTACCTGCTCAACAACTGGATATGGTTCGCTTTGTGCATCATCATTGCACTGAGCGTGGCCTATTATCGTTATGCCCGCATGCCCTTCCTCTATTCCAATCAGGTGACGGCCATCCTGAAAGATCCGGACAACGGGCCTCGCTCCGCCCGGCTGGATACCTACAGCAATATGATCAACACGATCTCCGTGACCAACGAGGAATTGCAACTGCGGTCCTGGACCTTGATGTCGGAGGTGGTCAAGGCATTGGATGCCGATGTGAGCTACACAGAGCATATCAAATTCCGGGATGTGGAGCGCTACAAGACCCTGAGTCCTTTTGTCGTCTGTTTCTCCCGCGAAGTCGACGACCCGGGCCTGTTTGATATCACTGTCACGCCGTTGGCAGGAGAGGTGCTCCGTGTCGACCTGGGGGCGGGCGGCGTACACGCCGTTACTTTCGGCGACACATTGCAGGTGGGTTCCGGGAAAATTGTCCTGATGCCCACGAAACGCTATATACCGGAGTATTACGACATTCCAATCCGGGTACGCCGCTGGCCGTTGTCTGATGCCGCCGTTTCTTTCGTCAGCCGGCTTCGTGTATCGCACAAGGATGAAATCTTGACGATCGGCATCAACGATTCCAATGCGGACCGGGCTGCCGATATCTTGAACATGCTGGTGATCAAATACAATGAAGACGCCATCCGGGAAAAGAACAAGGTTGCGGTAAACACTTCGAATTTCATCGAAGAGCGTCTGCGGATCATCGAAGAGGAACTGGGCGGCGTGGAAGGAAGCCTGGCCAGTTTCCAGAGTTCCAACCAGCTGATGGACGTGAACGAGGCTGCTTCGACCTACCTGGGAGAAAGCCGGGCTTACAGCAAGGATATCGTGTCCGTGGAGACACGTATTTCCCTGGCTACCTATCTGCAGGACTATATTCTGGGATTGGGCGACACTTTCCAGATGATTCCGGCCAATACGGGGCTGGATGATTCCAATATCGAGACCCTGATCGAACAGTACAACGAGCAGGTATTCCGTCGCGGACAACTGGTGGCGGCCAGCAGCTTGGAGAGTCCGGCCGTCCAGCAGATCGAAAGCAAACTCCTGTCCCTGCGCAGAAATACCTTGAGCCTGATTCACAATTTGATCAGAAGCCTGGAAATAACCAAGCAGGATTTGCAGCGGCGCGAAAAGGAATCGATTCAGAAGTATTCGAAGATGCCTGTCAAAGCCCGCCAGATGCTTGAGATCGAGCGTCAGCAGTCCATCAAGGAGGAGCTTTATATTTTCCTGCTCAACAAGCGGGAAGAGAGTCAGCTGACCCAGGCCATGGCAGACGATAACATTCGGGCCGTCGACCCGGCAGTTCCCAATTATACGCCATCCTCTCCGCAGCGGATGAAAATCATCGCCCTGGCTTTGCTGGTCGGCTTGCTCATCCCGCTCGTCATCCTGGTTGCACGTCTCTTCCTGGACACGAAGATCCGTACACGCAAGGAGATTGAGGAGAACGTAGACGTCCCGTTCCTCGCGGAAATTCCGCTCAACAAGGAGATGCGCCACTTCATTTGGAAAGACCAGCATCACATCAAGGGAACGAAGGAGCCTTCGCCTTTCGTATACGAGTCCAATTCACACAGCGTCTTCACTGAGGCGATGCGCATGATGTGCACCAACCTGGCGTTCCTCGATCCCGACTGCGTGCTGCCGATGGTCATAGGAACGACTTCGTACTCGTCGAACTCCGGCAAGACTTTCATCGTGGCCAACATGGCGGCCTGCCTGGCCGACGCACAGAAGCGCGTGGTGGTGCTGGATACCGATATGCGCAAGCGTTCGCTTTCCGGCGAACTGGGCCTGAAGCACAAGATGGTCGGTTTGTCGAATTATTTGTACGATTTAGACTTGCAGCTTGAAGACATTCTGCATAAAGATGTCCAGCCGGGCATTGATTTCATCCCCGCCGGTTCCACGCCGCCCAACCCGGCTGAACTGTTGAGCAGGCCTCGTTTCGACGACCTGATCAAACAGCTGCGCGCTCTGTACGACTATATCTTGCTCGATGGCGTACCTGTGCAGATGCTTTCCGAACCGCTTGTCATCAACCGTGTCGTCGATTGCAACCTCTTCATCTTGCGCAGCGGGCAGCTCGACCGTCGCATCCTCCCGCAACTGGACGAGCTCAACGAAAACCGTCACCTGACCAACATGGCCATCGTCTTCAACGGTCCCGAGATCAAGCGCCGTCGTGGTTATGGCTTCGGCTCTTACGGTTATGGCTATGGTTACGGCTATGGTTACGGCTATGGTTATGGCTACAATGATTATGAGGACGGTGGCAAGAAAAAGCCTTTCTGGAAAAAACTGTTCAAGAAATGACCATTGCCGTAGATTTTGACGGGACGATTGTCGAGCACAAGTATCCTGAGATAGGGAAGGAGAAGCCTTTTGCCATCCAGTGCCTGAAACAGTTGCAGCAGGAAGGCAACCGACTGATTCTCTGGACCTCCCGGGAAGACGAGCTGCTGGAGGAAGCGATTGCGTTCTGCCATGAGCGAGGACTGGATTTCTATGCGGTCAACAGTAACCAGCCTGAAAGCGCTTTGTTCAAGCGCAAGACGTCCAAGGTGGTCGCCGATGTTTACATCGACGACCACAATCTGGGCGGCCTCCCCGATTGGGGACAAATCTATGAAATGATCGGCACGATGCGTTCCCAGCATCATGCCGGTCATTCCAAAAAATCTTTCTTTTTCTGGCGCAAGCGCTGACGCGGTTTCCGGCGCGGCTATTTGTTGCGCAGGAACCGCAACTTGTGGCGGTCGAATGAGGGGAAATTGAGGTGGCGGCGCACCTTGTCCGGGTGCATCTCGTCGAATTTGATGAGGATGCCCGCCTCGATGACATCTCCGAATTCATCGTTGATGCCAGCACCGAACGACTTCATCGTCGGTGATATATTCATGTACGTATTGACCAGCGGAGGGATGTGGACACCCATCTGCTGGATTTCCCGTTTGAGGATCTTGTAGTCGTCGGCGAAGTTGTCGGCGGTGAAGAGTTGGCTGAATTCCCTCGAGAGCGTGATCTTGACGGGTTTCTTGGGGATGACCATGCGGTCGAGACGTTCCTGCAGTCCGGCTCCCCAGGAGCCGAAATGCTTGCGCAGGAAATAGAGCAGCATGCCCAATCCCTTTTTCGGGAACGACGGATAGATCGTCATCTTGCCGAAGAAGTAATCCATCCGGCCCTTATACAGGACGATCAGTCCGCCGAGGCCGTCGAAGAGGTTGTCAAGGGAGTAAAGGCTCTTCATGCCCCGTTCTGAACTCTGGTACTCGGGACGGATGAAAGATCGGCTGAGTTCGATAGTGCGCAGGAAGCCGTTGCGGAGGTAACGCTGCGTAAAACGGAACAGGTGTGAGGAAGGCATGATGGGCTGGCCGAAGCGGTCATACATGACTTCGTCGCACAGGACGTAGCGGTAGCCGCCGATGATGCATTCGGCATCCGGATCCCATAGCACAAGTTGTTTGTATTTGAAGGCTGGGTCGAGATCAAAGGCGTCGAGGTCGACATCCTTGCCCGTTCCACCTCCGCCGGCGCGGAAAGCGATTTCGCGAAGGCGGCCGATTTCACGCATGACATTCGGTGCGCACTGGTTGTCAACGATATAGAGTTTGTTCCCAGCGTGGTTGGTGTCGCGCAGGAAATGTTTGTCAGTAAGTTCCTGTTTCAGCAGCTCTGTGTCGACGGGTTCGATGATGGGCTTAGCTTTCATTCAATTCTGCGTTTTTTAATGCATAGACTTGTTCCCGGACCCATGCGGCCCAGTCCGCATCGCGCCTGTCGGCGGTGAAGGTTTGCCATGGGATGGGCTTGCCAAAGACCAGCGTATAGGACTTGTGCTGGGTCTTGTACAACTCGTCGGGAAGGGTGAGCATGGCAATGTTTAGCTTGAGTTTCAGCAGGTTCCGCAATTTATCGATGCGGTAGAAACGTTTGGAGTTCTCGCCGCTGAACCACACGGGCACGATGTCGCGGTGCGACATCCGGCTCTTGGTGATGAAGGTTTTCTTCCACGGGAGATCCTGCACGATGCCGTCGATCTTGCGGGAGCACAGTCCGGCCGGGAAGATGATGACCTGACGGTCGGAGTTGAAGGCGTCATTGATCTTTTCAACCAGGTCGGCGCTTTGGCCGCCGAACTTGTTGACGGGCACGGTATATTCGGCAATGGGCTTGATGGCCATCAGCAGGTCATTGGCGGGAATCACGATATGACCGTCGAATTTGCGTCCCACCTGTCCGATGACGCTCAAGGCGTCGATGCCTCCCAGCGGATGGTTGCCGGCAAAGGTGTATCGTCCGTCGGCGGGGATATTCTCCAGTCCCTTCACTGTCAGGTGGATATCGTAGTATACCAGCGCCTGCTCGGCGAAGTCCACGCCGAGCCAGCCCTGTTGGAGATAACCGTTCAAGTGATCCTGGTGAATAAAACGCTTGAGCCAGCTGATGACGGGCTTGGGTATCTTCTTGTCGCCAAAGCGTTGTTGAACGATGGCATCCAGATCGAGCGTGACGGTTTCGTTGACGGGCATGGGCGGATCGTATGTTCCAGACGGAAGGGTGCACAAAAATAAACATTCTTTAATAGAAAAAGCTAATTTTGCGGATTAATTCAGTAGAGTATTCCGGAAGTGATGACAAAGTTGATCTTCGATGCGGTTGTCTTCGGCTTGACGCTGGCCCTGTTCTTCGGGTTCGGGCCGGTGTTCTTCACCTTGCTCCAGACCAGCATAGACCGTGGTTTCCGTTCGGCTGTCTGGCTGGCGCTCGGCGTCCTGGCCTGCGACATCATCATCATCTCGCTCTGTGTGCTGACCTCCATCCGACTGGTGGTGGAGAACGATAGGGAACTGTTTTTCTTCTGCCTGGGGGCTGGCATCATCCTGATATTGTTCGGATACTATACTTTTACCCGGAGAGGCGGCAAGGATGCGTACGAAAGGATGGAGGCCCGGGTGGAGGCGATGGAGCAGGCCGGTGCGGAGCGGCCCCTGCCCGAGAAGGCGCCAAGTTGGTTCGTTTATTTCGGCAAGGGCTTTCTGCTCAACATCCTGAATCCCTTCGTGATGCTTTTCTGGTTCAGTGCCGTGGCCGTGACGGCCGGCAATTTCGACGGCGACAAAGGCTATACCCTGCTTTTCTTTGCCATCGTGCTGGGTACCAGTTTCTGTTGCGACTTGCTGAAGGCCAAAGGGGCTATTTTTCTGAAACGTTTCTTCAATTCCCAGAGGCTGCGCATCTTGAATCAGGCGATCGGCATCGGCCTGATCCTTTTCGGCGTCATCCTCATCATCCGGGGAATCGTCAAATTCCTATAGATTTGCTGTTGAGGACAAGTAACGGCTCGATGTAATCGCGGTTGTTGCTCAGGCGCGGGACTTTGTGCTGTCCGCCCAGTTTTCC
>Ga0310786_10010081_pt1 | contig 11907 bp, 2 predicted proteins | sample AusTroGonzalo_MG_FD_203881 | JGI IMG/M metagenome (GOLD analysis project Ga0310786, IMG submission 203881) | Bovine rumen microbial communities from tropical cattle in Woodstock, Queensland, Australia - Gonzalo_03 (v2) (version 2) | ecosystem: Host-associated > Mammals > Digestive system >... | reverse complement strand
AAGAAATGATTGTCTCCATATTCGAATGTGCAATCATCCAGGACTATCCTTTCTCCGTAAGGAACATCTTTAACAACAGAGGCACCACTGCCAGACTTATAAGTTATGGTATTCTTCGGACTCCATACGGCCTTGATTACGGTATCTCCGGTAATTTCAATGATGTCCCCTGGATACCTGATAACCTCGTCCTTGGAATCTATGGTAACGGACCACTTCGCCAATTTGAATACAATGTCATCTTCACTGGGGGTTTCTGCGAATATCTCTTCCTCATTTGGCAGTTGATACCTGATACCGCAGCTAACCAACAACGATGCGTCATTCTTTTTTAGAGTACCGCCTTTGGCATCGTAGAACAATACGGCTGCATCTGTCCACACCGGTTTTATGACCAAAGGTCCTGTAACAGTTATTTCTTCTCCCGGCTCCTTATTTACACCATTAACATTCCATTTGTCAAACGTCTTCCCTTCAGGAGGTATGTAACCGCAGTCCAAAGGCAAAGTGTACGACGATCCTGATGTGACATACACATTTGGCATGAAACCGGATCCAGGGCCTGATAGTGATACATCTACCAGATTCAACTCTTCGAGAGTATAACTGGGAGGGATGAGGGTAGATGACGAACCTGTATGCTTACCAGCACCGTCCGTATCGGTCTTGATATCTACTATGAAATTACTGCTACTGGCAGCTGATGAACCGCTTATGTACAAGTCCACACGGACCTCTATCGTACCAGCCACGAGATACCTGGGCGTCTCCACAACTTTTCCATCTTCATCAATCGCACCGTATGATATCTCCTTGACTTCTTCGAAATTCAATATAAGATAACCAACATATGATGTGGCATCTATTGGATCACCCATCAAACACAGGTTGATGTAGAACTCTCCAGCCGTTCTATCGTTGGAGGAATAACTCATCGGAACAGAAGTTAGACTGCGGTCTCTGTTTTCATCGATGTCGCTCTCTTTTCCATCCTTCAGGTAGAAGGTTCCTTTGTGCTCACTAAAATCTCCGTTCCCTATATCCATCAAACGAAGGGTGGGATCATATAATGTAATGGTATCCTCAGGTGCCACTATCTTGTCATATCCTATCGCGAGTCCGAGATTGGAGGGCTCATAGATCATGGATTCCGAACCTGGTCTTACGAATGCATATGGATCCCCGTTGGGGTCATTTGACATCTTGGTGAATGTTCCTCCTGCATAGATCATTTCCGTATCTGGTTGGAATTTCATCACTGAGAAATAACCCTCTCCAGGCACCCAGTTTCCATTATTGTTGACCAGAGTCAACGTAACTATCTTCCTTTGGATACCGGAGACATACCAGCAACACGTTCCATCTTCAGAGACAGAAGTGTCCGCTTCTCTCATGGTTCCATCTGCAGTGATAGAGAAACCGCCCGGACTTCCTGCGAGAGCTATAGCATAGGCACCATAGTTACCCGACGTTGATACCATCATCGCGAATCCTTCAACCTCGTTATAGCTGAGCGAGGTCGGATCCTGAGGATTAGATAGACTTCTGATGTAGATAGTGTTACCTTTTTGGAAAACGAATCTGTTCTCAGGCGTCTTCTCAGTAGTTGGCTGATCTTCCTTTGTGAGACTCTTCAGTGTGCCTATGTCATCGATTGGATCTTCAAAGGCCAGACTTGAACTGTTCTTCAAGATGAGAGTGCCGATATGATAGACTGACACATCCTTGTTCTGGCCAAACACATCGGTCTTTGGACTCATTCCGTCGACCTTGATATTACAGTTGTCCAATGTGAGAGTGGTAGCACGGTGTATACCGGCCAACGGGGAAGCATTGTAGAAATTCTGCAGATATATGCTGGTGTCACCCTTGGTCAGACAGGCGTTTCCACTTCCCATGATGCTACCGCCGCCATTATAACCTCCGCCGATAGATATGGCACCAGTGTTGTTTCCAAACACATTTATGGAACCGCCATTCATTACGAGATAATCCTCATATGGAGCTTCTTCAGCATCATTTACATTACCGCCCGCAAATACAGACAAAATACGAGTGAACACCAAATTGTCCTTACCTGTATAATCCATGGGAATAGGTCTTATGACATTACCGCTAGGGAAATAGTAACCGATATTCACATCTGTAGACCCGTATGTCTTCCCCACAAAACCTCCGCCATACACAGAATCCTCTATGTATCCTCTGGAAACAACCACCAAGGCATTCCTTTCGTTACCCTCTGTGGCATCATTACCCGTCTTGGATCCTCCATATACGGAACCCAATATTGAAACACCATAGATCCTCTTTGCACCGCTTAGTTCTTCATAATCGCCATCGGTACCTTCAATCCATACCGTCCTGTTACCAGTTGTTGATGTCAGGCCTTCGCGCCCCAATCCTCCACCATAGACATTGGTCACGGTCCCTTTTTTGATATCGACAAAAGTACTGTTCTCTACTCTTCCATACGCAGAACCGCCGAATACGTCGCCACTGATGACACAATCAGTTCCGTTCACCACTACCTTGGTGTTGCCGTGGACCTTGGCGAAATTTAGATAACGAGAATTATCTTCTTTGCTTGGATTGATCCAATTATCCGTATCCAATGTATAATTGGTTGCGCTTGAACTAGGTATGAACCACCTTATGGTACCGAAATCGTATCCTCCGTTGGATCTCTTGATCACTAGCATCGAATCGACATCTTCGATGGTGTATGAGTCGGACAGTTCCTTATGTTCGATTCCTCTTCCCCCACCGTACACTGAACCGCCGATGCGAGCGCTACCTTCGATGTTCACGACGACATCACCGATGACATCCGCAACCTCGACGGTGACTGAGCCTTCCTGCCAACTGGATGTGGGGTTAAAGTTAACATTTTTACCACCATTTACAAGAATTGTGTCCTTTAACATGGGAGCGGATTTTCCTCCTCCGTACACGTTACCCTTTACCACTGCAGTACCGCCGATAGTTACATTGATGTCACCTATGACGATAGATCTGCCCATGGATTCCAACAATCCTTCAGGCCCATAGTTGGTAGAGATCATCCCTTCGTTATTGTGACCGATCTTATCCAGACCTCCGCTGCCACCTCCGTATACATTTTCCTCGATGGTTCCACCCAGGATGTTTATGTTGATCGTTAGATCGCCGTCACCAACACTTCCTCTGTATCCTCCACCATAGACATTTCCTATATGTCCACCCAAGACTTTTATGCTGATATTTCCAGAAAGCATTGATTTGTATGTAGGCTTAAAGTAAGTATCATACCCTGCACCAAAGATGCTTGCAACAGTGGAATCCCCACCGACACGAATGTCTACCTCATTGACCGCATTCACATCAGCTTTATGGGCTCCGTCAGTGATGGTTCCGCAAGCCGCGTGCCTGATTACAGCCCTTCCGGATATCTCCATGTATGCATAATCCGCATGGGTTTCCTCCGTACGGCCTCCAGCCTGAACATCCCAGATGTTCGAAGTCCCGCTCAAAAAGATATGGGTAGAGCCCTTTATCGTCGTAACATAGTTGGTGTCAGAGCTTGCTGTGGAACCGCCCTCGAGGATAGTGGATTTTGCTACACTGTATGTTGATCTTGATTTGTAATCCCCATAACCGCACTGCATATCCTCCCAGTTATCCGCCGGCATGAAATGGTCCAGCAAATAAACGAAAGTACCTCCGTCCAGCCTTCCACTTCCCCCTTCAATACTTCCGTACAAAGTCGAGTTTACCGTCGTACCAGTCATTCCGCCGGCAACCGTATCTGTGGTCGTACCACCCTTCAAAACCATGTATGTAGACAAGGGTTTGCTTTCGATACCGAAAACATAATGGGTTGAACTATTGCTGAAAGAACCACCTATTATCGTATGATATATTCCACTATGAACTATGATGCAGCTTCCCAGATCAACCTTGAGATTCTCTGTGGGTTTATCTACTTCAGAGAACACGATCGTCTTTTTCTCGATGACAGGCTCCACGAGGTCCGCCATATATGTTCCTCCAAAGATCTGCGGACCTATTGCACCTTTTTCGGTAGCAGGATTCCAGCTGCCAGCAGCCCCGGCATCGGGATTGGTCAGTCCAGCTCCCATTATGAGGATGTGCCCATTGGCATACAGTGCTGAACCTGGAGCGTAACCGTTCTTACCACCATTTCCATCACCATCGATGCCTATGTTATCGATAATGACGTTACCTCCAAGAACACATTTGTAAATGTCAGGCTGATTCCCGCCTCTAAAGACAATCTTGACAACTCCGACACTGTTATCCGGCTGACGATACGAACCTGCTGGGAGATAACCAAGGGTTGGTCTATCATCATAAGGCGTACCGTTTAACAGATCCATATTGTAGTATCCCTTACTGCTAGCGGATGACTCATTGTAAGTACGTTCCCTCGCCAGATGATAGATGGTACCGTACATATCTGGACCGTCCCGGCTAACCTCGTATTCATGACCCTTTCCAGGGATCACGTACGCATAGTTACCGAAGTCCTGACCATCATCTTCATAGGTCCTCGTATCATCATCATAATTCATCAGGACAGGTTGCAACGTCTTGTTGATACCGTTGAGATTAGCATACGGAGTGATGACATCCATCACATACTCGCGTTTTCCGGCATAGGAAGCAAGCCATACGTTACTAAGATTGATCGTGTCCTTTTCAGGCACAAAAACATCTGGAGTGACCCATGTCGCGTAGAGGTCCTCCACAGCCCATTCAACAACATCGCCTGGTAAGACATGATCGCCAGATGCTGTCACCCAACCTCCGAACACCTTGTGATAGTTCATCTGTACGGTTATGTCCAGAGACACCAAGAGTTCATCAGCACTGTTCGAACTGTTATTGAAAGTGAAATAATGCCCGTCCCAAGATAGGGATACATTCGAAGTGCGATTCTTTGTACTCACCTCTTTGGTCTCTCCAGGATAGATGGTGGTATTTCCAACAGTAATCTTGTTGATGATATTCCTGACAAGATCACCGTTATCGAGCTTGATTGTATAATCTCCAGACAGACCATATTGGAATGTCACATCCATATTGACATCGGCATCGACCCTGTTCTTTGCCAATGGACCCGCCCAATTATTCGTTTCGGATGATACCTCACCGGAACCTTTCCAGTATTCAGGGTTATATTCGGTCGATTTCAGACCATAATAGGAACTGATCGGAACTACCACAGCCTCAGTACCATCGCTTGTGTATACCTTATTGGAGTCCAAGTCATTGTCCGTAAATGATACCGTTACAGGACTGCCTGATTCCCACTGTGCTACAATCTTTGTATCCTTAGTGAATGTTACTGACTCCCCTATGTAATGAGGAACATCACCTATCAACCAGTTTGAGAACGCATAACCGGTTTTGCTGAAGATAGGGTGAGGAAGGATGTAGCTAGAACCGTTCTTTACATCAACGGGTTTCATTGAGCCTACCGATCCATCTCCCCCATTGAAGCTCACGGTTACATATGGATCAATAATCCAGACCACTATTACATCTACATTGTCACTAACAGTTATGACCTGGCCAGGTCTCTTACGCTCTCCGTTGACTTCCCAGCAGTCGAATTCCTCCCCTTCAGGCACTTCGATTTTGTTTATGGGAAGTATGTAGTGAGAACCAGTACCAACATGTACAACCGATTTTATCACTTCTCCATCTTTGAAAGTGATGGCAGATTCTGTAGTTGTCCATTTAGCGACTGCTATGACCGTCTGTGGATCCTTATTGTTCTTTGTATTAATCACGTCACCGGGATAGTATATATCGTCGTCAATCTCCCAATGGGAAAATACAAATCCTTCACGCTCGAACGAACAATTAGGAAGTATGTAGTTAGCATTGGTAAATATCGTTTGTGGATATCCTTCGCCATCACCTGGATCCAATGTAATTATGCTTGCGACTTGGATCCATTGAGCTGTAAGGTCTAGATCTGTATTTTTGATGCCTTGTTTTTGAGTACCGGCAGATAAATACTGCGCCGTTTCTGAGCCCAATTCATATTTCCAATTGTTGAAAACGTAACCTTCTTTGTTGAAGAAATTATTGGGCAATACATATTTCCAACCCAATGAATACGGTTTATCAATAAGCGGACCCACAATTTCGGTTATCCCCCCATCCCCATGATATTCAACAACTCTTGAATCATCAGAGTACTGCCAACACGGTTTGATGACTATATTACCAGTGACGGTATATTGATCACCTGGGTGAAGATCGAAACTAATCTGTTGACCGTCTTTATATATGGCCCAACATTTGAATTGCAGATTATTTACTCCCGGATCGACCTGGTATTCATTGTCGGGTAATCTAAACGCGACTCCTTCCTTCACATAATAGGAAGCCATAGTCCCTGTCGATTCGATTTTATCATCTGTCTTTACACTCTTTTCATAGCGATAGCAATCTACATTGCTGAATTGAATCTCTACAGACCGCTCTGACGGGACTTCCGATTCCCATATCGGCCTTAAGTGAAGATCGGCTGGGATTTTGCTATAGAAATCATTAGCATTGCGATACTGAATTGTATTCCCATAGCTCACCTCCCACTTCAAGAACTTCGTACCAGCCTTTGTGTACGCACAATTCGGGATGATGAAATCCGTACCTTTGACAAGGACCATGGTCTCCATTGAACCTGACCCTCCGTTCGATGAGAATGTTACTCTGACAATGTCCTTGTCTTTAGCGTAACCGTAATCCCACTGGGCTATAGCTATGATATCCGAAGTGTACTCGATAGTGTCCCCTGGTTGGTGCAACGTTCCATTGACGTACCACCCTTCAAAGAACATTTTGCTGTTGGGAGCTTCGAAGTCGCAATTGGGGTAGACGCTCACACCGGATATCGCATCCATTGCAGGCATTTCCTCACTTCCACCCCCAGCTTCGAATTCGACCTGGATCGGCGTTGTCCAAAGCGGTGTAACTACTGCATAATCAACGACAGTGATACTCTCTCCCGCTGCTTTTTCTACTGCCTGCGATCCATGGATCGAGACCGACCATTTGTAGAATTCCTTCCCTATCGGTGCCGGGAATGCGCATGCAGGAAGAGTGTATGCTGAAGATGTCTCCACACTCATGCTTCCACGCGACTTGTCTGCGTAGAATATGATTGAATCACTATCATCCTCAACCCAATTCGCTACCAACGTGGTATCTTCTGTGATTGTTATAACTGAATCGGGATTATGGTAGACTTCATTAATGGACCAGCCAGAAAATATGGATCCGCTCTTCTCGTAACCAGAAGAGGGCAATATGAATGGTGTTCCTGCCCTGACCTTAGATTCCTCAGCCGGTCCTGTTCCACCATCAAGTTCATAACTGATCGTGACAAACGGAGATACGACATCCTTCCATACCGCCGTGAATGTCATATCCGAATTGACCGTTATAATGTCACCAGGACTGTACATATCGCCTGAGGATTCCCAACACGAGAAGACCTTTCCTGCAGATGGATTGATTGTGCTGGAGGGCAGGATGAATTTCTGATCAGTCTTTATCGACCATGTTTTCGGAGTCTGGCCATCTGGGAACGTGAGTGTTTTTCCAGGAGATTCGTCCCAAATCGCAGTTAGAATCACATCCTTATAACTTAGGACATCTCCTGGATTGTAGCTATTTCCATCATTTCCTGACCAATATGAAAACACATGTTCAGCGTATCCAAATGAACAATTCGGAACAACATAATTGACGTTTGTTTTTATTTCTCTGTAATCTGATCCTGCAGCACCCTCTTTCAAGACTATTGTATTAGCCGTTTCTACCCACACTGCAGTTAGCTTGTAACTACCTGATTTTGACCCGATTTCGATTGTCTGACCTGGATACTTAGCACTAGGAGAACCTCCGTTCTTGGATAAATTCCAATGGTCAAATGCATAACCTTCTCTGACGAAGAAATTGTTAGGGAATACATAGCTGTAGCTTGTGGAATATGGATAACCGGCACTTTCCTCATATTCAGGAACAACGATTCCCCCTCCGCCCATGGTCGATTTACCGCCGTTTCCATCATAAGAAATACTGGCGGTTCCATTTTGCCATCCGATTGCGATCCTTATCGAGTTATACACAGCATCTGCAGGTATACTAATTTCGAAACCTGCCTGCTTGTTAAAGTAATGATTGACTGAAGGATCATCCTTTGATGTATCCTGGCCTGTATAGATGTCCCATAACTTGAACAAACTACTATCTGTATTGTTCTTGAATTCATTATCTGGGGTTAAGTAAGTCGTTCCCTTCTTCACATAAAACGGCCCCATAGAACCAAGAACTGATATCTTCGTATTCGTCTTGTTATCTCCATTGTAAAAGTAACTGTCAGTAGTATCGAACCAGATTCTAACTATCGGCGTATCGTCTTCGGCCACACCCGAGTGATTAACGTTATCCCATGTTCCCCAAGTTGGAGTGAGTGTCTTGTCTGATGTTATCTGAATCCGTTCACCTATGTTGTGTGTTCCACTAACACCAGATATCTGCCACCCCGTGAACACTTTACCTGTTTTTTCGAAATCACAGTTCGGAAGGATGATGTAACCTTGATCCACAACTTTGATTGGATCCATCGATCCAGTCAATCCGGAATCATTGAACGAGACAGTACGAATCGTCACGCTGGAAAAGATAGCCCACTGGGCTACAGCCGTGGTGCCCTTATCCGTGGGTATGGTATCGCCGGGAGAGTACACGGTATCTCCCAACAGCCAACCAGCAAAACATGGCTTAGCGACAGGCGCGGTGAATCCGTTATTCGGGAATTTAGTGACACCGGGCTTTATGGACATGTCCGCCATGCTACCGGAACCCTCTCCACTCTCGAACTTCAATGTGACATAAGGATACCATGAAGGAGTTATCTCCACATTGCTGGTGACAGTGATGGTAGTCCCCGGTTGATACAACGTGCCGTCTATATCCCATCCGAGGAACTCCTCCCCTTTGGGACCTACGAACCAATTATTGGGAAGGACATAACTCGAGCCTGAGGCCACCTTTATGATCTCCTCGGAATCGACATAAGGGTGGTATCTAATGGTGCCTCCTTCCTCCGCACCGAGCTCGGGGTCTCCCTCGTCCGTGAAGGACACCGCAATCGCAAAGGCTGCGACTATGACTATCAGTCCTAGGACCAATGCCTTCTCGGCGTTCTTCGTTTTCGAGGTTTCCTTCTTCACTTTAGCCATGATAACCACTGTCGACTCCTTATCCTTCGACCTCTTGAAGGACTTCATCGCCGTCATAGGCGAATTTGACCGTACCGTTGTTTATGATCTTAGAAACCGAGGCATTCGGAGCAGTCACATACTGTGCCGCCAGCCTCCCTGTCTTATTGCCTTCCTTAACGAACCATCCGAGGAACTTCCAGCCTTCATCCGGCAGTTCATATGCCGGCCCCAGCATATTGTCGGGTAGTGTAAAGTTGCCGTCACTATCTGTGTACAATTCGAATGTCACGGCAGTATGTCTGATCGTACCATTTATCGTGACTTTCTTGCAGGTTCCCAAATTATCCCAGACAGCACTGAAACTCTTATTTGCATTAATCGTTAGACTGTCTCCAGGCTGATATACATCACCGGTGCTGGAATCTTCCCAGCCTACGAACATCTTATTGCCATTGACGAATTTGTTCAGCGGGAAGGTATAATTTCTGCCACCTATCACATAATTCTCGATAGGAGAAACTTCGCTGTTCACAACCCCGTCCGTAAGCGTTATCGTCTTGTGACCTGATGTACTCCATTGAGCGACAAAGAACCTGCTCTCATCGTAATCTTTGAAGATATCCCCAGGATAATAGTACTGCATCGTACCCGTCTCATACCAGCCTACGAACACCTTGCCATCTGAACAGTTGAACTGATTGCTGGGTACGACTAGATTCTCCCCTCTTTGGACATACAGGATACGGTCTGGCTGACCAATAATGCCTGAATCACCGGGCTGCAAGGTGTTTATTAGATCCCCCTGACCGCCCTGAACCCAGAACGGAGTAACCATCACATCTTCTGAAAGGGTCACCGTCTTCTCTGGGAGCCTGAGCACGGATCCATCCGCCACAGTCTGAGCGATTCCGGCCAGATAAAGTGATGTCTCATATTTCGCACCCTCGACGATTGACAAATGTTCAGCTTCTTCGAACACTCCCAACTCCCCAGGAACGAGGACCTTCCACAATATTAGCCCGTCCCCATCTGGTGTTTTATTCCCGTCGTAGTACAGGTACTGCAACCGAGGAACACCTTCCCAGATATCTCCAGTGGTTTCTTCCTCAGCAGATACCTTAACCATGATCACGTAACGCCAACCAAGACTGGAATTACTGAAATCGGTGAAACCTGTCGAAATATTCTGACCAGATCCCGTGTAATATGTCTCTGCTCTGACAGGGATGACTGTTTCTTCGGCACTGCCGACAGCATCTGCTTCCAGAGTATCACTGTCACCGACTTTCACCCCACAGTAATGACGGTTGTCATAGGTGAACAAATCCTCACAGCAGGGGAGCTGATAGAATGTGCCCACAGGCATCGTCACAGCATCTATTATCAGACTGCTGTCCCCGGTAAGGGTATAGTTGGACTGGGTGAGAACCACATACTCTGATGATGCCGTGTTCCCAGTATTCTCCGTGGATGAAGAATAAGCCATACCGATTGTTGTGAACGATGCTGCGACCACAAATACCAATGCCATCGCCAGAAGGAACTTAGATTTCATAGTAGTCCACCTCCCTTTTAGCTTTGGCAGGCAGATAAACGCCACATAAGATCAGTGCTGAACAAATGACGAACATGGCTCCGATGAACAGATAGAAATTGCTGCTGATCGACAGCATGATGTTGCCCAGGACCGAGTTGGTGCCCACTACCTTCCCGTTCACATCGGAGAAGAGTATCTTTTCAACCGAGTGATTATTGTCTCCCTGGACATAAACCGAGTCGGTATCTATTTCAAAGATCCTGTGATGGAACAGGGTATCGCGTACATGATAGGATATGACATCCCCTACTCTCAAGAACCGCTTTTCATGTTCGGGAATATGTTCGACCATTACCAAAGTACCTGATGGGAACGAGTCTATCTCATACTGTTCAACGTCCCCATCCATGGAATCGCTAACGACTAAGACCAACTCCCTGTCTGTCAAGTCCAGCGACTCCCCGTTTAATTCATAAAGAATGTACGCACACGAGATAACTATTAGCGCGCACGCGAGAAAGGCAATCTTAGAAGTCCATGCCATCGGCTCAGAACCTCCTGTACAGCGGAGCGTATGATAGACTGGCTCCCTTCAGACCAGTCATCCTGATTGCCCTCTTTACCATGCTTAGCACTTCCTTGCGCAACTTGGGGCGTCAAGGAACTTCGCCTCAGCGATTCGGATCATCTCAGAGAGGATGCACAGCCAATATCCTCAAGGATCCGATACTGCAACTGGGATTATCTACTCTCAAATTCCATTGCAATCTTCCTTTACCATTGTTAAAAGTATATTTGTTTTAATCAATATTTAAAGTAGAGTATAAAAACACTTTTTATGGACCGCATTTCTATATATAATAATATAAAGTTTTTGTCCGATTTAAATTAGATGGATACACATCTTCCATATCTGGCTGCCTAGATTATATGGATGGATGGTGATGAAATGGTCCACCAAAGAATCATTAACATGGAAAGACTCATACACACATGGCCAAGATGTGCTGGAAGTGCGGAAAATACCACGAGGAGGGAATCTCGAACTGTCTCTACTGCGGCGCATCCTTCACAGCAGATGACGAGAGATATCTCGCAGACGGCAGGAGGGTATCCAGCAAG
>Ga0310786_10010080_pt1 | contig 11908 bp, 11 predicted proteins | sample AusTroGonzalo_MG_FD_203881 | JGI IMG/M metagenome (GOLD analysis project Ga0310786, IMG submission 203881) | Bovine rumen microbial communities from tropical cattle in Woodstock, Queensland, Australia - Gonzalo_03 (v2) (version 2) | ecosystem: Host-associated > Mammals > Digestive system >... | reverse complement strand
TCTCTTCCATCATAATCGCCACAATTTTTTGCAAAGATATCAAAAAAATACGAATTACGAATGATGTATTCCAAATTTTTTCGTAATTTTGCAACAAAATAAAGACTTATCTATGATGACTAATAACCCAAGCCTCGATCTGGTGGAGTTTGTCGAGACCCAGATTCTACCCCGTTATGCTGACTTTGACCGTGCCCACAATCTGGAGCATGTAACCCGTGTGATACGCCGTTCGATGGAGATGGTGAAGACGACGGGTGCCGATATCAACATGGCCTACGTCATCGCAGCCTATCACGATCTGGGTATGACGGGACCGCGGGCCATCCACCATCTGACGGGTGGGAAGATACTCGCTAACGATGCCAGACTGAAGAAATGGTTCTCGCCCGAACAGATCAAGATTATGAAAGAGGCGGTGGAGGATCATCGCGCCTCAGCCAGTCATGCGCCCAGGAGTCTCTATGGGAAGATTGTGGCAGAGGCAGATCGGGATATCAGCGTAGATATCGTGGTGCGTCGCACCATCCAGTACGGCTTAGGCAACTATCCGCAGTTAGACAAAGAAGGACATTGGAAACGCTTCAAGCAACATTTGGACGAGAAATACTCGATCAACGGCTATATCCGTCTGTGGCTGCCCCACTCGCCCAACGAGCGAAGCCTCAACGAGCTGCGCCAGCTCATTGCCAACCCTCCAAAGCTGAGAGCGCTTTTCGATCAGATCTTCGCAGAAGAAACTACCTGAGATACATCCAATAGATATATCCCAACACCGCTGCCAATACGATCAGCACAATTGAACGGATCAGGCAACTGGCCACCTTCTTGATAATCAGGAAGGCCACGATGACCGCTACTAAAATAAAGATATAAAAACCGATATTACTACTCATAATCAGAACATTTTCTTAAACGCTGTTGGTATGGGAGTCTCAAACTCCATCGGCTCGCCCGTTACCGGATGATGGAAGCAGAGCAGCCAGGCATGAAGACAGAGACGATGCAACGGGTCATCGCCATTGCCGTATTTCGGATCACCACAGACAGGATGCCCCATATCGGCAGAATGCACGCGGATCTGATTCTTACGACCCGTCTCTAACTTGAACTCCACCAAAGAGTGCTCTGCTGTACGGGCCAGCACGTGGTAATGAGTAATGGCATACTTGCCCCCATTGTCGACAGGCGAGGAATAGGTGACGTAGGCCTTGTTGTCCTTCAGCCAGTTTTCGATCGTACCATCATCGTCAGCGACCTCTCCCGAGCAGACGGCCACATAGCGACGGTCGTAGACGATATCGTGCCAGTTATGCTCGAGAATCTGCTCCGTCTCCATATCCTTGGCGTAGACCATCAGCCCACTCGTATCACGATCCAAGCGGTGAACCACATGAGCCGTGCATTTCTGGCGCGATTTCTTGAAATAATCGTCAAGCACGGACTTCACATTCAGCGTGGAGTGACCCGCAGCCATCGAGAGAATACCCTCGGCCTTCTCGACGACAATGAGCCAACGGTCTTCATAGACAATCTTCACCCAACGGCTCTTGAAGCCCTGCTGGTTGCGCTTGGTCTTGCTCACGGCAACCTTCATACCCTTCTCCAATGGGAAGTCGAACTGCGACACCGTCTTTCCGTTGACCTTGATGCCCCGTCCCTGAAGTGTGGCCTTGATCTTCGACTTCGACTGCGGTACATTCGCTAACAGCCACTCTAACAGCGGCATAGGCTCTGCGACCACAAAATGGTCGTACTCACCCTCACGGTTATATCCTGCGTTGTATCTCATATCTGCCAATTTTGGGCACAAAGTTACTTATTTTTATTGAACATTGAACATTAAAAATTGAAAATTATGCAGGCTGCAGCAAATTTTTCACTATTCACCATCCACTATTCACTATTTTTTCGTACCTTTGCACCCTCATTGAGTAGTATATATATAAATAAGGTATAAGGAAGAGATGATTACAGTCACAAATCTGGCTATCCAATTCGGAAAAAAGGTTCTCTATAAGGACGTGAACCTGAAGTTTACAAGTGGAAACATTTATGGCATCATCGGTGCCAACGGTGCAGGCAAGTCTACCCTGCTGCGCGCTATCAGCGGCGAACTGGAGCCGAACAAAGGAACAGTGGAGATGCTGCCCGGCGAGCGTATGAGCGTGCTGGAGCAGGACCACTTCAAATACGACGCCTTCTCGGTGATAGACACCGTGCTGATGGGTCACAAGCCCATGTGGGACAATATGAAGGAGCGCGAGGCTCTGTACAGCAAGCCCGAGATGACTGAGGAAGACGGTGTGAAAGCCGCCGAACTGGAGATGGCCTTCGCAGAGATGAACGGCTACGAGGCTGAGAGCGAGGCTGCACAGCTGTTGCAGAACCTGGGCGTCAGCGAGGGGCAGCACTATAAGCAGATGGCGGACATCTCGAACAACGAGAAGGTGCGCGTGATGCTGGCAAAGGCGCTGTTCGGACATCCCGACAACCTGTTGCTCGATGAGCCTACCAACGACCTTGACCTCGACACCGTGCAGTGGCTGGAGGAATATCTCTCAAATCTGGAGCAGTGTGTGCTCGTGGTCTCTCACGACCGTCACTTCCTGGATGCCGTTTCGACACAGACCGTAGACATCGATTTCAATAAGGTAACGCTCTTCTCAGGTAACTACTCGTTCTGGTATGAGAGTTCGCAGTTAGCCCTGCGCCAAGCCCAGAACCAGAAGATGAAGGCCGATGAGAAGCGCAAGCAACTGGAGGAATTCATTCGCAGATTCTCTGCCAATGTGGCAAAATCAAAACAGACCACGTCACGCAAGAAGATGCTGGAAAAGCTAAATGTGGAAGAGATTACCCCCTCAACGCGAAAATATCCGGGTATCATCTTCTCGATGGAGCGCGAACCCGGTACACAGATTCTCGAGGTGGAGGGTCTGAAAGCTGTAGACCAGGACGGTACCGTACTCTTCGACAATGTGAACTTCACCATTGAGAAGGGTCAGAAGACGGTATTCCTGAGTCATAACCCGAAGGCGATGACCGCATTGTTCGAGATTATCAACGGCAACCGTGAAGCCGATGCCGGTACTTATAAGTGGGGCGTTACCATCACCACCGCCTATCTCCCGCTCGACAACACCTCGTTCTTCCAGAGCGAGATGAACCTCGTAGACTGGCTCTCGCAGTGGGGACCGGGCAATGAGGTGACGATGAAGTCGTATCTGGGACGTATGCTCTTCAAGGATGAGGATATCCAAAAGAAGGTGTGCGTACTCTCCGGAGGTGAGAAGATGCGTTGTATGATTGCCAGAATGCAGTTGAAGAACGCCAACTGTCTGATTCTTGATACGCCCACGAACCACCTTGATCTGGAAAGTATCCAGGCTTTTAACAACAACCTGATACAATTTAAGGGCAATATCATCTTTGCTTCCCACGACCATGAATTCATCAATACAGTGGCTGACCGCATCATCGAACTGACACCAAAGGGCACTATCGACAAGCTGATGACCTATGATGACTACATCTATGACGAGGCCATCAAGGAGCAGAAGGCAAAGATGTACGCTTAATGGCACACTTTTTGCTTGTAGCTCTATAGAAGATTTAAACAACAGCAATTATGAAAGAAAAAGATATTAATATCGAAGAGGAAGAGGTTCTTAATGAGAATCCCTCTGAAGAGACTGACAATCAGGCAGAAGAAGTTGAGAATTCCGAGAATGCTGAGGAATCAGAGAATTCTGAAGACTCTGAGGAAAAGGATCCTTTGCAGAAAGCAGAGGAAGAAATTGCCGATTTGAAGAATCAGCTGCTCTACAAGGTGGCAGAATTTGAGAACTACCGCAAGCGTACCCTCAAAGAGCGTGCAGAGTTGATCCTGAATGGTGGTGAGAAGTTTATCACAGCCATCCTGCCCGTGCTCGACGATATGGAGCGCGCCATCGAGAATGGTGCAAAGACCGACGACCCAACCGTACTGCGCGAGGGTATGGAACTGATCCATCAGAAATTCATGAAGACCCTTGAGTCGCAGGGGGTGAGCAAGATTGAGACGACAGACGCGGACTTCGACACCGATGTCCATGAGGCTGTGGCAATGGTACCAGGCATGGGCGACGATAAGAAGGGTAAGGTTATCGACTGTCTGCAGCAAGGCTACAAACTAAACGACAAAGTAATCCGCCACGCGAAAGTGGCCGTAGGACAATAACAACACATGGCACAAAAAAGAGACTATTATGAGGTGCTTGGGGTCGAGAAGACCGCCTCAGAAGACGAGATAAAGAAAGCCTATCGAAAGATAGCCATCAAGTACCACCCCGACCGTAATCCCGGCGATAAGGAAGCCGAAGAGAAATTCAAGGAGGCTGCAGAGGCCTACAACGTGCTGCACGACCCAAAGACGCGTCAGCAGTACGATCAGTTTGGCTTCAACGGTCCGGGTATGGGCGGTTTCGACTTCAGCGGCTTCGGTGGCGCTTCGATGAATATGGACGACATCTTCTCGATGTTTGGCGACATCTTCGGTGGTCACGGCTTTGGCGGCTTTGGTGGTCAGCGCCGTCCACAGCAGCATCGCGGCAGCGACTTGCGCCTGAAGGTGAGACTGACGTTAGAGGAAATCAACAAAGGCGTCACCAAGAAATTCAAGGTGCGCAAGGATATCTCCTGCCCCCATTGCAACGGTTCGGGCGCAGAGGCCGGCAGCGGCAAGGAGCAGTGTGCCACCTGTCACGGAAGCGGTGTCATCACTCACACCACACAGAGCATTTTCGGTATGATGCAACAGCAGAGCGTCTGCCCTAACTGTCACGGTGAGGGTATGGTCATCAAGAACAAGTGTAAGCACTGTGGCGGCACAGGTGTTGAGAAAGGCGAGGAAGTAGTGGAGATCAACATCCCCGCAGGTGTGGCAGAAGGTATGGTGGTGAATGTGCCTGGCAAGGGAAATGCCGGTAAGCACAACGGTATCTCTGGCGACATACAAGTGTTTATTGAAGAAGCCGAGAACGACACATTCATTCGCGACGGCAACGATCTGATCTATAACCTCCTGCTCGACTTCCCCACCGCAGCCTTAGGTGGTGAGGTGGAAGTGCCCACCATCGACGGCACCAAACTGAAGGTGAAGCTGGAGAACGGCACGCAGCCTGGTAAGACGCTTCGTCTGAGAGGCAAAGGACTGCCCGCTGTACAAGGTTATGGTTCAGGTAAAGGCGACCTCGTGGTAAATATCAGTGTGTATATCCCCAAAACGCTCAGCCGCGAGGAAAAGGAATTGGTAGAGAAGTTCAAGAACTCCGACAATTTCAAGGGCGACAAGCAGACGAAGGACTCCATATTCCAGCGCTTTAAGAACTATTTCAATTGATAATGGATAATTGAGAATGGACTATAAAGAGACCTGTAACTATCTGTTCACGCAGACACCAATGTTTGAGAAGCAGGGGGTCGGCGGCTATAAGGAAGGCTTGGAGAACACGCTTGCTCTCGACGAGCACTTCGGCCATCCGCACAAGAACTTCCGCAGTATCCACATCGCGGGTACAAACGGAAAAGGTTCTTGTGCACATACCATAGCAGCCATCCTGCAGCAGTGCGGTTACAAGGTAGGTCTTTATACCTCTCCCCATCTGGTGGACTTCCGCGAGCGCATCCGCATCAACGGACAGCCCATCCCGGAGAACTACGTGGTGAACTTCGTGGAGAAGGAAAGGGAATTCTTCGAACCCCTGAATCCCACCTTCTTCGAGTTGACGACGGCTTTAGCCTTCCAATATTTCCGTGAGATGCAAATTGACATCGCCGTCATTGAAGTTGGATTAGGAGGCAGGCTCGACTGCACGAATATCATCACCCCTATCCTATCGGTTATCACAAATATCAGTCTGGACCATACTCAACTGCTTGGGAATTCTCTCGAACAGATTGCAATGGAGAAGGCTGGTATTATTAAAAATGGTGTACCTGTGGTGATTGGGGAGGCACTTCCAGAGACACGTCCCATCTTCGAGGCTATCGCTGAAGAAAACAAGGCACCTATCATATTTGCAGAGGATCAGCCTGAGGTACTACATGCTGAACTGCAATCTATGAACATGCTCTACTCCACCCGCAGTTATGGGAAGATCACAGGCGAACTCTGTGGTCTCTACCAGGAGAAAAATGCCAACACAATCCTCTGGGCCATCAGAGAACTGGAGGATGCAGGCTACATGTATCGTTTTACCAACAACTCGAAGTCACTCACCAAGGGACGTGAAGTAAAGGCTGGTTTCAAGAACGTTTGTGAGATTACCGGTCTGAAGGGACGTTGGCAGGCGGTCAGCAAAAATCCCACCATCGTATGCGATACAGGTCATAACACCGCTGGATGGCAGTATCTCAGTCAGCAACTCAGTCAGGTCAAGTGTAAGAATATGTATATCGTGTTTGGTGTGGTCGAGGATAAGGATGTCGACGGCATCATGGCCCTGCTTCCCAAGAGTGCCACCTATTTCTTCACGAAAGCCAACAATCAGCGTGCTGTTTCCGAGCATGTGCTCCACATGATGGGACAGCAACTGGGTCTGACAGGCAGCACCTATCCCAGTGTCGTGGAGGCCTACCAAGCAGCAAAATCAAAGGCAGAATCAGACGATTTTGTGTTTATTGGAGGTAGCAGTTACGTGGTTGCAGAGTTCCTGAAAAACGGCGTTTAGCTTTTTTTAATACATCCACAACATTTTTTTCGTTGTTTCCTTTGCCTATTTGGATTTTTTTCTGTTACTTTGCAGACAGTATGTGTAATTGTAACTAAAAACAATTCAATTATGGCTAATACAACAGAAACAGCGAATCTGTGTGGTCTGAAGAGAGAGAACTTCCAGGCCACCATTAACGGTAAGAAAACCGATTTGTACATTCTTAGGAATCGTAAGGGTTATGAAGTGGCAATCTCCAACTATGGCGGTGCCATTTGTGCTATTATGGTACCTGATAAGGATGGTAAAGTAGCTAACGTCATTCAGGGTCATGACAGCATCAAGCAGCTTACGAGCGGCAACGAGCCTTACCTCTCGACACTGATTGGCCGTTGGGGTAACCGTATCTGCAAGGGACAGTTCACGCTGAATGGCAAGGACTATCAACTGGCACTCAACGATGGCCCCAACCACCTTCATGGAGGTGCTGTAGGCTTCAACGCCAAAGTATGGGATGCCCGTCAGATGGGACCTCGTGCACTGGCTCTACATCGTATCTCGTCATACGGTGAGGAAGGTTACACGGGCGAGCTGGATATCACGGTGGAATTCACATTCACCGATCTCAATGAACTGATCATCGAGTATCTGGCCACCACCAACAAGAAGACCATCGTGAATCTGACGCATCACGCTTTCTTCAGTCTGGCTGGTACAGCTGATCCTACACCCACAATCGAGGATCAGATCTGTGAGATCAACGCCGACTTCTATCTGCCTACCGACAACACCGCTATTCCTACCGGTGAGATTCTGAAGGTAGAGGGCACACCGTTCGACTTCCGCAAGCCCAAGACTTTCGGACAGGAGATTGATGCTGACAATGAGCAGATTATCTTCGGTCACGGCTATGACCATAACTATGTGCTGAACAAGCGCGAGGAAGGCGAGCTGAGTTTTGCTGCAAGAGTAACAGATCCGAAGAGTGGACGTACATTGGAGTGCTACACCACAGAGCCTGGTATGCAGCTCTATACCGCCAACTATGCCAGCGGCTACAAAGGCGCCAACGGTTGCACATTCCCATACCGCTCAGCCTTCTGTCTGGAGACACAGCACTTCCCCGACACACCAAACCGTCCTTACTTCCCCAGCGTAGTACTGAGACCTGGTGAGCGTTACAAGCAGAAGACGATTTATCGTTTTGGTATCGCAGAATAAAGAAATCATTACCAACACTAGTTAGTTTACATTATGAGTAATCAGAAACAGAATGGAAGTGTCATTGCCATTGTGACGATGTTCTTCCTATATGCCATGATTTCGTTTGTCACGAATCTTGGCGCACCCATCGGAGTCATTTGGAAGAACCAGCCCGAAATCGGCGGTTCCAACGTGCTCGGTATTATGGGTAACTTCATGAACTTCTTCGCCTATCTGTTCATGGGTATTCCTGCAGGAAAGATGCTGACAAAAGTAGGTTACAAGAAAACCGCACTCATCGGTATCGCAGTGGGCTTCTTCGGTGTGCTCATTCAGTATCTGTCAGGTTTCTCAGGAGGTATTCCCGGCTTCTGCATCTATCTGTTGGGTGCCTTCATCTCAGGATTCTCAGTCTGTATCCTGAACACGGTGGTGAACCCCATGCTGAATCTGCTTGGAGGTGGTGGCAATCGTGGTAACCAGCTGAATATGATCGGTGGTACGTTGAACTCCCTGTCTGGTACGATGACACCATTGCTCGTGGGTGCCCTGATCGGTACGGTGACGGCTTCTACACAGATGGCCGACGTCAATCTGGTGATGTACATCGCTATGACCGTCTTCGCCTGCGCCTTCATTATCCTCTGCTTCATCCCCATCGAGGATCCTGAAATGGGTAAGGTCACAGCCGATACTGTTTTCGAACATTCTCCCTGGTCATTCCGCCATTGTCTGCTGGGTGTCATCGCCATCTTCGTCTATGTAGGTGTTGAGGTTGGTATCCCTGGCGGTATGAATTTCTACCTCTCAGACACCACAGCCAATGGTGCGTGGGTGAATCCTGAGGCCGTGCTTAACGCAGCAACGATTGGTGGAGCCGTAGCAGCCATGTATTGGTTGCTGATGCTCGTAGGCCGTCTCGTTTCAAGCACCATCGCAGGTAAGATCTCTTCTCGTCAGATGATGCTTGCCACAACGACTGTAGGTATGATCCTCATCATTGCAGCCATCCTGACTCCGAAGAGCGTAACGGTCACCATGCCTTTGGTAAAGATTCTGGAGGGTTCCATTGAGATGACGACAGTTCCGATGAGCGCCTTGCTATTAGTGCTCTGCGGACTCTGCACCTCGGTGATGTGGCCGTCTATCTTCAACCTCGCTACAGAGGGTCTTGGCAAGTATACTGCCCAGGCTTCTGGTATCTTCATGATGATGGTGGTTGGTGGTGGTGTCCTGCCCGTTGTACAGAACTTCTTTGCCGACTTCATGGGATATATGCCCAGCTACTTTGTCTATCTGCTGGCTATGGCCTATATGTTCTACTATGCTCTCATCGGCTGCAAGAATGTCAACAAAGACATCCCCGTATAAATTATCAAATTGTAAATCTCTAAATTGTAAATTCCTATGATGGATATTGAATTTGTAAGAAGCCGTTTCATCAAGCACTTTGATGGAAAGACCGGCAACGTATATACCTCTCCTGGTCGTATCAACCTTATTGGTGAGCACACCGACTATAATGGTGGTTTCGTATTCCCAGGTGCCGTCGATAAGGGCATCATGGCTGAAATGCGCGCCAATGGTACAGAAGACACCGTGATGGCCTACGCAATCGACCTGAAAGACCGTGTCGATTTCAAGCTGAGCGACCCCAATGGTCCGCGTGCTTCATGGGCTCGTTATATCTATGGTATCTCACTCGAAATGAAGAAGTTGGGCGTTCCCGTTAAAGGTTTCAATATCGCCTTCGCAGGTGATGTGCCCCTTGGTGCTGGTATGTCTTCTTCAGCTGCTATGGAGAGCTGCTTCGCCTTCGGTCTTAATGATATCTTCGGCGACAACAAAGTGTCGCAGTGGGATATGGCATTAGCAGGTCAGGCTACGGAGCATAACTATTGTGGTGTGAACTGCGGTATCATGGACCAGTTTGCCTCCGTCTTCGGAAAGGCAGGCTGTCTGATGCGCCTCGACTGTCGCAGCCGTGAGTTCGAGTATTTCCCCTTCAAACCCGATGGCTATCGCCTCGTGCTGCTCGACTCTGTGGTGAAGCACCAGTTGGCAGGATCACCCTACAACGACCGTCGTAACTCCTGCGAGAATGTGGTGAAGCACATTCAGGCCAAGCATCCGGAGGGCAAGTATGAGACCCTGCGTGATTGCACTTGGGAGCAGCTGGAGGAAGTGAAGGAAGAAGTAGGCGCTGAGGACTACAAGCGCGCAAAGTTCGTGCTCGGAGAGAAAGACCGTGTGCTGGGCGTCTGCGAAGCTCTCACCGAAGGCGATTACGAGAAGGTTGGTGAACTGATGTACAAGACCCACGAAGGTCTGTCGAAGGACTACGAGGTATCCTGCGAGGAACTCGACTTCCTGAACGATGTGGCCAAGGAGAACGGCGTTACCGGATCTCGTATCATGGGTGGCGGCTTTGGAGGTTGTACCATCAACCTCGTTCGCAACGATCTCTACAGGAAGTTCATTGAGGACGCCAAAAAGAAGTTCAACGAGAAGTATGGTCACGAGCCGAAAGTCTATGATGTGGTCATCAGCGACGGCTCTCGTAAACTCTGCTAAAAGCCATTTGTAAACACACAAAAAGTGTTTATAAAGGTTAAATATGGGCGGTAAGGTGTAATAATTACACTTTACCGTCTATTTTTATGCTCTTTTTCATTGTCATTTCAGAAATAAGTTGTAAATTTACACCCAAAATCAACATTGATTAAAAACAACTTAAAACTTAGTAACAATGAAAGTACTGAAAAGTAGTATTCTGAGTATTGGTGCAGCAGCGCTGATGCTCGCAGCATGTACAGGCGGCCAGCAGGCTCCTGTGTTAACGGTTTCGGGTCTCGACCCTGCCAAGTTCGACACAACCCTTCAGGACAAGCCCGTGAAGCTCTACACCCTGAAGAATGCCAACGGCATGGAGGTGTGCATCACCAATTATGGCGGACGCGTGGTTTCGCTCGTTGTTCCTGACAAGGACGGCAAACCCACTGACGTTGTTCTCGGCTTCGACAACATCGCCCAGTATGCTGATACCCTCAATTCCCCCACCGACTATGGTTCCAGCGTAGGCCGTTATGCCAACCGTATCAAGGGTGGTAAGTTCACTCTCGACGGCGTTGAATATCAGTTGAAGCAGAACGATGGTCCTAACTGCCTACACGGCGGTGGCACCACAGGTTGGATGAACAAGGTTTACGATGCTGAGCAGATTGGCGACTCTGTCTTGAAACTGACAATCGTCGCTGCTGACGGCGAGAACGGCTTCCCTGGCAAGGTAATGGCTGTGACCACATATAAGGTGACTGCTGACAATATCCTCGACATTACTTGGGAGGCAGAGACCGATAAGCCTACCATCATCAATCAGACTAACCACAACTATTACAACCTGAGTGGTGATTTCACACAGCCCGGCTATGATATGATTCTCTATGTGAATGCAGACAACTTCACCCCCAGCGACACGCTCTACATCCCAACGGGTGAGATCAAGTCAGTAGAGGGTACCCCGATGGACTTCCGTACAGCTCATGCCATTGGCGACAGCATCAAGTCGCAGTTCGATCAGATTCAGAATGCCGGTGGTTACGATCATAACTGGTGTCTGAACACCTATAAGGACGGCCAGGGCGACGACACTCAGGTTTGCGCCAGCCTCTATTCTCCCAAGACCGGCATCTTCATGGAGATGTTCACCAACGAGCCTGGTGTGCAGGTTTACAGCGGCAACTTCCAGGGTGTCGGCAACGAGTTGAACATCCAGCACAAGCACGGTCCTTATCCGCAGCACGTCAGCGTATGTCTGGAGAGCCAGAAGTATCCCGATTCTCCCAACAAGCCACAGTGGGTACAGCCCGTTGTGAAGCCCGGCGAGAAGTACTTCAGTCACGCTGCCTACAAGTTCTCCGTGAAATAATATGTAAATTGTAAATATTTAAATTGTAAATTGATATGGCATTATTAGATTGGATTGTTATTGGCGTCTTCTGCTGTGCGCT
>Ga0310786_10010079_pt1 | contig 11908 bp, 9 predicted proteins | sample AusTroGonzalo_MG_FD_203881 | JGI IMG/M metagenome (GOLD analysis project Ga0310786, IMG submission 203881) | Bovine rumen microbial communities from tropical cattle in Woodstock, Queensland, Australia - Gonzalo_03 (v2) (version 2) | ecosystem: Host-associated > Mammals > Digestive system >... | reverse complement strand
GCCAGAAATATGCCTGCTCCTCATAACGCCCGTACAGTTCCAGCTCGCGGTCACCTGACAGCACCAGCATGGGCATGGGCAGCTTGCGGACGAAAAACAGCGGAGCGGTATCGTCGATGCGTGGCTGCAATGGACCGACACCGGTCTGTTTGCGCACGTTATAGTGAGTGATTACCTGGGCGCTGTAAGGGAAAACGCCCGCTATCTTATCGGCATCGACACCGTATTTCTCCAGATAATGCTTGTCCAGGACTATCATGTCAATAAGATAGCCGCCGGCAGAGTGCCCGGCCAAGAAGATCTTTCCGGTATTCCCTCCGCGTTTCTCTATTTCGCGGAAAGCCCAGGCAACGGCCGCAGCCGCGTCATCAATGGCTTCCTGGACTGTCGCTTTGGGCAGCAGACGGTAACCGACCCCGACCACTCCCATCCCGCTGTTCTGAAGCTCTGCGGGAATCTCCTTGTTACCGCCCTCTATACCTCCTCCGTGGAACCAGATTACGGTAGGGTAGTCCTGCATGTTCTCCGGATGATAGAAGTCCAGCAGGCAGCGCTCACGGGCATATTCACCGGCATCGGCCTCACGGTATGATATGTTCCGTTCGGTGACGTATGTGATTTGCGGCCTGCGGTTCTGGGCGGATGACGTCGCAATGGCAAGCAACAGCATCGCTGTCATGGAGAGGGACCGTACTGCGGAACGGAATCCGGATGTTTTTCCGGTCTTGCCGGAAAATGCGGGGAAACGGGAGTTATCGTGTTTCATAATTGAATATCACTTGATTTCTGTAATTGTCAGGAACGACGGCACTGAACCTGCCGTCCCGGCTTAAAAAAGCAAAAATAGTCATTCTGGTTACAATCTCAAAGAAGAGTGTTCATTTATAGCGGGAATCTGTTTAAATTTGTTCCGTGAAGATGGTTCGGACATGTTGATGAAAACAGATTCTTAATAAAAAAGACCAAAGATATGCAAGGAAAAGGGCTGGCTCTGGCCGGTAAGACAGTAATTACGGGTTTATTCGTGTTGTTTATGATGGGTTGCAGCAAAGGAAGTGATTTGGAAAGGCAGATTGACAGGCTTTACGTCAGGATGCCGCAAGAGGAGCGGATAGCGCAGTTGAGGAGCATGTACATGGATGTGCTCTTTGACCCTCAGGGTAATCTGGATACAGCCAAGTGCAGGGAGCTTATACCTTACGGGATAGGGCATTTTTCGCAGTTTGCCTTGCAGCAGCCCCGGGATCCCAATGATCTGCGCGACCGTGTGGCCGCCCTTCAGGAGTGGCTTATGAACAACACTCCTAACGGTATCCCCGCGCTGTTCCATGAAGAGGTGTTGTCGGGCGTGAATACGCTTGGAGCCACGGTATATCCCCAACAGATAGGGCAGGCAGGCTCGTTCAACCCTGAACTGGCTGAACTCAAGACACGTCAGACAAGTACGCTGATGCGCAAGATGGGTGGAATATTGGCATTGTCTCCAATGGTTGATGTGTGCCGTACTCCCGGTTTCAACCGTTTGGAGGAGTCCTATGGCGAGGATAGCTACCTGTCGGCCGTGATGGGTACCGCATTTGTCCGCGGCCTGCAGCAGGGTGACTTGAAGAAGGGCGTGGGTGCCTGCTCCAAGCACTATCTTGGCTATGGCGGCGGAGGTGATGCCCCTGAGAAAGAGCTGATGGAGGAGATACTGTTGCCGCATGAGGCTATAATCCGTCTTGCCGGCGGCAGGACGGTCATGCCCGGATATCATGCCGTTCATGGCACCAATTGCGTGGCTAACGGTGAGATCCTGATTGACATCCTGCGTGACTACGTGGGATTTGACGGGATGGTGGTGAGTGACTATACCGCCATCGGTCAGATCCCCGGCCTCAGGAGTTCAGCAGCGAAGGCGGCTGAGGCCATCAACAACGGAAACGATGTGGATTTTCCCGAGGGGAGCGATTACCGTAACCTGCAGGAGGCTCTTGACAAGGGACTTGTCAGACCCGAGGCGTTTGAGCGTGCAGTCAAGGATGTGTTGCGCCAGAAGTTCCGTGCCGGGCTGCTTGACGGGGATCCGTATCTGTACAGTAAGGAAAAGATCGTACTCGACACCCCCGAAGAGCGGAAGACTGCGTACGATATAGCCACGCAGTCAGTAGTGCTGCTTGAGAACAACGGTATCCTGCCTCTTAAGAATGTCAGGAACATACTGGTTACCGGCCCCAATGCCAACTCCATCTGGGCCATGTGCGGGGACTACACCTATCCCGCCATGTCATACTTCTGGAAGAGGGTGGAGGATATTGCAGACCAGGATCAGCCGCATATAGTGAAACTTCTGGAGGGTATGAACGGCCGCAAGCCACAAGGAGTTAACATAATGTACTCCCGTGGCTGTGACTGGACAGAGGAACTTGAAACCAAATACCGTGAGGACGGTGATGAGCGTGCATGGGACTGGTACATTCTCCACCGTATGGTGCAGTCGGGCGAGGTGGCCGATAAGAAAGAGGCGCTCAGTATGGCACGTCAGGCCGATGTGATCATAGCCGCCATGGGTGAGAACGTGATGTTGTGCGGAGAGAACCGCGACCGCATGGGATTGCGTCTGCCCGGAAAGCAGGAGCAGTATGTGGAGGAACTCATCAAGACAGGGAAGCCTGTGGTGCTGGTGATGTTCGGCGGCAGGGCGCAGGTGGTGTCGGGGCTGGCCGAGCGTTGTGCCGCAGTCATACAGGCCTGGTACCCTGGTGAGGAGGGCGGAAATGCCGTAGCCGACATTCTTTACGGCAAAGTATCACCATCGGCCAGACTCTCCGTGAGCTATCCCAATACTGAAATATTCGAGCCTATATGCTATAACTATTCAGCGGTTCAGGATCCCCGGGTCCAGTGGCCGTTCGGCTATGGGTTGAGCTACACCACGTTTGAATACAGCAATATCAAGGTTGAAGATGCAAGTACGGCCGACGAGTCTCTCACTGTCTCTTTCTCTGTAAGGAACACAGGTGACGTGGCTGCCGATGAGGTGGCGCAGATATACATTTCGCCTGCAACCGGCGGGCAGCATATCCGTCCGATCCAGTTGCAGGGATTCGCAAGGGTATCATTGAAACCGGGCGAGAATAAGGCTGTGCGTGTAAAGCTATACACGGAGCAGTTCGGTTACTACAGCAATGACGGTCAGCGTCAATGGAACATCGTTCCCGGCAAGTATATGGTCAAGGTGGGAAGTTCTTCGGCCGATATCAGGCTTCAGAAGACCGTGACCATCAACGGAGCGCCTGTCAGCAAACCTCTTAGGGACTATTACTTCTCGGAGAGTACGGTGTCGGATTGAACGGAAGGTTGTAAAGTCTGTATGAGTATCTTTCAGAATAAACATATTCTTGTCTTTGCTTTACTCTGCATCGGCATCGGTGCAGGTGCACAGGAGCGTGGCATTTATAACGGAGATGCGGTATTCATCGGGAAAGGGACTGTAGCGACAGGTGTGTCGTTCGGGTTTGACTCCTGGGAAGCTTCGGGCCGGAACGGTTTCGACCTGCTTGGTATCATCCGGGGGCTTGACGGATATGTCCGTGAGACGGATGTGGATGTCCAGGGCGCATGGTTCGTGAGGGATAACCTGTCCGTAGGACTCCGGTTCGGTTATTCCGACACGAGGATCTCGATGGACAGCACTCGATTAGCCGATATTGAGATTCCTGACAGGCATGTCTCAAGACAGGCATTTGACGGGGCACTGACATGCAGGAGGTATCTGCCTCTGTTTGACGGGAGGATAGCCGCAATGTTCCTGGAGGGAAGGCTTTCAGGTTCGGCGGGCTATTTCAAGAACTACAGGCTTACCTCCAATGGCAAGGAGGGTGATTATGATGACGTGTGGAGAGCCTCGGCAGGACTCTATCCGGGAATAAGTCTGTTCGCTACACGGAATATGGCATTCGAGGTGTCGATGCCCCTGCTTGAAGGTGGTTTCCGCTGGCAGAAACAGGACGGGACGACGACCGACGGCACACTGTCACGCGCATTCCTGAATTTCAAGCCGAATCTTACAGGACTAAGGATGGGGCTTGTCTATCATTTCTGACTATGGGAAAGTTGCCGGCAATCATACTGACCGTTGTCACCTTGTCCGCTTGCGGCGAATGGAAGAACGATATATATAAGGTGGAAGATCGAGGCGAGGAAGGTGATTCGGAGTCACGGATCACCACTCCGGACGGACAACTCTACAACATGAACTTCGATTTTTGGAGCAGGGAAGGCTCCAACGAGTTCTGTTATGCTTCCGATGCCACTGATGCGGAGAAACGCGTATGGGATTCGCCCAACTCCACGACAGCATTCCTTGGCAAGCCCACTTGTGTTCCTGAACGGGATTTCGTGGCTGCCGCAGGTCCCGGCAAGACGGCCGTAAAGCTTCAGACCCGGATGGTGAATGCCCTTATTGCCAAGAAACTGGCGTCGGGATGCCTGTTCACCGGACAGATGGGCAATATCAGCATATCTACCATGAACGCTTCGCTCAAGTGGGGAGTGCCGTTCACTCTCCGCCCCAAGTCGATGGAGGGCTACGCCTGCTATAAACCGGTGGCGGTCAGCAATGCCCAGCCTCCGTATGAGTATAGGCTGGATGAGACAGACAACGCTCATGTTTTCGTGATCCTTTGTGACTGGACGGAACAGTTTACAGTTGATCCGGCACTGTCATCATTCGTTGATCCTGACAATGACCCTGCCATAATAGGTTACGGCAAGGTGACTTTTGACCATACGATGTCCGGTTATGAGCAGTTCTCCGTCAGTATAGAATACCGTAACGACCGTATCCCGAAGTATCTTGTGATATTGGCGTCATCGAGTGCACTCGGCGACTATTTCACCGGTGGCGACGGCAGTACCCTCTACTTGGACGAGTTCAGGTTCACGTACTGAACAGGGAACCGGCCGGCAGGAAAGGAAAATCCTGCCGGCCGGTCCGTTCCGGTCAAGTATCTGATTCCGGATTATGCCGTATCATTCCAGTGTCTCGCGTTTGAGACTCTCTATGTAACGGTCTATGCGGCGCAGCTCATCGGGGATGCGTATGTTTTGCGGGCAGTCCCTCTCGCAGCGGCGACAGGCGATGCAGTGGTCAGCCTGACGGACAGTGGGGATTGCCTCATTGTATGCCAGCAGATATTTGCGGCGGGCACGGGCATAGTGCTCCTGTTCCTTGCTCTTCACGTATGTGCCGGCAGTGATGTTGTCATTGTAGAACTTGAATATTCCGGGTATGTTGATGCCGTAGGGACAGGGCATGCAGTAGTTGCAGGCGGTACATTTCACCAAAGGATAATCCTCCATCAGGTCGGCCACATCCAGCAGCATTTTCTTATCCTCTTCATCCAGCGGCTGAAAATCAAGGAACGTCTCCAGATTGTCACGCAGATGCTCCATATAGGTCATACCGCTTAAAGCACACAGCACACGCGGGAAACTTCCCACATAACGGAATGCCCACGATGCGATTGAGCGTTCAGGTTCACGCTCCTTGAGCTTATCGGCAATCTGTGCCGGAACATCCGACAAAGCTCCACCGCGCAGCGGTTCCATGATTACAATGGGTATCTCACGCTTGTCAAGTTCGGCATACAGATAATCGGCACGGGTGTTGCGGCCGTTGGGATGTTCCCAATCCACATAGTTCATCTGTATCTGTACAAAGTCCCAATGGTACTTGTCATGCAGAGCCATCATTTCGTCAAATCCGTCCTTATGGCCGTGGAACGAGAATCCCAGCTTACGGATATGTCCTGCCTCACGCTCAGCTGCCAGGAACTCCATGATTCCGGTGTTCTCGAAACGGCTACGGAAATCATTGCCGTCCTGAATGGAGTGTAACAGATAATAATCTATGTGGTCAGTCTTGAAAATAGCAAGGGAATTGCGGTACATAGTCTGGCAACCCTCAAATGTGGAGTTCCCGAATACAGACAGTTTTGTGGCAAGGATCCAGCTTTCACGCGGATGGCGGTTCAGCGCCTCGGCCGTGGCGCGCTCGCTGTCACCGCCCAGATACACGGGTGATGTGTCGAAGTAGTTCACTCCGTGTTCAAGAGCAAAGTCAACCAGACGGTTAACCTCCTCCTGGTCTATAACGTTACGGCCCTGCTCGTTGCGTTTCTGGGGCCAGCGCATGCAACCGTATCCCAGCACTCCTATGCCTGGATAGTTCTGCAGCATCTTTCCATGCAGGTCCTTGTTTGAGGTCGATGCCTTGCCTGCTTTCTTGGCTACATCGGGAGTGCAGGCATCAATGGTTGCTACAGCGGCTCCTGCTCCCATATATTTAAGGAATTCTCTTCTTTTCATAGTGTCTTAGGCATTACGGTGAATAGATAGTCCGTCAACTGTTATGGCGCTTATGGGACGTGAAGGACAAAGGTTCTCGCACGCGCCGCAGCCTATGCAACGGTCTTCGGATACCGTTGGAATCTGATTGCGCGAGCCCTGCTGTCGAACCATACGGATGGCACCCGACGGGCAGTGATATGAGCAGTTACCGCAACTGTCCTTGCCCTGTGCGGGAAGGCAAAGGTCCAGATTGACTTTAGCCACACCAATGCGGATGGTCTGCTTCTGCTCTACGGTTACGGGTTTAATGGCACCGGCGGGGCAGACCTGGCTGCATGCGGTGCACTCGGGGCGGCAGTAGCCGTTCTCATAGCTCATGTAGGGCTGCAGGAAGTGTCCCAGGTCCGATGAAGGCCGCAGAACGCCGTTCTTGCAGGCGCTTACGCACAGCTGGCAGGCGGTGCAGTGGTCATAGAAAGACTTGACGCTTCCGGCACCGAACGGGACAAGCCTCTCGGAGCGTTCAGGGGTTTTCTTGTCAATTACTTCGGCAAGGCCTCCGTGCATGTGGTCCTGAGCGTGGACAACTGACCCGGCAGCCACCGCAACTCCTGTGGCAAGGAAAGCACGGCGACCCTGGTCAACGCTGTCCGCTCCGGCCTTGACAGCAGGTCCGGCATCTTTGGGGGGACATTTGCAGAATCCCGCATACTTATATTCCAAAGCACCTTCCTGACAAGTCTCTATGCAGTCAAAGCAATCTACGCAGCGGCTGTAGTCTATCTTGTGTGTCTTGAAGTCTATGCACGATGCCTTGCATCCGCGTGCACATCTGGCGCAGTTCACACATTTGCTCTCATCGATTACGGGACGGAACAGGCTGAAGCGGCTGAACAGACTGAGGAATGTGCCTACGGGGCAAACGGTATTACAGTATTCACGGCCCCATCTCCACGCGCAAAGGCAGATTATCACCAATGTGAGCAGTCCGGTGACAAGCAGCGGCAGTGTCATCGAGTCCGTACCTGTAGCTGCAATTGAGCGCACCATACGTCCGTAGGCACTGTACGGGGCAATGAGTGCAATCAGCATCTGTCCGCTGACGAAGATGGACACAATAGAGAGTGCCAGCACACTGTAACGCACCAGTCTGTGCTCTTTCCTGTACTCAAACTTTTTTGTATATTGCCTGACGGTGATCCTGGCATCGGAACCCTGTTCCTTAAGCTTTCTGATCCAGCGGGCCTGCCGTTTCTGCATCTTTTCCCCGCCCTTGCGGCGTATCCACAAAACAAAGTCCTGGAATATGCCCATAGGACATATCACAGAGCAGTAGATACGGCCGGACAGCAAAGTAAGCAGGAGAATGCCGATGATAACGGCAAAATTCAGGGCCAGCAATGAAGGCAGGAACTGTAGCTTGGCCATCCATCCCCACCAGTTGTGGCCGATTCCCAAGAAAAGCAGCGTGATTCCCGTAATGAACAGGGCTGCCAGTACGATTCTGGTTTTACGTAACATATTTGGATGTATTGAATGTGCAAATATAACAACAATATGATGAAAAGCAATACACTGTTTGCCGGAATTGTATTAAGTTTGTAACCGTTACCCGTTGCCGCCAGATGGAAACGTTGACGTTGCTTGAACTCAACGGACGCGTGAGAATCACGCTCCAGCATGAGATGCCCGAACCCTGTTGGGTGCAGGCCGAAATAAGCGGTCTCAACCCCACGGGACAGGGTCACTGTTATATGGAACTGGTCGAGAAGGATCCTTCGGGACGCACCTTCTTAGCCAAGGCCAAGGCTAATGTGTGGCGTACCGTATGGCTACGGCTCAAACCCTATTTCGAGGCACAGACCGGCGAGAGCCTTAAAGTGGGCATGAAGGTACTTCTGCTGGTTTCTGTCACGTTCCATGAGGTGTATGGCTATTCGCTTACAGTCCAGGACATAGACCCTACCTATACAATCGGCGATATGGCCCGTCGTCGCAGGGAGATCCTGGAACGGCTGGAGAGAGAGGGCGTCATAGGCCTTAACCGGGAGCTGGAGATACCGCTTCTGCCTCACAGGATTGCTGTGATATCATCGGCAACTGCTGCCGGATATGGAGATTTCCGCAATCAGCTGTCAGGTAATGTTTATGGCTACCGTTTCTATGTGAAACTGTTCCCTGCTCTCATGCAGGGTGAGGAGGTGGAACGCAGCGTGATTGCCGCCATGGATGCGGTGGCTGCCCGACGCGATGATTTCGATGTACTGGTCATTATCCGGGGAGGCGGTGCCGTGAGTGAACTGAGTTGTTTCGATTCCTACGACATTGCCGTGAACATCGCCAATTTCCCCTTGCCGGTCATTACCGGAATCGGTCATGAACGGGACGATACTGTGGCCGATACTGTGGCCCATACCAAGGTCAAGACTCCGACAGCCGCAGCCGGCTTCCTGATTGACCGGATGTTTGAGACAGCTTCGGTTCTGGAGAACATGACACGGCGTCTGGGTGATGCCGTGAGCGGGCGGATGGAGACCGAAAGGCTCCGGATTGAGAGGATAGCTCAGAAACTGCCCTCTCTTTATGCCGTAGTCAAGGTCCGTCATGAGCAGATGATTGAGAATCTGTGGAACAGGGCTGTTTCCGGTGTCAGGAATATGTTGACGGCTCATCTCCATAGGCTTGAACTGATGGAAAAGGGTATCGGGGCGGCTGATCCTGTCCTGATCCTCAAACGCGGTTACACGCTGACAAGGTGTAACGGACATGCGGTCAAGTCTGCATCGGATTTGCGGAAAGGTGACCGTATCACGTCGGTCTTCCCCGACGGGACTGTGGAGAGTGAAATCATTTAACCGATAAACGTTATTTGTATGAAGTACGAGGAAGCTTTGAAACGCCTTGAGGAGATAGTTTCCGGCATTGAGGAGAACAAGCTGGACATAGACCGGATAGGCGAGAGTCTGAAAGAGGCGCGTGAGTTGATAAAGTCTTGCAGGGACAAGCTCTACAAGACCGATGAAGAGATAAAGAAGATTCTTGAAACCGAAGACTGACTGTCATGAAGAAATTCCTTAGCCTCGTTTTTTTCCTGTCCGTCGTAGCGGCGGTCATTTCATGCAGCACGGTGGTCTTTACCGGCCGGAACAGGATGCTGCTGTATTCCGACAATGAGATTTCATCCCTGTCAGCCCAGTCATACTATGAATTCATGTCAACGGCGGCACCCTCCACGAACATGGTGCAGACCTCGATGGTCAGGGAGGTGGGAAAGCGTCTTGAAGCCGCCCTGAACAAGTATCTTGTCGCCAAGGGCCAGACCAATGTGTTGAACGGTATAAAATGGGAGTATTACCTGGTCCGCAGCAATCAGGTCAACGCATTCTGCCTTCCCGACGGCAAGGTGGTGTTTTATGAAGGCATAATGCCTGTGCTGAGCACCCCTGACATGGTTGCCGTCGTCATGGCCCATGAGATGGGACATGCCATAGCCCGTCACGGCAACGAACGTATGACACAGCAGACCCTGACCAATCTGGTAGGTGCCGTCACCGGACAGATAATCGAGCAGAAGACATCGGAGAACGCCCGTGCGCTCTTCGAGACCGCATTCGCCGTGGGCAGCCAGTACGGTTACCTGCTTCCTTATTCCCGCAAGCATGAGTATGAGGCCGATGAGATAGGGCTTTACATCATGGCTATCGCCGGATATGACATAAACCAGGCCCCGTTGCTCTGGAAAAAGATGGCGGAATCGGATAAGCAGCAGGTTCCTGAAGAACTCAGTACACATCCGAGCGACGTCAACCGCATAAAGCATCTGGAGAAACTGCTCCCTAAAGCCCGTGCCTATGCCGAAGAGCTGAAGTGACTCTGACCGTGTTTTTTTGATGATAGGGGAGTATAATCCATTAAAATGACTATATTTGCAATGTCCGGGAGGAGGTGAAGGCCGTGAGCCTGGATAAGGGAAGCCAACTTATACTAACTAATTCGATAAATAATGAGATTTTTCAAGACTACTTTATGCGCAATGGCTCTTGCCACAGGCGTATGTGCACAGGCCCAGGGCCTGAAAGATGCTTACAAAGACTATTTCTCGGTCGGCGTTGCCGTCAATATGAGAAACCTGAGCAATGACAAGCATGTCAGTATCATCAAGACCAACTACAACAGTATTACGGCAGAAAACGATTTCAAGCCTCAGTCCGTACAGCCTTCGGAAGGCCAGTGGAATTTCAGGAATGCTGATGCAATAGCCGATTTCTGCCGCGAGAACGGCATCAAGCTTCGCGGCCACTGTCTCGCATGGCACAGCCAGGTGGGCCGTTGGATGTTTGAGGGTGCCAATGGCGGCCAGGCTACCAAAGAGGAACTTTATGCAAGGATGAAGACTCACATCACTACTGTAATGCAACGGTACAAGGACATCGTCTATTGCTGGGATGTCGTGAACGAGGCCATTTCCGACGGCGGTACGGATCCTCTGCGTAATTCACAGTGGAAGCAGATTGCAGGTGGTGACGAGTTCATCCGTAAGGCGTTTGAATTTGCCCGTGAGGCCGATCCCGATGCACTGCTGTTCTACAATGACTACAATGCTGCGGTTCCCGCCAAGCGCGACAAGATCTACAACATGGTCAAGGAGATGAAGGCTGCCGGTGTGCCTATTGACGGAATAGGTATGCAGGGTCACTTTAATGTTTATGATCCCTCTCTTGAGGATATTGAGACAGCCATTGAAAAATATTCGGAAATTGTTGACCATATACAGTTCACCGAGCTTGACATCCGTCTGAACCGCGAGATGGGCGGCCAGCTGAACATGAACCGTCAGGGAGAGGAACTGACTCCGGAGAAACGGCAGATGTTCAATGACAAATACACCGGTTTCTTCGAGATCCTGCGCCGTCATGCCGATGTTATCGATGTAGTCACTTTCTGGAATGTAACTGATGCTGATTCTTGGGTAGGTGTGTCCAACTATCCCCTGTTGTTCGACAGGGACGCGAATCCCAAGGATACCTATTACATGGTCCGCGACTTCAAGCCCTCCAAGGCAGACAAGAAGGCTGCTAAGAAATCAAAGAAAAAGGCTGCCAACAAGGCTGCTGATGCAAAGGCCGCACTTGCCCGGAAGAACTTCCGGAAGTAAAATTATCCGTATTAAAATACAATCGGGCACTACTCAGTCAGGGTTGTGCCCGATTTTTTATACATTTTTGACATTTGGCAGGATAACATATTTAAAAAAGGTTTAACTTTACGCTTTCAAATAAGTAAAAAGTCATTAAACAGATTGATATGAAGAAAAAAAGAAACATCACGATTGCTGTTATCGTAGTGTGTGTGTTATGCTTAGCCGGTTTTATTACACAACATTATTTCGACTGGCCTGTGGATGAATCCCAGACAAGCGGTGACATTGCCAAATCTTCCAGGTTTTCACGCAAGACTGCCGGGGAAGGGGTGAGCAATATGCAGGAATTGCTTCTTAATGATGAGGAATACAGGAACAATCTCGTTGTTGCCTATGTGCTAATGCAGTCGCGTGCCCAACAGTTTGATGCCCTTG
>Ga0310786_10010078_pt1 | contig 11910 bp, 8 predicted proteins | sample AusTroGonzalo_MG_FD_203881 | JGI IMG/M metagenome (GOLD analysis project Ga0310786, IMG submission 203881) | Bovine rumen microbial communities from tropical cattle in Woodstock, Queensland, Australia - Gonzalo_03 (v2) (version 2) | ecosystem: Host-associated > Mammals > Digestive system >... | reverse complement strand
GAAGAACAACGTGCGGGTGTAGGCTCGTTGGCCGGTAGCCGAGGTGATGTCGAGAAACTCTACTTCTTTTGAATTATATACGCGGTAGTGCATGCCTTCCACTTTGTTGTTCACGTGGGCATTAATAGGTCCGTGCACCATCTCTACATCATCAGTCTGCTTGTAGATTTCTTCCAGCGTAGAGCCAGCAGGAACTTCAAGTTTCTGGCCGTTGTTCTTGCAGTATATGATTACAGTTTGCGCCATAGTTTATTCTTTGAAAGTTGCTAAAGGGTTAATAAATGCATGGTATGTTTTTATTTATTGTATGCTGCAAATATAGGCTAAAAATCTGACTCTTACAAATTTTTTTGTAAAAAAAGTCCCTTGATAAGTGGTTTTCAGAATTTATTTTGTATTTTTGTGCCGAATTTGCCAAACAATATACCTAATTTATATGTCTATTTGGATTATTTTTAAGCTTCTCGGCTCACTTGCGCTGCTCATGTTTGGTATGAAGTCGATGAGTGAAGCCTTGCAGAAGATGGCGGGTCCTCAGTTGCGACACGTCTTGGGAGCCATGACCACCAACCGTTTTACTGGCATGCTAACTGGTATGCTTGTCACAGCATCGGTTCAGTCTTCAACAGCCACCACGGTGATGACCGTTTCGTTTGTCAACGCCGGTCTTCTGACATTGGCTCAAGCCATTTCAGTGATTATGGGTGCCAATATCGGAACCACGCTTACTGCATGGATTATGTCGGCAGGTATGTCATTTGATATCACTTCGGCTGTTTATCCGGCATTCTTCATTGGCATCATTCTTATTTATCAAAAGAAATACCGTTATATTGGCGACTTCCTGTTTGGTCTGTCGTTCTTGCTTTTGGGATTGGGCACGCTGCGCATGACTGGTACTGAAATGCATTTGGGCGAGAACCAGGCGTTGCTCGATTTCTTTGCATCGTTTGATCCCACCTCGTTCGTTACCACGATCATCTTCCTGTTGTTGGGTGGCATACTCACCTTCTGTGTGCAGTCATCGGCAGCCGTCATGGCTATCACCATGATTCTGTGCTCCAGTGGCGCACTCCCCATCTATCAGGGTATTGCTTTGGTGATGGGTGAGAATATCGGTACTACTGTTACTTCTAACTTGGCCGCCCTTTCAGCCAACACGCAGGCACGTCGTGCTGCTTTGGCTCACATGTTCTTCAATGTGTTCGGCGTTATTTGGATTCTCTTCGTGTTCCGTCCGTTCATCGATATGGTGTGTGGCTGGGTAGGCTATGACGTGGAAATGTCGAAAGAGATGGTGGGAGCTAGCACCTTCTTGGCCAATTCTGCCAAACTGAGTTTCGTGCTGGCCGCATTCCACACTACTTTCAATGTGGCCAATACCCTCATCCTGATTTGGTTTATCCCGCAGATTGAGAAGTTCGTTTGTTGGGTCATCAAGCCGAAGCGTGTTGACGAGGAAGAAGACTTCCGTTTGCACTTCATTACTGCAGGCTTCATGAAGACTCCCGAGCTCTCTGTGCTGGAGGCTCAGAAAGAAATCTCTTCGTTCTCTGAACGTATGCAGCGCATGTTTGGCATGGTGAAAGAGTTGCTCAACCTTTCATCTAGCCAGCAGAATAAGAAGGACAAGAACAACGAGCAGGCATTCAACAAGCTTTATACTCGCATTGAGAAATACGAGAGCATTAGCGACAATATGGAACTGGAGATTGCTCGCTATCTGGAAAGCGTTTCCGATGCCCATCTTAGCGATGAAACCAAGGGAAAGATCCGTGCCATGCTGCGTGAAGTGAGTGAGTTGGAGTCTATTGGCGATTCTTGTTTCAATATGGCCCGTACCATCAACCGCAAGTTTTCTGCCAAGCAAGACCACTTTATCGAGAAGCAGTATGAGCATCTGCATCAGATGATGGGGCTTACCGATCAGGCTTTGTCGCAGATGAACCGTTTGATGAGTGGTCGCAAGGAAAGTTTTGATGTGAACCGCACCTTCAATATCGAGAACGAAATCAATAATTACCGCAATCAGCTGAAGGCGCAGAACATTATCGACGTCAACAATCACGAATACACTTATGCTGAGGGTACCATCTATATCGACTTGGTCAATGAGTGTGAGAAACTGGGCGACTACGTGGTGAATGTAGTGGAAGCCCGCATGGGCACTCGCCAGCGCGACGCATAAGTTTATTCGATCCTGTCAAATAAAAAAGCCAGCCAGTAGCGGATGAATGACACCCTACTGGCTGGCTCGTTGTTTGTTACCGACGGACTGGTCGTCCGCTGCTGACGGACTGGTTGTCCGCTGCTGACGGACTGGTTGTCCGCCACCGACGGACTGGTCGTCCGCCGCTGACGGACGATTACTCATCTTCCGACAGCATGGTTATTTCGATGCGATAGGCACCATTGAGCATTGCCTTCGCCATTTGCTGTACATCGTTGGCAGTCATTTCTTCGCACATTTTGCAATAGTCCTTGTCGAAATCGGCCGCATCGTCTATCTGATGCCACATCACGTAGTTCCAATAGTCGTTGGTGATGGCAATCTGTGCGTATTGCTTGATAAGGAATTCGCGTACTTTCTGCATCGATGAAGGCTCTGGTCCTTTCTCGGCAATCCATTGCAGCTGTTTGTAGATAATGGGGTTCAGCTCCTCATAGCGCGATGGGTCGGCATTGTAGCTGATACGAATCGTAGCTGTGGGCTGGTCGTCTTTCTCCAGTTCGAACGCCACGCTCACACCATAGGTGCCGCCTTTCTCTTCGCGCACAGAGTCGGTATAGGCGATTGATAGACAGCGTTTCAGGAAATCGAGCACCAAGTCGTTCTTGGGCGAGAACTCCACGTCGGCTCCGTAGAAAATGCTGACATTGGCCAGTGGGGTGCCCATCTTCTTCTTAAATGTATGAGTGGCATCCTGCTTTACTGGCTGAGGCACGTGGCTCCAGTTGACCGAATGTGATTTTTCGTTGCTGGGCAGCGTAGCCAGATACTTGCAGATGAGCGGGCGCAGTTCGTCGAGTGACATGTTGCCGATGATCACCGTCTGGAACTCGGCCGCATTGCTAAACAGCTCGCCATACATCTCAAGAATCCTGTCGTAATTGGCCTTGAGCAATTCCTCCTGAGTAGTGGGCTCCAATCGTGGGTGGTGACCATAGAGAATGGCGCTGATGGAGTCGTTGTAGTCTACGCGCGGCGAGGCGTTTCGGTTGTTCAGGAACGAATGCGTACGGTTAATCAGGCTGGCAAAGGCGCTGGTGTCGCGTCGCGGATGCGTGAAATAAAGGTGGGCCAGCTGCATCATGGTTTCAGCATCCTTGATGGCGGCTCCTCCCGTAATGCTCTGCGAACGGCTATCTACCGAGGTCTGAACACGCACACTTTTTCCTGAGAGCAACTTGCGCAGTTGTTGGGCACTCCATGCACCTACGCCTGCATCGTTGATGCTGCTTGACATCAAGGGAAACTGAGGTAAATCATTGTCATCGAAGATAGAGGTACCTCCATCGGCCTTCATCTTTAGCTGTATGGTGTTTTTGCTAAAGTCCGTTTGGCGCACGTACACCTTCATGCCGTTGCTCAGTGTGAGCTTGGTGAAACCGTGCTGCCACGCTTCCTCTTTTTCAATGCTGCCAGGCTTGCTCGTAAACGGCTCGATGTAAGCCTGTAGTGAGGGTAGGGGAGCCTCTTCGCGATAAGGCGCATAGTGCTGACGCTGAGCAGCCAGGATTACGTCTTCAATCTGTTGTTCGGTAGGCAGGGCCACGGTCGATTTGTCGGGCGCATACATCAGCACCACCTGATTCTTGTCGGTAATCAGCTCTTTCACCGCATTGTTCACCTCCTGAAGCGTTACCTCGCGGTCGAACTTCTGGGTCAGTTGCCATTTGTCTTCCATCGAAATCAGCGGTTCCCAGGTCAGGAAGTTCTGCAAACACTCGTTCACCAGTTTTGAGTTGGTGCGGTCGTGTCGTTCGTTAAACTTTCGTTCGTCGTGGCCCAGGCGGAATTTGCGGGCTTGGTCGAACTCTTCCTGTGTGAAGCCCTGCTGGCGCACTTGCTCACAGGCAGCTACCGCTGATAGCAAACCGCCCAGAATGCTCTCCTGCTTGCAGCTCACATTCAGCGAGAAAGCCTCCTTCGTGCGACTGAGGAAAAACGATGAAGCACGTCCTGTTGAACTCTGGAATGGGGGCTGAGACAGTTGTTTCAGTTCGGTAAGACGGTTGTTGAGCATGTAGCCAATCAGCTCGTCAATATAGTCGCCGCGCAGGTATTGCTCGCGGTTCTTCTCTTCGTCGGGCGTAGCGTCACGTTTCATGTAGAGATGGCAGAGCACGATGGGCTGCTCGGGGTCTTTCTCGATGTCAACAATCATTTTCTCGTTGTCGTCTACTGGATAGTAGATGCGCTCGGCTCGGTTCTTGGGCAATGGAATCGGCGAGAAGAGTTTCTTGATTTTCTTCTCCATCTTGTCCACGTCAATATCGCCTACCACGATGATGGCCTGCAAGTCGGGTCTATACCACTTATTATAGTAATCGCGCAAGTCCTGATAGTCAAAGTTGTTGACAATGTCCATCGAACCAATCGGCATGCAGTCTTCATATTTCGTACCTTTGTACACTTTGGGCATCGCCTGCTCCATGAGTCGCTGTACGGCTTTGCCTGCACGGCGGGTGCGCCACTCCTCGCGAATCACGCCACGCTCTTTGTCAATTTCCTCATCCTCCAGCAGCAGGTAGTGGCTCCAGTCGTGCAGCACCAGCAGGCATGAGTCGATGATGCCCTCGCGCTTCAGCGGAGCAGAACCAATGTGATAGACCGTCTGGTCGATAGAGGTATAGGCATTGAGGTTGGCGCCAAACTTTACGCCGATGGTCTCGCACCAAGGCACAATGCCCAGTTTCTTGCCTTTGCCAGGGAAATTCTTGGTGCCGTTGAAGGCCATGTGCTCCAGAAAGTGGGCCAAGCCACGCTGACGAGGCTCCTCAACGATGGAACCTACGCGCTGGGCAATGTAGAAATCAGCCAGCCCAGGCTCTTTTCCGTTATACCGTATATAGTAGGTGAGGCCGTTTTTCAACTTGCCTTTTCTTACAGCGGGATCTTGTCGTAGTTCGGTTTCTTGTGCAGCCAGGCAGAGCACGATGGCTTGCAATGTTAATGTCAGAAATAGTCTTCTCATTCTGTTGTTTATTTGTAAATCATTTTGTTTTCGTTTGCAAAATTACAAAAAAGAATCTGTATAGCCAACGAATTTGATTAGAATACCGAAAAATGGGTAGGAATGGCGTTGCTAAATAAAACTGACACAATTTGATTTAGGTTAAAATTGCTTAATGTTCAAGCAAAAACACCGTGCTGTTGTTTCCTAACTCCCAACTCTTTTGTACCTTTGCAGTTGAATATGGATAAGTTTGAAAAGACAAACACCCAATTTGAGGAGGCTGTCAGTGAATGTCGTGAGCTTTTCAGCAAGAAGCTTCACGATTATGGTGCGTCTTGGCGCATCCTGAGACCGTCGTCGCTCACCGACCAACTCTTTATCAAAGCAAAGCGTATCCGCCAGCTTGAGCTGACGGGCCAATCGCTCGTTGGAGAGGGCATCCGGCCTGAGTTTATCGGCCTGGTGAACTATGGTATCGTTGGGCTGATACAGTTGGCCAAGGGGTTCAGTGACCATGTTGATGTAACCCCCAAAGAAGCCATGGCCCTCTACGACCAGTATGCTACGGAGGCGTTGGAGCTGATGAAACGCAAGAATCACGATTACGATGAGGCTTGGCGTGGCATGCGTGTGAGCAGCTATACCGATTTGATCTTGACAAAGATTGAACGTGTAAAGGAAATGGAAGACTTGGTGGAAGAGACACTGGTAAGCGAAGGTATCGATGCCAATTATATGGACATCATCAACTACGCAGTGTTCGGACTCATCAAAATGCAGAAGGAGCAATGAGTGTTGTGGTAAACATCTGCCGGCTTTTGCTGGCTTTTGTGTTTATCCTCTCTGGCTTTGTAAAGGCTGTAGACCCATTAGGGACGCAATATAAGTTGGGGGATTACCTCGAAGCGCTGCAGTTGGCAGGCTGGTTGCCCGAGTGGATACTGCTTGTGGCATCGGTGCTGTTGGCTGCTGTTGAGTTTTGCTTGGGCATCAACCTGCTCTTTGCAATCAATCGGCGCGCCACGCCGGGGTGCATCCTGCTCATCCTCTCCGTGGTCACCCCACTTACGCTTTGGCTGGCACTGTCCAATCCAATCAGTGACTGCGGCTGTTTTGGCGATGCCATCGTGCTCACCAATTGGCAAACGTTCTGGAAGAATGTGGCCTTGCTTGCAATGGCGGTTGTCATCATGAGGTATCCCTCGCGCATGTTTCGTTTTGTGAGCGAGTCGAATCAGTGGATTGTGAGCAACTACACGGCCCTGTTCATACTCTGTATGTCAGCATGGTGCCTTTACGACTTGCCAATCTTTGACTTCCGCCCCTATCATATTGGGGCCAACATAAAAGAGGGTATGGAGATACCCGAAGGGGCTGAGTTGCCGGAATACACCACCGTGTATACGATGGAGAAAAACGGCACCACCCAACAATTTACTGTAGAGAACTATCCTGATTCTACGTGGACCTTTAAGAGCGTCGAGACCAAATTGGTGAAAGAGGGCTATGAACCGCCCATCCACGATTTCGTGCTGACCACTCTTGAGGGCGACGATGTGACTGAAGAGCTGCTGGCCGATACCGGCTATGTGTTCTTGCTGGTGGCTCCCCATCTGGAGCAGGCCGACGATTCTCGCCTTGATCTCATCAACGAGCTCAACGAGTATGCACAGGAACACGGCTATTCCTTCTATGGAATCACATCGAGCGGTGAAAAGGCGATTGCGCGTTGGCGCGACATCACGGGTGCCGAATATCCCTTCCTGCAGGCCGACGACATTGTGCTGAAGACCATCATACGTAGCAATCCGGGACTGCTGCTGCTGAAAAACGGCACTGTGATCAGGAAATGGAGCCACAACAGCCTACCCGAGATTGACGATATCGTCAACTCGCAGCCGCTGGACGAGATTGAGATGGGACAGATGCCTGAAGACTCGGTGCCTACGAAGATTTTCAGGATTCTCCTGTGGTTCGTGCTGCCGTTCACACTGCTCACCATTGCTGACCGCACTTGGATGTGGAGCCGGTGGGTTCGCGATAAGCGCCGCCGCCAACTGAATAAGATTTTATATAACCCTTTAAATAATAAAAAAGAAAGTATGAGAAAGAAAATTGTTGCAGGCAACTGGAAAATGAACATGAACCTGCAGGACGGTATCGCTCTTGCTAAAGAGCTGAATGAGACCCTCAAGGCCGACAAGCCCAACTGTGGCGTTGTAATCTGCACTCCTTTTATTCACCTGGCAAGCATTGCCCAGTTCCTCGATCAGGACATCATTGGTCTGGGTGCTGAGAACTGCGCTGACAAGGAGAAGGGTGCTTTCACTGGCGAGGTTTCTGCCGAGATGGTAAAGAGCACAGGTGCTCAGTACGTGATCCTGGGTCACTCAGAGCGTCGTGAGTATTACAAGGAAACTCCCGAGATCCTGAAGGAGAAGGTGCTGCTGGCTCAGAAGAACGATCTGAAGGTCATCTTCTGCATCGGTGAGAGCCTGGCTGAGCGTGAGGCTGGCAAGCAGAACGAGGTCGTAAAGGCCGAGCTCGAGGGTTCAGTATTCAACCTCTCTGAAGAGGACTTCCGCAAGATCGTGATCGCCTACGAGCCCATCTGGGCTATCGGTACCGGTAAGACCGCTACTGCTGAGCAGGCTGAGGAGATCCACGCTTACATCCGTTCAATCATCGCTGAGAAGTATGGTCAGGCTGTAGCCGACGACACCACGATTCTCTATGGTGGTTCTTGCAAGGCTAGCAACGCTCCTGAGCTGTTCGCTAAGCCCGACATCGACGGTGGCCTGATTGGTGGCGCTTCTCTGAAGGCAGCCGACTTCAAGGGCATCATCGACGCTTGGAAAAAGTAATCAAACATTCGTATAATGATTAAGCAATTCGTCATTACTACCATTATCAGTCTGTGCCTGGCTTTGACAGCCAGCGCACAGACTTTCACCCAGCGCATCCAGAAAACAGCGCAGGGCGAAGGCACCGTTACCTTGCATCAAGACAAGGCGATCGACGAATTGGTCAACGGTAGCCAAAAGACAAAACGGCCAGCGACCGCCGATAAGACTCCTGCCGCCAGCACTGCAGTAAAGCAGTCCGACACCAAGAAGGAAACAGGCAGAGATACGGCCGCAAAAACAACAGATAAAACCGACAACACGCTACGAGTGGATGGCGATACGACCGCCTTGGCCGAGAAGAAAGGTTCTTCACGTACCTACAAGACCACAGGCTATCGCGTTCAGGTATATGCCGGCGGCAATTCGCGCAAAGACCGCATGAATGCCGAGCAAACGGGCAACCAGCTGCGCATGCTATTCCCCAACGAGGCTGTCTATACCCATTTCTATTCTCCCCGATGGATTTGCCGCATAGGCAACTATCGCACCTACGAAGAGGCCCACAACATGCTGCAGGAAGTGAAACGCCTGGGCTACGATGCGGCTACGATTGTGAAGGGACGTATCAGCGTACCATATTAAGATAGAAGTGTGTTTTTACTAACATTGCATAAGTAAGAATGTATCCCGAAAACGAAATATTCCGCGAAGGTCTTGATGACCTCGCTCAACATTATAAGCAAATCCTGGAGCTGCTGGGTGAAGACCCGCAGCGCGAAGGACTTGAGAAAACGCCTATGCGTGTGGCTAAAGCCATGCAGGTGCTCACCCGTGGCTATCAGATGGATGCCCGCAAGGTGCTCACCGACGCCCTTTTCAAGGAAGACTACAACCACATGGTGATTGTAAAGGACATCGACTTCTTCTCGCTCTGCGAGCACCACATGCTTCCCTTCTATGGTAAGGTACATGTGGCTTATATCCCCAACGGCTACATCACTGGACTGTCGAAAATAGCCCGTGTGGTCGATATCTACAGCCATCGCCTGCAGGTGCAGGAGCGCATGACCATGCAGATCCGTCAGTGTATCGAGGAAACATTGCATCCCTTAGGTGTGATGGTGGTCGTTGAGGCCAAGCACATGTGCATGCAGATGCGCGGTGTGGAGAAGCAGAACAGTATCACTACTACCAGTGAGTTCAGCGGAGCCTTTGATCAGGCCAAGACGCGTCAGGAATTTATGAATCTAATATCCCATTAAGCCCATGTATCAAGCTAGCCGCGGTCAGTACCGCACTAATGAATCCGTTATTGGCATGTTTTTCAATAGTTGCTTTGGAAAAAGTGTCATTGCTGTTGTTGTCATTCTTTTCCTGGTGCTCATTGCCAGCATCTCTTGTCCGTCGGAAAGACGCATGCGTGAGAGTATGACCGACAATATCCGCCAGTGCATCGAGGTGCCCGATAGTCTTCAGAGCGACCGTCTCGACGATGCGCTTGCCAACATTGGCTATTTCTTTGGAAGTGCCAATCCCGAAGTCAATATTGAGTTGATGAACCGTTTCAACCGCTACAACAGGTTGGAATATTACGGTCATGGTCTTTATTCTACCCTGTATGTGTTCAACAACTATCATACTGAGGGCCTGCGCGTAGGTGTTGGTTTCTTTGGCATGGTGTTCCCAACCATCAGTCCTGACGATTTCCTGCTCGAAGTTTCTACCCTGCGTCGTGACTATAATGAGCGAATTATCGAGGTGCCGCAGCATAACGACACGCTTTACTTTGGCGAAACACCCGACCTCATTTTCCACGACCTGCCCATCGACGAGTGATCTCTCCCTCTCCAATTCCTAAAAACATAGAAACTATGATGAAAAAAATCTTTGCTACCCTCCTTGTGTTCCTGCCCTTCGTTGGCATGAATGCGCAGGAGTGTCCGCTGGTGGGCAATATCCTTCAGCGCAACATCACCTCTCTCAATGGCAAATGGCATTATATTGTCGATGTGCAGGAAGAGGGCTACTATGACTATCGCATGAATCCTACACGTTGGGGCTTTTTCCGCAATGCCAAGCCACAACGTCCCGAAGATTTGATTGAGTACGACTTCGACAAGGCTGCCACGATGCAGATACCCGGCGACTGGAACACGCAGGATGAGCGTCTGTTCTTCTACGAGGGTACTGTGTGGTTCAAGCATTCGTTCCAGTATCAGCCGAAGGAAGGCCGTAAGGCGTTGCTCTATTTTGGTGCTGTGAACTACGAGGCCATCGTGTATGTCAACGGTGAGAAGATGGGCCGTCATGTAGGCGGTTTCACTCCCTTCAACTATGATGTGACGAAATACCTGAAGAAGGGCGAGAACGTGGTGATCGTGAAGGTCGACAATAAGCGCCACAAAGACAATGTGCCCACCCAGATCTTCGACTGGTGGAACTACGGTGGCATTACCCGCGATGTACTGTTGGTCGATGTGCCTGATACCTATGTCGAGAACTATAGCCTGCAACTGGCCAAGACTGTCGCTCAGCCTAAGGCTAAGAAGGCTGCACCTGCCACTTTGGTATTCTCAGCCCGTCTCAATGAGAAGAAAGCCGGCGAGCCGGTGGTGCTGAGCATTCCTGAACTGAAACTGAAGCAGCAGCTCACCACCGATGCTGAAGGTGTGGTGAACGCCTCGCTCACCCTTGGCAAGAAACAGCGTCTGCAGTTGTGGAGCCCCGATGCTCCCAAGCGCTATCATGTGGAGATTGCCAGCGGCAGCGAGACCCTTGTCGACTCCATCGGTTTCCGTACTATCGAAACCCGCGGCAAGCAGATCCTGCTCAATGGTCAGCCTGTGTTCCTCAAGGGTGTGAGCATGCACGAGGAGCGCCCCAATGGCGGTGGCCGTGCTAACGGTACACAGGATGCCCGCACGCTGCTCTCTTGGGCAAAAAACCTAGGTTGCAACTTTGTGCGTCTGGCCCACTATCCCCATAATGAGTACACCATTCGTGAAGCCGAGCGTATGGGCATCATGGTTTGGTCTGAGATTCCGCTCTACTGGACCATCTCTTGGACCAATGCCGGCACGTTCGACAATGCCTGCCGTCAGCTCACCGATATGATTCGCCGCGATCAGAACCGTGCCAACATCATTATCTGGTCGATTGCCAACGAAACACCTCATTCTGCCCAGCGCGATAATTTCCTGAGCCGTATGGCACAGAAGGCTCGCGAGCTCGACAGCACCCGTCTGATCTCCATGGCTATGGAGGTAACCGGCGCTTCCAACTATGTGAACCGCCTGCAGGACAACATGAACCAGTATGTAGATGTGGTAAGTTTCAACCAGTATATCGGTTGGTATCGCGACGTGAATGATGCGCCCAAGATGAAGTGGGAGATTCCTTATGACAAACCCGTTATCATCAGCGAGTTTGGCGGTGGTGCCAAGGCTGGCTATCATGGCGCCAAGAACCAGCGTTGGACTGAGGAGTTCCAGGAGAACCTGTATATCGAGAATACCGCTATGCTGGATAAGATTGAGGGCCTTTCAGGCACGACGCCTTGGGTGCTCAAGGACTTCCGTTCGCCGCGCCGCGTGCTCGATGGCATTCAGGACTACTACAACCGCAAGGGATTGTATTCCGACAAGGGCGAGCGTAAGAAGGCCTCTTACGTGTTGGAAGAGTGGTATAAAACCAAGTAGCCATCGCTACTCAGTTCGTTAGCATCCTATTGGCTGATTTTCTGTAGGCAATAGCTACGAAAATCATTCCAGTGATAATAAGGGGCACAATCTGTTGGAATCGGCAGTTGTGCCTCTTCTTCGTTCAGTAGCACCTTCAGCAGCACGTCTTTGTCGTTGAGGCCGCTGCGGTAGAAGATGAACTGT
>Ga0310786_10010077_pt1 | contig 11911 bp, 12 predicted proteins | sample AusTroGonzalo_MG_FD_203881 | JGI IMG/M metagenome (GOLD analysis project Ga0310786, IMG submission 203881) | Bovine rumen microbial communities from tropical cattle in Woodstock, Queensland, Australia - Gonzalo_03 (v2) (version 2) | ecosystem: Host-associated > Mammals > Digestive system >... | reverse complement strand
GGAATTTCTAAAAGAATACTATTTTCACCAATGTCGAGTTCGTTATATGTTTTGAATTCTTCAAATATAACGCCGCTTCTAAGTTCGATGCGAAGACTATATAGATTAAGTTCTTTGCTTTCTTCATAAGCCCTAACACTGAGTTTATAAGCGAAACCAGTTTCTTCGTTGATGTACTCATTCAAATAGTTTGAGTAGGTAAATTTATGTGTCTCTTCAATCTTAGCGATATATAAATCTTTCACCCTATTAACTTCAGTTAATGTGCCTAGATAATAAGCTCCATAACTTGAAACGTTATAGAAGCCTTCATAAAGATTGTCTGAATCTGCAAAATGAACGGCTAAATCTTTATTAGCTAAATCACAATCGGTTAAGAAACCATCAACCATGCTGTTGAAAGATGAATAGGAATAGAAAGAAGATGGTCCAAAAACATCTTTGTTAGTGACCTTCACCCCATCGCTAGTCTTTTCTAAGAAAAGTAAATTGTTAGAAGATCCAATACGATATCCACCATAAGGAGCGAGATATGTGACACCTTCTAATGTTAAAAATTGACTAATAAATTCATCGCCAGCGCCTCTAACAAAGGCATAACGTTCAGAACCTTCGATTATGTAATATCTATAAGTTTCTAACAAAGTTAGTTGATCTTCGATAGACTGGCAAGTGCTCTCGCTATAATAAGCTTTCTTGCTAAGCATTTCAGCGAAGCTAGAAAAGGTCATAATTGGAGAATAATAATAATAGACCACCCTTATGGATGTGGTTTCATCAGAAACGATGATCATTAAAGTTGATCCAAACGAATCAATTGTTTTTTGATAGATGTTTTCACCGATCACAGCAAATCCATTGCTTGTAAGAGTGGTACCAAAAGCTTCAATAACGCCTGCCTGAGGACCAAAGACTTCGTAATAACCATACAAATTATCACCTTTTACTCCTGAATATGTGGCGCCGGTTCCGCCATTCAAAATGTAGACATCACTATCTGATTCCATATGCAAATAATCTGCAATCTCACTCTTAGAAGGTGGTTCGTTAGAAGGAATAGTTTCGTAAAGGTAGAACACTATTGATCCTTCACTCTCAGTGCAAACGATTTGTAACATGTGATCTTTGTAGCGATAAGAAGCATAATTTGGCATTGGAGATCCTAAATCTTCCCAATCGCTAGAAGCATTATAAAATGTGGTAAATTCTGAAATAACTGCGGAGATAGTTGCTTCACTATAATCACTTAATGTTGTTGCGATAAAGAAACGCTTTTGATCGCCGGTAGAATAATAAGAGGCTGCATATGATGTTATATATTCTGATTCGAATTCTGGCACGACATCGTAATGAGCCGCAAAAAGTTTTTCATTTAAATAATCACTTGGCCAACTTGTCTCAGCGTCAAAATAATCCATTTCGTCGGTATACATTGCTATGACATATTCAAATAAGTCGTAATGGCTTTTCATTAAACCAACAGAATGGACTTTGTCGCCGTCTTTCTTTTGCCAAATCTCCACGCCACCTTGATCGAAGGTATGTGTAAGACCATTATTGATGACTGCGGTTTCGATCACGCTGATGGTGCCTTTCTTATAGCAGCAACACAAGCCTCCATATAGTGACCACATGCCATTACCCATTTGGGTAATACCATTCAATTGTCCGGCGTATACATCGTTAAGATAAATTAAGTTTTCTGCACTTAAAACACCTAGATTGGTTCCAATTGGTTTGTCTGGAACTGCATCACCACAGATAGATGAAATAGACATGCCAACGATTGATAAATCGCTAGTGTATGGTGATAAATAAACATAAAAATAACGACACTCCGCTAAGGCAGGAAAATAATCAACAGAGGCGCTCATGACTCTATAATCTTGGAAGGCAAAATAATCGCCAAAATTACTGTAAATTAAGTCTTCATATTTGCCGTCTAAAGCATCATTTAAGTTGATTGCATTAGCAGACATCAAAGAATGACCTTCTAGCTGAGCGTATGTATCTTGATAAAAAGTGATCGATGAAGAGGAAACGCCTCTAATTGGAGTGGTGTTATAAAAATAGAAATCTTCGCCATTACCTTTCGCATAGAATCTATCATCGTGAAAAACTGCCCCGACAACTGTTGCATCAATGGATGAACCCTTATTGTCTCTAAGTTTGAAATCATAAGAGCCATCAAGATTATCAACAACACTTGAATAATCAAGATTAAATTCAACTGGCTCACCAGTACCTCTAGCGAAGCTATCGTTACTATTTTTGCTAAATGCAAGAGAAAAAGTTGAGATCACTAATGCGAGGGAAATTGTCGCAGTGGAAATAAGGGCAATTTTCTTTTTCATAAACGTCTCCAATCAAAAGATATCTCAATTATAAAATTGACTCTTAATCAATTCAAGATTTGGAAATCACAAAATTAAAAAGACACCCTTAGGTGCCTCACTAATTAGTTAATAGATTTTGCAAACTCTTCAATGTCTTTTGAAGATCTTAAAATTCTTCCGTTTGTAATCTTCGCTTTGGTGGACTTGGACAAGTCTTCTTTTGAAGAGCCTAAGCCTGAACTTCCAGAAGTTGCCCAAAGGATAATATGCTTGTCAGCAAAGTCATACGCTTCCAAGAATGAATTAATTATCGTTGGAGCGGTATACCACCACACTGGATAACCAATAAGAATTTCATCATACTTAGATAAATCTAAATCATCTTTAACAATCTCTGGTCGAGATGATTTGTCTTTCATCTCCAAAGTACTTCGCGAATGTTTGTCCATCCAGTTTAAATCTGCGTCAGTATAACGTTGAACTGGTTTAATTTCGTATATATCAGCGCTTAACAATTTCGCTAATTGTTCTGCAACTCTTTTTGTGGTCCCTGTTGCAGAAAAGTATGCGACTAATCTTTTCATAATGATTTACCTCTAGTTTAGATTATATCAAAAATAAAAAGCCCCTTAGAAATCTAAGAGGCGTTTTCGTGTATATTAAGCTTGTTTCTTCTTGTTAATGAAGTAGATAACCAATGTTATAACTCCCCAGAAGAATAAACCCGCTAAAAGGGTCCAAAGTGAAATCCAAATATCTAACGGGATCTCAAAGGATAAGAAGTCTTCACCACCTGCTGCGGAAGCGATGCAGTCGATAAACCACATTAAAGTTGCTGCACCATAGGTGATAGCAAGAATTTCTAAATGAAAGGCTTTGTATTTACGAAGAAGGTAGGCTAAGACAGTGCTAATAATAGCGAGGCCTAAAGCAACTAGAAAATACATATCTATTTACCTTCGCTTACTTGTTTAGCTTTGCGTTTACGTAAGTATCTCGCTAAGAAGATACCACCAAGCCAAGCTACGACGAGTATTGCTAGCATACCAACGCCTACAGTACCCATTTCATGAAGCATCTCCATAGCGGCATCTGGCCCTTCACTCACCGCGGTCAAAAATGGCCATTTGTAAGTGACTTCTCCGTGTAATACGTGTTCACCTGCAAGAAGGAACGAACCACCCCAAAGAGTGAGTTCAAGATAACCTAACTTTTTAGAGTTGATTAGTTTGTCGTCGAGATTAATATTCTCAACTTTCTTTTCATGATGTCTTACGACATACTTTGCTGCTCCAACACCGATTGCCGCAGCAGTTGTTACTAAGAAACATGCCATATTTGTAAATCTCCTTTTTAAATAACCTTGATTTCTTTTATCATGAAGTCTTTTCCAGACACTAGATATGTTTTATTGGAATGACAATACGGACATTCTTTCGCATATTTAGTGGTTGGATAAGTCTTCTTACAATCTTCACAGAAGCTAATAGCTTCAATCGTGATGTAGTTTAATTCACAATCCTTGAGTAGATCGTTTTTCTTTCTCATCCAATTGAAGGCGTCTAGGAAGTAGTCTTTTACCACTCCTGAGACTTCACCAACTTCCACTGTGACAGATTTAACCTTTTTAACGTTGTGTTCTTTAGCAAGTCTATCAACTTGTTTCACAACTTCCATCACAATACTTAGTTCATGCATAGTTAATCGTTATCTTGTTTAACAGCATAACCAGTATTTGGCGCAGTTAATTTTGCTTCTTTGTAGTGCTTGTTCCACTCTTTGCGTTTCTTTCGCATTTCACGAGCTTCTTTAGAACCAGAGTGGAGAATAATCTTCGCTTGTCTCTTCAAAGCATAGCCAAGTAGACCAGTAACTTTCTTTTCTGCGCGACGCATATTGGAATGTTTTGGATGGTCTCTTACCAAGTGAATAGCGTCGAAACTACATTTGGTTGTACAAATACCGCAGCCGATACATTTATTTGGATCAACATAAGCTGCACCACAAGACAAACATCTTGATGTTTCAACCTTGACTTGTTCTTCGGTTAAGGTCTTATGAGCATCCTTGAATGAATTCTTGTAATCGATGGATTCATCCATTCCTTCTATTTGTCTACCAGCATCATCATAACCTGGTAAGGTGATGTCATCTTTGTTAAGAGGTCTAAAGTGACGTTTGTAGAAACCAATGGTTTGATGCGCAAATGGTCTTGCTCTTCTGGCTAATGATTCAGCGGCTTTATGACCTGCGGCGATCGCATTGATGACGAAGGATGGACCAGTATAGACATCACCACCAACGAAGATATCTTCATCGGCGGTTTGATATGTATCTTTATCAGCGATTGGATAATTGCCGTGCCAGAACGTCACTTTAGTGCCATCTAAGAGTTTGCCCCATTCAATGGTTTGACCAATCGCGAAGATAATCTTATCGGCCTCAACTTCTTTGGTATCGTTATCATCGTATGTTGGAGCGAACTTATGATTACCGTCGAAGACGGAGAGACAACGTTTGAAGACGATCGCAGTGACTTCTCCATTGGAGTTGACTTTGATTTCTTTTGGTCCCCAACCATTATTGATCATGACCGCTTCTTCAAGCGCTTCAGAAACTTCTTCTTTAGACGCTGGCATTTCTTCTCTAGATTCTAGAGAATACATTTCCACTGATTTAGCGTTTAGTCTATGAGCGGTACGAGCGCAGTCAATCGCGACGTTACCACCGCCAACAACAACGACTTTACCTTCGAATTTTTCAAGTTTGTCTAAGGCTTCTCTTAGATAAGAGACAGCGATATCGGTTCCTTTAGCAGTATCATTCTTGATACCAGGACGTCTTCCACCTTGGCAACCAATTGCCACGTAGAAGGCTTTATATCCTTCTTCTTTGAGTTTAGCGATTGTGGTGTCTTCACCAACATTAACTCCACATTTGAATTCCACGCCAAGTTTACGAAGGACTTCGATTTCACTTTCAATGACGTCTTTTTCAAGCTTGTAGGATGGAATTCCATAAGTCATCATACCGCCAACCTTTTTATTTTTCTCAAAAACGGTCGGTTTAAAGCCCATCTCGGCGAGATAATAGGCCGCTGATAATCCAGCAGGGCCTCCACCAATAATAGCGATCTTTTCGTCGAATTTGCCATGCAAGGATGCAACGATCTTTTCTGGAACATAACGTTCAGAATCTTTTCTTTCTAAGTCTGCTAAGAATTTCTTAACAGCATCGATGCTTACTGGAGCGTCAATCTTGCCTCTAGTACAGGCTTCTTCACACTTCTTGTTACAGACGCGTCCACATACTGCTGGGAATGGGTTTTGAGTTTTGATTAAGGCGAGAGCTTCGCGATATCTTCCCTCTTTAGCCATCTTTAGATAGCCTTGAACTGGGACGTGGGCAGGACATGCCACCTTACAAGGTGCTGTACCCGAATCCCAAGTATCAGTTTTTCTTATCGTGTCACGATAATTCTCATCCCAAGCATATTTGCCCCATTTTAATTTGTCTGGAAGTGGAGCGTGTTTATAGGTTTGAGGTTTGCCGTCTGCTTTGCATAATTTTTGACCGAGTTTAACCGCACCAGCTGGACAATTGCTAACGCATTGACCGCAAGCGACACATTTCTCAGACTCAACTTTTGCAGAATAAGCACTTCTTTCTAAGTTAGGAGTGTTAAATAACAAAGCAGTTCTTAAAGCATTACAAATCTTGACGTCGCAGTTACAAATATCGAAGATTTTGTTTTCACCATCGATATTGGTGATTTGATGGACGAAGCCATTCTTTTCGGCTTGTTCAAAGATTTCTAACGCTCTTTCTTTGCTAATGTAATGAGCACGACCAGTTTCAACAGCGTAATCCGCCATATCACCGAATTGAACACACCAATCATCGACATCGTCGATACAACCATCACCGAGCATATTTCTTGAAGCACGGCATGAACATATGCCAGCGGCAATATGCCCTTCATACTTCTTCATCCAGTGAGAGATGTGTTCAACATCTAAAGATTTTTGTTCGTGTTCAATAGCTTTTTCAACTGGGATGACATGCATTCCAACACCACCACCACCTGGAGGGAGCATTTCGGTAATGCCTGCAAGTGGGATAAAGGTCATTCTTTCAAAGAAAGATGCAACAGCAGGATTTCTAGCGATTCGATCCACGCTGGAGTTCATTAACTCCGCACTTCCTGGAACGAAGTAAGAAAGCATGTATCTTTTGACTTTTGGAGCGTCTTTAATAGGATGATCCCAAGCGTAGTTATCTCCATAGTCATATTCCAAGATACCAACAATAGACATATCATCTAAAAGCTTTTGGAATTCGATTGGCTTATCTTCATACTTCTTGTTCATCTTGAGAAGCTCTTCGAAAACATAATGTTTTCTTTGCTTCATCTTCAGAAGAACGTCGATCATCTCTTCGGTTAAGACTTCTCTTAGACCCCAGTATTCAGGATCTTCAGTAGTCATACCGAGGAGTTTATGAGGAACAACGTCGGTTATCTTACGACAAAGCTTGATAAGCTTCTTTTCATAAGAATAGCCGGTTTCTCCTTGATACTTTGATTTGATTTTTTGATTTTGTTCAGGCATTAACTTTTCCTCCATGAATCTATCTTATTTTTCAAATAATCTCTAACTTGATTTATTCCTTCACCAGTCAAAGCACTTATTTTAATGACTGTGGAATTTGGATTACGATATTTGATCATCTCTTCACACTTTTTAAAATCGAAGTTGAAGAACTTTATTGTATCAATTTTATTGATTAGCACCAAATCACATTTTGAAAACACCAAAGGATATTTAAGTGGTTTATCATCTCCTTCAGGGATGGAGAGGATGACTATATCCATACATGCACCTGTATCAAATTCAGCAGGACACACTAAGTTTCCAACATTTTCAAGAAACAATAAATCTAAATCGCTTATATCGATTTCATCTAATCCCTTCTTAGTCATACCTGCATCAAGATGACACATCCCTGAGGTATGAAGTTGAATGGATTTAACATTTGTTTCTTTAGCGACATTAATAGCGTCAACATCACTATCGATATCGGCTTCTAAGACACCTATACGATAGCTATCTTTCAAGGCGTTTATTAATTTGATGAGCGTAGTAGTTTTACCCGCTCCTGGAGAAGACATGACGTTAACTAAAAAAACGCCTCTATCTTTTAGATAGGAGCGTAACAAAGACGCTTCGGCATCATTATCGGCGTAAGCAGAGCGATTAACAACTATTGTTCTAATCTTTTTCATATCGATATCACTTATTTTATCTTGAATAGTTATTCAATACCATAATTTTGTGATATGATAACTTCGCAAAATGAAAAATAAAGATTATTCAGTCGTAAGCGTTAAAGAAAACCTTCTTATCCAAAATGATAAAAAGGCTGATGAATTAAGAAAGCATTTATCTAGTAAAGGTATTTTCTTTATCAATGTGATGGCTTCGCCAGGAAGTGGAAAGACCACCCTTTTAGTAGAACTCATCAACTCCTTAAAGAATGATTTTCGCATTGGAGTCATGGAAGCGGACATCGATGGAGATGTGGACGCTGAAAGGATTTCAAGTCTCACTAGAGTTAGATCAATTCAAGTTCATACTTCGGGTGCGTGTCATTTAACTGCGCAGATGATTGAAGACGCTATCAAAGAATTTGATATCTCAAACATCAATCTTCTAATCTTAGAGAACGTTGGCAATCTAGTTTGTCCAGCCGAATTCGATACTGGCGCGCATCTAAACATGATGCTACTTTCAGTGCCTGAAGGTGATGATAAGCCTCTTAAGTATCCACTTATCTTCCAAGTATCCGATATCGCCGTGATAACTAAGATAGACACTCTTGAAGTATTTAAGTTTGATATCGAAGCTTGTAAGACATATATAAAACGTAGAAACAAAGATGCAGAGATTTATGAAGTATCTGCAGTTAAAAAGATTGGTATTGATTCACTAGTAGAAGCCTTACGAAAAAGAATAAAAGCAAACCAGATGTAATGTCTGGTTTTTTATTCACTAATCGCTAATGTGATTGGATAAAGAAGAGATCTAATATTAACTCCTAAGGTTGAGGCAATATTTTCAATTAGGCCAACTTGAGTCTTTTTAATATCTCTTTTGCCTTCCTTGATTGAGCGAATCGTGGATAAAGATATACCCGTCAGTGATGCTAGTTTAACCGCAGATATCTTTTTCACTCTTAGAAATCTAGAAAAGAGGGTTTCTTCTTTTAGAAGTGATTCAAAATATTCATAGAAATTAGATATATCCATTTCGTGATATAGCTTGTATTGATATTCCATAGCTTCCAAAGGAAGGATTGTGAATATTGCTTCAAAGGTTAGTTTGTATTTAAGAAAGACACTTATATACATCTCCCCTATCCAATAATTCTTATCGAATAAGGCAATATCATTAATCGAAGCATTTCCATTTGGAAACATAGAACGATAAAGAATGGAAGATGATGAAAAGGCGATTAAGGTGATATCACTATTTTCTAGTTCTAAAATCATCTTTGATGAGGCGAGAGTTTTTTCAATATGCTCATTAGAATATTTGTCAAGCCTCGCTAAAGCGATAATCTCCCCTAGAGTGTCATAATACTTGGATAAATAATCATATGATGTATAAATCATTTGAGTAAGTCTCCAATTCTGGTATCGCCTTTTTTATCAATGGATTCACTTAGTATTTGATCAAATAACTTGGTTGCTTCTTTGACTTGTTCATAATATCTTCCAACAAATTTAGGATCCGCAAGCGATGCTTTCTTGAAATGAAGTCTTTTGATAGCCTTGCTAGAAACCACCACAAATTGCTTTCCAAGCGAACCTAATCTAAATACTTCTTCAAGAACTTCTAAAGAAATGTTTCCAATGACAAATTCTTTTGGAAAACGGAAATACGCATCATCAGCGCGATAACCAATGACTATGTCATACTCACTTAGATTAATATGATACTTCTCAATTAGTTTGTTAATACGATTTTGATGAAGTTTCTTAAAAGAATGATCTAAAGAACGATTCTCAAGTAATAAGCATATCCAATGCAATACTGAATACTTACTTTTATCAGTCAAATCCAAAATGTTTAATCCATCAATATTGATTGAATATCCATTCACATAGCCAACAGTATTGTTTCGACACGCCCAAATACAAGCGTCATCATAGTTTTCGGTAGCATAAAAGCTAGGACCATAGTCATTGTTTGGATTTGATCCTTTTTCTTTTGGAGACTCTAAAACAATCTTGCTTCCATGATATATTTTCATGCTTTCAATATAAGACGTTTTTTGTCATTTTTCAACAAAAACTCATACCACAGTGCTAGTTTTGGCCTATTTTCGTTAAAAAAGTTATTGATAGAATTTAGATTTTCTTATAAATTTCAATAAACAATTCGTTTTTGCTTTTCGTTATTAGATGAAGAGCGTCAAACACTTCTTCAATTGCATCTTCAATCGCTTTCGCGTGAAGTGTTTTAAAATTATTAACTAAAAATTTTGGGGGAATATTTTTGTATAAATATTTGCTTGTGACGCCGCATAAATATGATGCTGAACGATAAAAATAACCAATAAAATGAATGATTTCATATGGTAAAAGTTCTCCTCTACTTCTTCTTTCGCTCTGGGAATAGCAGCTAAATCTAACTCTTCGCCAGAAACAAGTCTCTCCCAATTTGTTCCCATATTATTCCTCCAAAACGGAGTCTTTCCATTCAATTTTAGATTTTAACACAAACTTAAGATCTAAACTATTAGTTCTTAAATCTGGTACTCTTTGTCTTTTCAAAGAACTTTAAACTATTTTTCAAACTCAGAATATCCAGTGGTAGATTTTTATATTCGCTCGGAACTACTTAAAAGTGTTTCTTTTCTTTACTCGAAACATAATGCTATTAAGGTTATTGAATTCGCAATTTATTTTTTTATCATTTCAAAGATTCTCGAATCTCTTGGATTCTTTGATTTGCTTCTTTGAGTTTGGTTGAAGAAAAACCAGTATTGATTCTTCGACCTTGGTGCACAACAACAGTTTCGTTAAAACCTAGCATATTACAACCAACTCTAATCTCATCGCGAGCATTTAAAGAGATAATTCGGCGACTCCAACATTCTAAAAAGAACTGTTGTGTGTCCTCGTCATAATACATATTTTGATGAGTTAATCTTGAGTTGTTACGAAACTTAACAGCCGCAACAATAAAAATAGGAATGTATAAAAGCACCATAGAAGTAAAAATAATTGTTAGGGCTATGCCAACAGTGCCTCCTTCTATCCCAAAGAAAATTGCTGCAACTAAAATTATCACCACCGCAATTGGGGCGACTATTTCAGTCCACACGATAGTGGATTTTCTAATTCCTCTATATAGGATTACTTCCATCTTTGAAAAATCAGGAAGATCTTTTTCTTTGTTTTCCTTTTTCAAAGGATAACCACAGTGAGGACAAGAAATTGCTTGATCACTCACTTCATTTAAACATTCAGGACATTTAATTAGAGCCATAATACGAAATGATTATAGCATAGAAATAAGGTGAATTCATTTTATCGCAAGAATGTAACCACTATAGGCAGTTACAATAAGAATAACATTTTCTTTTAAGTAAAAGAGATTTGTATTGCATTATAAAAGCGAGTTTTAGGAGATTACCAATATGAAGAAAAAACTATTATTACTAGCTCTTGCCGGCACTACCACTCTTACTTCATTAGTGATTACTGGACTATCTTTATCTAACGCGAATTCCTTTTCCATCGCTGCAGATGGTGGACTTGTTGAACATAGCCTCATTATGACAACAGACAACACTACAGTGTCAACTGAAGCAGGCTACGATTGTGATTATTTAAATATGGACACATATACCTCTAATGGGAACAAATTTGGTGTTTATGAAGCGAATTTGAAACAGATTATTCAGTGTACTGTAACACGGAAGATGCTCTTTTTGAGGTATCAGAAGAATATGACACCATCGATTTAAGATTATACATTTGTTTCGATTTCAATTTAGATGTTAATGAAGGAGAGAACGTTACTGCTTGCATGTACTACAAACTTAAAACCGAATATGGTTGGGATGAAACCCCTACATATTGGGATTGGAGTGGTTTAGATGCTGAAGATAATCATGCATTGTTCACATTTGAAGAAAATTTTGGTGGCGTCTACGGCTTCAAACTTATCTCTTGTAACTTCACATATTCCTGTTCTTATTAAGCAAGAAAGTATTGATATTAAGACCATATTCGTTTGTTTGATGAATATGGTTTTTTTATATAAAAAATCCTCACCATTACTGATGAGGATTATTTGAATTACAAAAGTTATTAATTAAATAATTTCGGCATCACCAATGAAATCGACAATTGATGCACTAGGCATGTTGTCTTTGTTGACTTCGAATATTGGAATCAATGCGTTGTAGTCGTTTCTTATCTTGGCAAGATAAGTACTTGATAAATTAACACTGGCAGGAATACCACAATCAGTTTGAATATCGTGCTCAAAATCGGTGTAGTT
>Ga0310786_10010076_pt1 | contig 11911 bp, 8 predicted proteins | sample AusTroGonzalo_MG_FD_203881 | JGI IMG/M metagenome (GOLD analysis project Ga0310786, IMG submission 203881) | Bovine rumen microbial communities from tropical cattle in Woodstock, Queensland, Australia - Gonzalo_03 (v2) (version 2) | ecosystem: Host-associated > Mammals > Digestive system >... | reverse complement strand
AAAAAGCGGTCGTACGCATTGATATGTCGCCACGGCTTGTTCGGCACGCATTTGACGGCGTAGGCGCGGAAGAGCCGATTGTAATACCGGATCTTCCGGTCAGGATCGCACCATTGCGGTTCCCGACCGAGTATGGCTCTTTCGCATCCCTGCGTGTCGAAGCAGCCGAGTTTGCGCGCCGCCGCGATCGTTCCCAGCGCGTCTTCGAGATCCGCTCCGTCCACACGGTACGCCCGGAACTTGTTCCACGCGTACAGCACCGGGATCGTGGCGTAACGCCGCCTTTCGACCGGCAGAGCGAACAGCCGCCGCCACGCGGGCGGCATCCGGGCGGTGCTCTTCCACTCGAAAAGCTCGTTGCGCCCCTGCGCGTAAAGCTCGAATTCGAGCAGCTTTTCGTGCGGCGCTGCCACCGGGGCGACTTTATGGTAGTTGACGACGTAATCGATGAAAGGTTCCAGACGGTCGGCGGGGACGTTCAAATCTTTCGCCGCTTCGGTGATGTCGTGACGCCACGCCTCGGCGCGCGGCATGCCCTGCGGCAGATTTTCCCGAAGCTCGGGATAGTGGAACTTGGCGATCTTCACCAGATGGGCGTCCACGTTGACGTTGGGGAAACCGGTGTGGTCCCCGTGGTCGATAAGCCCCGCAAAGACCGGCGCGGCGACGACGAGCAGTGCAAAAGAAAGTTTGTATCTGGTCATGACGATTTTCTCCCGTACGATATGGATGAAGCGGGGGAGAAAATAACACCGCCGCGCCGACAAATCAAGCGCGATCTTCCGTTCTTCGAAAGGATTTTTCTATTTCTTTTCCGCCGCCGACGGAGCGACGGAGAGGCAGGCGTAATCGCCGATGGCTTCGCCGAGTTGCGCGGGAACGATCCGGCAGACGCTCAGACTGCGCGGCAGCGCCTCGCGTTCCAGCGTTTCGCGCATCGCGGGGATCAGGAGATGCCCCGACCGGGCGAAGATGCTTCCCAATACGATCCGTTCGGGATTCAACAGATCGATCAGTATGGACAGCCCCTCCCCCAGACGCGCGCCGCAATTTTTCCAGACTTGGAGCGCCGTTTCGTCGCCCGCGCCGGCGGCCTGGGCGAGCGCTTTCGCATCCATGTTCCGCCCGGGGAACGCAAGTTCCGCCAACTGGCGCAGGCCGCCCCCCGAGCAGAAGCCCTCGAAGGAGCCCTTTTTGCCGTATCCTTCCGGACCGTCGGCGGCAAGGCGGATGTGCCCGCACTCGCCCGCCATGTTGTTCGCCCCCTGATAGAGCGCTCCGTTCAATATGAGCCCCGCGCCGAGCCCGGTGCCGAAGGTCAGGAATATCATGTTCCGGCAGCCCCGCCCCGCCCCGAAGCGCCACTCCGCCACCGCGCAGGCGTCGGCGTCGTTGCAGAGCCGCGCCGGACAGCCGAATTCGCGCGACAGCATCTCCGCGACGGGCACCTCGTCCCAACCGGGGAGATTGGGGGGCGAGAGCACCACGCCGCGCTCCGCGTCGAGCGGTCCGCCGCAGCTGATGCCGACGCCGGAATATCTTTCGACGCCGTTCCGCTTCAGGACTTCGCGCATCGCTTCGACATAGCGCCCGATGCACCGCGCAGGCTCCGGAAATTCGGCAGTCGCAAAGACTTCCTTATCCGCGATCTCCAGTTCGTCTCCGGTGCGCCTGCCCAACACGGCGGCGCACTTGGTGCCGCCCACGTCGAAGCCCAGCAGTATTTCGCTTCTTTCATCCATAAGCTACAACAGCTCCTCGTCCTTGACCACTTCGGGTATCTTGTACGGCGCCTCGTGAAAAGCGAGATTCAAACGGCTTATGGCGAAGCGCACCAGCGTCGGTATCGGCAAGGTCGTCACCACGGAAAGGATGACGATCGCGTTGAAGAAAGTCTCGTTAAGCACGCCCTGCGACTTGCCGATCGCCGCCGCCGCCAGCGTCGCCGACAGCTGCGGCACCGTCATCAGTCCCGCGACGAGACCGTGCCCGTTCGAGAAGCCGGAGATCTTCATCGCCAACCATCCCGAAAGCATCTTGCTCGACACCAGCCCCAGCACCGTGAAGAGCACGATCTTCCAGCTTTGACTGTCCGAGGTGTAAAACACCCGGAAGTTGGTCTTCATGCCGATCGAAACGAACAGAAACGGGATCACGAAGCCGTAGCCGATGCTCTCGAAGCGCTTGAAAAGCACCCTGCGGCTCTTGTCGGAAACGACCTTCGCCAGCCCCAGCCCCGCGATGAACGCCCCCACCACCAGATTGATCCCGAAGACCTCGCCGACGAGCGCGACGACGAGGATCAGCAGCATGAAGATCATTATCAGCATGTCCTCGCCGGGGTGAAAACGCCGCATCAGCCACGAACCGGCCTTGTTCACGCAGAAGAGCGACACGGCCATGTAAACGAGCACGATCAGCAGGAACACCGGCAGGAACGTGTTGCCCAGAAGCGCGCTGTCCACATGGTCGAAGATCGACAGCGTGTTGCGCCCCACCATGTGCGACACGCCCTCCTGCTGGCGGAACAGCTGCAAGCTCACCGCCAGCAGGATGATGCTCGCGATGTCGGTGAGCACCGTCGAGATCAGCACCGCCGCCCCGAAGCGCGTCCGGGTGAGTTTCAGCTCGCGCACCACAGGGAAGACGATGCCCACCGAGTGCGAAGCGAAAAGCGACGCGTAAAGCAGTTTGCCCGGCAGATCCTTCGGGCAGAAACACCAGTATATGAAATACCCCGCCGCCGCCGGGACGAGAAAGGTCAGCACGCTCAACGCGATCACCGGCTTGCGGGTGGAGCGGATCAGCTTGAAGTCCGCCTCCATCCCGGCGAGCGCCATCAGCAGCATCAGCCCCAGCGCGCCGAGGGAATCGATGAAGCTCATGAAATGGCGCTGCGTATGCGCCGCCGTGTCGGCGGCATTGGGATCGCCGAGAAAACTCAAGGCCCGGCTCAGCACTCCGACGAGATCGACGCCGACTCCGGTGGGGCCGATCAATATCCCCACCAGCAGCAGCGAGATCACGGCCGGTATCTGCAGTCGCCGCAGCAGAAACGGCACGATCCCCATGCACGCGATGACCGCGAGGAACAGTATCAGAAATGCGCTTTCGCTCATGAAGGCTCCCGTTTGCTTACATACACACGGAAGTAATATAATACGCTTCCTGAAGCTTTTCAACAGTTGAAAAATCGCTCCGTTAGTGATATAGTTTCATTATGCAAGTCGAACGATGCGGGAAAGGCGTTTTTACGCACTCCGGAAAGGATCTCGAAAACAGTCGCCATGAAATGCACCAAATGCGGACACGAAGTCGATCCGTCCAGTCCGAATTGCCCGTATTGCGCGTCCGGCGCATCCCGGACGCGGCGGAAAAAGTTATCCCGGACGCGCTGTCCGAACTGCGGCTCGGAGAACGTCGAGGAATCCGCCGAGTGGTACATCGCGGCGCTGCACCTATCCGGCTTCCGGGGAAAGGTGCTGGAACTGCTGCTGCGGACGTACCTGTGGATCGTCGGAGTGAACCCGTATTACGAAAACTGTCTCGACTGCGGCAGCCGCTGGAAAACCCGCAGCGATCTTTTGCCGATCCTGGTGCTGGCGGCGACGGCGATCGTCGTGACCGTCATCATAACGGCGATGGTGCTCGCATTCTGATATCATGACCGGTCCAATCAAAAATACGGATGACTTATGAACATCGTGTTCGGCATATTCAAATACTTCCCGCACGGCGGTCTGCAGCGCGACATGATGCGCATCGCCGAGGAACTGCTGCGCCGCGGCGACCGCGTCACGGTATTCTGCCACATCTGGGACGACGACGCGCCGCCCCCGGCCGGACTGACGGTCCGCAAGCTCGACGCCCGGGGCTGGAGCAACCACGCCCGCGCCGAAAGCTTCATCAAACTGCTGCATGCCGAACTCGAAAAATTCCCGCACGACGTCTTCGTCGCCTTCAACCGCATCCCCGGCGCCGACGTCTACTTCGCCGCCGACAACCCGTTCCACAACACCGCCGTGAACAGCGTCGGCAAGCTCGGCTGCCGTCTGCTGCCGCGCTACCGCACCTTCATCGCCGAGGAGCGCGGCGTCTTCGCCCCCGAGGCCCGGACCGTGATAATGTGCCTCACCAAACGGCAGAAGGATGAATACATCGCGATCTACCATACGCCGGAAGAGCGTTTCCGGCTGCTGCCGCCCGGCATCCCCCCCGACCGCAAGCGCCCTTCCGAGGAAGAGGCCGAAGCGCGGCGCAAGGCCAAGCGCCGCGAACTGGGAGTCGGTAAACACGATACGCTGCTGCTTCAGGTCGGCTCCGGGTTCCGCACCAAAGGGGTGGACCGCTCCATCGCCGCACTGGCCTCGCTGCCGGACGAGTTTCGCGACAAGGCCCGGTTGGTCGTCGCCGGACGCGGCAAGGAAAGACCGCTCATCAAACTCGCCCGCCGGCTCGGCGTCGACGACCGCGTTCTGCTGCTCGGCCCGCGCGACGACGTCCCCGATCTGTTGCTCGCCGCCGATCTCTTGATCCACCCCGCCCGCAACGAAGCCGCCGGATCGGTGCTGATCGAAGCGCTCGCCGCCGGATTGCCGGTATTGTGCTCGGGCAACTGCGGCTTCGCCGATCACGTGCGCGAATCCGGCGGGATCGTACTGCATCAACCGTTCCGCCAGCGCCTGCTCAACCGGACGCTGCTCCGGGCGTTCGCCACCCCGGAAAAGATCGACGACATGAAGCGGAACGCCGTCGGCTACGGCCAGAGCGCCGACTTCTACCGCCGCGCCGAAGCGGCCGGCGACATCATCCGCGGGGAGGCGTGACAAGTGTACTTCCTCGAACTCGACGATTTTTTCCGCAAACTCTGGCCGGACGGCGTCGATCCGTTCCGGCGCGTGGCGGAGCTTTCCGGCGAGGAATTCCGGCACGTCAAGACTCGCCGCACCTTCCGCGTGGAGCTGGAGGGCAAAGGCTTTTTCGTCAAGCGTCACCTCGGCGTCGGCTGGGGCGAGATATTCAAGAACTGGCTGATGTTCAAGGCCCCGGTGCTGGGGGCGCTCAACGAGTTCCGCGCGCTGAGGCGTCTGCACGAGCTCGGAGTGCCGACCATGACGCCGGCCGCCTGCGGCTGCCGGGGAAGCGATCCGGCGAAACTCGAATCGTTCCTCATCACCGAGGAGCTGATCGGCATGGTCGATCTGGAAACGCTCGCCAAAACGTGGAAAGAGGCTCCGCCGCCGTCGAAACTGCGGAAGGATCTCATCCGCGCGGTGGCGGAGTCGGCGGGCCGGATGCACCGCGGCGGCATCAACCACCGCGACTGCTACATCTGCCATTACCTCACGCCGAAAAGCGAAGCGGAATTCGGGAAAAAAGTCTACGTGATCGACCTGCACCGCGCGCAAATGCGGCGCAAAGTGCCGAAACGCTACCTCGTCAAGGATCTCGCCGGGCTGTGCTTTTCGTCGTTCGACGCGGGGTTATCCAAGCGCGAAGCGCTGCGCTTCATAAGGTTCTACTCGGGTAATCCGCTCCGCAGGGAGCTTGATGAGCGCGCCGGATTGTGGCGGAGCGTGCTCAAGGCCGCGCGGAAACTCTACTTCAAGGAATACCGCCGCCCCGCGCCGGAACTCTGAACCGGTCTTCAATCGGCGTCGGCGGTCTGCCGGATTATCACCAGCGTCTGATCGTCGCTCTGCTCCAACTCGAACTCGCTGACCGTCTTGGTGATCTTGTCCAGCACCGCCCGGATCGACATCCCGCCCTCGCAGGCGGTGCGGAAGGTCTCGGTAAGTTTTTCCATGCCGAACTCCGTCCCGGCGGCGTCGGTCGCCTCGGTGATGCCGTCCGAAAACATCAGCACGGTCGTGCCCGGATCGAGCGCGATGCAGATGCTCTCGAACTCCGCGAACTCGTCCGGCAGTATCCCCAGCGCCGCCCCGTCGGGCGAAAAGGCGCGGATGTGGTTGTGGACGAAGGTCAGCATGTCGGTGTGACCGGCGCGGGCGAATTCCAGCAGCGAGTGGCGCTTGTCCAACAGACAGCAGCCGACGGTGATGAAACGGTCGGCGTCGATGTCGCGGTGGAGCTTCTTGTTCATTTCGCGCAGGAATTCGGTGAGCGTGGTGAAGTTGTCGGTCAAACTCCGCGCGAAACTGCGCGCCATGGCCGTGAGCATGCACGCGGGCATGCCCTTGCCGCAGGCGTCGCCGAGCACCACCAGCATCCGGTCGTCGTCGATCTGAACGAAGTCGTAGAAGTCGCCGTCGACCTCCTTGGCGGAGCGGGTGGAGGCGACGATGGAAAAGCATCCCCACTGCGGAGCGCTCCCCGGCAGCATCGACATCTGCAAATGGCGCACGAAGCTCAACTCCTGATCGATGCGGTCGCGACGGCTTATTTCCTGATAGGCGACCGCGATCTTGTGGACCAACAGCACCTGATGCGCCAGCAGTTTGAACTTTGCGAACTGGAAAGGCGAAAAGCTCTGGCCGCGCCCTTTGCGGCGGTTGTTGAGCGCGCAGATCACGCCGACGCAGGCGCCGTCGCGCAGAAGCGGAACCCCCATCACGCTGTTGAGCGCGCCGCTGTGCCGGCTGAAGCGGTCGTCGCAGGCGGCGTCGGCGACGAGTTCCGGAGTGCGCTTGAGCGCGATCTCGCCGGCGAAGCCCTTGCCGGTGACGAGCTCCTCGCTTTTCAGGTGCTCCGCCAGAACGTCGCCGCCGCCTTCGGTGTAATCACCCCACGCGCCGACGGGAACCAGCCGCCCGTCCTGGACCTCGTAGATCACCACCGCGCCGGCTTCGATCTGTTCGGCGACGTGACGCGCGGCTCCGCGCATCGCGCCCGCCACGCCGTCCTCGCCCTGGATGCCGCTCGAAAAGCGCGCCAGAAACTCGCCGATCTCCCGCGCCCTACCCTCGGAGGCGCGGAGCGCCGTATGCAATGCGCGGACTCGGCGGATCAGCAGGTACGAAACGAGACCGGCTGCCGCCGAGATCACGATCAATGCCGCCAGCGCGATAACCACCCGAGCCGCCTCCTACGTTAGCGGGATCAATCCTCCGCCTGATATTCCTGCAGCGACTTGAGCGGCGACGCACCGTGCTTCGCCTCGGCGATGCCCTCCGCCGTCGCATGCGCCGCCGCCACGGTGGTCACATACGGCACGCGGTACTGGATCGCCAGCATGCGGATATAGCTGTCGTCGATCTTGCTCAGATGCCCGATGGGGGTGTTGATGATCAGCGCCGCCTCGCGGTTGCGGATCACGTCCGCGACATTGGGACGCCCCTCGTTGAGCTTCTTGACGAGCTTGCAGTTCAAGCCGTGCGAATTGAGGAACTCGCCCGTGCCCTCGGTGGCGAGGAGCGAGAAGCCCAGATCGCTGAGCTTTTTCGCGATCGGCAGCACCGCTTCGCGGTCGCGTTTGCAGACCGAGACGAGCACCTTGCCGTCGAGCGGGAGCTTCGATCCCGCCGCCGCCTGCGCCTTGTAGTACGCCATGCCGAAGGTGGGCGCGATGCCCATGACTTCGCCGGTGGCGCGCATTTCGGGGCCGAGCACCGGATCGACTTCGGGGAACATGTTGAAGGGGAAGACCGCCTCCTTGACGCCGACGTAGTTCTTCGGGGGCTCCTTGAGGAACTTCTTGAACTCCTCGAGCGGGGCGCCGAGCATCAGATTGGTCGCGATCCGCGCCAGCGGCACGCCGGTGATCTTGGCGACCACCGGCACGGTGCGCGACGCCCGCGGGTTGGCCTCGATGATGTAGACCTGATCCTCGCAGACCGCGTACTGCACGTTCAGAATCCCGCGCACCTGGAAGTCCTTGGCGATCGCCGCCGACTGGCGGGCGATGGTGTCGAGGTGCTTCTTGGCCAGCGTCATCGGCGGAATCGAACAAGCCGAGTCGCCGGAGTGGATGCCCGCCAGCTCGATGTGCTCCATGACGGAGGCGATGTAGGTGTGCTCGCCGTCGCTGATCGCGTCGACTTCGCACTCGATGGCGTGGTCGAGGAAACGGTCGATCAGCATCGGGTATTCGGGGCTGACCTGGATCGCCTCGACCGCGTAGCGCGCAAGCATCTCCTCGTCGTAGATGACCGCCATGCCGCGGCCGCCGAGCACGAACGACGGACGCACCATCACGGGATAACCGATCTTGCGGCCGAGCGCCAGCGCTTCGTCGAGCGAACGCGCGGTGCCGCTTTCGGGCTGCTTGACGCCGAGGGCGATCATGCGCTCGCGGAAGTACTCGCGGTCCTCGGCGAGGCGGATGCCTTCGGGCTGGGTGCCGATGATCTTGACGCCGGCGTCCTTGAGCTCCTGCGCGATGTTGAGCGGAGTCTGACCGCCGAACTGCACGATCACGCCCTGCGGCTTTTCCTTGTCGTAGATCGCGAGCACGTCTTCGAGCGTCAGCGGCTCGAAGTAGAGTTTGTCGCTGGTGTCGTAGTCGGTCGAAACGGTCTCGGGGTTGCAGTTGACGAGCACCGATTCGTAGCCCGCGTCGCGGAGCGAGAACGCCGCGTGGACGCAGGTGTAGTCGAACTCGATGCCCTGCCCGATCCGGTTCGGTCCGCCGCCGAGGATCATGATCTTCTTGTTGGGCGAAACGGGCACGTTGTCGGGCTGCCCCGAGTAGGTCGAGTAGTAGTAGTCGGCATCCTTGACGCCGCTCACGGGCACGCTGCGGAAGGTCGCCTTGCAGCCGAGGGCGAGGCGCTTTTCGCGGACGAGCTTTTCGGGCACGTTGAAGAGCTTGCCGAGGTATTTGTCCGCGAAGCCCCAGCGCTTGGCCTTGACGAGCAGCTCGTCGGGGAGCGCCATCCAGTTGAACTTTGCGAGTTCGAGCTCGAACTGCGCGATCTCGTTGATCTCGGAGAGGAAATAGACGCTTATGCTGGTGAGCTTGTGCGCCTCGGCGACGGTCAGGCCCTTCTTGAAGGCTTCGTAGAGCTGGAAGTAGCGCTTGCTGTTCGGAGTCGCCACGAGGCGCTTCAGCTCTTCGAGCGGGATGGCTTCGATCTTCTTGTCCAGCCCGGGGCCGCTGCGGCCGATCTCGAGCGAGCGGATCGACTTCTGGAACGCCTCCTTGAAGTCGGCGCCGATGCTCATGACTTCGCCCACGGCCTTCATCTGGGTGCCGAGGTGATCCTTGGCCTGCGGGAATTTCTCGAAGGCCCAGCGCGCGAACTTGGCGACCACGTAGTCGCCGGAGGGGGTGTACTTATCCAGCGATCCGTCGCGCCAGTAGGGGATCTCGTCCAAGGTCACGCCGGTCGCGAGCTTGGTCGAAACGCGCGCGATCGGGAACCCGGTCGCCTTGCTGGCGAGGGCGCTCGAACGGCTGGTGCGCGGATTGATCTCGATGACGATGATGCGCCCGTCCTCGCGGTTGTGCGCGAACTGGACGTTGGTGCCGCCGGTCACGCCGATGGCGTCGACGATGCGGTAGCTGTAATCCTGCAACTTCTTCTGGACCTCTTCCGAAACGGTCAGCATCGGCGCCACGCAGAAGCTGTCGCCGGTGTGGATGCCCATCGGATCGACGTTCTCGATGAAGCAGACGGTGATCTTGTTGCCCTTGGCGTCGCGGACGACTTCGAGCTCAAGCTCTTCCCAGCCGAGGACGCACTCCTCGACCAGCACCTGGCCGATCAGACTGGCGGCGAGGCCGCGGGCGACGACTTCGCGCAGCTCCTCGACGTTGTAGACGATGCCGCCGCCGGTGCCGCCCATGGTGTACGCGGGACGGAGCACCACCGGGTAGCCGAGTTCGAGAGCGATCTTCTCGGCCTCTTCGACGGAGTAGCAGGGCTCGGACTTCGCCATCGGGACACCGAGCTTTTCCATGGTCTTCTTGAATTCGATGCGGTCCTCGCCGCGCTTGATCGCGTCGAGGTCGACGCCGATGACCTGCACGCCGTACTTCTGGAGCACGCCGGATTCCTGCAGTTCGCTGGCGAGGTTGAGCGCGGTCTGGCCGCCGAGGTTGGGGAGCAGCGCGTCTGGCCGCTCGCGCTCGATGATCTTTTCGATGCTCTGGGCGTTGAGGGGTTCGATATAGGTGTGGTCGGCCATGCCGGGATCGGTCATGATGGTGGCGGGGTTGGAGTTGGCGAGGACGACCTCGTAGCCGCCTTCGCGCAGCGCCTTGCACGCCTGGGTGCCGGAGTAGTCGAACTCGCACGCCTGACCGATGATGATGGGACCGGAACCGATGATGAGGATCTTCTTGATGTCGCTGCGCTGAGGCATAACACACACTTCTTTCCGAAAGGGTTGAGTAATTATACAAACTAACCTATAATATAATCCTTACCTCTGGTTTAGTCAAGCCCGCCCGCGCCTACGCACACGCGTCTCCCAATATCACCGGGAGGCGGAATTTTCAAATGGACGACAAGACTTTTGCAGGCTGGCTGAAATTGGGAGTTTTGGGAGTTTTGGGAGTTTTGGGAAAAGGCGAGGGCAAAAACGCACGGGCAGGCAAGCGGGCAGAACCCGCTGAAGAACGACGGCGAATAGCGGGCGGGCATGGGAACTTTGGGAATACGCTAAAGCGCGGGCGGGATATTACTTTTCGCCGCGCCTGGCGCGTCGCGCCGAATACATGCGCTCCCGGATACCGCCCTGTTCCAGAAACTTCTTTTCCAGCGCGGCGATCTGACGCGCCAGCAGATACTCCGTCTGGCAAATGAGGCAGATCAATATGTTGGCGACCGTGTTGGCGTCGCGGCTCTCCACGAACTCCTTGTAGGTATTTTCGTAGATTACATCGTTTCCACGGCACAGATTGCGGACAAATACCGCTTCTCGCGAATTTTTATCCCACTCCGCACCATGGTGTGTCAGCAGATAGTCACGGTAATCCTCTTTGAGTTCCGCCAAGCTCGCCAGTGCGACTCCGGTCAATTTGATCTCGGTCGCGCTGCTCGACACCGACGCCATCGCCCCCTCGACGATGTTCTGTTTGCCGCTTCTTGCCGCCTGCACCATCTGGTCGACGGTGCGGTCGCGCGAATCCATGAAGCGGCGGCAGAAATCGACTGTCGCAAGATACACGACCTGCGACCGTTGATATGAGATCAGCTCTTAGTAATGCTTGGCTCGAAACAAGGATTTGTCCATAGAGGTCACGACCGCTCGTTTTTCCAAGGTCGCAGGGGCGGCGTCCCCGCCCCCAAAGCTCCCAAAAATCCCAAAGCTCCCCCTGCCCCGCCGGCGTCAGAACGAGCCGGCGAGCGAGGCGGCGTCGACGTTGTCCTTTTCGACCGGAGCCTTTTTCACATAACGGCTCTTCGCCACGAGTTCGTCGAGCATCACGGAAAACTCCTCCGCGTCGATCGGAAGCTCCACCGTCCTGTGCTTCAGCCCCGAAAGCAGCATCGCGTTGCCGAGTTCCAGCCCGCGGATGCCCTCCTGCGCCGGAGCGATGAGCGGCACGTCCTTCAGGATCGCGTTGGCGAAGTTCTCGATCACGTTCATGTGCTGCTGCTTGGCGTCCGGCTTGTACGGCACGTTGATCTCCCACTTTTCCGGAGAGCCGAAGTGCGTCCTGGTCGTCGTGCGGAACTCGGTCGTCGGGATCTCGTTGCGCAGGAAATTGATCTTGCCGCTCTCGTAGACCAGCCGTCCGCGCTCGCCGCAGATCTCCAGCCGGTTGGTTCCCGGAGCCTCGCCGGTGGTGGTGATGAATACGCCCGTCGCGCCGTTCGGGTACTCGAGGTACGCCGTGACCTCGTCCTCGACCTCGATGTCGTGGTACTTGCCGAGCGTCAGGAACGCCGTGACCTTGTTGGGCATGCCGAAGAACCACTGCATCAGATCGAGCTGGTGCGGGCACTGGTTCAAGAGCACGCCGCCGCCCTCGCCTCTCCAGCTCGCGCGCCAGTCGCCCGAG
>Ga0310786_10010075_pt1 | contig 11911 bp, 3 predicted proteins | sample AusTroGonzalo_MG_FD_203881 | JGI IMG/M metagenome (GOLD analysis project Ga0310786, IMG submission 203881) | Bovine rumen microbial communities from tropical cattle in Woodstock, Queensland, Australia - Gonzalo_03 (v2) (version 2) | ecosystem: Host-associated > Mammals > Digestive system >... | reverse complement strand
GAACCGTTCCGGCCAGTCGCTCATCTGGGTGCGGCTTCCCGAGATGAAGAACGGGACGAAGTTCACGATGTGCTATCGCAGCCCGCTTCTCGATCCGCTCCCCGACGCTGGCAACGTGTTCGAGAAATATGTTGGCGTGTGGCACATGAACGAAACGCAGAACGGTGTTGTTGCGATCAAGGATTCCGCACCCTACAATCTTCCGGGCGAGACGCACGCGAATTCGCTTGCCAACGGCAACGGCCGCATCGGCAACTGCCGCCGCGTAGCGCAGCAGCCAGGCACATCCTCCACCTACGGGCGCATCCAGGTATTCGATCATGACAACATCCTCCGTACCGGCGTAGGCAACGTGTTCACGTTCTCCGGCTTCTACAAGCTGAATGAAGAACCGCCCAAATGGAGCTATCTCGTAAGCCGCAAGTCCAACGATCAGGACCGCGGCTGGGGCATCCAGTACGCGGAAACCATAACGGATGGTGGAAGAGTGCCGGTGCTCCGCGTCTGGTCCGGATCGTCCGAGAAGAACAAGTTCCAGAAATTCAACGCGAATGGCGCCAAGGCCACGGACTGGAACTATTGGACATTCGTCTATGACAATCGCGGTCCCTTTGAGGCGGGCACTAATGGTTTCTTCCACGCCTACCTGAACGGCCAGGAGCTGTCAAGTACCGCAGGCGGCTTTCCTCTCAGCTTCGACGTTGCGAACGATGCGACGGCCACCTACGACGGACTCGTGATCGGCGGCCAGCAGATCGGCACCGGCGCGTTCAACGGGTTTGTCGATGAAGTGCGCTACTCGAAGGGCATGCGCTCGGCGGACTGGATCCAGGCCGAATACGATTCATCCATGCAGCAGGTTTACTGGAACGATGCCAACAAGCGGTTCGTGACGAAGGGCACGGTCTCCAAGGGCGCCGAATCGCTTGTTCCCGTCGTCATCTGGGAACGGGGCGCGAGCCTGCCGGAAACGGTCATCGACGTGAGCTACGCCTACGTGCAGTTCGCCGGAATCGTCACGTACTGCGGCGTGGGTGCCGACGAGTGCCGTATCGAGTACCTTCTCTGGGCGGATGGCGAGGAAGTGCCGACGGAATGGACAACGCTCATCGACCATGTCACGGCCGGGCAGTCGTTCTCCATTCCCGTCACGGGCTTGAAGCAGGACATGCCGTACAATTTCCGCATCCGCGCCGTCAACGTGATATGGGACGAATACGAGCAGAGGTATCGCGAGCAGCAGAACCGCGAGCGTGTGGGTGCGTTCCGCACCACAGGAAACATCAACGAGACGGGGTATGAAGGCGAGTTCTTCCGCCTCGACAACAAGTTCGTCCACCGCTATCGCGCCGGTACCTACAACTTCACGACGCCCGACTACACGACAAACGTGGAGATCATGGTGGTCGGTGGTGGTGGTGGCGGCGGCTACAAGGTCGGTGGTGGTGGCGGCGGCGGCGGCCTGTTCTACAGCGCCTCCTATCCCGTTCAGACGAACACCGCCTACAAAATCCACGTCGGCCAGGGCGGCGGAGGTGCGACAAACCTGACTATGCACGGCGAGAATGGCGAAATCTCCTACTTCGCGCTGGCGAGCGACGAGGCGCATCCCCTGATTCGCATGCACGGCGGCGGCGGCGGCGGCAGTTTTGTCAATAATGAGAATTATGCAAAGGGCGCGGATGGTGCATCCGGCGGCGGCGGCAGCTACGCATTTGGCGGCGGATCGACCCTGAACCTCGGCCTGCCCGAAGAGATGCGTCCATTCGGCCACAGTGGTGGACAAGGCAACGACAAGCTTACAGGCGGTGCAGACCAGAAGTCTGCGGCCGGCGGCGGTGGTGGCGCTGGGCGTGCGGGCCTTTCGGCATCCTTTGACATGTGGTGGGGCGGCGGTTCCGGCGGCGTCGGCGTGGATTGCCGCATTACCGGCGAGGATCTCTTCTATGGCGCTGGCGGCGGCGGCGGATACAAGTACAAGGTAACGGGCGACAGCTTCACGAAACCCGGCGCGGGTGGCTCCGGCATCGGCGGCAACGCGGCGGATGTCCGCAACGGGATTCCGGCGACGTCAGGCGTCGACAACACCGGCGCTGGCGGCGGCGGCGGCTCGATGGTTTTGGACGATGAAAACGACACGACCTACTGGAAGGGCGGCGACGGCGGCGACGGCGTTGTGCTCATCTCCTACGAGGCCCACGGACGTGACCCCATTTCGGACGATCCGCGGATTACGATGAATTCCTGCTACTACACGGACGAGCAGCACTACGCCGACATCGGCTACCGCGCCTATTGGGCGGGCGTCCAGATGGAATTGAACGACCTCTACGTGCTGTACAGCACCTCCAGTTCGAACGAGGTTGCCAACGGCGAGGGAACGTGGGTGAAGGTCGAGTCCAGCAGGATTGGCATCGGCAACACCACCTTTACGCCGCCGGAAGTCGGCTATACGTACTGGGTGCGTCTCGTCGCGCGAAAGGGTGCCAACTCCTTCATGTACTCCGACGAAATCGCGTCGTTCGACGTGCCCGCCATTCGCAACAACGGCGCCACGTGGCATCCGCACAAGCCGGACAACGACGTGGATATAGACACGACCCTGGACTACGCGACCATCTACTACAACCTCTATTACATGGACGAGGACGCGCACCTGTATCTCTACTGGAGCGAGAACGAGGCGGACTTGCAGGGCGACACGGCGCCTACAGGAAGCGGAGTCCACTTCCTCGACATGGGAACCGGGCGGCAGACTGGGCCGGGAATGCAGGACACGTTCAACGTCCCGTCTTCGGAAGGGCTTGAGCGCAACAAGATATACTACACCCGCCTCGCGACCGGCAACGAGGCCGGCACGAAGTACTTCCTCTCGCCGGGGATCATGGTGCTCGAGACGGTTGAGAAGCCGCGCGTCATCTTCCCGGAGGCGACATGGACTAACAATGTCACGACGGTGAAGTTCCTGGAGACGACAGCCGCTCTCGATCCCGCTACGGTCGATCTGATCGCCTACTACGGAACACAGGAGGAAGTGCAGGGCAAGACCATACAGCCCGGCACGATGTTCGTGAACCTTGGCAACTGCGCCGAATATCCCGACGACGTGGAGATGATCTCGCAGTTCCCGCTGTGGTCGCTTGTCGATACCAACTACTATGTGCGTCTTGCGCTTGCCACGAACGGCGTTGACATATGCCTCTCGCAACGCAACCAGCACCTTGACATAATAACCGCCGTTCCCACGAACACGCTACTCGTCTACGCGAACGCGGTTCCGGTAACCGGATGCTACGGAGACGAGCCGCAGGCACTCGACTACTATGTGACGTACGGCGGCTACACCAATGGCGTCGGTTGGACGTACTACGAGAACACCTACAAGTCGCAGGTTGAAAATGCGACTCTTCACTGCGACGTGACGTCCACTTCCGACGTCGGGGAATACGACATCCTGCCGGGTGCACTTGGTGAAGTGTATCTGCCGTCTTACCATGACACATCGGACGAGTCGGATCCGAACGGAGTCTATTACTACTACACGCGCATCTACTGCGGCACGGAGTACTCCGTCACGAACGCACACTTCAAACTTACGATCGACGACATCTCGGTTCCGTATACAGGCGATCCGTGCGACACGAGCGAGCTTGTCTGCACGACGAACGGGCTCAGGCTGAGCCAGCCGATTTCCTACCAGTACCGCGTCAGTACAAACGAATGGGATTCCACGATGCCGTCTGGCTACACCGACGTGGGCACGCACACGGTGCAGTTCAAGGCGACCGCGCCGAACCACGACGACGTAGTCGGTACGTTCAAGGTGACGGTGACGCCCGCGCCTCTAGCGAACACGATTGAAGACATAACGACGAACTACACGGGCGCTGCCATCGTGCCGACGGTTGTCACGAACGTGACAGGGCTGCTTCACCCGGAGCGCAACCCGCTCACCTGCCAGTTCCGCGACGAGGCGGGCGAATGGATGGACGAGGTGCCTGAATTCACCTTGCCAGGCATCTACAAGATCTTCTTCCGTGCGTCGGCTCCGAACCATGAGGACGCCGTGACCAACTGCACATTGGTGATCAACGGCTGGGATTTCATGGTCAACATGGACGGAGAGACTGGATACGGCACGCCGATCGTTATGAGCCGTCCGGAATGGCTCATCAACAACTCCGGCAACACCTCCAGCAGGACTAGCATGGACGGCGTTGCACTTTCGGTTGCCGAAGACCGCTACGCCAAACTCGGCGAAATCTGCGACAACGGGCTGACACTCTGGCAGAACTACGTGCTTGAACGCAGGGACTTCGGCAAGAAGGTGGTCGCCACTGTCCTTCAGAGGGACAAGACCCTGCTCGAGAACACGGTCGCCGTCCACTTCCCCAACATCGAGCCTCTGATGACCGCAGGACTGAAGGCAGAGTACCGTCTCGACAAAAAGCTCAGGGGTACGATGACCAAGAGCGAATTCGCGGCCGCGCCTTTCGTCGAGGGTGAGAAAAGCACCAAGTACGAGACGAGCATCGCGCTCGATCAGGGCGATCCAACGGGACTGTACGTGTTCAATCTTGTGCTGTCCCCCACGAACGAACTCTACACGGGACAGTCCGTGATTTCTTCCGTCACTACCATCGGCGTGCTGCGCGTGTCGTGTGCGCTTACGAACGTCGTCACCGTCGCTCCGTGGTTCTCCATGTCCACCGACACCACGAACGAAATCCAAGTCGCCGTTTCGGACGTGGTAAATCCCTTCAGCATCGGCGCGGGCGACTCGATTTGGTCGTATGAGGACGACACGTTCACCCAATGGGAGCATGTGGGGAATGGCGAATGGAATTCCCCGGTTACAGCCACGACGAGAGGCGTTTTCGTGTCTGCGGAGAGTTTCCCGCCAGGCAAGGCGTTCTGGTTCATCCGCAACGCGCCGAGCGACTACATCTGCCTGATCGGGCGCTACACGGGCGAGGACTACGTGTTCAACCTTGCTGGCGGGACAACCGCGAAACCTGGGTACACACTTGTCGCGAACCCGACGTTCTTCGACGTCGACCTGAACGACCTCGAGTTCGTCGATGGTGAGGGCAATGTAGCGACGCCCGGTTTGGAAGACCGGATCACGACACAGGGCATTTCTGGCCGTGAGACGATATACTTCCGCAATTCTGATAATACGGAGTGGGGACGCAACGTCCGAAAGAAAGTGAATGGCGTGCTGCGGACCGTATGGACCAAGGGCGGAGTGATTCCGTCGGGAACGGGCTTCTGGTATGAGAGCAAGTCGGGCACGACGCTCAAGATAAGGTTTGAGGCTGCGAAATGACGATGAAAGGAATAAGACTGGCAGCGTTGGCTGTTCTGACGCTTTCGGCGGGCACTTTGCCAGCCGAAGATGGAGTTTTGTACTGGATGGTTGATTCAACGGCGTCGGTTTCGTCCGATGGGGACGACGATAAGACCGTCAAGGATTTCTTCAATACCTACGAAGGGGCCGCGGAAGGTTCCTATTTCGCCGCTCGCGTCCGCGTGACTGGTGGCGACATTTCCGGCGACACGTTCCTAAGCATGTACTATTATGACGAAGACGCTGGAACTGAAGTCCTTGATCCTGGGACGTTAGGCATAGGTTTCGGAGACAACGGCAGCGGCTACTGGGGTGCAGGCGTTCCTGACGGCAACCAGTCTCCTGTAACGGCGTTCTCCGCCGGTACTCCCGAATACAGCTTCATCGTCGAACTCGGCAACGTCTCCGATGGTTCTTGGACGACGGTCGCAACAAGCGCTGCTTCGACCTATTCGAGCCTGTCCGACTTCATCCATGAGACGTTCGACATCAATCCGTCTTCGATGGCAGTCTGGACACCTACGTCGTTTACGGCCGTTCCAGAGCCTTCGTGCGGCCTGCTGATTGCAATGGGCCTTGCCCTGCTCGCCTCGCGCAGGGAAGAGGCTAAGGAGGCGTGAGAACTTGACGGGCGGCAGGACGAGTCATCGTACCGAGGACTGTCTGTACTTGCTGTTGCTTGGCGCTGGCGTGGCGGCGCTGGCTTGGTTCTGGCGGTTCGAGACCCCTCCACCCTCTCTTCTCGAGGATCTTGCGTGCGCCGCAGGCCTGCGTCCTCCAGCCGAGCCGCTGAACCTCCTTTGGCAGACATTCGCGATGCCGCTCTGCGGCTGGCTCGGCCTTCCTGCGGCTTGCGCCGTCCTCCGGATGGCGGGACACGTTTCGCTGGGAGTCGTCGCAATCGTCGCCTGCGTCCTTTTCGAAATGCTCCTTCCCGCTACCCTGAAAAGAGGCGAACACGTGGCGGCTTGGTGGAGAACGGCCGTCCGCTTCGTGGTCTTCCAGGGGGCTGTGTTCTTATGCTGTTCCGATCCCGTGTGGTCGGCGTTCCGCTGGTTCTCGCCGCTTTCGCTGCAGATGCTGCTTGCGTCGTTCTCCGTTCTGGCCTTCACGGCGCACATGAGGTATGGATGGCGCTGGCCTCTCTTCCCGACGTTCTTCTTGCTGGGCCTTCTTGCCGTAGACACTCCCGAGGGTGCGTTCCTTGCCATCGTCGCGGCTTCGACGCTTGGAATCAGGGCGTACTGCCGCGCGAACGGCCTTTTGGCGCAGATATCGGACCAGCGTGTCGCCTTGCCGATGGCGTGGTACCTGACTCTCGCGTTCGTGGCTGGGGCTCTGCTCGGCGGGACAGCGGCGGTGCGGACGTTTGACTCGGCTGGCGGACTTGAGGCTTTTGGCTGGTCTTGGGGGGACCTTGCGCTAGACATCCCGTTCAGGTACATCAAGGCGGCAATGTCCGCAAGTTCGATTCTCGGATGGGTGCTGGCCGTTTCAGTGGCGATACTGCCGCTTCTCGTCGAACTGGAGCTCCTGCGCCACGCAACTGACGAAGAGCGTCGCCTCCTCTACATCCAGGGACTCGCGTTCGCCGTTTTCGGAGTCGTCGCCTTTTCGCAGCTTTCCGGCGCAAAGCCGCTGTGGTTCTGGACGTGGACTTCCGGCGGCGAGGCGATCCACAGCGGACTGTTCCTCTGCGGCGCGGTGTTCCTCTGCGCGCTGTCGGTCGTGTGGTCGCTCTCCGTGTTCACCATGGAGCTGTTCTTCCGCAATTCGCGTCGCATCGAACTGAGGCGGCATCCCGACGTCGGGGAGGACCCTGCCGCCGCAAAGGTATTTGCTATGGAGCGGCGCATGCAACGTGTCGTGCGTACGTGCCTTCTTCTCGAGCCTCTTGTGGCGGTTGCCTGCACGGTGCCTTTCCGCGCGCAGACCGTCGAACGCGCAATGCTCGGGGTAGTTGCGGATGCAGCCGTTGAAACTGCGCGCGAGTGCAGCGACATAGGGTACATCTTCACCGACGGCGGGCTTGACGCCGCCGTGGAGCTTGCCGCCGCAATGGAGGGACGCATGTTGCGCGCGCTTTCTCTTATGGGCGGCGCGGCGGATCCGCGGGCGATATTCCTGCGAACGCGCGGGATAGAGGACCCGGAGGACAAGGCGCTACTCGAGATCGGCGCGGCGGACGCGCTTCGTACCTGGGTAAGGTCGCGCCCCGACAAGGCCGGCACCTTCGCGGTGCAGATCGGATTCGAACTGTGGCGCCGCGATGGCAAACCGCTGCCGAAGTGCTCCGGCCTGGTTGCGCGCCCGGGAGGGCTCTCCGACGAGGAGGCGGAACGCGGCGCGGCCGCGGGACGGGCGCTTGCGAAACGCGTCCTGGGCCTCTACGAGGCGGGCCGTCCCGACGGAATCGCCGACCATGCGCTGCGTGACGCATTCCTCTTCGCGCAGTGGAGGCTGTCGGTGCTGTCGCGCCATCGCGCGAACGCCTACGACGGCCGCGGGGAGTCTGCGCTCGCCATGGACGAGACTCGCATGGCGGATGCGCTCGACAAGAAGAACGGCGCGCTGGCGAGGATCCGCGACACAATGGCATGGGCCGGACGCAAGAAGCTCGAGCGGATGACGCCGTGGGAAGGGCTCAAGCTCGGTCTTTCGAAGGCCGACTTTTCGCTTGCCCGCGTTTTCGCGCTCAAGGTTCTCGACATTTCGCCAGACGACCCTTCGGCGAACTTCGCGCTCGGCATGGACTACTTCGTACAGCGGCAGTACGTGCGCGCGCAGGCCTATCTCGAGAGGTGCCTGGTACATCGTCCTGACGATCCCGCCGTCCTTAACAACCTGGCGCAGTGCTGCCTCAGGCAGGGCAATCCCGCTGCGGCGTTGCCATACGCCGAGCGTGCGAAGGAAATCCTTCCCGATTCGCCGGAGGTCAACCACACCTTGGAACGCGTCCGCGAGGCCCTAAAGACCGCGCCTGGCCCGAATCCCGATTCCGGGCATATGCGCGAATAGTTCATTTCGCGGTTGATACCGCGCCAAAAATCCGCTATAATACACATTTCACCAAGGGAAAGTGTCCCTTGGCACAAGGAAAAAGCTGGAGAACAAAGTAGTGAGCACAAGAGATCCGAACCTGCTTCGCAACAACATCTGGAAGTGGCTAGTACTGGGAATACTCGCCGCGTTTTCGTTCTACGTGGCGAATCCGCCATTCGACAAGAAGGACGCCGAAGGCAATGTCCTGGTGCAGGGCAAGGTGCGCCGCGGCCTCGACCTCAAGGGCGGTACCTCGTTCACGCTTGCCGTGGACAAGGACAAGCTCGCCGAGATCCTGATCGCCGAGGATTCGTCCCTCACCAACACCCCCGGAAGGCTTGAGGAGAAGATCAACGACACCCTCAAGGACGCCGACCAGCGCATAATCGAGGTCGTTCGCCGCCGCGTAGACGGAATGGGCGTGAACGAGCCGGTTATCCAGGGAGGCAAGGACCACCGTCTCACGGTGCAGCTTCCTGGAATCGAGCAGGAGAAGCGCCTTGCCGCGCGCCAGTCGATCCAGAGCGCCGCGTTCCTCGAGTTCCGCCTTGTGCATCCGCGCAACGACGACTACGTGACCCGCCTTCTCGCCACTGACGCGTGCCCGGAGGGCTACGTCAAGTCCGACAACGGCTCGGGCTACCGCAAGGCGGCGAACTACGCGGAGGTTTCCAGCGCGCGCGGCTACCAGGCCCGCTTCGCGTCCTTCCGCGTGCCCGACACGCACTACGCCTTCATGCTCGACAACGAGGGCCGTCCCTACTTCGTGTCCCGCAAGGCCGAGCTTACGGGCGACTCCCTTACCTCCGCGCGCGTCGAGCGCGACCCCGTGACCTCCAAGCTCTCCATCGGCTTCCAGCTCGACAGCAAGGGCGCGGCCACCTTCGCGACTCTCACGCGCAACTACAAGGCCCATGGCCCGCGCAATCCCGGAAACGTCGGCCGCCAGCTTGCCATCGTGCTCGATGGACAGCTCTACTCCGCGCCCGTGATCAACGGCGAGATTCCGAGCGGCCGCGGCGAAATCACCGGCAGCTTCACGCCCGCCGAGGCGCAGCAGCTCGCCAACGTGCTCAACGCCGGCGCGCTTCCCGCCCCTCTCAAGATACTCGCCGAGTCCACCGTGGCGCCCACGGTCGGCGACGACGCGGTCAACAAGGGCATCTGGGCCGCGGGCCTCGGCTTCGCGCTCGTTGCGCTCTTCATGGTGTTCTACTACTGGTACTGCGGCGTTGTGGCGGATGTTGCGCTTGCGCTCGACTTCCTGCTCCTTCCCTCGGCACTCGTGATTGCGGCCAACGTGCTCGGCGTCTTCGCCCGCGATGCGTCGATGGGCGGCGGCGGATCGACCATCCTCCCCGTGCTCACGCTGCCCGGCATCGCCGGCCTCGTGCTCACGCTCGGCATGGCCGTTGACGCGAACGTGCTCATCTACGAGCGCATCCGCGAGGAGTTCCGCGCCAACGTCACGGCAGGCACGGCCATCAAGAACGGCTACAGCCGCGCGTTCACCGCGATCTTCGACTCCAACATCACCACGATCATCACCGGCGCGATCCTCTTCGTGTTCGGCTCCGGCCCTGTCCGCGGCTTCGCCATCACCCTCACGGCCGGCGTGATCATCTCGATGTTCACCGCGCTCGTCGTGACGCGCCTCATGTTCGACCACACGATCGATCCCGACAGCGTCAAGCCCTTCAGGATGATCCAGGCGTTCAAGCAGCCGAACTTCGACTTCGTTGGGAAGGGCAAGTTCACTGTTGCGATCTCCGGCGCGATCATCGTCCTCTCGCTTGCGATCTTCGCGATCCGCCTCGTCAACAAGCCCGCGTCCGTGCTGGCCGTTGACCTCACGGGCGGAACGGCGATCACCTTCAGCTTCGACCAGGCCGCCAAGCCGGCCGAAGGCGACATCCGCAAGGCGCTCGACTCCTTCGACAACGGCGCTGTCGTCCAGTACCAGAGGTCGATCGACGGCAACAGCGACACCGTGCTCGTGAAGACGAGCTACACGGCCGACAACGTGACCGAGGACATTGTCCCGAGCAAGGACGTCCCCGCGAAGATCCAGAGCCTTCTCGACGCCGCGCTGCCCAACGCCAAGTTCGCGCAGGTCGGTGTCGACGAAGTGGGCTCGGTCGTCGGCGCGGACCTCAAGAAGAGCGGCACCAAGGCCGTCTGCTTCTCGCTCGTGGCGATCCTCATCTACGTGGCCTTCCGCTTCAGGTTCGGCTTCGGACTCGGCGCTCTCGTGGCACTTGCTCACGACGCGCTCATCTCGCTCGGCCTCTTCTCGCTCTGCGGGCGCCAGGTGTCGCTCATCGTGATCACCGCGCTCCTCACGATCATCGGCTACTCGGTGAACGACACGGTCGTCATCTTCGACCGCATCCGCGAGGACATGCACCGCGAAGGCCGCCTGACCTTCAACGAGGTCGCGAACGCCTCCATCAACCGCACGCTTTCGCGCACGTTCATAACGTCGATCACCACGTTCTTCGCCGTCCTCGCGCTCTTCGCGTTCGGCGACGGAACGGTGTACGACTTCGCCCTCACGATGCTCTTCGGCGTGATCGCCGGCACGTACTCCTCCATCTTCATCGCCACCCCGGTGATGCTGTGGTGGTACCGCGGCAAGCGCCCCGACCTTGAGGACGAGGCTAAAGAGGAGAATCGCTAGACCGTGGCGGACGTACCGTCAGTAGGCGTTGTCACCCCCAAGGTGACAACGCTTTCGCTACCCGAGGGGGTCTACCGCCTCGAGGAAGGCGGTACTTTGCCGCGCGTCGACGTTACGTGGGAGTCGTGCGGGCTCGAGAAGCCCGAGAACGACAACGTGATCTTCATCTGCCACGCGCTCACAGGGGACGCGCACGTTGCGGGAATCCGTCCGGGCGAGCAGAAGCCCTCCGGCTGGTGGGAGGGAATGGTGGGCCCGGGGCGCGCCATCGACACCAACCGCTATCGCGTTGTATGCGCAAACGTGCTGGGCGGATGCAAGGGGACTACGGGCCCTTCGTCCATCAACCCCGCCACCGGCAAGCCCTACGGCAGCTCGTTCCCGCGCTTCACGATGAGCGACACGGTCGACATGTACCGCGCGTTCCTCCGCGAGATCGGGGTGAAGAAGCTCGTGGCGCTCATAGGCGGAAGCTTCGGCGGGATGCAGGTGGTAGACTGGATAACGCGCTACCCCGACGAAATGGAGTCCGCCGCGATCATCGCCTCGTCGGTCTCTCTCAACACGCAGGCGCTCGCGTACGACGTAGTCGGGCGCGCCGCGATAACTGACGACCCTGCGTGGCTTGGCGGCGACTACTACGGCGTAGGGGACGGCAAGGGCCCGGTAAAGGGGCTTGCCGCAGCCCGGCAGCTCGCGCACATCACGTACCTTTCGCGCGACCTTCTCCAGGAGAAGTTCGAGCGCAACCTCCAGATGTCGTGGCTTGAAAAGGGCCCCGAGTTCCGCGAGGCGCGCGCCAGGCTCTTCAAGACGATGTTCCAGATCGAGAGCTACCT